>OFFY01000066.1_pt1 | contig 96466 bp, 84 predicted proteins | sample 1521481 | NCBI WGS metagenome assembly OFFY01 (sample SAMEA3504117, study PRJEB24116) | mouse gut metagenome | biome: mouse gut; feature: mouse-associated habitat; material: faeces | place: Denmark | collected 2011
GTGTCTCAGACCAGGGAAGATATGCTTCCAGTAATTCAGGATGGTTTCGGTGATCCAGATCCGGCAGACTTTCGTAAGCGATACAAAACACACCGTAATGAAAAGAAGTGCATGTCGTGATATACTCTATCAAAACATACACTTCTTTTTTGTTCTATGTTCCCTGAGTCGGCAGCTTTCTGGCAGTGTCTCAGACCAGGGAAGATATGCTTCCAGTAATTCAGGATGGTTTCGGTGATCGAGATCCGGCAGGCTTTCTAATAAATAACATAGATAGCCAAATACATCCAGATGATTCAGTTTCGCTGTTTCTACCAATGTATATACGATGCCGCTGGCTCTTGCCCCTGCCGGTGAGTCCGCGAACAGCCATGCCTTGCGTCCGGTTGCAAATGGACGGATACTGGTCTCACAGTCATTGTTTGAGATCGGAATGCGCCCGTCTTCCAGAAATGTCTCCAGATATTTTCTCTGGTTTGTTGTATAAGTAAGCGCTGTTTTGAGAGATTCATTGGCAGTATACTTTGCACTGGTCTCTTCCACCCACGCCCAAAATCCTTCCAGGACAGGCCTGCTCAGTTCCTGACGCTTTTGCAGACGCTTCTCGGAAGGTAATGCTTTCAGTTTTTTTTCGATCTGGAATAGGCGGTCACACCATTCCCGTCCCTCAGCGCCCTTGGAGCCGCTGATCTCCTTCCCCCGGGAATCTAAAGGTATGCTGTCAATGTAATACCTGCGTACATGTGACCAGCACAGTGCCCTGCATATCCCATCCAGGGAGTCATACCCGGTATAGGCATCTGTGACCAGGTACCCATGGAACCCTCTGTAGAGCTTCTCCGCCTCTTTTCTTGCCCGGCTCCTTGCATAATGGAAGAGCACTGCCTGTACTGCCTCTTCCCGCCCGCTGCGTATCACCCACATGAAGGATTCGCTGCTGGCCTTTTTCCCTGGTTCCCTGTTGCATTGGATGCGGGTTTCATCCCCATGCAGGATCCCACAGCCAAGCAGTTCCTGGTGGATCCGTTCATAGATGGGCAGCAGATACTCTTCGCTGCAGCGGATCACCCAGTTTGCCATTGTGGAGCGGTAAAGGCACAGTCCCAGGCGGTACCAGTCCCGCTCCTGCCTTGCCAAAGGGATCCCCATATCATATTTTTTATACAGGATCCCTGCCACTAAAGATGCGCTCGCAAGGGAATGGGGAAGCAGGGATACCGGTACTTTACCACCCACAAATACATCAGCAGGATGTTCACTTCCTTCTTTCCCGCACTGGCTGCATTTATAGACTTCCTGTATGTATTGACGTACTTTCAACTGGGCCGGCTGAAAGATTACTTCTGTACGGACCGCCTTTTCCCCTACTTTTATGAGCGGACTTTTACATACGGGACACTGCTCTTTGGGATCTACGATACATCTCTCCACTTCTACCGGAAGAGCGGCGAGCATTTCCGCCCGGACTCCCGGCTGCCGCGCTTTCCTTTTATGCTCTGTGATGACGATCTCTTCCTGTCCCTGTCTAAGGGAATGCAGCAGTTCTTCCTGTTCGAACAGGCTCATCTGTCCCTCTGTCTGTGTGACTTCCGTGGAAGGGCCGAACAGCTTCTTCCTTGCATGAAGGAGCGCCTGTGTCAGGTTCTCGATCTGGATTTGCTGCTGTCTGAGCTGATGGCTCTGGTGTTCGATTTTCTGTTCCTGCTCCTGTACAAGCCTGCGCAGTTCGAGCAGCTCCTGGTATTCAGGTCCGGTCAGCATGGGCGGCTCCCTCCTTGATGGTCTCTGGTTTTATGATACCATTTTTTGTACGAAAAATCAGCATTTTTCTATCCTGAAAAGGCTTGAAAAATGCTGATTTTACAAGGAATCCACACGATTTTACCGGCATTTTCACGAACCTTAGAAGCACGTATCTTCCGGACGGATCCGTACTGTCTTATGGGCTTTCTTCTGTTCGATAGATAAGCCTTCCAGCAGCCATCTGACCTGCTGGGGCGTGATGTCCCGGATCTCTTCTTTCGACTTTGGCCATTGAAAAACCATGTCCGGAAGCAGTTTTTTTGTTGCAAGAAGAAAACCATCTTTATCAAAACGCAGGGCTTTGAGACAGTTCTTTTTCCGATTGCAGAATAGGAACACACAGGCAGGGGAATAGGGATCCAGATGATATCTCAGACTGACCAGAGCGGCCAGTCCTTCGATCTGTTTGCGGAAATCTGTAGGCCCGCAGGCAAGATAGATGTGTTCCGCTCCCTGTGTGAGCAGATTCAGCATGAGGACTGCAGGATCTTAAGGATCCCTGCTAACTGTGAGAGTTGTGCATGACTGGCAATCTTTAGATGCGATCCATGAAAGGATAGTTCAAAAGGATAGGATTCCTTCTGTTCAAGTGAAAGCGGAGGAAGCAGTGCCTGTGGGAGTTCCACAAAATCCATAGGAGATACTATTCTTTCCGGATCCGTTCTGCGCAGCAGTTTCTTTTCCCAATATTTATATTTGTCATAACTGATCTGATTGCTGTCACACCACTTTCGGACAGACAGGCCGCTCTGCGTTCTCTGCTGAAAGATCAGCAGCCATTCATCATCGGTAAACTTTGTACTCATTTGAAATACCTCCTTGTGATATAAGGAAAGTATATCAATTGACTTGGGAAGATTCACTACGGTATGTTTTGTGTCGCTTACGATATTGTTTTCAACTTTGTAGGGGAAATCAATTTTCTTTCTGCCACGCAACCGAAACAGCAAGGCGCATAGGAACTCGAAAAGACGGTACAGCCCTTGTAATTGGGGCTATACCGCCTAATCTGAAATTACTTCCCTCTAACCGCAAACCCTTATCATAAGGAGGACATTACAATGATGACATATTTAAGAGACGGGAATTTCAGAAGATGGATTTTAGGAGATACAATTTTAAACGTGGTGTTGGCAGTGTGCCTGTTCAAGCACGGAATGGATGGGATGACAGGGATTTCTGTAATTGTAGATACGATATGTAAATGGTCAATCGGGCTGAAATCGGTATTGCTGGTGTGTGCGGCGGCAGCGGCTATGGCAGTCGGTTTCCATATCGTATTTAACGGAGGGCATATTTAGGAAGAAATCCTGTGTTTTGTTAAACCGTTCCTGCTGGTGCAGGGGCGGTTTTTAAAATTTGTGGTTAATGCCGCTTTGTTTATCCTCATCCCAGGTAAAATTTATAATATATTCCATAAATCAGATACTCCTTTATTTTAGTATTTTCTATTTGTATGCAATTTTACGATTTTTAAGCAAAAGATACCTAATGTCATTATTATAACAAATATAATAAGATGCGCCAATGCAAAAACGAATATTATTATATTTGTTTACAAAGGAACTCTCACAGTCTCATCAAGCCTCAAACGCTTGCCGGAGTTCCCCTTTTCATCGGAGACATACGCTATGATTTGGAATTCTAAAAAGTCCATGGAGTCAATCTTGGAGTAGAGGGTGTTTATATGGTCTGGGGTAAAGACAAGGATATTTCCCTCAAGTTCCCGCTCCCGGAGGGTCTGGATGATTCCGCTCTTGTCGTAACACTCTAAGTAGATTGGGCGTTTTTTCTCCGGGGATATGACATCTTCGCTGTATTCCGCCTCTATATAGAGACCACGGATATTGTGTACGAACTTTTTAAAATGCACCGTCCGCCCGTCCGGCAGAGTCGCTTTCTGGTCAAGCCTTACACTCGTTGTGTCCGTAACGAGATTTTTTTCTGTGAGAGTAAATTCGAACACGGTTTCCGGGGTTTGGTCTTCCGGGCTTTTCCAGATTTCCAAAGTAGCGTGAGCCGGAAGGCTTATCGTTTTGGTGTCGAAATAATAGGAGGCAGTGTCCTGAAGTACGCCGTTGGCGCTTGCGTACAGGTCGCTTTCTGTCTCGCACAGAATCTCTTTTCCGTCAATATACAGCCGTTGGATATAAGGTTTCTCTTTGGATTCGGTGTATGTCGGATTGAAAGAGCCGGATTCGCGGCTTTGCGGTTCGGGTTTGAACAGGAAAGCGTCCGTCCGGTCAAATGCACTGCCGTAGTCTCTCCCCCAGCCTCCGTTTGTAAGCCGCGGGAGTTCCTGCATTTCTTCATAATAATAGGTGCTGGAAACGGAGAGGCAGATGCCGTCCAGCACGGCGGAATTCAAAGTGACAGAACCGCCTTTCAGCGGGTGGTTTTCATCGATGTGCAGCGTGTAATCCTCAAGGCCGCCGTTTACGCCCAGCATGGAGCTTAAGCTGTAGTAGTTGGTATGTCCGGAGGCGCGCAAGTCATCGTCTTTGGGCTGCAGGCAGACGAAGACTAAAGCAAGGGCGGCAAAGGCGGCAGCGCCTGCCGCGGCAAAGCGAAAGGCTTTCCGGGTCTTCTTTGCGGACGTGCTGCCGAGGGAGTCTCTTAAGTTCTCCCGGTAGTTCCAAAGCTCGTCTCTTGTAAGCTCTGCCTCGGGGTAGCTGCAAAAGTCGGTCGATACGTCATTTAATATGTCAAAAAGTTTATTTTCATCCTCGTTTTTTCTTTTTTCATACATATCAGTTCGCCTCCTTTTTTCTAAAACTAATGATTTTTTTCTTGCCCCGGGATAATTTCTGATAGATTGTCGCCTTTTTAAGACCTGTTTCCCGGCTTATTTCCTCCACGTCCTGCCCTTCGCAGTAAAGTTTTAGAAAGAGGGCGCGGTCTTCCGCTTTCAGGCAGACAAGCATCCGCTCGGTCTCCTCGGAAAGCTCCCTGTCGATGAGAGCAAGAAGAGATGCATCCTCCGCGCCGGCATCCCAGGCGTTTTCGGTATTGACGGCATCCAGTGAAAGCTCTTCCAGACGGTTTTTATATTTTCTGAGATAAGAGATGGAGCGGTATCTGGCGATGCCCGCAATCCAGTTTTTAAATGTGCTGCGTGTCTCGTCAAACTGGGCGATGTGCGCCCAGATAGAAAAAAGAACGTCATTCAAGCACTCTTCCTGCATCTGGGGAAGACAAAAGAGGTGCCTTCGGATGACGGACATAAGGAGCCCGCCGTATTCTTCCAGCACAAACTCTAACGCCCGCTCATCATGAGCCTTCAGGCGCGTAAGAAAATTGTCTCTGTCAATCCGCAACTGTCCTCCCTCCTTCCTTAATGCTCCGATTCACAGGCAATTGCGAAACTCGGAGCGAAAGCGCGTCTGTGTTGGAATATACAAGCTGCACAATGACTCCGGTTAATCTTCGGGTTTCGCAATCGCCTGTTATCGGGCTCATCGCTCCTGTTTTGTTCCGGACAAAAGCTCAAGCGGTTCTTTCTTTAAGCTCCCCGCTGCCATGAGAAAGGCAGTCAGCAAAGCGGCGGTAAGATTAAGCGCGCCGGAAAAGCATGGAAGGACGACATCCATGTGCTGCTCCTTTAAAAAATCCTCCGGCAGCACGATTTCTCTTGCCGCCGCCTGATTGGCGCTGAAAGCGGAGGAGTAGATGTTTCTGCTGTCTGAAAGGGTCACGGCCTTTTTGGTGAACGCAGCGCCCATGCTACTTCCTATCATAACACCAATCAGCACAATTAGCAAAATCCCTCCGCACAGAGAGACAAGGCATTTTCCCTTTGGAACGCCCAGAGAACGTTCCAGGGCTGTCCGTACCTTCTGCTTTGTGATGAACATGTGGCAGAAAAATACAAGAATGAGGAGCGTGATTCCTGCCCCCGCCCCTAAGAGTATGACGGACATTTTCCGCGTGTTTTCAAAACTGTGCATAAGCTCTGAGTACCCGTTATCTTCAAAAGCAAGCTCCAGCCCGTCTATGCCTTTTTCCTCCCAGATTGCCAGAAAATCATCGATAGTTCCGTTCTTAATCTGGAAAATAGTGTTGCTCGGTTTCATAGGTGAAAAGTTCAGGATGTTGTCCTCGTCGCTGTTCTCTACAGAGGCCGCGGGGATAATGACGCCATTTTGCGGCGCCTCATACCCTGTTAAATCTTGCATCCCCCCTGTAACCTGATAGATGCCGGCAATCTCGTATTCATTTTCCTCAAACACATCATAGAGCTGCCCGTCGGCAGTAATCATCTTCTCGGTGACAGTCCGCTCCGTCCAGTAGGGGTAATAGTAACAGGCGGGAGCCGAGTAGTCCGCGTAATAGAGGGGGAGTCTAAGCTTATCCCCAGGCTTTAGCTGGTTGTTGGCGGCAAATTTGCTGTCTACAAGACACACCTTTGCCCCGGAGGCGTACTCTTCCTCCGTGATATCCCGCCCTTCGGAAATTCCGGCGTTTCCGTTATAGAAATACATGAGGAGTTTTGTGGCGTTAGTGGGAGTGACGGGGATACTGTAATTGGCGATAGTAAAGCCTTCTATAATATTGAGCCAGCGTTTTCCCTCGTCAGTTTCGTAAAACCCTTCCGTCACCTGGTCGAAAAAGCGGCCTTTATGTTTTTCGTCTTTAAGCATCGTGCCGTCTTTTTTGTACTGCGAGCCCCGGACATCCAGCCAGGGCGTCCAGACGGCAGAGACGCCTTCGTATTTGTCCAGTATTCCGGAATATCCGAGGTGGGTGTCCATATAGAGCGCCATAATATAAGTCTGCCCTGCTTTGAGCGGTTTGGGATGCGGATTTTCATAATCCCAGAACCAGATCCAGGAGAGCATCCGGTCTGTGATATTTCCGTATAGGGATTTTTTAAAATGCAGTTTTACCGGATGGTCCGGCATACAGTCCTCAAATGGCTCCATCTCGGCGATGACGCAATCGGCGCCGATGCCCCACCAGGATTCGTCCACTTCGCTGTGGGTGTTGCGGACTACATAATCACCCGTATACGCCGCGTAAAACGGCTGGTGCTTTGGCTTGTGGATATAGGGCAGCCCCTCAATGTCAAGCGCTGAATCAGGGATTGCCGCGCCGTACTGGTCAACAGAGTACGCCTCGTAATCTCCCGTTTCCGGGTTCCAGTATTTTTCCCTGGCAGCGCCTGAGGGCTTTTGCCTTACGGTGCCGATGGTGGCAAATGCACCTTTCGCCGCCTCCTGAGTCCGCGCGCTGATGTAGAACAGGTTGCATCCCAGTGTCAGCAAAAGACTGGAGATGCCGATAAGAACCAGGAATGCCGCAGTACGGAAGGGAGTCCGCAGCATCTGTTTGATACTGTTTTTTAACATACGCTCACCAGCTTTCCGTCCTGCATCCTCAGGATAACGTCCGCCCGGGCCGCTACCTTTGGGTTGTGGGTGATAACGATGACCGCATAGCCCCGCTCGTCCGCCGACATGCGGAGAAGGTCTACGATGCGCTGTTCGTTTTCGGTGTCAAGGTTTCCGGTAGGCTCGTCCGCCAGAAGAATCTTCCCTCCGGAGGCAAATGCCCTGGCGATTGCCACCCGCTGCTGTTCTCCGCCGCTCATCATCTGCGGGAACTGGGAGAAGATTTTCTCGGAAAGCCCTACCTGTAGGAGCAGTTTTTTCGCCCGCTCTTTCGCGGCTTTCTTCTTCATGTTCCGCAGCTCCATGGGAAACATGACATTTTCCAGGGCGGTGAGCATGGGGAACAGATGGAATGCCTGGTAGATGACGGATGCCTGTTCGCGACGGTATTTATCCCGGTTCATCTGGGACAGGTCGTTTCCCCGGACGGTAACCTTCCCGGATTCGGGGAGGTCAAGGCCGGCAAGGAGGGAGAGAAGGGTGGTCTTGCCGCTGCCGGACTCTCCGGTGACGGCGTACATCTTCCCGGTGTCAAATTCACAGGAAATATCCTGGACAGCGTGAATGGTCTGGTATTTCGTGCGGTAAGAAAAAGATAGGTGTTCTGCTTTCAAAATAGTCATTTGGGGAATCCTCCTGTATAAAAATTTTGGGGGTGTGCGGATTGGGGTGTGTTAGGGCAGCGCCAAACGGCCTGTGCACTGACAGCCTCCAATGCACGCATGGGGGGGGGGCATATTAATGCAGGGGTATATTGCGAAACAGGGCGGCGGTCAGGAGGGTGGCGGTGAAGTAGCAGAGGAAAAATACGGCTCCGCATGTGAGGGCGCGGTCTATGCCTGCATTTGTGAGCAGGGAGCTCAGCGCGCATCCCGCTGCGCCGCCTAATAGTTCAGTGAGGCCCTGTTCGGTCAGGTATACTGCAATGCAGTCCGGGCAGGGCATGCCGAGCATCCGGCGGGTGACATATTCCTGTCGCCGCCCGAGGGCAAGGAGATATGAGGTGATAAGCCCTGCTCCCAAAAGCGCGGCGCAGATTGCCGGGAAAAATATCTTTAGTACCTTGCGGCTTTCCCGGATGCTGCCCGCCGCCCGGATGAAGGTCTCGTCCTTTACCGTCAGCGCATACCCTTCAAGGGCAGGTTTTGACTGCGGGATGATTTCAAGGAACCCGACGGCATCCATTTCTTTTTTAAATCCATTGAGCTCCAGAGGGTTCTTTACACGGAAAGTTCCGGAGCTTACGAAAAACGGAATGTCCTGATTCCGGTAGCTTTCTCTTGCCGTCTCCATAGGAATCATAATCTGGGCTGCTGAGTTTTCCCCTTCTGCAATTCCTGCAATCTGGTAGGAGACGGTTTCCAGGGGCAGAATGAAGGAGGAAAGATGGCTCTCGGCATCAAGCTTATAATATTTCAAGTCAAGCTTAAGCGTATCGCCCTCTTTTAGTTTCTGATCCTTCAGAAAATCCGGGGTAACAACGCATTTTTTTTCATTGGAGGAAAAAAGGTCTTCATATCCCTTTAAAGAAGTCTGTGCGAGCACGGTATATTCATTTTTCCCTTTTGCCCCCAAAAGCTCCAGGGTAAAGTCCGGCTCGCTGACATAGGGCGATGCCATCACGCCGTCGTAAAGCGGCTCTTTGATAAAAAGCCCTGATTCCCTGCCTCCCGCAAGATTAATGACGGTCGCCCTGACCGGAACCTTTTTCGCCAGCTCCTCAAGCCGCGCCGTTGTATCGTCAAGGTTTCCCGTGTAAATTCCGAGAAATAAGACCGACAGGATGCAGATCATAAAGTGGAGAGCCGTCCGAATCCGGTAACGCCAGAATCCGGTCAGAGCCATCCGTATGTAGAACATAAAAAAGCCCCCTTTCGTGTGTAGCGTATACTATCTATTACGCTCACCCAAGGAGGAAATCTGACAAAACCTGAAATGTTTTTTATGAGGACGGCGTTTTGGGGCTGCCTTTCCTCACGCAGACAGGGGAAGCGCTCCGGTTATGCGGTATCCCCGCGTCCTCTTAGAAACTGTACAGCAAAGGTTTGGACATCCGATTTTTGTTGTGCAAGATGCATAAAAAGGAAAAAGTTGTACATGTACAGCAACCCTAAACATGTATTGAAATAAAACATATGCATAAAAAGTTGTATGCAGATTTGTATACTATTGCGGGTTGAAAAATGCACAGGGGGGGGGTATAATAGGAATATAGCAAACAGACAGCAAAAGCTGTCAGGATAAAAAAAGGAGGATCATATATGAAAAAGAAGTTGTTAAGTGTACTGTTAGCAGGCGTGATGGTACTGTCGCTTGCAGCATGCGGCGGCGGTGGCAGCAGCAGCTCATCCAGCGATGGCGGAGACGGCGGCGAGAAAGCTGAGAGCAATGGCAAGAAGGTTGGCGTTGCAATGCCGACGCAGAGTTCTGAGAGATGGATCAAGGACGGAGACAACATGAAGAAACAGCTCGAGGCTCTTGGCTATAAAGTAGACCTTCAGTATGCAGAGGATGATATCCCGACGCAGACAAGCCAGCTTGAGACTATGATCGCACAGGGCGTTGACTGTCTTGTAATCGCAGCGATTGACTCCGGCGCGCTTGTAAATGTTCTTGACCAGGCAAAACAGGCAAACATCCCGGTTATCGCTTATGACCGTCTTCTTATGGACACAGACGCAGTAAGCTACTATGCATCATTCGATAACGAAGGCGTCGGAAGAAAGATCGGCGAGTACATCGAGACAAAAGCTGACCTTGCAAATGCATCCGAGCCGCAGACGATTGAGTTCTTCATGGGCTCACCGGATGACAACAATGCAGTTCTTCTTCACAAGGGCGTTATGAGCGTTCTTGAGAAATACCTCAAGGACGGCAAGCTGGTTTGTAAGTCCGGAAGAACATCCTTTGAGGATACCTGTATTTTAAGATGGTCTCAGGAGACAGCTCAGCAGAACTGTGAGAACTACCTGACAGGTTTCTACGCTGACGAAGACCTTGACATCGCTTGCTCCGCATTCGACGGTTTCGCTTATGGTATCAAAGCTGCTTTAGAGGGCGCTGGATACAAAGAGGACAACTGGCCGCTGATCACAGGACAGGATGCAGAGGTTATGGCAGTTAAGAATATCATCGAGGGCAAACAGACACAGACAATCTTCAAGGACACAGGACTTCTTGCTGAGAAGTGCGTAACGATGGTACAGGCAGTAGTAGAGGGCGGCGAGCCGGAGATTAACGACACAGAGACATATGACAACCACAAATTAGTTGTTCCGTCATATCTTTGCGAGCCAGTATCTCTTGACAAAGACAACTACAAAGAGCTTGTAATCGACAGCGGATACTACACAGAAGAAGATATCGAGAAGGCAGAATAATCTTAAATGACAAAGATAATGGGGCGGTGGCAGATAGCCGCCGCTCTCATTATTTTGGCAATACAAAAATATAAAAAGGAGTTGAGAAAATGTCTGATTACATTCTGGAAATGAACCATATCACAAAAGAGTTCTCTGGCGTAAAGGCACTGGACGATGTCAATCTGAAAGTAAAACGCGGTGAGATACACGCTCTTTGCGGTGAGAATGGTGCTGGAAAATCCACGCTGATGAATGTACTGTCCGGAATCTATCCCTTTGGCACTTATACAGGCGACATCATGTACAACGGTGAGCTTGTAAAGAACCACAACATCAAGGACAGTGAGAAAAAGGGAATCGTTATCATTCATCAGGAGCTTGCCTTAAGCCCATACCTGTCAGTGGCGGAGAACGTGTTTATGGGAAATGAGCAGACTTCCATGAAGGGCGTGATCAACTGGACGGAAACGAAGAGCCGTGCGAAAGAGATGCTTGAGAAAGTGGGCCTTGGAAATGAAAATATCGAGGCACCGATTAATTCTCTCGGCGTAGGAAAGCAGCAGCTTATCGAGATTGCGAAGGCGCTTGCCAAGAAGGTGGATCTTCTGATCCTTGACGAGCCTACGGCAGCCCTCAACGATGAGGAGAGCGCGCAGCTCCTTGAGATCATGCTGAAACTGAAAGAGCAGGGAATCACCTGTATCATCATTTCGCATAAGCTCAATGAGATCAGCTATGTTGCAGACGCCATTACGGTTATCCGTGACGGACACACCATCGAGACGCTTATCAAGGGCGAGGACGAATTTACCGAAGACCGCATTATCAAAGGCATGGTTGGGCGTGAGCTGACGAACCGTTATCCGGAACGGACAGACTGCCCCATCGGGGATGTGGTGCTGGAAGTTAAGGATTGGAACGTATTTAACCCGGAGGATGCAAGCCGCCAGATGTTAAAGAACATTAACATCAAAGTGCGCGCAGGCGAGGTTGTAGGCCTTGCAGGGCTGATGGGAGCCGGAAGAACAGAGTTTGCCATGAGCCTTTTCGGCCATGAGTACGGCCAGAAGATTACCGGTGAAGTCCTTATGCACGGGAAACCGGTGAAAATTAACAATGTAAAAGAGGCCATTGAGAACAAGATTGCCTACACATCGGAGGACAGGAAGACATACGGGCTTGTGCTGATCAATGATATCAAGTGGAACATGACGCTGGCAGCGCTCCGCGGATTCTTCTCCAAGAACGGTGTCGTAAACAGCAACGATGAAATCGTAGCTGCTGAAAAATACAAGAAACTTATCAATATCAAATCGAATTCCATTAACCAGACAGTAGGTTCTTTGTCCGGTGGTAATCAGCAGAAGGTCGTGCTGGCAAAATGGATGCTGACAGAGCCGGATGTCCTGATTCTTGACGAGCCTACCCGCGGTATCGACGTAGGCGCCAAGTATGAAATTTACTGCGCGATCAACGAGCTGGCAAAATCCGGCAAGGCGGTTATTGTTATCTCTTCGGAAATGCCGGAGATCATCGGTACATGCGACAGGACATACGTTTTGAACGAAGGTCAGATTGCCGGGGAACTGTCAAAAGAAGAATTATCACAGGAAAAGATTATGAAATGCATTATGCAGCATAATAATCAGAAAGGAGCTTAATGATGGAAAAGAAAAATACAGTTAATCTGAATTTAAAGCAGTATGGCATGGTGCTGGCGCTGCTGGCAATTTACATTATATTTTATATTTTAACAGGAGGATCCAACGCGACTCCTATGAACATGAACAACCTTCTGATGCAGAATGGTTATATCGTTATTCTTGCAACAGGTATGCTGCTTTGCGTACTGACCGGAAATATCGACCTTGGTGTCGGCTCTTACGTTGCTCTTTGCGGAGCGGTTGCGGCAAAGCTTGTATGTGAGGGAGGCATGAGCATCCCGGTAGGTTTCCTGGCGGCAATCGGCGTTGGACTGTTGTTCGGCGTATTCAATGGATTCTTTATCGCTTACATGAGCGTTCCGCCATTCGTAGCGACGCTGGCATCCATGCTGATCGGCCGCGGACTTACCTATACATTCCTTGCGTCGCAGACGGTAGGGCCGGTTCCGGATGCATTTAAGTTTGTAGGCGCAGGTTTCTTTGTTACCAACAAAGTTCCTTTTGGAGAGGGAACGATTGATATCGTTACGATTATCGTAGCAGTTATCGCAACGGTGCTGATCGTCTTATCAGAATTAAAATCCATTGCGGCAAAGAAAAAATACGGATTTGCCCTTGTTCCGGCATGGCAGCTTATCATCAAGGATGCAATCATCCTTGGAATCGTATGGTTTTACGCATACAAGCTGGCGCGCTGCAACGGCCTTCCGATCGTGCTCCTGCTCATGGGTGTGATTGTTGCCATCTATCATTTTGTCACAAGCAAGACAGTTGCCGGCCGTCAGATTTACGCCCTCGGCGGTAACATGAAAGCGGCAAGGCTTTCCGGTATCAATACGAAACAGGTATTTTTCTGGGTATATACGAATATGGGATTTTTAGGCGCGGTTGCAGGTATCGTCCTTGCGGCCCGTGCAGGTTCAGCGACGCCGAAGGCCGGCGACGGTATCGAGCTTGACGCCATCGGCGCATGTTACATAGGCGGCGCGGCGGCAGCCGGCGGTGTAGGTACGATCCTCGGAGCGGTTGTAGGAGCGTTCGTTATGGGTATACTAAATAACGGAATGGTTCTGTGCGGATTGTCCACAGACCTCCAGAAGGTTGTAAAGGGTCTTGTACTTCTTGGAGCAGTTACATTTGACGTTATCTCTTCCAAGAAGAAGAATTAATATTTGCTATATCAGTCGGTATGCTGCCGGGAATTTGGCGGCACCGACTGTAAAAAATATGAAAGTTGGGAGATGGCATGGCACAGCAGAAGGCGAAGTATGAAGAAATCGTTGATTGGATCACGGAAAAGATTGAGAATGGAGAGCTGTCCGCAGGAGATAAGATCTATTCGGAGAATCGGCTTGTGTCTATTTTCAAGGTGAGCCGCCAGACTGTCCGCCATGCAATTTCTGTCCTTGGAGATAAAGGACTTGTCGTCAGCATACGGGGCAGCGGAACGTATGTGAAGGACAGCCGGCGCGGCATAAACAAAAAGCGCAGGACGATGCGGATTGCCATTATGATGACGTATGTTGACGAATATATTTTCACGGGAATCATCAATGAGATGGAGCGGATTCTCTCAAAGGCGGAGTATTCGCTGCAGATTGCATTCACCCACAATGCGGTGGAGCGCGAGAGGAATATCTTGAAAAATTTCATCCATGAGGATGTGATAGACGGCGTGATCGCCGAGACGACAAAAAGCGGGCTGCCCAATCCAAACCTTGAGCTGTACCGGGAACTTAAGCGTAAGGGAATCCCGGTAGTATTCATAAACAGCAGCTATCCGGAGCTGTCGGCCGTGCATGTCAGCATGGATGACTTTTGGGCAGGTAAGACGGCGGCGGAACATCTTCTTGAGTGCGGGCATCGGAAAATCGGGGGAATATTTAAGCTGGACGACGGTCAGGGCCATAAGAGGTATGCCGGATATGTGGCTGCGTTAATGGAGCATGACATAAAAATAAGGAGCGAAAACATCAGCTGGATCGATACGAGGGGGCTTCGGGAGATGGAGCAGGAGGGAGAGTCCTATCTGCGCCGCCTTAAAGATTGCACGGCATGCGTCTGCTATAATGATGAAGTCGCGGTCAAGCTTGTGAATATATGTAAGATTAACGGGATATCCATTCCGGGGGAGCTGTCGGTAGTGGGGATTGATAATTCGGATCTGGCAGGATATTGTGATGTGCCTCTTACATCGGTGAATAATCCGGTGGATGAACTGGCAGGAAACGCCGCTAGGATAATGCTGGCGCTGCTTGGCAGCGAGAAAGTGTCTGACAGCGTAGAGTTAAGGTCTAAGCTGGTGGTGAGGAAGTCTACAAGGATCATCGGAGAATGCATATGATGCGGGGCAAAGGTGCTTTGACCCTAAGATATAACGGAACGGGAGAGCTACAGAATCCCGTTCCGTTTTCGGTATTTTGACGGTGTAATCCCATATTTTTCCTGAAAAATCTTATAGAAATACCCTTTGTTGCGGTAACCAACAGCGGCGGCAATCTCTTCCACACTTTTCCGGGAGGAAGTAAGGAGGTGCTCTGCCCTCTCAAGCCGTATCTGCTGCAGGAAAGCGGAGTAGGTCAGCCCGGTCTTGCTCTTTATGAGCCGGTTGAAATAATCCTCCTGAAAATGAAATGCATCGGTCAGGTCCTGAATCTTTATGTCGGCATGGTTCTTGCGGATATATGCGGAGACCTCCTCGAAAATCAGCCAGTTCATGGTCTTGCGCTGGTCTTTTGAGAGGGAGAAATCATATTTTGTGCTGATGATTGCAAAGATGCGGAGGAGCAGGCCTTTGCAGATGTGGTGGGAGCCGACGCCGCCCTCATACAGTTCCCTCAGCAGCCAGTAAAGGCAGTCTTCCAGCTCGGCCGCAGCGTGGGTGTTGGGCTTGAAATGCAGGTATTGCTGGACATCCTTTTGCTTTAGGAGGGCAGACTGCAGGAATGACATAATCTTCTGTGCGGTTACATTTTCCTCCATAATCTCGGAAAACATGTCGTTGGAGATTCCCAGGAAAAGGATGGAAGCGGGCTGGGAGAGCAGATAGTCCTGATGGATGCAGTTCTTGTCGATTAGGCATAAGTCGCCCCTGGAAAAGGAGATGTCATTGCCGAGGATGCGCTGGCTGAAACGGCCGTCCATGATATAGGCAAGCTCAATATAGTCGTGGGTGTGGAGCTGGGTTTTTTCGCCGTCGGCAAAGTGATGGCAGCAGCAAAAAGGCTGCGGGGAGGGGCACATTGTGGCGTAAAGCTCGTTGGAGCTTTGGATGTTCCAGCACAGTGCAAAGACCCGCTCCTCCTGCATAAGCGGATAAGTCTTTACCTCCTGGGCAGACTTTGAGTATTCCGGGCATACCAGGCGGGTGTTCAGCTTGTGCTCCGGGGGGAGGAGCAATCGGTGGTTATCGGTAATCTGGTGGGATAGCTGTAAAAGAGTCATGGCGGCTGTCTCCTGCTGATTTTATAAAATGCTTGTTATTTATCTATTGTATCAGATTCAGGTAATTTTTCAACTTATACAAGTCGGAATAAGTAACTTTTTTATGCTGCCGGCAGAGTTAGGGAATTGATAAAATTGCAGGTTTTTCTATAATTAAATTATATAACTTAAAAACGGATAAAGATACATTTATCAAAAAGGAGGACAATATATTATGATGGAGATGAAAAAGTATCAGTTTTGGTTTTGCACCGGTTCACAGGATTTATATGGGGATGAATGCCTGGCGCACGTGGCGGAGCACTCGAAGATTATCGTAGAGGAATTAAATAAGTCCGGCAACCTTCCCTTTGAGGTGGTTTGGAAACCAACGCTGCTTACGAATGAGCTGATCAGGAAGACATTCAATGAGGCGAATACGGACGAACTGTGCGCCGGGGTTATCACCTGGATGCACACATTTTCGCCGGCGAAGTCATGGATTCTGGGGCTGCAGGAGCTTAGGAAACCGCTCCTTCATCTGCATACACAGTTTAACAGGGAGATTCCTTATGACACCATCGACATGGATTTCATGAATGAGAACCAGGCAGCGCACGGAGACCGCGAGTACGGACACATTTTCAGCCGCCTTGGGATGGAGCGCAAAGTGGTTATGGGCTACTGGGCGGACGAGGATGTGCAGAAGAGGATCGGTTCCTGGATGCGTACTGCCATCGGCGTGATCGAGAGCAGCCATGTGCGTGTCATGAGAATTGCTGACAATATGAGAAATGTTGCCGTTACCGAGGGTGATAAGGTTGAGGCGCAGATTAAATTCGGCTGGGAAGTTGACGCTTATCCGGTAAATGAGATTGCAGAGGCAGTAGGCGCGGTATCTCAGGGAGACATCAATGCTCTGGTTGAGGAATACTATGACAAATATGAGATTCTTTTAGAGGGCAGGGATGAGAAGGAATTCCGCGAGCATGTAGCGGTTCAGGCAGGCATTGAGATTGGATTTGAGAGATTCCTTGAGGAGAAGAATTATCATGCAATCGTCACACACTTCGGCGACCTCGGCGCGTTAAAGCAGCTCCCGGGCCTGGCGATTCAGAGGCTGATGGAGAAAGGCTACGGTTTCGGCGGCGAGGGCGACTGGAAGACGGCGGCCATGGTGCGTGTGATGAAGATTATGACCCAGGGCATGAAGGATGCCAAGGGAACGTCCTTTATGGAAGACTATACATACAATCTGGTTCCGGGCAAAGAGGGAATCCTGCAGGCACACATGCTTGAGGTATGCCCGTCCGTAGCAGACGGCAAGATCAGCATCAAGGAGCAGCCGCTTTCCATGGGCGACAGGGAAGATCCGGCAAGGCTTGTATTTACGTCAAAGACAGGGCCGGCCATCGCGACCTCCCTCATTGACCTTGGAGACAGGTTCCGCCTGATCATCAATGACGTGGACTGTAAGAAGAATGAAAAACCGATGCCGAAACTCCCGGTTGCTACGGCATTCTGGACACCGCAGCCGAACCTTAAGACCGGGGCAGAGGCCTGGATCTTAGCGGGCGGCGCTCACCATACGGCGTTCTCCTATGACCTTACCGCAGAGCAGATGGGCGACTGGGCGGCAGCTATGGGCATCGAGGCAGTTTATATTGACAAAGACACGACAATCCGCCAGTTTAAGAATGAACTGCTTTGGAACAGTGTCGCATTCCGTAAGTAAGGAGGGATTCAGCATGGGGAACAAAGAAGAGATCAAGAGGATGATTGAGAGCGGGAAGACGGCGCTTGGGCTGGAGTTTGGCTCTACGAGGATTAAGGCGGTGCTTGTGGATGAGGGTCATAATCCGATAGCGTCGGGCGACCACGAATGGGAGAACCGGCTGGAGAACGGGTTCTGGACATATTCTCTGGAGGATGTATGGGCAGGGCTTAAAGACAGCTACGGGAAACTGGTCTGTGACGTCAGGGAAAAATATGACGCAGCGCTGACAGGCATCGGCGCGATCGGGTTCAGCGCGATGATGCATGGATATATGGCATTTGATAAGGACGGGAAACTTCTTGTACCGTTCCGCACCTGGAGGAATTCTACGACAGGGCCGGCAGCGGAGGCTTTGACAGAACTTTTTCAGTATAATATTCCCCAGAGATGGAGCATCGCACATCTGTATCAGGCGATTCTCAACGGCGAGGAGCATGTAAAGGATGTTGCATACATCACGACGCTGGCGGGATATATTCACTGGCAGCTTACGGGGGAGAAGGTTCTGGGCGTGGGCGACGCCTCCGGCATGTTCCCGATTGACCCGGAGACGAAGACTTACGATGCGTCGATGGTTCGGAAATTTGACGAGCTTGTGGCAGAAAAGAATTATCCGTGGAAACTGGAAAAGATATTGCCGAAAGTCCTGGTTGCCGGAGAAGATGCAGGCGTGCTGACTGCGGAAGGCGCAAAACTCCTTGACGGCAGCGGCGCGCTTGAGGCGGGAATCCCGCTCTGCCCGCCGGAGGGAGATGCAGGAACGGGAATGGCTGCCACCAACAGCGTGGCAAGGCGCACAGGAAACGTATCTGCCGGAACTTCGGTATTTGCAATGGTTGTGTTAGAGAAAGAGCTTAAAAAAGTGTACCCGGAGATTGATCTTGTGACCACTCCCGACGGCAGTCTTGTGGCGATGGTCCATGCCAACAACTGTACTTCGGACCTCAACGCATGGGTGGGTCTTTTTAAGGAATTTGCGGAGAACTTCGGAATCGAAGTGGATATGAACAAGCTGTTTGGAACCCTTTACAATAAGGCTCTTGAAGGAGACGCGGACTGCGGCGGCCTGCTGTCCTACGGCTACCTTTCCGGTGAAAACATTACGAATGTGACGGAAGGAAGGCCTATGTTTGTCAGGTCTCCAAAGAGCAATTTTAATCTGGCCAACTTTATGAGGGTGCATCTGTTTACTGCGCTGGGCGCGCTGAAGGTGGGCATGGACATCCTCCTTAAGGAAGAGCATGTGGAGATTGACTCCATCCTGGGACACGGCGGGCTTTTCAAGACGAAAGGCGTAGGCCAGAGCATCCTTGCGGCGGCGATCAATGCGCCGGTATCTGTTATGGAAACGGCGGGCGAGGGCGGCCCGTGGGGCATGGCGCTCCTTGCATCCTACATGGTCCGCAGGGAGGAGGGCGAGAGCCTTAAGAGCTACCTGGCGGATAAAGTGTTTGCCGGAAACGAGGGAACCAGCATGGAGCCGGATGCGAAAGACGTAGAGGGCTTTGAAGTCTTCACAGAGAGATATAAAAAAGGCGTGGCTATCGAGCTGGCGGCAGCAGAGAATCTGGTGTAGGATGATGTTGGAGCGTGTAGCGGAAAATGGAGCTGTACAAAAAAGTACAGCTCTTCATCATAGTTTGGACAAGGGCTTGCCTGAACTGCAAAAGTATATTATTATTAAAGAGATGAGGAGATGTAAAAATGCTTGAACAACTGAAAAAAGAAGTGTATGAGGCGAATATGCTGCTCCCAAAGCATGGGCTTGTGACATTTACCTGGGGAAATGTGAGCGGGATTGACCGGGAAAAAGGGCTTTTTGTCATCAAGCCAAGCGGCGTTGAGTACGATCAGCTGAAACCGGAGGATATGGTAGTGGTAGACCTTGAGGGAAATAAGGTGGAGGGCAATTACAACCCGTCTTCCGACACGGAGACCCACGTCGTACTCTACAACCGATTTCCCAATATCGGCGGGGTGGTGCATACCCATTCTGCGTGGGCCACAAGCTGGGCGCAGGCGGGAAGAGGCATTCCGTGTTACGGCACGACCCACGCGGACTACCTCTATGGAGAAGTTCCCTGTGTGCGGAATCTTACAAAAGAGGAGATTGACGAGGCATATGAGAAAAATACAGGTGTGCTGATCGCCGATGATTTTGCCGCAAATAACATTGACTATGAGGCAATGCCCGCAGTGCTCTGCAAGAACCACGGCCCGTTCACCTGGGGGAAGGATGCCAATGAGGCAGTGCACAACGCAGTAGTGCTTGAGGAAGTGGCAAAGATGGCGGCAAGATGCGAGATGATCAATCCACAGAACAAGCCGGCACCCCAGGAGCTTCAGAATAAGCATTATTACCGGAAACATGGGGCGAATGCTTATTATGGGCAGCCTGGGAAATAAAATTACGCTTTTATGTACATCGCCCATTTTATTATGAAGAGCAGGAGGGATAAACATGGAAAGGGTACAGAGACCTAAGATTGACAAAAACAAAAGTATCGGGCGTAAGATAGGATATGTAGCTGCGCTCATGCAGGTGGTTTCCGTTGTGTTTGCAATGACTGTCTGCGTCTTTATGTTCAAGTCGCTTATTACGAAGATGCAGGAGGAGCGCTGTACGAATGGCACGAACATATTGTCTAAAGAATTAGGGAGAGTATCTGGCACGGAAGATATGAATGAAGTTCTTGACGACCTGAAAAACCGTATGGGATGTGAGTTCACGATCTTTGAAGGCGACACCCGGGCTTACAGTACAGTTACTAAAAATGGGGAGCGGGTAGTTGGAACTCAGCTGTCCTCTGAATTGAAGTCGGTTGTGCTTGACCAGGGAAAAAGCTATGTGGGAAAAGCAGATATTCTTGGTATTGATTACCTTTGCTCCTATGTTCCGACAAAGGGAGATGACGGGAAGATAGACGGCCTCATTTTCGCAGGCATATCTATGGAGGAAGTCAAGAAGGAGACATTCAGCGTTATTGTCATAGGTGTGGTGATAAGCCTTATTGTTATTGTAATCTGCGGTCTTTTTCTGCTGCGCTACCTTAAAAAGAGCGTTTCTATGCCTATGGGCGAAATTACGCATGTGGCGGAGCGCCTTGAGAAAGGCGATCTGGGATTGGGTAACGGAGAGACAGTGCAGGTCGGTGTCCGTTCCAATGATGAGATAGGAAAGCTAGGGCAGAATTTTGAAGGTACGATTCGCTGCCTGCGGTCTTATATAGGTGAAATTACTGATGTGCTCAACGCTATTGCCAACGGAGACCTGACGGAGAGCGCCACACAAGACTATATGGGTGACTTCCAGTCCATTAAACGGTCGTTAGACAGTATCCAGGATCAGCTGAATAATACAATGGGCCAGATTGCAGCCAGTGCAGATCAGGTTGCGTCAGGGGCAGACCATGTGTCCAGCAGCGCTCAGGCGTTGGCTCAGGGAGCTACGGAACAGGCCAGCTCCATCCAGGAAATTTCTGCCACGATTACAGACATTTCCGGCAGTGCAAGAAGGACTTCCGCAGCGGCTGAGGAGGCAGGCGATTATGTAAACCGTGCCGGAGCCCAGCTGGGTGTCAGCATGGATCATGTCAAAGAGCTGAATGAGGCAATGGGGCATATTTCTAATTCCTCTAAAGAGATTGGTACTATAATTGCTACAATCGAGAATATCGCATTCCAGATTAATGTGCTGGCGCTGAATGCTGCAGTAGAAGCGGCCCGTGCCGGTTCGGCAGGAAAAGGATTTGCAGTGGTGGCGGATGAAGTGAGCAATCTGGCATCTAAGTCCGAGGAGGCTACTAAGGCGACAAAAGAACTGATTGAAAGTTCTATCGCCGCAGTGGCCGAGGGCAGCCAGGCAGTAAACAGAGTCACGGAGTCTCTGGATAGAACCAGCGAGCTTGCCGGCAATGTGACAACTAAGATGGCAATTGTCGTGGAGGCAATAGAGAAACAGACGGCAGCGATTTCCCAGGTAACGGAAGGCGTTGACCAGATTTCTGCTGTGGTTCAGACGAATTCTGCTACCAGCGAAGAGTGCGCGGCTGCCAGTGAGGAGCTGTCGTCTCAGGCAGGCCTGCTTAAGAGGCTGATAAGTTCTTTCAAGCTGAAAGGCAACTATCGGTAAAAGGCTTAGAAAAGTAATAGAGAAATTTAAAAGGACTGCATATGGGAGGTGTGCAGTCCTGAGGAAAAAGTTATGAAAAAGAATTATTTGTGTTCGAATCATCCCCTTCGAACAATTACAGTATACGCAAAAACTGTGATAAAAATGTGTTTAAAATAAGAAAAAATTGTAAACATTGATTTTAGGCTACAGCATGAAAGTTTCTAAGTCGTCAGGAACATAGAGATTCCCATGGAAATACTGTCTTCCTTCCTCGGTATAGAGGCGTTTCCGCTCTGCAAGGTGCGTCTCTTCTGTGTGATAGAGAAGAAGGTTCGGGATTTTTAGGGTTTCTGCGAGCTGGCAGGCCTCCTTGACTGTACTGTGATGTTTCTCGTAGGGCTTGAATTTATCAGCCTCGCCGAACAGGCAGAACGCCTCGTGAAGGAGCCAGTCGCTGCCGGTTACGTAATGATGGTTTACGGCGTTATAAGGCTCGTCTCCGACACAGGTGAATTTTTTGCCATTGTCAAGCTGCATGGTGAATCCGAATTGTTTCGCCTTTGTGGAGGCGATATCGAAAAATGTCACAGGACAGCCGAGTATATCGCGGACATCATCGGTTTTTATGATGTCAAAGCGAATCTGGACTCCCATATGCCTGCAAACTTTCTGCTGAATGGTCATATTTGCAATGGCCTGAATTTTTTGGGAAAGCTCTTCGTGGCAGTAGAGGCGGAGTTCTCCGTCGTATTTCCCCTGGTTCATGCGCTGGCCGATGACCCGGATGAGCCAGATGATGCCCAGCACATGGTCTACATGTTCGTGGGTTATAAATATATCATGAATATCACCGATATCAATTCCGGTATCCTTAAGCACTTTTAAGATTCTATTGCCTCCTCCGGCATCTACAAGGAAATGCGAGTTCCCTTTGGACAGGGCAAAGCATGTGTTGTAACATTCAGATACAGCGGCATTTCCGGTTCCCAGTACAGTCAGTTTCATATATTGTTCTCCTTTTGCTTTACAGATTTACTAACTGGTAGTATAACGTACCTCCTGTTTGGAATCAAGCTATAGAGGGAAACTAAACAGTGTCTGCGATTTCTTTCGTGGCCTTGAGGAATTTGTCAATGTCGTCCGTTCCGTGGCAGTGGAGCGGGGATACGCGGATTGCGCCCTCAAGCCCAAGGGATTCCACGATTCTTTTAGAGTAGGGGCTGGTATTCAGCCGCTCGAATACCGTGATGCCGTGTTCCAGATATTTCTGGGAGAGCCGGGCAAATTCGATGCCTTTGATTCCCATAGCGACGATTAAGTCTTTATAAGTAAGGTCTTCCATATCTACATAGACTTCCGCTTTGTCAATGTGCCGAAGTCCCGGAACTTCGTCTGTTCCTTCCAAAAGGCGGTAGAGAAGCGCGCGCTCCTGTAAATGGATGCGGTGCATTCCTTCTATATACAAAGTCCGCCTGTCTGCCGCGCCGATAAAATGTGCGCCGATATCGCATACGTAGTCGATAACCGCCGTCATAGCAGCAAAGTTCGCCGGGGTCGGAGTGCCGAGCGCCCATACATGGTCATCTTTGTGGATTAATTTGTGATGCGGAAGCGCGCATACCCGGTCAGATACATAGCAATAGCCGCAGCCGCGGACGCCGAAGAATTTATAAGGCGCAAAGTTTGAGACGTCCACCCCCCAGTCTTCTACGTCAATGGCAGCATGGGGCGCATGCTGTACCGCGTCGCTTACAATGTAGATTTCTGGATTGATTTCCTTTGCGCGGCGGGCAATCTCCTTGATGTCCATGATATTTCCCGAGATGTTGGATGCTGCCATGATACTGAGGAGAATGGTATCTTTGTCCACATATTTCATGATTTCGTCCACATCAAGCCCTCCTGTAGTCTTGTTGGCCGGAACTACCCGGAATTCACGTCCGGTCTGGCCGCAGTAGAACTCAACCGCGTCGTGGGCTGATGGATGCTCAAGGGAAGAAGTGACAGCGTTGGTTCCCCATTTTACATTGGACATGATCGTGCCTACAGCCTGGAACATAGTCTGGGAGGCAGAAAGTTCTGTGAGCAGGCCGCCGCTTTTTGCGCCGAAGACGGTCTCTAAGATGTCTTTCGTGCCGTCGGTTACATAGTGGGAGAGCTCATATCCCCTCCCTCTTACACGTTCCGGGCAGTCTGGGAATTCTTCAATCTGTGACTTTGCTTCCACTGCCCTGCGAAGTCTCAGAGAGCCGCCGGAATTTTCGAAAAAAAGACGCTCTCCGTGCTCCGGGTCCGAATCCGCATAGCAGAACTGCGCTTTCAGGCTTTTCTGGTATTCATCTGAAAATAAGATTCCTTTCTCTTCATTATTCATCTCATTAATTCCTCCTTATCTCTACGATCTGCTGCTGTTCCGTCCACAGCAATTTGGTTTCTTTTTCTCATGATAGCATGGAAAGTATAAATTGAAAAATGAATAATTGCGCTGTATAATATTAATATATTTTATATTATGCGGCGCTGGGAAAAAGGAGGAAATGCTGTGAATCTTGCAGATATTGAGACATTTTTAATGATAGTGAAGACGAAAAATATTACGAAAACTGCGGATAACTTATTTCTGTCGCAGCCGACGGTGAGCCACCGGCTGAAACTTCTGGAGGAGGAACTTAAGGTCAAGCTGATTACAAGGAAGAAAGGCTATAAGCAGATTGAGCTGACATCCCAGGGAGAAGAGTTCATTCCTATCGCGGAGCGGTGGCTGTCTATCTGGCGGGAAATGCAGCTTTTAAAGGACAGGCACGAAAAGCTGTATCTGACCATTGGGTGTACAGATACGCTCAACAGCGCGATATTATTCGACCTGTACAGTGAGATGCTTGGCGCAAAGGAGCATATCATGAACCTTCATATTAAGACCCACTATTCCTATGAGCTTTACGGGCTTTTGGAGAATCATGAGATTGACCTTGGGTTCGTGTACCATCATCTTCAATTTAAAAACATCATCGCGCGTCCTGTGCTGAAGGAGAAAATGTTTATTGTGCAGTCGGCGGCAGGGCTTAAGAAACCGGTGATACATACCGATGAATTGAATAAGGAGTGGGAAGTTTTTACGAGCTGGGAGGCGAACTACCAGATCTGGCATGACCAGTGGGTGAGCAGGGGCGAGCGTCCTCGGATAGAGGTGGACACGTTTGAGCTTTTGCTCCATATGATGTCCGATGAGCGGATGTGGGTGATCGCACCGATATCGGTAGTGGACAGGCTGAAGGCGCTGCGGCAGGTGTATGTGAGCGAGATTGCCAATCCGGTACAGCCGCCGGAGCGGATTACCTATGAGATTAAGCATAAGTACCCGAATGAGGCGACCCTTAAGGCTGTGCGAATGTTCGAGGAGAAGATGGTGCCGTATCTCTGCAGGAAAGACTGGGGATATGTGGGGGGAGAAAATTTTTAAAAATATATTGAAAGAATGTTTTGCATAGGAGATTGATGATGGACACATATGATGGAAAGAGCGTGTTTGACGGCATCGCGATTGGAAAGATCAGCGTCCGCAAAAAGGCCGGGCAGCACGTTAAGCGCGAGAAAATAGAAGATATCAATGCGGAGATTGCGCGTTATAAGAGGGCAAAGCGCCGGGCAATCGAGCAGATCTCCAGTCTGTATGAGAAGACGTTTCGGGAACTGGGGGAGGCGAATGCGGCGATTTTCAAGGCGCATCAGATGGTGCTTGAGGATAACGGATACAATGATTCTGTCGAAGACCTGATTTGCGCCCAGGAAATTAATGCAGAGTACGCGGTCGCATCGACTGCGGATAATTTCTCCCGGATGTTTGCTGCGATGGATGACGATTATATACGGGAGAGGGCGGCGGATATCAGGGATGTCTCCGAACGTGTCCTGAAGATATTAAGAGGGGTGGCAGGGGAAGGCGCCGCAGCGGGCGAGCCGTCTGTCATCGTGGCAGATGACCTTGCCCCCTCGGAGATTATGCAGTTTGATAAAGACATGGTGCTGTCATTTGTCACCGTCCGCGGTTCGCTCAGTTCACACGCTGCGATCCTGGCCGGAACCAGGGGGATTCCGGCGCTTGTAGGAACGCCGCTGCCGCTTGACGATACGGTAGACGGAAAGCTCGGAATCGTAGACGGCACGGAGGGAAAAATCTATGTTGACCCAGACAAGGAAACCTTGGCGCGCATGCAGAAAAGGCAAAGGGAGGAAATGGAGAGAAAGGAACTTCTCCAGACCTTGAAGGGCAGGGAGAGCGTCACTGCTGACGGTAAAAAAGTGATGCTGTATGCGAATATAGCGAATATTAAAGACCTTGCGGCAGTTTTACAGAACGGCGCCGATGGAATCGGGCTTTTCCGAAGCGAATTCATTTATCTTGAAAAGGAGGATTACCCTACCGAGGAGGAGCAGTTTCAAGTTTATAAGAAAGTGGCGGAGGCGATGGCAGGCAGGAGGGCGGTCATCCGTACATTGGATATCGGCAGTGATAAGCAGTGCCCTTATTTTCAGATGGAGCATGAGGAGAATCCGGCGCTGGGATGCCGGGCAATCCGCATTTGCCTGGCGCGTCCGGGTGTGTTTAAGACGCAGCTTCGTGCGCTGTTTCGAGCCAGCGCCTACGGAAAAATCGCCATCATGTACCCCATGATTACCAGCGTCAAAGAAGTAAGGCGGATTCAGGAAATCGCGGATCTTGTGAAAGCAGAGCTTGCAGAGCAGGGGATTGAATTTGGCGAGCCGGAACAGGGAATTATGATTGAGACTCCGGCGGCAGCGATTATTAGTGACGAGCTGGCGAAGGAGGTCGACTTTTTCAGCATCGGAACGAATGACCTGACTCAGTATACCCTTGCCATCGACCGGCAGAGCATGAAACTGGATGAATTTTACGATCCCCATCATCCGGCTGTCCTGCGGCTGATTTCAATGGTGGTGGAAAATGCACATAAAGCAGGCATTTGGGCAGGCATCTGCGGGGAGCTGGGTGCAGACCAGGCCCTGACGCGGGAATTTCTCGCAATGGGCGTGGATGGGCTTTCGGTATCGCCGGGAAACATACTTCCGATCCGCAAGATTGTATTGGAGACGAATGTGGAAGAATACAAGGCAGGAAGACACAATCCTTAATGATTATTTAATTTTTTTTATATATCATAAATTCTTAAATTATTGTATAATATTTTAATACTTATTTTTTCGGGAGTGTATATATGGGAATGCCGACGCTTGGAAATCCGCAGAATACAATTGAAATATTGAAGAAATACCAATTTTCTTTTCAGAAGAAATTCGGACAGAATTTCCTTATCGACACGCATGTGCTGGACAAGATTATCCGGGCAGCGGACATTGGGAAAGATGATATGGTGCTTGAGATCGGGCCGGGGATTGGTACAATGACGCAGTATCTTGCTGAGGCGGCAGGGAAGGTTGTGGCGGTTGAAATCGACAGGAACCTGATTCCGATTCTTCAAGACACCCTTGGCGGTTACGAAAATGTCCTCATCATAAATGAAGATGTCCTGAAACTGGATTTAAGAAAACTTGTTCAGGAGGAGAATGAGGGAAAGCCTGTCAAGGTAGTGGCGAATCTTCCATATTATATTACGACGCCTATTATTATGGGGCTTTTTGAAGGGAGCGTTCCGGTGAGCAGCATCACGGTGATGGTGCAGAAAGAAGTGGCGGAACGGATGAAGAGCGGCCCGGGAAATAAGGATTACGGCGCATTGTCGCTGGCGGTGCAGTATTATGCCGATACATATCTTGTGGCAAACGTACCTCCGAACTGCTTTATGCCGCGCCCGAAAGTGGGCTCTGCGGTCATCCGGCTTACCCGGCACGAGACGGCTCCGGTAGAGGCTGAGGATGAAAAGTTAATGTTTGACATTATCCGGGCGGCATTTAATCAGAGAAGAAAGACGCTGGCAAATGGTCTTAATAATTCGGACAAACTGGATTTCCCAAAGGAAACCATTGTTAATGTGATAGAACGTCTGGGAAAGGGCGCAGGAGTGCGTGGGGAGATGCTTACGCTGAAAGAATTTGCGGAGTTGAGCAATATGTTATCCAGAATTTCCGGCCGGACTTGCAACTAATAAATCTTTACTATAAGAACAGAGAGGATGATTAAGATGACAAACAACGTAGAAAAGGCATTATTTGAAATCACGCCGGAGATTCAGCATTATTCGGAATTATGTATAAAAAATAATTTCATTGATAAAGAGCTGTACACGAAATATGAAGTAAAAAGAGGCTTGCGTGACCTGAATGGAAAGGGCGTGCTGGCCGGGCTTACGAATGTTTCGGATGTATGCGCGAAGAAACTTGTGGGGGGCAAGGAAGTTCCCTGTGCAGGAAAGCTTTATTACCGGGGCTACAATATTAAGGATCTGGTAAAGGGATTCCAGAAAGAAAAACATTTCGGGTTCGAGGAGATTGCGTATCTTCTGCTGTTCGGTGAGCTTCCGGATAAAGAAGAGTTCGATAAATTTTATGATACGCTGATTGAGAGGAGGACGCTGCCGCCTAATTTTGTCCGGGATGTTATCATGAAAGCGCCGAGCAGGGATATGATGAACAGCCTGTCACGATCCATCTTGAATCTGTATACGTATGATTCGAAGGCGGACGATACGTCTATCCCAAATGTGCTGAGACAGTGCATGAACCTGATCAGCCAGTTCCCGATGCTGATGGTATACGGATATCACGCGTATAATTATCGCAGAGGCGAGGATTTGTTTATCTATGCGCCTTCCCCGGAGCTTTCCATGGCAGAAAATATTCTCATGATGCTGAGGGAAGACCGCAAGTATTCTAAGCTAGAGGCAAAGATACTTGATATGGCGCTGGTTCTCCATATGGATCACGGCGGCGGTAACAATTCCACGTTTACGACTCATGTCGTCACATCCTCAGGAACGGACACTTATTCTACTATTGCTGCGGCCATGGCATCCTTAAAAGGTCCGAAGCACGGTGGAGCCAATATTAAAGTGACAGAGATGTTTGAAGATATGAAAGAGAGGATTCCGGACTGGAATGACCAGGACGCGATACGCCAGTACTTGTACGACCTCTTAGATAAGAAAGCTTTTGACCAGAAAGGGCTCATATACGGCATGGGGCATGCCATATATTCCGTTTCGGATCCAAGGGCGGACATTTTCAAGAAGTTTGTAAAGCAGCTGGCCCGTGAAAAGGGAAGAGAGAAGGAATATGCTTTATACGAGACAGTGGAAAAGCTTGCGCCGGAGGTGATCGGAGAGAAGAGGAAGATTTACAAAGGCGTGAATGCGAATGTGGATTTTTACAGCGGGCTTGTGTACAGCATGCTGAATTTGCCCAAATCGCTCTATACGCCGATTTTTGCGGCCGCGCGTATCGTAGGCTGGAGCGCGCACAGGCTGGAGGAGCTTGAAAATGTAGACAAGATCATCCGTCCGGCATATAAGCCGCTGGCGCCGTACAGAGATTATGTGCCGATGCGGGAGAGATAGGAAAGGGCTGGGCTGAAAATGAAAAAGAATGAATTTTATTTTAAGTCCTGTGACGGGGTTACGAGAATCCATGCCGCGGAATGGATTCCGGATGGTAAGGCCGTGGCTGTGCTCCAGATTTGCCACGGCATGACGGAGCATATCATGCGTTACGATGAGTTCGCGGAGTATCTGGCGGACAGAGGATTTTATGTGACAGGACACGACCATCTGGGACATGGCAAGTCCGTGCAGGATGAGGATTGCTATGGATATTTTCATGAGACAAAAGGCAACAGATGTGTGATAGGAGACATCCATAAGCTGCGGTGGCGGACGGAGAGGCGTTACCCGGACGCACCGTATTTCATGCTGGGACACAGCATGGGCTCGTTCCTTTTGCGCCAGTATCTCATGGGGCACAGCGAGGGGCTTTCAGGGGCTGTCATCATGGGAACCGGGCATCACGGAAAGGCGGAACTTACGCTGGGCAGGGCGCTCTGCAGAGTCGTGGCGGCTTTCAGGGGATGGAGGCATCGGAGCAGGATAATCAATGCTATCGGATTCGGCGGATTTAACCGGAGATTTTTCCCCTGCGAGACGGAAAAAGACTGGCTTACCACGGATACGGAGAAAAGAGATGCATACATCCGGGATCCGTACTGTAACTTTACATTTACAGTGAATGGATATTATCATATGTTTGGAGGTATGAGATACCTGGAAAAGAGGGAAAATATAGAAAAGATCCGTAAAGACCTCCCGCTCTTGCTCACATCAGGCCAGGATGACCCGGTAGGCGGGTTTGGAAAAGGAGTAAAGCGGGTATATGACCAGTATGTGGATGCAGGGATAGAAAATGCGGAGATGCGCCTGTACGAAGGAGACCGGCATGAGATTCTCAATGAGAGGGATCGAAACCGGGTATATGAAGATTGTTATATGTGGATGAGAGAAAATATATAAAGGGAATAGGGAAGAAAAGGAGCTGTAGGCTATGGACTTAATTACAATCAGGGAATTATATAAGGAACAGGAAAAATTTATTGATAAAAAAGTGTCTGTCGGCGGATGGGTGAGGAGCATCCGGGATTCAAAGACTTTTGGGTTTATTGTAGTAAATGACGGAACATTTTTTAAGCCGCTTCAGGTAGTATATCATGACGGGATGGATAATTTTTCGGAAGTTTCCAAGCTGAACGTTGGGGCGGCAATTATTGTGACGGGCACTCTTGTGGCAACGCCGCAGGCAAAGCAGCCGTTTGAGATACAGGCAGAAAGCGTTGCGGTGGAGGGGGTGTCTGCGCCGGATTACCCGCTGCAGAAAAAACGGCATGGATTTGAGTATCTGAGGACAGTATCCCACTTAAGGCCGAGGACCAACACTTTTCAGGCAGTCTTCCGTGTCCGCTCTCTTGCGGCCTATGCGCTGCATAAGTTTTTCCAGGAGAGGGACTTTGTGTATGTGCATACTCCGTTGATTACCGGCAGCGACTGCGAGGGAGCGGGGGAGATGTTCAGGGTTACCACCCTCGATATGGACAATCCGCCGAAAAGGGAGGACGGCAGTATTGACTACTCCCAGGATTTCTTTGGGAAAGAGACAAGCCTTACGGTGAGCGGACAGCTTAACGGGGAAAGCTACGCTCTGGCTTTCCGCAATATCTATACTTTTGGACCGACTTTCCGGGCGGAAAACTCCAACACTACCAGGCATGCGGCAGAGTTCTGGATGATCGAACCGGAGATGGCGTTTGCGGATCTGGACGACAATATGGAACTGGCGGAGGACATGCTGAAATATGTGATCAATTATGTAATGGAGCATGCGCCGGAGGAGATGGAGTTTTTCAACTCATTTGTGGACAAGGGGCTGATTGAGAGGCTTAGGAACGTAGCGTCCTCTGATTTCGCCCGCGTGACTTACACGGATGCCGTTGGAATCTTAGAGAAGAATAACGATAAATTTGAATATAAAGTTTCCTGGGGAGCTGACCTCCAGACAGAGCATGAGCGTTACCTGACGGAGGAAGTATTTAAGCGTCCGGTATTTGTTACGGATTATCCGAAAGATATCAAGGCGTTCTATATGAAGATGAATGATGACAATAAAACAGTAGCCGCCGTTGACTGTCTTGTGCCTGGCATTGGCGAGATCATCGGAGGCAGCCAGAGGGAAGACGATTATGAGAAACTTCTTGGAAGGATGAAGGAGATGGGCCTTAAGGAAGAGGATTATGGATTCTACCTTGACCTGCGTAAGTACGGCTCGGCCAGACATTCAGGATTCGGACTTGGGTTTGAGAGGTGCGTCATGTACCTTACGGGGATGAGCAACATCCGTGATGTTCTTCCTTTCCCAAGAACCGTGAACAACTGTGACTTATAAGAGGAATTTAGAATGAACATCTTAGTAGTGGACGATGAAAGGGAGATTGCCGATGTTATCGAGCTGTATCTCCAGAACGATCAGTATAACGTGTATAAGTTTTATACGGGCGAAGACGCGCTGGCATGCATCCGCAGCATGAAGATAGACCTTGCGATACTGGATATCATGCTGCCGGATGTGGACGGATTCCAGATTCTTAAGCGGATTCGGGAGAAATATACGTTTCCGGTCATTATGCTGACGGCAAAGACAGAGTACATGGATAAGATTACGGGCCTTACCATGGGGGCGGACGATTATATACCCAAACCGTTCAACCCCTTGGAACTGGTGGCGAGGGTCAAAGCGCAGCTGAGGAGATGCACGCAGTATAATGACGGGGGAAAAGAGACGGGGGATATTATAGACATCGGGGGGCTGTTTTTGAACAGGACTTCCCACGAATGTATCTACAATGAGATCCCCCTGACGCTGACGCCCATCGAGTTTGACGTTTTGTGGCTTTTATGCGAGAACCGGGGAAAGGTTATAAGCTCTGAGGAGCTCTTTGAGAAGGTCTGGCATGAGAAATATTATAAAAACAGCAATAACACTGTGATGGTACATATCCGTCATCTCAGGGAAAAGATGAGCGGGCCGACAGGAAAGTCTGATTTTATCAAGACGGTTTGGGGAGTGGGCTACAAGGTTGAAGAATAATTATTTGAAGTTGAAACTGAGCATTCTCCTGCAGACCGTTCTTGTGACAGCGATTACTGTGCTGGTCGGCGGAGTCCTGCTGAATTATGTCGTGGACGGCATATACAATGACAGCTTTGCAAAAGGTTTTGTAAATGCGCTTGTTTCTTTGGATGTAAAAGAGAAGACGGCAATCCATCTATATTGGAATCTTATTGGAAACAACAAGACATTTTATATGATTGTAGGGTTTCTTCTTTTGTTTGCGCTCTTTTTTTACGTGGCGCTGTCGAAGATGACAAAGTATCTGGATCAGGTTGGCGACGGAATTGAAAATATCGTGTCCGATTCCCATGAGCCGATACACTTGATTACAGAGCTTAAGCCGCTGGAGATACGGCTGAATGAGATCAAGGCGACGCTCAGGAGACAGGAGCTTGAGTCTGTTGAAAGCGAGAAGAAGAAAAATGATCTTGTCCTGTTTCTTGCACATGACCTGAAGACCCCCTTAACTTCCATCGTGGCATACTTGACTATGCTTGACGGCCATCCTGACATGAACCCGGAGGAGAGGGAAAAATATACCCATATCGCATTGGAAAAGTCCATGCGGCTGGGAGAGCTGATCAATGAGTTTTTTGACATTACCCGTTACAATCTGCAGGATATCGAATTGGAGCCGGTCGAGATTAATCTGACGCTTATGCTGGAGCAGCTTGCAGATGAGCTTTACGGCGTTCTGCTGGAAAAGCGTCTGTCCTGCCAGGTGGAGGTGGAAGAGAACCTTGAGGTGTATGGTGATCCGGACAAGCTGGCGAGAGTGTTTGACAATATTCTCCGCAATGCGATAGCATACTGCTACAGCAATACGAAAATACTGATCGGGGCGAAGAAGAAAGGCAGGAATGTGGAGATTACGTTTACAAATGAAGGCGAGAGGATTCCCGGGTCGATGCTTCAGACGATTTTTGAAAAGTTTTACCGCGTGGACGGCTCAAGATCCAGCGGAACAGGCGGGGCGGGACTTGGGCTTGCTATTGCGAAGGAAATCGTGGAGCTTCACGGAGGACGGGTCATGGCAAAGAGCGACGATCTGAAAACCCAGTTTATTGTGATGCTTCCTTCAAAATCGGAAGAGGAGAAAGAAGGGGAGAAGGATGAGATTCATACACATCGCAGACGTTCATTTAGGAGCAAGTCCGGACGCGGGAAACGCATACGGGCCGTTGCGCGCAAAAGAGATGTGGACAAGCCTGGAAAGGGTTGTTGAGCAGTGCAGGAAAGAAAATATAGACCTTCTTCTGATTGCCGGGGACCTGTTTCACCGCCAGCCCCTTCTCAGGGAATTAAAGGAAGTGGATTCTCTGTTTGCATGTCTGGATAAAACACAGGTTGTGCTTTCGGCGGGTAATCATGATTATCTGAAAAAGGACTCCTATTACCGCACATTTTCCTGGAAAGAACATGTGCATATGATTCTCACAGAGGATTTAAGCGCGGTGGAGCTGCCGGAGATTGGAACCGCAGTCTATGGATTCAGTTACGGCGCAAGAGAGATAGAGGCGATGCCGTATGCGGGGAAAAGAGCCGAGGGACGGCAGCCGATAGAGATTCTGATGGTGCATGGCGGAGACGGGCGTCATGTGCCGATAAAGAAAGAGGAGATAGCCGGGCTCGGCTATGACTACGCGGCGCTGGGACATATCCATAAGCCGCAGAGCGTCATTCCGGGAAAGGCAGCATACAGCGGTGCGCTGGAGCCTTCCGATAAGAATGACACGGGCCCGCATGGATATATCCTGGGAGAGATAGCCGATAAAAAATGCCGGATAAAGTTCGTTCCGTTTGCGTCCAGAGAGTATATCCATCTGGAAACCGAGGCGACCGGAGATATGAGCGGCAGCCGGCTGAAAGAAAAAATCCGGGAAGAGATAGACGAGAGGGGAAGAGAGAATATTTACAAGATACTCTTAAAAGGATACAGGGATCCGGATGTACTGTTTGACTTGCAGGCGATGGACGTATATGGAAATATAATAGAGATTTTTGACGACACAAAGCCTTCTTATGACTTTGGAAAGATAAAAAGCCAAAATAAGGACAATATATTGGGAAAGCTGATCGAACAGCTGGAAGGCTATGATGAGGATTCTGTCCAGTACCGCGCGATGTGCGAGGGAGTGAGGGCATTGATGGATACCAGAAGGGATTAGCCGGATGAAGATATTGGAGCTGAAGATTAGGAACTACGGGAAAATGAAGGATTGGAATGCTGAGTTTTCCCCGGGAATCAATTTGATATATGGCAGGAACGAGTCAGGGAAATCTACAGTGCATACGTTTATAAAAAGCATGCTTTTCGGCCTGGCCCGCGGCAGGGGGCGTGCGGCGGCGAACGATATTTACAGCAGGTATGAGCCGTGGGAAAATCCTGATTTTTACTCAGGGATGCTGCGGTTTGAAAGCGGCGGAAAACACTTTGTCCTGGACCGCAATTTTGGCAGGGGATCAAAGAAAGCGGAGCTGTTCTGCGAGGATGACGGAGAGAGGCTGTTTGAAGACGACGGGGATCTGCAGATGCTTCTTGGGGAGATGTTTTCTGAGTCCGTTTATGAGAATACTGTTTCGGTGGGGCAGCTAAAGGCGCAGCCGGGGCAGGAGCTGGCAGCAGGACTGCGTAATTATGCGACAAATTTCTATGCGTCAGGCGGCGGGGACTTGAATCTTGACGGGGCGCTGCGAAAGCTGAAGGAGCGAGAGCGCGACATTGACCGCCAGATTAAGGCGGATTTTCAGAAAAAGCAGGAGAAGAGGGAGCGCATCGAGCAGGAGGCATCCTATATCTGGCGGGAAATGCACGGCCTTCAGACGGAGAGGGACACGCTGCTTGAGCGGATTGATTACCGTAGGAAACATCAGCCAAAGATGGGAGAACCGGAAAATAACAGAGTGATTGATGAGCTGCGTCCGGGCAAATGGCGGGTCCATCCGGTAGAGATCCTGTCGTTTATCGCAGCGGTGGCGTTAGTGGTAATCTTTATCCATAGGCCGTGGAACTATCTTGTGGCAATTGTGCTGGCGCTTTTGTGTGCGATCTATACATGGAACCGGCTGAAAGTCAGCAAAAAGCAGGAAAAGACCGAACCGGAAAGGATACTGGAAGAAATCGCGCCGGAGGAGGAAAAAGTGCCTTTGGAACGCCTTTGCTGGGAGGCGGAACGTATTGCCGGTGAGCTGGAGGAAAAGCAGGTGCAGTACAATAACCTCCGGGAACAGCTCGGTGAGATGGACGAGATGGGGGAGGAGTTCTGGGAGCTGGAGCGCCAGAGAGAGGCGGTCAGCCTGGCATCTGACAAGATTAATGAACTGTCGGCGCAGCTCCAGAAACAGTTGACGGCGAAGATGAATACAGTGCTTTCTGAAATTATAAGCCAGATTACGGGAGGGAAGTACACCAGGCTTATGATGGATAAGAAGCTGGAGCTTTGCGTGCTTTGCAAAGACCGGAGGGCGCCGCTGGAAAGCCTGAGCAGGGGAACGATAGAACAGCTATACCTGACGCTGCGTATGGCATCGGCCGGTATTTTCCAAGAGGAAGAGATGCCGGTTGTGCTGGATGATACATTCGTATATTATGATGATGAGAGACTTGCACATACTTTGCGCTGGATGAGTGAAAATAAAGGACAGGTGTTGATCTTTACCTGCCAGAAACGGGAAGAAGAGGTGTTAGACAAGCTGAAAATATCATATCGCAAGATAAAATTATAGAGAAAAGAAGGCATGCCCATTTCCTATGGAGGAAACCGGACATGCCTTTAGTATTGATATAATTATTTTTGCGGTAAGGCGTTACTCTGCAAAGGGAGCGGCAATTTCGTCAAAGCGTTCTGCATGGGATGCGTACCATTTGTCGAAATCCATTCCTGATGCTGATATTTCATTTCCAAGAGCCTTTAAGAAAGCAGGGATGTCGCGTTCAAGGATGGTTCCGACCTGTTTGCCGAACCGTTCCGTGCCCTGGATATCTTCGCCGTTGACAGTGAGCACGAATGCCGGCTGCATTGCGCCGTCTGCCTTCTTTACACCCCCGCGGAATCCGATTCTGCCAATCTGATGCGTGCCGCAGGATGACGGGCATCCGGAGATATGGATCTGGGGGAGGACACCGTCTTTAAAGTTCCATTCCCTGGCAGCGTCTACAAGAGTCTCTAATAGCTTTTGGGAGTCTCTGACGCCTACCTGGCAGATGGACGCTCCGATGCAGGCTACCGAAGACTCAAACAAGTTCCTGGCTCCGTCATTGGTAAGCTCCAGTATTTTTTTTGCCTCATTTCCAGTGCAGTTTATGATATATGCGCCCTCTTCAGGCGTAAGCCTCAGCTCTGTCTGCTCCATGCTGCTTATTGCATTGTATAATTCCTGGATTTTTGAAGGTTCCGGGCATCCTCCGATGGGATGGTATGCAACTGCGTAAAGTCCGTCCTGTTTCTGAGGGATGACTCTCGGGCTGTCCGGGGCAGATCCGTCAGGTTTCTTTGTGATTTCGTCCTGCTCCGCATGGATATCCAGGCTTTCTTCTTCCATGACTTTTTTGAGGATTTCGCTATAAGTTTCTGTGTACTTATCTCCCAGCACGTCCTGCATATAGCGTGTCCGTGCCTTTGCGCGGTTTTCGTAATTGCCGTAGGTTACAAACATATTTACCATGGCTTTGATGTAGTAGAGGATCTTGCTGCCGTCAACTGCCTCTGCGACCATGACGCCCATTTTGGGGTTGTTTCCAAGCCCGCCCGCAGAGAATACGTCAAATCTTCCGTCGGCTCTCGCTGCAAATCCTAAATCCCTGAAAGTAGCATGCGGCTTGTTTGCCGGGGAGTTTGAAAAGCATACTTTTAATTTCCGGGGGAGCTTTACGGTCTTGATAAAGCCCATCAGGTAATCTGCCGCGGCGTCTGCGTATGGAGATACATCAAAATATTCGTCCTTTTCCACACCTGACAGCGGGGATACCATGACATTTCTCGGGAAGTCGCCGCCGCCTCCTCTTGTTACGATGCCACAGTCAAGAGCCGCCGCTGCAAGTTCACATACAGCGTCTGCATCCAGGTTGTGCAGCTGTATTGTCTGGCAGGTTGTGAAGTGTATTTTGTCGATCTTATATTTTTCAATAGCCTCCGAGACAAACTTAAGTTTTTCACTGTCAACACGCCCACCCGGAAGCCTTAGCCTCAGCATGCTGGACTTCCCCCCGCGCTGTGCGTAGCTTCCGAAACCGCCTGAAAATCCTTTGTATTTTGGAACAGGAACTTCGCCTGCGTAAAACTGTCTGGTCACCTTTTCGAATTCCTCGTAATCCTTTTTCCATTCCATTGACTCCATGCCAATCCTCCTTTATACTTTGGGTATGTTTTAATGATAAGAGTGAATAAATATAAAGTCAAGGAGATTTCCTATGAATGTTTTGCCTTTTGAAATATTATTTGAAGATGCCCATATCCTTGTGTGCTTGAAACCTTCCGGGATTGCCACCCAAGGGAGAAATGTTGCCAGACAGGACATGGTCAGCTACCTGAAAAATTATATTGGGAAGACTGGTTCGGATTCCGGCGGAGGAAAAGAGCCTTACCTTGCGGTTGTCCACCGGCTGGATCAGCCGGTGAGGGGAATTATGGTCTTTGCAAAGACTCCTTTTGCAGCCGGGGAGCTGAGCCGGGAATTAGCTGAGGCGGGATTTGAAAAGCATTACCGGGCGCTGGTTACGGGAACACCGCCTGAGAGGACAGGAATTGTCGATAACTATTTGGTTAAGGACGCGAGGGCCAATTTTTCACGAATCTGTCCAAAAGGAACGGCCGGTGCAAAACATGCCAGGCTGAGTTATCAGATTGTTGAAGAGGAACCGTATCTGTTCGGCGGAACAGTTCCTGACAGCTGTGCCGGGGAATGTACAGAGGTGGACATCCGTCTTTATACCGGGAGGCATCATCAGATTCGTGTGCAGATGGCAGGCATCGGATGCCCGATTGCGGGAGATGCAAAATATAATCCAAAGGCGCAGCATTCGGAAAGGCGGCAGGATTTGAAACTTTGCTCCTGCTCATTAACATTTACACATCCGAAAACAAAAGAAACAATGCGGTTCTCGCTGCTTTGACCGAAAGAGATACGCGGGGGCAGAAATATAGAAAAGCCGGGGTGTATCGAAATACAGCCCCGGCTCAGCGTGCCTACCATACGTATGTTGTATGATCTATATCACTTCCGTTTCCAGCAGTTCTTTCTGGTATTCTTCAAGAATAATACTTTGAATTCGCTCCCTGGTTCCTGAATTGATCGGATGAGCGATATCCCGGTATTCGCCATCCACTGCTTTTTTGCTCGGCATTGCAATAAACAGTCCCTTTTCTCCCTCAATTACCTTGATGTCATGTACTACAAACTCTTCATCCAAGGTAATCGACACTACAGCCTTTAGTTTCCCTTCTTTTGCCACTTTACGTGCACGTACATCTGTGATCTGCATTCTTATGGCCCCTTTCTGTCTTCATCATAGTGCATATCTTTCGTTTCTTTCTACGACTACCTTGACGCCATTTTCACCAACATGCCGCGTATTCGCGCGAATTGTGTCACGACTTTCCACAATACAGTTTTCAATATACGTATTGTCCCCGAGATACACGTCGTTCAGAATTATGGAATTCTTTATCACACAATTGTTGCCGACAAACGTTTTCTTAAACAGGATGGAATTCTCCACCGTACCATTGATTATACTTCCACTTGCTATAATGCTGTTTTTAACTGTTGCGCCCGGGTTATACTTCGCCGGGGGCAAATCGCTGACTTTGGAATAAATCTCCGGCAGCTCTTTGAAAAAATAATTTCTCACATCAGGCTTTAAAAAATCCATATTTGTCTGATAATACGCTTCCACCGTTGAAATGTTGCTCCAGTAGTCTTTTATTTTATAACCGTATATTTTTTTCAGGTTTTTATACCTGATTAAAATGTCGGTCACAAAATCATGTCTTTCCTCTTCTGCACAATGCTCGATTAAGTCGATGAGCAGCCGTCTCCTGATTACATAAATGCCAGTGGAAACTACGCTTGAATTTGCTACCATCGGCTTTTCCTCAAATTCTTCAACGCGCATAGAGTCGTTCATTTTAATGGTTCCAAACCGGCTGGCTTCGTCAAAAGAATCCAGCTCCTTACATACTACAGTAATGTCTGCCTTTTTGGCAATATGATATTCTAATATTTTATTATAATTCATCTTGTATACGGCATCTCCGGAAGCGATGATGACGTATGGCTCGTGGCATTTCCTGAGAAAATCAAGGTTCTGGCAGATCGCGTCGGCGGTTCCCCTGTACCAGTAACCGTTGTCCATCGTAATTGTCGGGGTGAACAGATACAATCCCCCCTGTTTTCTTCCGAAATCCCACCATTTGGATGAGTTGAGATGCTCATTCAGGGAACGTGCATTGTACTGCGTCAGCACGGCAACTTTCTGGATGTGGGAATTTGACATATTGCTGAGGACAAAGTCAATAGCCCGGTAGCTTCCGGCCAGCGGCATTGCCGCTACCGCCCGTCTTCTGGTCAGCTCACGCATCTTGTGGCTGTTGCCTCCCGCCAATATAAGTCCTACTGCTCTCATGCATGCTCACCTGCCTTTATCAAAGTTTCCCCGCTTTCCAGCAGGCCGTTCGGATAATCCTCTTTAACAGTGACACCGCTGATCGCGGTATTTTTCCCGATCTGGATGCCGTTTGGTATCCAGGAATTTTCCCCGATGGTCACAAGGCCGAAAGAATAGATGGAAGGCTTTAATTTGTTTGGCAGCTCGCTGCCGATTCCTAAAGTACATTCGTTCCCTATTTCCGTCCCCTCTGCTATAATTGCCTTATCAATCACGCACCCGTTTCCTATGGTTACGCCCTGCATGATGATAGAATCCCTGACGATGGATCCTTTGCCAATGGTGACGCCTGCCCCGATCACGCAGTTGCGGACCTCGCCGTATATTTCGCATCCATTGCTTATGATGCTTTTCTCGATTACGGATTCCGAGGAGATGTACTGAGGCGGCAAGGTAGCGCTGTTTGTATAAATTTTCCAAAACTCTTCATACAAGTTAAACTCGGGAATGATATCGATAAGCTCCATGTTCGCTTCCCAGTAAGAGCCTAAGGTTCCCACATCTTTCCAATAGCCGTTGTATTCATACGCAAATAACCTGTCTCCTTTTCCGTGGCAGTAGGGGATGATATGTTTTCCGAAGTCACATCCATGAATATCCCTCAGTGCGATCAGCGCCTCCTTTAAAACGGGCCAGCTGAAAATATATATTCCCATAGATGCCAGGTTGCTCTTTGGCTCAGGCGGTTTTTCCTGAAATTCTGTAATCTGCCCTTCCTCGTCGGCGACAACGATGCCAAACCTGCTGGCCTCTTCCATAGGAACGGGCATTGCCGCAATGGTGACATCTGCACGGTTTGCCTTGTGGAATTCCAGCATGACTTCATAATCCATCTTATAAATGTGGTCGCCTGAAAGGATCAGCACGTAATCCGGATGGAAAGTTTCCATATAGTCAAGGTTCTGATAGATCGCATTAGCTGTGCCGGTATACCACTCGCTGCTGCCGCTTTTTTCATAAGGAGGCAGAATCGAAACGCCGCCAAAGCTGCGGTCTAAATCCCAGGGAATGCCAATGCCTATATGGGTATTCAAACGCAGGGGCTGGTATTGCGTCAACACTCCGACAGTGTCGATTCCTGAGTTAATGCAATTGCTGAGGGGAAAGTCAATAATTCGGTACTTCCCTCCAAAGGCTACCGCCGGTTTTGCAACTTTCGATGTGAGAACACCAAGCCTGCTGCCTTGTCCGCCCGCCAAGAGCATTGCTATCATCTCTTTTTTTCTCATGCCATCACCCCTTCTTAAATGTATGTATTGCCATTATAGCACAGTTTTCAGCCAGCGTGAACATCTTTTACAATTTATTTTAATTATCCAATAAGATTTTATGAAAATATACCAAATGATTTAGCCTTGGTTTTTTCACGGTATATGTTTATAATATATCTTAGAACCTTTATTTACATTCATATTTTATGAAACATTATTTTCATACAGGAAGGTGCCTATGTATAAAATTAACTTTAAACATCCGATACATGTACACTTTATAGGAATCGGCGGCATTAGTATGAGCGGCCTGGCAGAAGTGCTCCTGGAGGAGGGCTTTACCGTATCCGGGTCAGACAACAAGCCGTCGCCTCTGACGGAAAAGCTTGAGGCGGCGGGCGTGTCGGTCTTTTACGGGCAGAAAGCGTCCAACATCACAGAGGGAATTGACGCTGTTATATTTACCGCTGCAATTCATGAGGACAACGAAGAGTACCAGGAGGCAGCCAGAAGGGGGATTCCTATGCTGACCCGGGCACAGTTCCTTGGACAGCTGATGACAAATTATGAAATGCCCATTGCAGTGTCGGGAACCCATGGAAAGACTACCACCACATCTATGCTTTCCCATATTCTCCTGAAAGCGCAGGCGGACCCTACAATCTCGGTAGGAGGGATACTGAACGCTATCGGAGGCAATATCAGGGTGGGGCATTCAGAGATCTTTCTGACGGAAGCATGCGAATATACGAACAGCTTTCTTGAGTTTTTCCCAAAGATCGGAATTATACTGAATATTGATGAAGACCATCTCGACTTTTTTAAGGATCTGGCGGACATCCGCCGCTCATTCCGGAAGTTTGCAGAGCTTATCCCTGCGGACGGATATCTGGTTATCAACGGGGAGATAGAAAATCTGGAAGAGATTGCAGGAAATCTGCCGTGTAAAGTTGTAACTTACGGGATGGACAGCAGGATGGACTACAGCGCGGCAAATATTTCCTATGACGAGTTAGGAAGGGTCTCTTTTGATTTCCTGAAAAAAGGAGATTTTGCAGAGAGGATTTCCTTGTCTGTCAACGGCGATCATAATGTATCCAATTCCCTGTCAGCGCTGGCGGCTGCGGATATTCTCAGCATACCCGCAGATGTTTCGGGGAGAGGTTTGAATGAGTTCGGGGGAACGAAACGCCGTTTTGAATATAAGGGAGAAGTAAACGGCATTGCGGTCATTGATGATTACGCACATCACCCGACTGAGATAAAGGCTGCCTTAAAAGCTGCTGAAAGCTATCCCCACAGGGAGATGTGGTGCGTGTTCCAGCCCCATACCTATTCGAGGACAAAAGCGCTTTTCCACGATTTTACGGATGCCCTGCTGCTGGCAGACCATATAGTCCTGGCAGATATATATGCGGCGCGGGAGACAGATACGCTGGGCGTCACCTCAGAGGCGCTTGCAGAGGAACTGCGCGAAAAAGGGGCTGATGCATACTATCTCCCCACTTTTGAGGAGATTGAGAAATTCTGCCTGGAAAATTGTCAAAAAGGGGATATGTTGATAACTATGGGGGCAGGAGATGTTGTAAATATTGGAGAAGCTCTTTTGAAGTAGGAGTTTTCCACATTTTCCACAGAATTTTATCCACAAAAAACCTCATTTTTGGCTTAAAAATTTCTTTTTTTGCCAGCCGCATCAATGCTATAATAGGTCTGCAAACCTCAGGGGGACATCCCCTCTGTGAATATTTATGTGTTTTGGAGGACTGGCAAAAACATGACAAAGTTAACCCTTACAAACCATGTGCAGACGAACACGACCGTACTGGAAAACGAGTTTATTGACAGGCACATGGCAAATGCTAATGGGGAGTATGTAAAGGTTTACCTTTTTTTGCTGCGCCATCTGAATGATCCGGCGGGCGTTCCCAAGATTTCTGAAATCGCGGATGCCCTGGACTATACGGAAAAGGATGTTATCCGTGCGCTCAATTATTGGAAAAACCAGGGGTTATTAGATTATGAAGTACGTCCGGACGCAGGCGGGGAAGTTTTGCCGGCCGCGGCTCATGCGTCGGACGTGTCAGACATTGGACAGTTCCGTTCACGCAAGGAATTTAAGGAGATACTGCATGTCACAGAACAGTATCTTCAGAAAACGCTGTCTCATACGGAGATGGATGCCATTACATATTTTTATGAAACGCTTGGTATGTCTGCGGACTTAATCGAATATCTGATTGAGTACTGCGTTGAAAACAATCATAAAAGCATTCATTATATAAAGAAGGTGGCTCTTTCCTGGTATGAACAGAAGATTACCACCATTGCAGAAGCAAAATGCAATACGGTCTTCTATAATAAGGACTATTACGCAGTCTTAAATGCATACGGCATAAAGGGGCGCGCTCCGGCAGCCGCTGAAACTGCGTTTATGAAAAGGTGGTATGAGGAATACGGATTTTCTCAGGACATTGTCTTGGAAGCCGTAAACCGCACGATGAATACGATACACCAGCCAAGTTTTGACTATACGGAATCCATCTTAAAAGACTGGTTTCAGAAAGATGTGCACAAAATGGGGGATATTGTGGCTGTTGACGCTGCTTATATGAGCCGTAAGGAGCAGAAAGCCAAAGCAAAGACTGACGCCAGGCAAAAAAGGAACCCGGCAGGGAATGCGCCGAATAATAAATTTAACAATTTTGACAGCCGTTCCTATGACATGGAAGATTTGGAGAGAAAGCTTTTGCAGCAGTAAGATGATGGCTGGGCTGTAACAATTTTATCACTGAAGGAGAACGCTTTTATGGCACTTTCTAATTCGCAGTATGATCAGCTGATGCGTACTTATGAACTCAGACAACTCGATAATGAACACAGGCTTCGCAGACATTATGAGAATGCCTATGCCCTTATCCCGGAGCTGAAAGAGTTGGACGAGCACGTTTCTTCGCTGAGCATTGCTCAGGCAAAGAACCTGCTTGAAGGCGATGACTCCGCTTTGGGGCAATTGAGGGAAAGATTGTCCCTTTTATTTGCAAGGAAAAAGGAATTGCTGCTTGCGGGCGGCTTGCCGGAGGACTACCTGGAGCGGCAGTACGCCTGCGCGGACTGCCGGGATACAGGGTATATCGGCGGCAGGAAATGCCATTGCCTGCAAAAAGCGATTATAGACATGCTGTATACGCAGTCTAATCTTAAAGATGTTCTTCATCAGGAGAATTTTTCGACGTTCTGCACAGATTATTATTCAGGAAACTTTATCGATCCCCTGACCGGGAAATCTTCCAGGGAGCTTATGCAGATTGCACTGGCAGCATGCCATGAGTTTGCAGAGGGATTTCCGGGCAGGATTGAGAACATACTCCTGTACGGAGATACAGGGGTTGGGAAGTCGTTCCTTACTCATTGCATTGCAAAAGAGCTGATGGATAAGTCGTATTCCGTTATTTATTTTTCGGCGGTGCAGCTTTTTGACCATCTGGCAAAAAACACTTTCGGGAAAAAGGAGGCTGACGGAACGGAGGCGTTCGGACATATTTATGACTGCGACCTTCTGATCATAGATGACCTGGGAACGGAGCTTTCCAATTCATTTACCGTGTCTCAGCTTTTTGTGTGCCTGAACGAACGGATATTAAGAAAAAAATTAACCATCATTTCTACAAACCTTGCACTTGACGACATTAATTCTGTTTATTCGGAGCGGATATTCTCACGGGTCAGCAGCAATTACCGGATGCTGCGCCTTACGGGAGACGATATCCGCATCCAGAAAAAATTATTAAATTTGGGAGGTACTCATGATGCTACGCCGTAACGAACGTGTCCTTGAAAACATACCCGTAGGCGCCCTTGGGATCATCTGTCTGGATGGCTGCAAAGACCGGGGGCGGAGGGTGGATGATTATATCGTTAAATGGCGCCATGAAGACGGGCATGTCTTTAAAGATGATGTTGTATTTAATGGCTATGAAAAGGACACCTATCTTATCGACGCAAAAGTTCCCCGCTTTGGCTCTGGGGAAGCCAAAGGAATTATCGCTGAATCCGTTCGAGGGCGGGACATTTATCTTATGGTGGATGTGTGTAATTACAGTCTTACCTATTCTCTGACCGGACAGATAAACCATATGTCTCCGGACGACCATTACCAGAACCTTAAGCGCGTGATCGCGGCAATCGGGGGAAAAGCAAGAAGGATTACCGTGATTATGCCTTTCCTTTATGAGAGCAGGCAGCACAAGCGCAGCAGCCGGGAATCTCTGGACTGTGCCCTTGCGCTTCAGGAGCTGGTACGCATGGGAGTAGACAATATCATTACCTTTGACGCGCATGACCCGCGGGTGCAGAACGCGATTCCTTTAAGCGGGTTCGAGACCGTCCGTCCGACTTATCAGTTTGTAAAAGGACTTCTCAGGAAACATAAAGATCTTATTATTGACAGCGACCATATGATGGCGATCAGCCCGGATGAGGGAGCTACTGAGCGGGCTGTTTACCTTGCCAATGTGCTGAACCTTGACATGGGGATGTTCTATAAGAGGCGGGATTATACAAGGATTGTGGATGGGCGCAATCCAATCGTAGCCCATGAGTTCCTCGGCTCGTCCGTGGAGGGAAAAGATGTTGTCATTGTTGATGATATGATCTCTTCGGGGGACAGCATCTTAGATGTCGCGCAGCAGTTAAAGAACCGCAAGGCAAAAAAGATATTTGCGGCAGCAACTTTCGGCCTTTTCACAAACGGGATGGAGAAATTTGACCGGGCGTATGAGGACGGGCTTATTGACGGCATCCTCACGACGAACCTTATATATCAGACGCCGGAGCTTTTGGAAAAACCGTATTATATCAACTGTGATATGAGCAAGTATATTGCTCTTATGATCGATACTCTGAACCATGACGGCTCCATCAGCAGCATCCTTAATCCAAGCGAGCGCATCGTGGATATTGTGGAGAGGTATAAAAGGGGAGAGGAATTGTAACGCGCGCGGATTCAACAGTCGGAAACGCCTGCATATAATAGTAAGGAAAAGATTATGTGTGAGGAAAAAAGATGCCTTATTCAGTTATGCTCGACGCAGGCCACGGCGGTTCGGATCCGGGAGCGGTATATAACGGCCGCCAGGAAAAAGATGATACTTTAAGGCTTACACTGGCAGTTGGAGAAATCCTGCAAAATAACGGGATAGATGTAGAATACACGCGGACGACGGATGTATATGAGAGCCCTTATGAAAAAGCTATGGAGGCGAATAACGCGGGAGCGGATTTCTTCGTTTCCATACACCGCAATTCCTTTCCTACGGACAATCAGGTTATGGGGGTGGAAAGCCTTGTCTACGATTTGTCGGGGATTAAGTACGAGATGGCGCAGAACATCGATGAACAGCTTGAATCCGTTGGATTCGTGGATTTGGGCGTGAAAGCAAGGCCGAACCTTGTGGTGCTGAAACGGACAAATATGCCGTCGGTCTTAGTGGAGGCAGGTTTTATTAATTCGGATACGGATAATCAGCTGTTTGACGATAATTTTCAGGATATTGCGGAAGCGATAGCAAGAGGGATATTAGACACATTGTCAAATATCGGCGCTGTAAGGGAGAGCTACTATCGGGTGCAGGTAGGCTTGTTCCGAAATAACAGGAATGCGGAGCGTCTGCTGGAGGAACTGCTGGCACAGGACTTCCCCGCATATATTGACAATACGGGTGAGTACATCCGTGTCCTCGTAGGCGGTTACGGCGATCTGAATGATGCTGTGGCAATGGAGCAGAGGCTTAAGCAGGCAGGGTATGATACCTTGATTGTGAGTTAAAGTACATGGATAAAAAAGAAGGGCTCTTTGATTTCCAAAAACGGAAAGAAGAGCCCTGTTTGATTAAATTTGAATGGCGTTAGACTGCTTTCATATGAAACTGGAAAGCCGTGTAGTCCGGAATCTCTCTTGGAATCGGAAGTCCGGCGTTCATCAGCGCGGAGCCGGAGAGAGTATATTGCCCGTCATTGACAGAATATATAGTGTCAGCGTCAAGCCCTTTTGCGCGGACATATTCCTGCGGCCCGTTGCATGTAAGGTTCGTGACGACTACGCTTAAGAGGGATTCCTGCCTGTCCTTTGTCACATGCTGCCAGGCGGTCATGTTGCCAACCGCAAACGGATTGCTTAAGCGGTAGTAATCGCCTTTGATGATGATATGGTAATATTTTCGGAACAGTTTGCTCTGTTCTTTGCATAGCTTTTGCTCTTCTGCGGTCAGATGGGTTGCGTCCAGTTCATATCCGAAGGTGCCGCCCATAGCTACTACTGCTTTCGTCTTTAAAGGAACAAGCTTTCCGCTGTCGGAAATGTGCGCGCCCATGCAGGACGGCGGGTAGACAAAGGAGGTGCCGTAGTGGAGCTTTAACCGGTCGATGGGGTGGTTGTTGTCGCTGACCCAGTACTGCGGGTAGTAGTGGAGCATCGCTGCGTCAAAACGCCCGCCGCCTCCGCTGCAGCCTTCGAACAGAATGTCCGGGTGGGTCTTTATGATGGCATTCATGGTGCGGTATAATCCTAAAACATAACGGTGGTACACTTCGCCCTGCTTGCCGGCAGGCATTGCGTTTGACCAGATGTCCGCCAGGGAGCGGTTGATATCCCATTTTACATAGTAGATGTTGGCGTCGTCTAAGATGGCGTTGACCTTTTTGATCAGATAGTCCTGCACGTCCTTGCGGCTCATGTCCAGGGCAATCTGGTTGCGGCTCCTTACTTCCGGGCGGCCGGGAATCTTCATCGCCCATTCCGGGTGCGCGCGGTAGAGGTCGCTGTCTTCCGATACCATCTCCGGCTCAAACCAGATGCCGAACTTCATCCCCAGGTCATTAATCTGCTCCACAAGAGCGTGGAGCCCGCATTTAATCTTATCTTCATTGACAAACCAGTCTCCCAGTCCGCTGTTGTCGTCGTCTCGTTTCCCGAACCAGCCGTCGTCCATGACGAGCAGCTCTACGCCCATGTTCTTCGCGGCTTTCGCGATTTCCACCAGTTTTTTGTCGTCGAAATCCATAAAGGCAGCCTCCCAGCTGTTGATCAGTACGGGGCGCTCAACCTTGGTCACAAATTTGCTCTCACACAGGTTTGTGCGGTAAAAATCATGGTAAAGATGGGAAAGCCCTGTCAGTCCATGCTCGGTAAATGCCATCACTACCTCCGGGCATTCGAAGGTTTCGCCGGGTTTCACCTCGTAGACGAACTGTTTTGGATGTATGCCCATCACAAGGCGGAGCTGGTCGTACTGGTCAAGCTCTGCCTCGGCAAGGAAGTTGCCGCTGTACATGAGGGAGAATCCGTAGCATTTCCCGAAATCTTCGGTGGCATCTCCGTCGCAGAGTACGACAAATGGATTTTGCTGGTGGCTGGAGGAGCCGCGCACGCTGCTGATGGTGTGGATGTGGTGGGTCATAGGCTGGCGCTCCACCTGGCGCTCCTGGCCGTACCGTCCGGGAAGGCTTAAGAGATCCATGCCGGAGCCGTTGATAAAGTCCAGGCATACGGACATGATTTTCTTTAAGTGAATGGACGACTTGCCGTTATTTTTCACCTTGACGGCTCTTGTGATGATGTCGGCCTCCTCGAATACGCTGTATAAAAGTATCACGTCAACGTCGCTCACCGAATCTGTCAGAGTGACTGTAAGTGACTGGACGGTGTCGCCTTTATTTGCAAAGACCGTGGGAAGGGTTTCTAAGCGGTACTTTCCCTCGGTGACGGAAAATTTGCCGGCTTTTCCGCTGAAGGAATAGCTGCCGTCGCCGTTTACCACCTCAATGCTTGTTGTGCGGAAATCCCCTTGCTGCTGGGTGGAAAATTCCTGGGGCTGCGCGTCCAGCGAGAAGGTGCGCTCGCCTAAGGATTCGTAAGGGTTGCCGGAAAAGCCCCGGTCGTACTGCATGATCTGATAGCTTAAGTCAGTATCGTGAAGAGTGGGGCCGTAATAAAGATGGAACAGATAATCGAGGTTCCCGATCTTCATCTGGTATGAAGTGTTTTTTGTGTGTAAAGTGATTGTATTATTTGCTTTATTGTGAACAATTCCCATGGGTGCCGTGACCTCCTTGTAGTTAATAGAAAAAGTATACCATATTTTGGGGGAAGTTCATTTATTCAGAATGTCAGAAAAAAATGGGGAAATGTAGTGCATAAATAACATGTTGAAGAGTTATGCTGAAATATTATAAAATACATTGATTCACTATCACTCTGGTGATATAATGGCTTTAAGAATAAGGGGAGGACGGCAGAATGGATAAACGGATTAAGGTATATCACGGTTCGGAAAAGATTGTAGAACGTCCGCTTTTCGGTGAAGGCAAAAGGAATAATGATTTCGGCCTTGGATTTTATTGTACTGCAAGCGAGGAGCTTGCAAAAGAATGGGCGGTATCTTCCCTGCATGACGGATTTTCCAACTGCTATACGTTAGATACGGAGTATTTGAATATTTTGAATTTGAACAGCCCTGAATATACGATTCTCAACTGGATTGCGGTTTTGCTGGAGCATCGGCTGTTTTCAATTAAGATGCCTGTGGCAAGAAGGGCAAGGCAATATTTGACTGATAATTTTAGTGTCAATGTAAATGCTTTTGATTTGATTATAGGCTACCGGGCGGATGATTCTTATTTTGATTATGCGGAATCATTTCTTAATAATGGGATTTCTGTGGAGCAGCTGGCATATGCCATGCGGCTTGGAATGCTGGGGGAGCAAATTGTTGTTAAATCAAAGTTTGCATTCTCCAGGCTGAAATATGAAAGGTTTGAGGTTGCAGCGAAAGACCAATATTATATTCTTCGTAAATCCAGAGACAATGGAGCCAATCAGCTTTATCTGGAAATGCTTGAGGAGGAGAAGGATGGTCTGTACATTCAGGATATTATGAGGGGAGGCATTAAAAATGATGACCCGCGCATACCAAGAAATATATGTGAGTAAGGCACAGTCGGCGCTTGGAGATGCTTTTGACTATGCAGTTAATGATTGCAGTATTCCTGGAAATGATTTTGTGAAACTGTTTACTGCAAGTTCTATGAGCAAGCGGATGGAAAATGGAGAACCTGCCTGCCTTGCAGGTAAAAGCGGTATTGAAATCGTTATAGAGGTTATTGCAGAGACGAAAGGGGAGGAACTTCGGGTAAAACCGCAGGAGCATTTCAGGCGCTCCAGGGAATACTGGATTGGGTGGGCAGTCGCCTATTATCAATGGTATTCGGGGAGAGGTTATGGTGATATTTTCAGAGGATTTTCCTTTGCGGATTTGCAGAAAATGTACGGTATTCTTCACGAAACGGATATAACAAAGTTTGTTGATATTGCAGAATCACGGATGAAAGAGTGCTTTCCCGAGACGAATATAAAACGTATCCGTATGGCGTATGGCTGCACGCAGAAAGAACTGGCGGAACGTTCCGGCGTCAGCCTCCGGTCGATTCAGATGTATGAACAGCGAAATAAAAATATTAATAAGGCAAGTGCAGATTCAGTGTATTGCCTTGCGAAGGCTTTGGGCTGCAAAATGGAAGATCTAATTGAAAAGTAATGTGGTTTGCATTTCATTAAAAAGTATGTTAATCTTGTAAACAAATGTTTGGAACGTAAAAACTATTTTTGATAGAAGGAGTTGTTTCGCATGCGAAAGAAAGAGCGGGCGCTTGAGATTATCGGGCGTCTGAAGAAAGAGTACCCGGATGCAGGCTGTACGCTTGACTACGACCAGGCGTGGAAACTGCTGGTCAGTGTTCGGCTTGCGGCGCAGTGTACGGACGCGCGGGTGAATGTTGTGGTTGAAGGGCTTTATGAGAAATATCCGGACATCGATGCGCTTGCGGCTGCGGACGTGGCGGATATTGAGGAGATTGTAAGGCCCTGCGGGCTTGGAAAGAGCAAGGCTCGGGATATCAGCGCGTGTATGCGGATGCTGAAAGAAGAGTACGGAGGTAAGGTGCCGCGGGATTTTGCCGCGCTTTTGAAACTGCCGGGCGTGGGGAGGAAGAGTGCGAACTTGATCATGGGCGACGTGTTCGGGGAACCGGCGATTGTGACGGACACCCACTGCATCCGCCTGGTGAACCGGATGGGCCTTGTGGACGGCATAAAGGAGCCGAAGAAGGTGGAGATGGCGCTCTGGAAAATCATACCGCCGGAGGAAGGGAGCGATTTCTGCCACCGGCTTGTGTACCACGGGCGGGATGTGTGTACGGCGCGGACAAAGCCATATTGCGACAAATGCTGCCTTGCGGATATCTGCAAGAAAGCGGGCGTGTAGGCAGATGCCGCGGCCGGGGGATTATCCTGGCCAGACAAGGAAGTCAGGCGAGGAAGTCGGATAAGGAAGTCATAACAGGGAAAGGCAGGCGTTTTTATGGCGGATATTATCGGAATGTTAGACGAATTACAGAACAAGGCTCTTCATCAGGAAGGGCTTAAAGAAAGATTTCTCGCAACAAGGAATGACCCGTCTCCGGTCAGTGCGTTTTGCCGTGTCTGCCGGGAGGAAGGCTATGAGATTTACGAGATGGAGCTTGTCTGCGCGGGGGAGGATTTCCATGCGGTGATGAAACGCAGCACCAACGGCGGCGGGGAAAATTCGCCCATGCTTGCAGGACAGGATGATTTTTATGAATTATTTCTTGCGGCGATTGAAGGATAAGGGGAAAGGAAGGAATTGAGATAGAACGGGCAAGGCAGGTTTTAAAGCAGTATTTTGGCTATGAGGATTTCAGGGAAGGGCAGGCAAGACTTATCAGTGCGGTGCTTGGCGGGCGGGATGTGCTTGGCATCATGCCTACGGGCGCGGGAAAGTCTGTCTGCTTTCAGGTGCCGGCGCTTATGGCGGAGGGGATTACCCTTGTCATATCTCCGCTGATCTCGCTGATGAAGGATCAGGTGAGCGCCCTTAACCAGGCGGGCATCCATGCGGCGTATTTGAACAGCTCTTTGTCGATGGGGCAGTATGTGAAGGCTTTGCAGCTTGCGAAGGCGGGAAGGTACAAGATTATCTACGTCGCCCCGGAGCGGCTTGTGACGGATGGGTTTCTTGACTTTGCGCTTAACAGCGGGATTAAGATATCCATGGTCGCGGTGGATGAGGCGCACTGCGTCTCCCAGTGGGGGCAGGATTTCCGGCCGGGATATCTGAAAATTGCGGAATTTATCCGGAAGTTGACGCACAGGCCGGTTGTAAGTGCATATACTGCTACTGCGACGGAAGATGTGCGGGGAGATATCATAGAGCTTTTAGAGCTTAGGGAACCCGCGGTGACAGTGACGGGATTTGACCGGGATAACCTGTATTTTGCAGTGAAGAAACCGGTGGATAAGTATAAGGAGCTGGTTACATATCTTAGGAAGAAAGAGCAGGAGCTTTCGGGGTGCAGCGGGATTGTCTACTGCCTGACGAGAAAGAGCGTGGAGGATATCTCTTACCGGCTGCGGCGGGACGGATTCTCGGTGACCCGGTATCATGCGGGGCTATCGGATGAGGAGCGGCGGGAGAATCAGGATGATTTTATCTACGACAGACGGCATGTGATGGTGGCGACCAATGCTTTCGGGATGGGCATTGACAAGTCGGACGTGCGGTTTGTCGTTCATTATAATATGCCGAAAAATATGGAAAGCTACTATCAGGAGGCGGGGCGGGCCGGGAGAGACGGCGCCCCGGCTGAGTGCATCCTCTATTATGAGCCGTCGGATGTGCGGATGAACCAGATGTTTATCGGAAAGAATGAGAATAACGAGATGCTTGATGCGGCGGCGAAGGCGCTCATTGAAGAGCGCGACCGGTGGCGGCTTAAGCAGATGACTTTTTACTGCTTTACTTCCGAGTGCTTAAGGCATTATATTTTAAAATACTTCGGCGAGGAGACTTCCGGGTACTGCGGAAACTGCCTGAACTGCCTGACGCAGTTTGAGGAGGTTGACATCACGAGGGAGGTGTCAGCCATTTTAAAATGCATCCGGGAGAACTGGACGGCTTACGGCATCACGACGATTATCGATATCTTGAGGGGCGCCAAGAGCCAGAGGATTCTCAGCAAGAATCTTGATAGAAATTCCCAGTACGGGCTGCTTAGCGGCCAGTCTGTGACCCGGCTGCGGCAGATTATACAGGAGATGATGTATCGGGGGTATCTGGAGCTTTCCGGGGAGGCTTACCCGGTGCTGAGGCTCGCTGAAGGGGCAGAAGGGATGCGGAGATTACCGGCGGAGGGTGAGCGGCAGACATCGCCGGGGGCGGGAGAGGAGACGGCTCCCATAGTCTTAAAGCTGCCCAAGGAGCAGGAGAGGAAAACGGGCGGTTCCGGCGGAGAGGCCGGAAGTGCCGGAGGAAGGAAGAGGAAAAAGGCCGGAGCGGCCGCGGCTCTCAGGGAGAAGGATATTGAGCTTTTTGAGGAACTCAGGGCACTTCGCAGAGAGATTGCGGCGGAGGAAAAGGTGCCGCCTTATATTATATTTTCCGACAAGACGCTTGTGCTTATGTGCCTGACCCGGCCGGAGGATTCTGCCGCTCTGTTAGGCATCAGCGGAATCGGAGAGTACAAGGTGAAAAAATACGGGGAGAGGTTCCTGGAAGTGCTGGGGGTTAGTAAAGATTCGTTTCAGTAAGTGCAGATTAAGAAATTTGCGGCGGACGGGGAGGTAAGTTTAATATGGCGGATAACGGAAAACAGATTGCGATGCGGGTGTCCATCGTCAGCGTGGCGGTGAATATGCTGCTGTCGGTGCTCAAGCTTGCGGCGGGGCTTATCGCCCACTCGGGGGCGATGGTGTCGGACGCGGTACATTCGGCATCGGATGTATTCAGCACATTTGTAGTTATGATCGGCGTGCACATGGCAAGCAAGGAGGCGGATGAAGAGCATCCTTATGGCCATGAGCGCATGGAGTGCGTGGCGGCGATCGTGCTGGCGGCGGTGCTGTTTGCGACAGGCCTGGCAATCGGATATGCCGGGCTTAACCAGCTCTTAGGCGGCTATGAAGAGATAAAGGCTCCGGGCGCGCTTGCCCTTTTGGCGGCAGTTGTCTCTATCGGAGTGAAGGAGTGGATGTACTGGTATACGGTTCTGGCGGCGAAGAAGATCAACTCCGGGGCGCTTAAGGCGGATGCGTGGCATCACCGGTCGGACGCCCTGTCTTCGGTGGGCGCGCTGTTTGGTATCGCGGGGGCGAGGATGGGCTACCCGTTTCTTGACTGCGTTGCCAGCGTGGTAATCTGTGCTTTTGTCATTAAGGCGGCTTATGACATTTTTAAGGACGCGGTTGACAAGATGCTGGATACGGCATGTGATAAGGACACGGTGAAGAAACTTCAGAAGATCATACTGAACCAGCCTGGGGTTCTTGGCATCAGCAAGCTGACCACCCGGATTTTCGGCTCGAAGGTCTATGTGGATGTGGAAATCGAGGCGGACGGGGATATGACGCTCAGGGCTGCCCATGAGGTGGCGGAAAATGTGCATCATGCCATCGAACGGGGTGCGAGCGATGTGAAACACTGTATGGTACACGTGAATCCGAGAAGGGTGTGAGGCGCAGCGCCGAAGGGAGATATTATGAAATACTATGCGGTAAACGGAAGTCCGCGGAAAAACTTTAATACGTCCGCGCTGTTGGACTGTGCGCTCCAAGGGATCAAAGACATTTGCCCGGATGCGGAAGTGAAAAGGATAGATGTCTATGATTATGCTTACAGCGGATGTATCAGCTGCTATGCATGTAAACGGGTGAACGGGGCGTCTTACGGAAAGTGTGCGAAAAAGGACGGGATAACAGAGCTTTTGGCAGAGCTGTCACAGGCGGACGGGATGATTATAGGCTCCCCGGTATATTTCCATGACATAACAGGACAGCTGCGCTGCCTTTTGGAGCGGCTGATGTATCCGTACCTCGTATACAGCAAAGAGTACAGCTCCATTGCGCCCAAACATATGCCTACGGCATTGATCTATACGATGAATGCTACGGAAGAAAAGATGGAGCGGATGAATTATGAGGTTAAGTTGTCCGCGGTGGCAGAGTATGTGGAGGCTGTATTTTCCAGGCCGGAGGTTCTGTATTGCTGTGATACGTGCCAGTTTCATGACTATAGCCTGTATAGGGCCGACAGATTCTCGGAAGAAGAAAAGAAAAAGAGGAAACGAATACAGTTTCCCCTGGACTGCAAAGAGGCGTTTGAGATAGGCAGGAGGATGGCGCAGGCGGCTAAATGTCCGCCGCCCACTGCTGAAGGAATTCCTGGCAGAACTTAATAAAGTCAGTCTGGCTCGCGTGAAAGTAACTGTTACGCATAGAGATCAGATTGTAAGAATGGAAAGCGTAGTAATCGTCAATGTAGATTTGCTGCAGCTTTCCTTCTTTTAATTCCCGGGCTACGGCGCTCTTGTAAAGAAAAGCAATCCCGATATTCTGCATGATGAACTGCTTTACGATGGTAAGCCCGTTGCTGACTTCTATCCGGTTGTCAAAACGCATGGTTGCGATGTGGTTATCCAGGAATATGGACTCCAGGCGTTTCCGGGAAGGAGTTTTATCTGCGCCGAGTATGATGGTGCTGCTGTATACTTCATCAATCGGCACATGTTTTTCGGCCAGCGGGTGGTCGGGAGAGCAGACGCAGATGGTGCTGCTGCTGCAAAGCTCATAATAATCATGCTCTGTCTTGGAGACGATTCCGTCCATCAGAAAGAAGTCTAAATCCCCTCCGTTCAACATTCGTGACAGCTCATCATAGTTGTCTGTCACAATTCTTATCTTGTAATCAGGATTATTTTTCATGAAGTCGATGATCAAATAAGGCAGGAATGATTCGCCGGCTGACTGCTCTGCGCCCAGGCGCAGAACCTTTATGGAGTCTGACGAGGATGCAAGCTGCTCTTTGATGCGCTCTGAATCGGAATATACGGAATTGGTGTACTGATATAAAGTCTTTCCGGCGGGAGTCAGGTGGAATTTCCGGTTCTGGTATGTATAAAGCTTTGTCTTGTAATAGGACTCCAGATATTTAATATGGTGAGAAACGGCCGGCTGTGTTATATGTAACTTTTCGGCGGTTTTGGTAAAACTATTTGTGTGGCACAGTGTTAGGAATGTCAATAAACGAAAGTCCAGCATAGTATATCCCTCCTTGTTGATAAATATACGTAATAGATAAATTACAATTTATAATTTTATTATAAGGATAAATGCTGGTATAATCAATGATAAGTTAAATTAATCAGAAAATATGTCATAAAATTACAAAATGAGCGTTGAAATGGCATCGATTTTCTGACAATTAAATCACGAGTTCATAAAGGAGGATAATGTATGAAAAAATTGATTGCAAGTTTATTATGTGCAGCAATGGTAATGACGCTTTTTGCAGGCTGCGGAAAATCTTCTTCTGATTCATCGGGAGGAGGCACGCCTGCAAAAGCGGAAGGAGAAGGAGAGGATATCGTCCGTTACACGTTGACGACGACACCCCAGATTGACCCGGGAGTGGGAGCCGACCTTGGGGCGGCTACGGTTCTCATTAATCTTTATGACCCGCTCGTAATGCCGAAAAAAGACGGAAGTGTAGAGCCGTGGATCGCAAAAGAGTGGAAAGTATCGGAAGACGGAAAGACATGGACATTCACCATCAGAGACGATGTTAAATTCCACAGCGGAAATCCGCTGACAGCTCATGATGTGGCATATACGATGCAGCGTCTTCTGGACATGGGAGAAGGGTTCGGATATCTGTTTAATTCTGCTGTAAAAGAAGTAAAGGCGGTAGATGACACTACAGTAGAAATGGTCTGCAATGAGACGACAGGAACTTTGCTGGCAACGCTGGTAAGGCTTTACATCGTGGACAGCAAGCTGGTGGAAGAAAACTATGCAGATGGAACTTACGGAGATAAAGGCGATTACGGAAAAGCGTTCCTGCTGGAAAATGACGCGGGGAGCGGCCCTTACAAAGTAAAAGAGTATGCGGCGAATTCACATGTGCTTTGTGAGAAGAATACAGAGTACTGGAGCGAGCTTGACGCGGACACCCCGGAACAGTTCAAGGCCATCGGCTCAAACGAGGCTGTTACCGTTAAGACAATGATGGAGAGAAAAGAGCTTGAGCTTACCGACAAATATCAGTCGTCAGAGACGATTGATTCTCTTGGAAAAGTAGAGGGAATTGATGTCATGGAAACGAACACCGGCGATATCATATATCTGCTCCTTAATAATTCGAAAGCTCCGACAGACGATCCCCATGTGCGGAAAGCGCTGGCTTATATGATTGACTATGATGTTGTGAGCAAAGATATTTATCCAAGCTCAAAGAAAGCGGACAGCATCATCTCCCAGAGCTCTATGGGATATAAGAAAATGAATGATTACAGTTTCAATATCGAGAAGGCGAAAGAAGAGATCGCGCTTTCAAAATACGCGGACAATATCCAGGATTACCCGATTGAAGTATGCTGGGTAGCGGAAACTCCGGCGCGTGAGAAACTGGCACTCCTTATCCAGGCTGTGGCCGACCAGGTAGGGGTAAAGGTAAATGTCGTAAAGACTCCATGGGCAAGCGTAGTTGAGAATTCTTCATCACCGGAGACGACTGCAAATGTAACGACTACAGGATTTGCGGCAGACTACCCGGAGGCAGGCGGTGTATTTGACTCTGCGCTTAGCTCCAAGAAAGCAGGAACATGGATGAACTGCTGCTGGGTCAATGATGAGAAACTGGACGGAATGATCGCTGACGCGCTGGCTACGATTGACAATGATGAGCGCGTGGCAAAATACGAGGCAATCCAGGATTACCTTGCAGACCAGTGCGTTATGATCCCGCTGGTTGAGGAGACGCTCAGGTTTGCCTACCAGTCGTCTTATGTAGAGTACAATGCGGCAGACCCGGAATACTCCATACCTGTTATGGGATATGTAAACTATATGCCGAATATTAAAGTCTATCCGGACAAGAAATAATAAAAATCACAAGGACAAAAGAGAGGAGGATAAATAAATGTCACTCCTGAAGAGTATATTGAAACGTCTTCTCAGTTCCGTAGTGGTGCTTTTGGGGCTTACGGTCATCATCTTCATACTGATGAGGATGGTGCCCGGCGACCCGGCAAGGCTGGCGCTGGGAGCGAACGTTACAGAAGAAGTACTGGAAAATTACAGAGAGGTAAACCACCTGAATGACCCGCTGCCGATGCAGTATATCTACTGGCTGACGGATGCCCTCCGGGGAGACTTCGGCATGTCGGCGGTGACAAAAAGAGCTGTAATACAGGATATCATGGACTTTGCGCCTGCGACCATTGAGCTGGTCATATGGGCAGGGTTTCCGCCGATTCTTGCCGCATTGTTCTTAGGCGTTACAAGCGCCCAGCACAAAAACAAATGGCAGGATTACTTAAGCAGATTTTTGGGATACATTTTTGTGGCAACGCCTACTTTTGTATTTGCGGTGCTGTTTGTACTGATCTTCGGATATTGGCTGCCGGTAATGCCGACGATAGGGGGGCGGCTGAGCCCGTCCTTCACAATACCGGATATCACAGGCCTGTATATGGTAGACGCCCTTTTAGGAGGGCAGCCGGCAGCAGCCTGGGATGCATTCCTGCACCTTTTGTTCCCGGCGCTGGCGCTGGCTCTGGGAAAGACGATGCAGGAGGCAAGGATCACGCGTTCAAGCATGCTGCAGAACGCGGATAAAGATTATATCACGATGGTCACTTCGCAGGGAGTGCCGCAGTCTGTCGTGAACAGGAGATTTTTGCTGAAACCGTCTGTAATCCCTACCGTTACCGTAATAGGAATGGATATTGCGGCAATGTTTGGAAACGCATTTCTGGTAGAGAGGATCTTTAACTGGCCGGGTCTGTCCAGCTACGGGATGACAGCCATACTGAATAAAGACACGAACGCCGTATGCGCGGTAGTGCTGATCATAGGGCTTGCATTCGCCCTTACAAGTATAGCGGTAGATATCGTGGCAATGATCCTGGATCCAAGGATGCGCCAGAAACGAACAAGGTAGGAGGTGGTGCAGATGAGAGCTGAACAAAAAGAAACCATGATAAAAAACTGGTATAAATTTTCCGCAGGCGGAGTATCAGTGCTTGGATTGGCAATCGTATTGCTGATTATACTTCTTGCTGTATTTGCGCCGGTAATCGCACCATATCCGGAGGACGCAGGAGCAGTTGTAAAATTTTCGGAGAGTTCCCTGGCTCCGAGCATGCAGCACCTGATGGGAACCGATACGATGGGAAGAGATGTATTTTCCAGACTGCTTATCAGTCTCAGGAGCAGCCTTCTCATGGGAATCCTGGTGCTTGCCATCGCAGTGCCGGTAGGATTTGTGGTAGGCGTGCTGGCAGGGTATTTTAAAGACACTTGGATAGAAACCGTGCTTATGAGGATTGTAGACATATTTTTGTCAGTGCCTGCGTTGGTGCTTGCATTGGCGATTGCGGCAATTTTGGAACCGAACCTTAAAAATTCGATGATCGCGATTACAATTATGTGGTGGCCGTGGTATGCCAGGCTGTCTTTCGGGGTTGCGTCATCTCTGCGGACAGAGAACTATATCGTGTATGCGGAGCTGACAGGAGCGAAACTGAGCCATATCGTATTCAAAGAATTTTTGCCGAATACATTTGACCAGATCCTTACCAAGATGACGCTGGACATGGGTTATGTTATCTGCATGGGAGCTACGTTAAGCTTTGTGGGCCTCGGCGAACAGCCCCCCACGCCGGCGCTGGGCAATATGATCAATGACGGCGTAAAATTCCTGCCGGATATGTGGTGGCTGGCGATCTTCCCGGCGGTGACGATCATTATCATCGTATTGGGATTCAACCTGCTGGGCGACGGTGTCGGAAATATATTTAATGTGGAGGGCAAATAAATGGAAGAAAGAGCGAATATTCTGGAAGTTAAAGATTTGTCCGTATCCTATACTGTTGCAAATGTAAAGACACATGTGCTGGAAAAGGTGAGTTTCAGTGTGGAAAAGGGAAAAAGCGTCGGCATCGTAGGCGAATCGGGCTGTGGGAAGACCACGACCATGCGTACCATACTGAATGTATTGCCCTCAAACGGCACGATAGAGAGCGGGGAGATTCTCTATAACGGAGAAAATGTGCTGGAGATGCCGAAGAACAAGCTGCAGGAATACCGCCAGCGGGGCGCTGGCATGATCTTTCAGGATCCGTCAAGCGCGCTGAACCCGGTTATTTCCATCAGGAACCAGTTTTTAGAGGCGCTGAAATACGCGCACAAAGACAAGAAACTTACGAAGGCACAGCTGCTTGAGAAAGCGGCGGATGCGTTGACGGCTGTTTCGCTGGCAGACCCGGACCGAATACTGAACAGTTATCCGTTCCAGCTCTCCGGTGGAATGAGGCAGCGCGTATGCATTGCCATGACACTGGCGGCAGAGCGGAATATCCTGCTTGCGGATGAGCCGGGAACGGCTCTTGACGTGACCATACAGGATCAGATCTTAAGGCTGATAAAAGAGCTTGTGGATAAGGGGGAGCTGTCTGTAATCATGGTTACCCATTCTCTTGGGGTTATCCGCCAGGTTACAACAAAGGTAAATATTATGTATGCCGGGACTATCGTAGAGGGCGGGGATACCGGAGAAGTATTTGAAAATCCGCTGCATCCCTATACCCAGGCATTGATGGACTGCCTGCCGAAACTGACAGGCAACGGAATCGCCAAAGGAATACCCGGACGGATACCGGATTACAGCAATCCGCCGAAGGGCTGCAGATTCGCGCCGCGCTGTCCTTATGCAACAGAGCGGTGCGCGAATGAAACACCGCAGCGCCTGGAGAAAGGAAACGGCCATTGGGTAGCATGTTTTAAAGCGGAGGAGGGAAAATAATGGACAATGTAATTCTTGAGATTAAAGATTTGAAAAAATATTTTCCTCTGGCAAACGGAAAGACGGTAAAGGCAGTGGACGGCGTCAGCATGAAACTATTCAAAGGCGAGACGCTTGGGCTGGTGGGAGAGTCGGGCTGCGGGAAAAGTACCATTGCTTATACAGTAGTCGGCATGTATGGCGCTACCGACGGCGAGGTTCTATATAAAGGCACGAATCTTGCGGCAAAAGGGTATAAGCGGACCTTGGAGCAGAAAGGCGAGATTCAGATTGTTTTCCAGGACCCCGGCTCATCTCTGAACTCCAGGCGCACCATTGAAAAAAGCATGGAAGTTCCGCTGGACATCCATGACAAGATGCCGAAAGAAAAAAAGCAGGAGCGGATTGAGAGCCTGCTGGAGATGGTTGGCCTGCCGAAAGAATATAAGAATAAGATGCCGAGGAATATCGGCGGAGGCGAGAGGCAGCTCGTATCGGTGGCAAGGGCGCTGGCAACGAACCCGGAGCTTATTATCCTGGATGAGCCGACCTCTGCGCTGGATGTCTCGGTACAGGCAAAAGTAATCAATACATTGATAGACCTTCAGAAACAGCTGGAGATATCTTATCTGTTCATCACCCATGATCTGAGCCTGATGAGAAATGTGGCTACCAGGGTTGCGATCCTTTATCTGGGAAGGCTGTGCGAGCTGGCGCCGACAGCGGAATTTTTCCGGGCGCCGCTGCATCCGTACACGCAGATGCTTTTATCCTCTATTCCGGTGGCGACAGAGGAAGAAGAGGCGATTAAGCCGGAACAGATCATCTCGCAGGGGGAGATCCCGTCTCCGGTAAACGCGCCGAAGGGATGCACGTTCCATACGAGGTGCAAGGACTGCATGGAAATCTGCAAGACAAAACCGCCGGTGATGGTTGAGGTCGGGCCGGAGCATTTCGTGTGCTGCCATAAGTATGCGGAGAAGAGTGAAGGGCAGGGGAGGCCGGAAGAATGTTAAAAACCGGGCTGGTACAGTTTTCCTGCCTGGAAGGACAGGTGGAGGAAAACTGCAGGAATATTGAACGGGCAGTCAGGAAACATGCCGGCGACGTAGATTTATTGTGCTTTCCAGAGCTTTGTGTCAGCGGCTATGACTTCCGGAGGGCAAAGGATTCGGTGAAGGAGAAAGAATTCTTTGCCGGGCTTTCCAGAAAATATAAAGTTGCAATCATGGCGGGCGTGAACGTATGTGAGGAAGGGAAATATTATGACGCGGCATGCCTGTGGGACGAGGAAGGCGCTCTGCTTGGGGAATACAGAAAAATCCACCTGTGGGATAAGGAAAGCGAGTTCTTTGAGCGAGGTGAAAACCTGGCGGTAATCCCGTTTAAGGGGTGGAAGATAGGGCTTTTGCTCTGTGCGGACATGCGGTTTTTTGAAGTGTCTACGCCTCTTAAGAACATGGGGGCGGATGTAATCTTTTACCCCAGCGCATGGGCATATGGATGGAAAGACCTGTTCCACCTGTGCGGCAGGATGAGGGCGGCTGAAAATCAGATCTATGCCATAGCGTTAAACCGGGCATCCGGCGATGTGAAGTATTGCGGAGGCACGGCAGTCATGGCTCCTGACGGCAGCCTGGCATGCAGCCTCGAAGACGACGGGGAAGGCTGTCTTAAGGCGCAGCTAAAGAAAGAGGAGATACAGAAAGTAAGAGACAATCTTGCATGGGAAAGCATGAAACTGCCGCAGATTTATGAAAAATACGACAGATACAGGTTTGCGGACTATGAGAAATAAGTATTCAATGAATAAAAGGAGACGGTAACATGGAATGGAATATTGGAGTTGAGATGAGAAATGAATACAGGAGGATGGAGCTTGCCCGCGCGGCGATGAAACTGGTCAGAGACGTTATGCTCTGCAAGCCGGGCGAGAATCTGGTCATTACATATGATACCTGTGTGGACGAGAGAGTAGTCCATGCCCTTACAGAGGCGGCTTATACGATTGAGGCAGTTCCGACGGTCATCTATTATCCTACGGCAGAAGGGTTCTACGCTGACCCGCCGCAGCCGGTAGCAGATGCCATCGCGGCGGCGGACGTGTGGATTGAGCTGGCATATGCGTCTATCATGCACGGGCCTGCTTACCGCAGGGCGGTAGACCAGAACGGAGCGCGCTATATCTGTGCGACAGGCCTTGACACGGAGATGCTGGTGAACTGCATCGGAAAGATCAATGTAGATAAAGTTATTGAGCTGGGCGAATATTTTAAGCATCGTCTCGAGTCGGCGGAAGATATCCAGGTGCTTACAAAAGACGGAATGAACCTGCGCGGCAAGATGGGCGGGCGCAAAGTACGCCATTCCGGAATAAAGGCAACCGAGAAGGGATACCCGGTAATGCTGACAGGACAGACAAGCTGGTGCCCGATCGAGGAGTCTATCGAGGGTACGCTTGTATTTACCGGAGCAGTATTCCCGCCGGACAGCCTGGGAATTTTAAGGGATAAGATCTGCATCGAATTCAAAGAAGGCAGGGTTGTAGACGTTACCGGAGGGTCGGAGGCGCAGATTTATAAAAATTGGCTGTACTCCTTTGACGATCCGAACATGCTGAGGCTGGCGCATTATTCACAGGGATTCAATCCGGGAGTTACAAAAGTGACAGGAAGAATCGTGGAAGATGAAAGAGTATTTGGCTGCATGGAATTCGGAATCGGCAGCCAGGGAGTCAAGATTGGCGGAGCGCACTGGAGCGCTGCATCCCACTCTGATGGAATCGTGCTCCGCCCGACGATCATCCTGGACGGAGAAAAGCTGGAGGAAGACGGCGTTTACGTTGACCCGACAGCGCGCAAAATCTGTGCAGAGCTGGGGATCGCAGGGTACTAAGCAGGTTTATAGAAGGAGGGCATATGGCAGGGAAAAGGATCTTGTTTCTGAAAGTAGTTGCTTACGATACGATGAATGAGGCGATAAAGAAATATCTGAATGAATATAAAGACAGGAACACAGAACTGGAGGTAAGGAGCCTTGCCGTAGGCCCGAAACATCTGGAGTACCAGTTCTATCAGGCGGCGGCGGGCGCCGGAATCCTGAAAGAAGTTCTGAAAGCGGAAAAGGACGGATTTGACGCGGTAGTTACCAGCTGCTTTGACGACCCGTTCCTTTACCCGGCGCGCGAGATCAGCAAAGACATCATCGTGACAGCGCCAGGGGAATCCAGCATGCATCTTGCATCTGTGCTGGGCAGCAGGTTTTCCGTTATCGTAGGCCGGGATAAATGGATTCCGCAGATGCGGGAGAATGTGTACAAATATGGTTTCGGGGAAAAGCTGGCATCGTTTCGCAGCCTTGGATTAGGTGTCCTGGATTTTCACAGGGATGAAGAGCTGACGCTTAAAAAGATGAAGGAAGAAATCAGGAAGGCAATAGAAGAAGACCGTGCGGAGGTTATCATCCTTGGCTGCAGCATGCAGTTTGGATTTTACAGGGAGCTGCAGAAGGAATTTGAAGTTCCGGTTATCGACTCTATGATAGCAGGACTGAAACAGGCAGAATATCTGCTGGAGCTGAAAGAAAAGACGGGATGGAGTTTCAGCCGGAGAGGCTTATATGAGCGCCCGCCTGAGAAAGAGATGGAGGACTGGAAGTTCGAAGAAGACTTTGGTCTGGAAGGATTGCTGTTTTAGGAGGCAGGCAAGATGGAAAAGATTCTGAATGAATATATTGATAAAGCTTTTGAGGAGCTGGTAGCAGATACCCAGGGGTTTGTCGCAATCGAGAGCGTGCTGGACAACGCATCCGCCGGGGAAGGCGCGCCCTTTGGGGCGGGAATATCAAGGGCGCTGGATTATGTGCTTGAAAAGGCAGAATCCATGGGATTTTGCGTGAAGAATCTGGATGGGTACGCGGGGTACGCGCAGATGGGTACGGACGGAGATTTGGTGGCTGTGCTGGCACATGTAGATGTGGTGCCTGCAATCGGCGAGTGGACCGTGCCCCCGTATTCGGCGGAGATTGTCGATGATAAATTATATGGAAGAGGTTCTGTGGATGACAAGGGCCCTGCCATGGCATGCCTCTATGCCATGAAGGCGATCAAAGAATGCGGACTTCCTTTCAGCAAACGGGTAAGGCTTTTGCTGGGAACGGATGAGGAGACGCTGGCAAGGGGGATTTATTATTACCTGGACAGAGAAGAGCATCCGGCATGCGGCTTTTCGCCCGATGCTGAGTTCCCGATCATCCATGCGGAGAAGGGAACGATACGTTTCCAGTACGCGCTCCCGGCGGCAGATAAGGATATCGTACATATTTCTGCGGGAACACGGCTCAATGTGGTGCCGGATTATGCGTGTGCAAGACTGTGCAATATTGCGGTAGAAAAGATTGCGGAATGTGCAGAAAAGCTGAAACCGAGAGCCGATATAAGCGCGAAACAGGAAGGGGATTTTTGGACGGCAGAGGTTCGCGGGGTGGCATCCCATGCCTGCTATCCGGAAGACGGGGTAAATGCAGTGCAGAATCTCCTGCTGCTGTTGGATGAATTATACCCGGAAAAAGACACGGATTTGAAAAAAGCCATCCATGCGCTTTCAAAAGTCCTGAAGGATGAGACGGATGGACAATCGGCAGGGCTGGCCTGTGAAGACGAAGTGTCGGGGAAATTGACATTAAATACGGCCATATTGAAGGTGGATGAGGATGAGAGTGTGTGTAAATTTGATATCCGCTATCCGGTAACCCACGATGGGGAGGCTCTGCTGAGGCAGCTGGAAGAACTCGGGAACCGGTGCGGCATTCATTTTGAGCTGATCCAGCATAAGCCGCCGCTGTATGTAGAAAAGGACAGGCCCTTCATAAAGGAACTTCAGAAAGCATACGAAGAATCTACCGGGCAGGAGGCAAAATGTATTTCCATCGGCGGGGGAACTTACTGCCGCTATGTAAAAAATACCGTGTCATTCGGCCCCGTGTTCCCCGGGCAAAAAGAGCTGGCGCATCAGGCCAATGAATTTATCGCGCTGGAGGATTTAAAAAAGATTGCAAAAATTTATGCACAGGCTATTTATAATTTGATTCGATAGCAATAGATAATTAAAAATATTTGTGATATAATCAAAATATGAGGTAAACGTTTTCTTTTATACAGGAGGTGAACAGATATGCCGACAAATGAAAAAGAATACAATGGATTTTTATTTGATCAATTGTCAATCCTGGAGCGGATTGAGGCTGTGACAGACGATGAGAAAGCATTAAAGCAGATAGCCATAGAACGGCGGCAGATCGAACGGAAATTATATCAATCACCGCCGGTGATCAAAGAAGAATAGTATTAAAAAGGACGCTGCAAGTATTATCTTAAATCAGACGATACGGCAGCGTCTTTTTCCATTACGGTCAATATTGGATATTACACCGGCAAGGCATTCCGCAATATTAAACAGTGGTGAACATATCCAGCACCTGCCCCGTCATCTCCCGGGGCGAATCTGCCAGCAGATACAAGATTCCCTTTGCCACAGCCTCAGAACTTCCCATAACAGCGTCGTCCTGCCCTACATTATGGTTGTAGACCCGCTGGCCCGGCGTATCGACGATGCCCGGCGCTACGGCGTTCACTTTAATCCCGAATTCTTTCGTCTGGATGGCGGTGGTCTTTGTCATGGTCACGATTCCTGCCTTTGCCACGGCGTAACCGCCCATCTGGGAGGCAATGCGTCCCATGCGGGAGGAGACGCTTACGATATCGCCGCCCTTTTGCTTTATCATCACAGGAACCACTTTATTGATGCACAGAAAGGGGATTTTCAGGTTCGTCTTGATAATCTGGTCCCACTGTTCTTCGGTCCATTCCCAGATTTTGATTGCCTGTTTTCCCACGCTGTCATAGATCTCGGAAGGATAGCCTCCGGCATTGTTTACAAGGATGTCGATGCGCCCGAACTGCGCGAGCACCGCATCCACCATAGACTGCACCTGTGCGCTGTCGGTGAGGTCCCGGGCGAGGGCAAAAGCTTTCCCGCCTCTTTCCTCTATCATGGCGGCGGTCTCATCGAGATGGACTTGCGTTCTTGCGACGGCGACAACGGTTGCGCCTTCGGCGGCCAGCGTTAATGCAGTGTCACGCCCGATGCCTTTTCCGGCGCCGGTGACAATTGCGATTTTTCCTTCAAGTTTCATATGGTAGTTCCTCCTGCAAAATTATGGTGTCATATGGTATCTGCATGATCATCCAGGTACCATTTCAATCCGGCATTATATCGCCCTGTCATGATATTTCCCGAAAAAATCAATGGACACGGGGTGCACATAGCTGTCTCCGATTCCGTGTAAAAGCACGATATTCAGGCGGTTTTCGAGATTTTTCTTGTCAAGCTTTATAGCTCCTATGAGGGCGTCCATGGGAAGGCCGCTCTTAAAGGGCAGCCCGTAGGCGTTTAGCATATTCAAAATGCGTGCGGCAGTGCCTTTCTCCGTAAGGCCTTCCAGCTCCGAAAGGAGCGTGAGCTGGTACATTCCGATGGAGACTGCCTCTCCGTGGCTTTCCCGCCCGTACTGGTAATACTGTTCAATAGTATGCCCCAGCGTATGCCCGAAGTTTAAGAGCATCCGCTCTCCGGTGTCGAACTGGTCGTGCTCTACGACGATTCTCTTGATGTCCACGCAGCGTTTTACAATCTCCGGCAAATGTCCTTTTAAAGCGGCAAAAGAGCCGTAGCCTTCAAGGGTCTGGAACAGGGATTCGTCTTTGATGCAGCCGTACTTGATGACCTCCCCCATGCCGTCATTTACGAACCGCGGCGGCAGGGTATTAAGCACTGCCGGGTCAATGAGCACCAGAGACGGCTGGTAAAATGCCCCCACAAGGTTCTTCCCTTCCGGGAGGTCAACGGCCACCTTGCCGCCTACCGAAGAATCCACCTGGGCCAGAAGGGAGGTGGGAATCTGGATAAACTTTACGCCCCGCAGGAAACTTGCAGCGGCAAATCCTGCCAGATCGCCGATCACGCCGCCCCCAAGAGCAATCACCGCGTCGCTGCGGGATATCTTTGCCTCAAGCATGGCGGTGTAGATGTCCGGAAGGCTCTGAAAACTTTTTGTTGCCTCCCCGTGGGGAAGTACAAGATGGAAACATTCATAATCGCCGCTTAAATGCCGCTTGAGTGTATCTCCGTACAGAGGGTATACATGGTCGTCGGAGATGATCATGATGCGCCTGCCGGAAAATGCCTGAGGGATAAGTTCACCTGCCCTCTCTAACAAATTATTTTCTATATAAATGGGATAGCTGCTCTTCCCTAAATCAACTGTCAGTTTCATCTGTGCCTCCTGTCTTTCAGACCGCGGAATATATGCGCTGCCGTTTGCGGCCCTTTTACGAAACGGTCTTTCCAAGAACTTTTGCAATCTGCGTCACATCCCGGAACAGCTCGTCATATTTTTCGGGTTTCAGAGACTGCGCCCCGTCGCACAGCGCACATTCCGGATTATTGTGAACCTCTACCATCAGCCCGTCTGCGCCTGCGGCAATGGCAGCCCTTGACATAGCGTCTACCAGCCACCACTTTCCGCCTGCGTGGCTGGGGTCTACGATGACCGGGAGATGGGTCAGTTTCCGGAGCACAGGGATGCTCTGGAGGTCCAGCGTATTCCTTGTATAGCTCTCAAAGGTGCGGATTCCCCGCTCGCAGAGGATGACATTCTCATTGCCGGATGCCATGATGTATTCTGCGGACATGATCCACTCTTCGTAGGTGGCGTTGAGTCCCCGCTTTAAGAGGATTGGGCGGTCAAGCTGCCCGAGCTGTTTTAAGAGGTCGAAGTTCTGCATATTGCGGGCGCCGATCTGGATTAAGTCTACCTTCTCGTTAAAAAGCTCCAGATGATCCGGAGACATCAGCTCTGTCACGATAGGAAGTCCTGTCTCCTGCTTTACTTCGCACAAGATATCAAGCCCTTCTAAGCCAAGCCCCTGGAAAGAGTAGGGGCTGGTCCGGGGCTTAAATGCGCCGCCCCGCAGCAGATTGGCTCCGGACGCTTTGGCGGCCAGGGCGATTTCAAGCACCTGCTCGGTGGATTCAACGGAACATGGGCCGGCAATCATGGCAAGGCTGCCGCCCCCGACCCTGACTCCAGATACGTCCACCACAGATTCTTCCGGGTGAAATGCGCGGTTAGCCAGCTTATACGGCTCCTGCACGTGCATGACCTTATCTACAAAAGGATTTACCTCGAACAATTTGGAATCAATCCGCGTGGTGTCTCCGATACAGCCGATAATGGTCATCTCGGCGCCTTCTACGATATGGGTGTCAAGCCCCTTGCTTTTGATCAGATTGACAACATGGTCAATTTCTTTTTGTCTTGTACGTGGTTTTAATACAATAATCATAATAATTCCTCCATAGTCGTACTATAATGCTTTATCGGTTTAAAGCGCGAAAGACTAAGCCTATCTTAACGCTAATCATCCTGTTTGTCAATATTTTTTTCATCTGAAGATCATCCGAGGAAGCGGAAAATCTTTGTCCAGTATTTAACGAGTGTTTTGTACTCGGCGTTATAGATTTCATGCTTGCTGCCCGGTACTTTGATGAGCCATGTGGGGGCTGAGTACCGGCGGCTGATCTTCAGGATAAAACGGTACTGCGCTTTGGCGGATACAAGCCCGTCCTGTTCTGCCTGAAATAAAAGCAGCGGGATGCGAATCTGTTTCCACGCGGAATGCATCAGATGCCGGTGCAGCTTGCCGGCGCTCCTGGTCCACCGGTAAGTGCCGCAGGTATTCTGGAAAAGGGGCTCTGCCCTCCGGATCTGCTGCTGGTAATCAAAACGTGCCTGAGACGCGGCGCTGCTGAGTTCAAAAGTCTCCGTATCGTCAAATGGGCGGCCTCCTGGAAGGTGGCGCGCAGACTGCCCGAAAAGGCATGCCGCTCCGGTCAGGAATTCTGCCAGTTTCCAGGGCAGCGGCCAGGTGTCAGGCTGGATCATGGGCGAGGAGAGAACTGCTTTTTTAAACAAGTCCGGCTCTGCGGCAGCCGTGGCGGCTGCGATTCCGCCGCCCATGGAATGGCCGTAAAGGTACAGGGGGAGATTTCCGTAGTCGGACCTTGCCCGCCGGGCTACGCTTAAGAGGTCTTCCACATACCTTTTATAGCTGTCAACGTGGACTAAGAAGAGATCCTCAGCGAGACGGTAGCTCCGCCCGTGGCCGCAGTGGTCGGGAATGTAGACGTGATAGCCCATTTTCAGGAAGTAATAGACAACTTCTTTGTATTTGTCTGCGTTTTCCGTATATCCGTGAGAGATAATGACGATGCCGCGGACATCGCCGTCTCCCCGGGGAGCGGTGAATTTGCCGCAGTAAAGCTTTTGCTGCGGGTCATCCTCTCTGGAAATCCACAGCTCTTCCCTCTGTGCATCAAGAAGGGGAAGGACGTGGGATTCCATCTGTACAGCGTAGTTCTCATCCGTTAAAATCAAAAATTCTATTGTTTTACGTAAATTTTTCAAATCAATCGCCTCCAGTTGTCATGGGGGAAATTACCTTTTGACCCCAATACTATTAGATGTTATCATAAAATTATTCAGACTGCAAATGAAGTGTGCCAGACAAATGTGAAATGGCGGACGTGACAGATGTGATAAGGTACATATTAATGATGAAGAAAAGATTCGCGGACAGATCCAACAGAAAAATATGCATTGCCGGCAGCATCCTTTTTGCCGCCGGTTTTATCCTTATGTATATTTCCAGAATATCCCGGGCATTTGCCCAGTGGTACAGCGTGCATATTTATCCGGTGTGGGTAAATGTGACCGGCAGGCTTATGGGATTTTTTGCATTTTCGGTGTCGGAAGTGCTTTTGTATACGGTATTGTTATTGACGGCGCTGACATTTTTAAGGCTTATGGTAAGGGCGGTGAAGAAATATGCGGGGAAGAAGGATTTCCTGACGTGGGGATGCAGGCTGTATGTACTTGCAGGGGTATTGTTTTTCTTGTATGTGCTGAATTGCGGCATCAATTACCACAGGGAATCTTTTTCGGAGAGCTCCGGGATCGAGATGGAGAGCTACACGGCTGAGGAGCTGAAAAGCGTATGCCTGTGGCTTACGGAGGAAGTAAACGGCTTAAGCGCCGACGTAGTAAGGGATGAGGGGGGCGTCATGCGGCTTGGGGAGGGCGGCATGGAGGCAGGCAAGGACACTCAGGGGCCTCTGCGTAAAGAGGCCGTGAGGGCGATGCAGCGCCTTGGCAGGGAGTATCCGGAGCTTTCCGGATTCTACCCGAACCCGAAAGGGCTTTTATGCCCGTGGATATTGTCTGTTCAGCAATTGACCGGCATCTACTCGCCTTTTACAGTTGAGGCGAATTATAACAGCGGGATTGTGGATTATAATATTCCGTTTACAATGTGCCATGAGCTTTCCCATCTGAGGGGGTTCATGCAGGAGGAAGAGGCAAACTTTATTGCATTTCTGGCGAGCGTCGGCTCTGATGACATGCATTTTCAATACAGCGGGTATCTTATGGGGTGGAAATACTGTATGAATGTGCTCTATAAGGCCGATTATGACGCCTGGGAGGAGGTCAGGGCGCAGCTTTCCGGGAACGTAGAGCCTGACCTTACGGCAAACCGTGACTTTTGGGATCAGTATGACGGGCGGATTGCTGAGGCGGCAAACAAGGTAAACGATACATACCTTAAGGCCAATGACCAGTCGGAGGGAGTGGAAAGCTACAGTAAGATGGTGGATCTGATCGTTGCGTACAGGACAAAGGAGCGGGCGGCTATTATTTGTCATTAAGCTTTATCCCGGACAGCGCTGCGGCGAACGCATTGTTGACAGGCTCGTCTTTTTGTTTTTTCAGATATTTCTGCACATCTTTTTTTGTGACTCCTGCGCCTTCTTTTTCACGCCTTGCTTTGAATGCGGATAATTTTTCTTTGTATCCGCAGGCGCAGACAAAAGTCTCCTCATCGCCTTTTTTGATCAGCTCCATCTTCTTGTGGCAGTTGGGGCACCGGGCGTTGCTTGTGCGGGCGATAGTCTCGCGGTAGCCGCACTCTCTGTCCTGGCAGACGAGAAGGCGGGAATTCTTGCCGTTGACCGCCAGCAGGCGTTTCCCGCAGCGGGGGCATTTGGAATTGGTCAGGTTGTCATGGCGGAAGGTTCCGTCGGCGGACTTGATCTCTTCAATCAGCTCCTGGGTGTAATGGGTGATTTCCCGGATAAATTCGGTATCTTTTCCGGAGCCTTCTGCAATCTGGGAGAGCCTGGCCTCCCAGGCGGCTGTAAGCTCCGGCTTTTTTAAATCCTCGGGAACAAGCTTTAAAAGCTGGGTTCCCTTTGATGTGACAAAGAGTTCATTGCCTTTCTTTTCGATGAGGAAGGAATGGAACAGCTTTTCGATAATATCCGCTCTTGTGGCGACAGTGCCAAGCCCTCCGGTCTCGCCGAGGATCTTCCTCGCCGCCTTGTCTTTGGACTGCATGTATTTCACCGGATTTTCCATGGCGGATAAAAGCGTCGCCTCGGTAAAGCGGGCGGGGGGCTTTGTCTTTCCGGAAGTCATGTCTGCCCGGCTGATGGGAAGGGCTGCCCCTTTTTTGATGTCGGGAAGGGTCTGGCTTGCCTGGCGGAAGGTGTCTGCCTTATAGCCGAAACGGCTGCCTGCACTGCCGCTTTCATAATCATCTTCATAATCGTCTGAGAAATCGTCTTTTAAATTGTCAGCGCCGGCCTCATACAGCGCTTTCCAGCCGGTCTTTTTCACGACTTTGCCTTTGGCGGTAAAAAGTTCTCCTGCGGCGGCTGCTTTTAAGGTAGTCTGCTCATATTCGAAAGCAGGATAAAGGACGCTTATAAATCTGCGGATTACAAGGTCGTAGATTTTGCGTTCTTCATTTGTCATATGGTCTGGCTGAACATATTCCTCCGTAGGAATGATGGCGTGGTGGTCGCTGACTTTTTTATCGTCCACAAAGGATTTGCCTGTCTTGATCGGAGCTTTTAAAAGCTCCGGGATAAACTGGCGGTAGGGGCCGATATTGCAGGCTTTTAACCGTTCCTTGATAGTGGGGACGATGTCCGAGCCGATATAGCGCGAATCCGTCCGCGGGTAGGTGAGTACCTTGTGGTTCTCATAGAGCCGCTGCATGATGTTTAATGTTTCCTTGGCGGAAAAACCGAAACGGCGGTTGGCATCCCGCTGTAATTCTGTCAGGTCGTAAAGCCCCGGCGAGGGAACGTGTCTTTCGGATCTGGTCACCTCGGTGACAGTCAGATGTTGTCCTTTAAGCAATCCCCGGATGTTTTCAATAGCATCTTTTTGGAAGGTGGAGAGGCTGCCGCTTTTTTTGTGCTGCCAGCTCCATTTTACGCCTCCAGCCAGGCAGGTCAGCCCGTAGTAGTCCTCCGGCTTGAAGGAGCGGATCTCTGCCTCTCTTGCGGCGATGATGGCGAGTGTGGGAGTCTGTACGCGGCCGCAGGAAAGTTGGGCGTTGTATTTGCATGTCAATGCCCGGGTGGAGTTGATGCCCACCAGCCAGTCCGCCTCGGCGCGGCTTTTCGCGGCGTGGTACAGGTCGTTGTATTTGCGCCCGTCCTTTAAGTGGGCGAACCCTTCCCGGATCGCCTTGTCGGTGACGGAGGAGATCCAGAGCCTTTTGATCGGCTTGCGGCATCCTGATTTATCCAGGATCCAGCGGGCCACAAGCTCGCCCTCGCGCCCGGCGTCTGTGGCGATGATGATCTGGTCTACGTCTTTTCGGAAAAGCTGGGCCTTCACGTTGCTGTATTGCTTTGCGGTCTGTTTGATGACTACAAGCTCCCATTTTTGGGGAACCATAGGAAGTGAAGATAAGTTCCATTCTTTATATTTTTTGTCGTATCCTTCCGGGTCGGCAAGGGTGACAAGGTGGCCTAAAGCCCAGGTTACGATGTAGCTGCTGCCTTCGATGGCGCCGGAGATGTTCTTGCGGCAGTTTAAGACGCGGGCAATGTCTCGGGCTACGGAAGGTTTCTCGGCTAGGACTAATGATTTCATATGCAAAACTCCTTAAATAATCGTTGCAAAAGTTAATAGGGTATGTTATCATGAAACCCGGTCATAAAAGTGCAGTAAGGCTCCGTGGTCAAGAGGTTAAGACATCGCCCTTTCACGGCGGTAACACGGGTTCGATTCCCGTCGGAGTCATTGATAAAAAGCATCGATGCCGCAGAAGATACGGCGTTCGGTGCTTTTAATTTTTCTAATCCTCCGACGGAGTGACAAATATTCTTGGCAGCTGTTCGGAAAGCCGGTCAATCTCTGTCTCGATTTTTTGTACTTCTCCCTGGAGGCGCAGCTTTTCTGAATCCATGGTGCGGCTGTCCAGAGCCTGCCTGGCAAGGCGTTCCAGCCGGTAGAGAAGGAGCTCCATGCGCTCCAGCCGGGAATCAATGTATTTCACAAGGGTAAGCTGCTCTTCCGGAGTAAAAGCGCCGTCTTCAATGATTTTTAGGATATCGGGTATATTCGGCATGGCGTCCTCCATTTTAAATATTCTTTCTGAGTGTACATTTTATCATGAATCTTAAGAGTGTTCAAGAAAATTGCAGTTGCGGATAAAAAGTAAGGTGTATTATACTAAAAGGCAAAATAAACGGAGAGGAAACGGCATTATGAAACTACTTGTTGCGGAAGATGAAAAATCATTATCGAGGGCGCTGACTGTTCTTCTGGAAAGGAACGGCTATGCGGCAGATGCGGTATCTGACGGCAGGGAGGCGCTTGCCTATCTGGAAAATGGAGATTATGACGGAATGATTCTCGATGTCATGATGCCCGGTCTTGACGGTTTTGAGGTGTTGAAACGAATCCGTGAGTCGGGAAGTGCAATGCCTGTTTTGATGCTTACTGCAAGGTCTGAGATAGATGACAGGGTGAAAGGGCTCGACGGAGGAGCCAACGATTACATGACAAAGCCATTTTCTACAAAGGAGCTGCTTGCGCGGATACGGGCGATGACAAGGGCGAGGGGAACAGCAGCGGCCCCGGTGCTGAAGGTGGGCAATGTTTCCCTCAACCAGGCGACCAATGAGCTTATCACATCCGTGGGCAGTTTTCAGCTTACGAACAAGGAGTTCCAGGTCATGGAATTTCTGATGCAAAATCCAGGGCATCTGATACCAACGGAGCGGATTTTGGAAAAGGTATGGGGCTATGATGCCGATGTGGAGATTAATGTGGTGTGGGTATATATTTCCTATCTGAGAAAAAAGCTTGATGCGCTGCATGCCGATGTGCGGATCAAGGCAGCGAGGAATGCGGGGTATACCTTGACGGACGAAGTCCGCCCGAGCCGGAGGCGATGAAATAAGGGGTGCCCTATGGGTATACCTTGACGGACGAAGTCCGCCCGTGATGGAGGTTTTACGATGGTTAGAAAGATGCGTATAAAATTTACAGTATTGTCTGTGCTTTCCGTGGCCGCAGTACTGGCAGTGATTCTTGGCATTATCAATGCGGCGAATTACCGGAGGGTTGCGGCAGAGGCGGACCAGGTGCTGGAGATGATGGCGGAAAATAAAGGACGTTTTCCAAAAATGAAACCGTTCATCGAAAAGGATAGGAAGATAGAGGGGCGGGGGAAAGAAAAGAAGCATAAAAGAAATTTTGAAATGTCTTTGGAGCTGCCCTATGAGCTGAGATATTTTTCCGTGCTTTTGGATGAAAATGGGGAGATTTTGGAGACTGATATTGGAATGGTGGCAGCGGTGGATGCTGAGACGGCACAAGAATATGCAAGGGAGGCTGTGAAGCTTTTTGGGAAGACAGGATTTTGCGGGAACTACCGCTACCGGAAACAGGAGGAAGGGAGGAACCTTCGTGTGATTTTTCTGGACTGCAGGCGGGTGCTTGGTGTCTTCCAAACATTTCTTGCGGTAAGTATCGCAGTGTCGCTTGCAGGGATGGCGGCGGTGTTCCTGCTTGTTTTCCTGCTGTCGGGAAAGGCGGTTCGGCCGTTTGCCGAAAGTTACGAAAAACAGAAACGATTCATTACGGATGCCGGACATGAGATTAAAACGCCGCTTACGATAATTGACGCAGACGCGGCGGTGCTGGAGATGGAGTGCGGGGGAAATGAGTGGCTTTCTGATATCCAGAAACAGACGGGGCGGTTAAAAGAGCTGACTAACGACCTGATATTTCTTTCTAAGATGGAAGAGGAGGCGGGAGAAAGACTTTGGATTGAATTTCCGGTTTCGGAGGCGGCGGAGGAGACAGCGCAGTCCTTTGAGCTGCTTGCAAAAGTGCAGAATAAGCATCTTAGCTGCCAGATAGAGCCGGGGCTGTCTTATTGCGGGGAAGAAGGAAACATTCGTCGGCTGTTTTCGGTGCTGCTTGACAATGGGGTGAAGTATTCTGAAGAAGGCGGAGAGATAACTTTTTCCTTGCAAAAGAAAGGGAAAAAGTTGGTGCTGTCAGTGCAAAACAGGGCAGTTAATCTGGACAGAGAGAAAACGGCGCATCTATTTGAGAGATTTTACCGGGGCGATCCGTCAAGGAACAGCGACACGGGAGGCCACGGAATCGGGCTTTCCATCGCAAAGGCGATTGTCGAGGGGCATAAGGGGAGGATTACGGCAGAGATAAAGGATGAGGAGACGCTAAAGATTACGGCTGTGCTGTAAGAGAGGCTTGTGAAGTCTTTGAACACAAAGATTTCACAGGCTTTTTTAAGTTCATTTAAGGTTCGGCTGTTAGTCTTTTTTTAGAAACTGGAAAGAAGGTGATGGCATTGCCGACAGGATCATGGTCATGGAAAAAACAGAGGCAGAAGTAACCGAACAAACGGCGTAAAGAAAAATGCTGGTGTAAGAGATAAAAGAGTATGAGTGAAAGGCAGAATGTTTGAGATGGTAAAAGATATAGTAAAGAAAGGACTTACAGGACTGAAAAAGAAAAAACGCATATGGGGCTGCGTTACGGCATTAGCTGTGGTAGCAGGCCTGAGTATGGTTTTTTATGGGAAAGGCGAGCAGAACCGGGCCGCGGAGGTGAGCGTGCGCTCTGCCGTAGCAGAGAAGGGAAATATCAGCAAGACAGTTACCGGTACGGGAACATTAGAGAACGGAGAGGCGCAGGAAGTCATTGTTCCGGTTGGCGTCCGGGTGGAGAAGGTGCTTGCAGATAGCGGAGATGTGGTGACGAAAGGGCAGCGTCTTGCCACACTTAATGAGGCATCTGTTGCGGAAAAATTGCTGGAGGTGAAGGAAAGCCTTGAGGAGACGGAGGACGAGATTGACGATTTATCTGACGATGCAGAGGACAGCAGCACTTCGGAGTACCTTAAGGCAAAAGTATTAGAGGGCAGGAAAGAGGAATTGGAAAGAACTCAAACCCGGCTTGAAAAACTGCTAAAGTCAAAAGAGATAACGGCTGTCTGCGACGGGGTGGTAAGCGGTGTGTATGTAGAGGCGGATACGGAGGTTTCCAAGACTTCGGGGGAAACAAAAGACTCTTCCGGAACAGGCGGGAACGAGGGCAATATTACTGCCGGAACTGTAGGGCAGATTGACATGGGAGTTATGGCGGTTACGCAGGAAGTCACAAAACAGAGCGGCAGGAACAGCGGCATTTTGTTTTTGAGCGCAGATGTTTCCGCAAATGCGGACGATTCTGAAAGTGCGGATGATGGAAAAACAGAAGACAGCAGCGCCGGGGGCGGCACAGGTGTAAGTGACAGTGGGAATAGCGGCAGTACAGGCAGCGGAGGCGGCAATTCTGGGAGCAGCGGTGATGCGTCCGGGTCGGTCAGGGTGAAGATCACAAGCTGCAGCGTTGATATCACGCCGCCTGCGACGGGGGCAAAGCCACAGACAGAGCTTGGGGCGGCAGATTATTTTACCGGAACGATAAGCTGGAACTGCTCGTCAGAGTCATTTCAGGAGGAGACGGTTTACACAGCTACGATTAAGCTTACGGCAAAAAAGGGATATGAATTTTCAAAAAATATATTGCCGGAAGTAAAGGGGGCGGATGTGTCAAGCGAGGTGCTTGAAAGTGATTCGGGAGAGAGCATCTTAAGGATAAAGGCCCAATTTTCAAAAACAGGAAAAGCCGAAACCGGGCAGCAGCCAAAGGACGGAAATCAGGGGCAGGAGAGCGGCAAAACGTCTGGGAAAACAGCACAAAACAGCGTATCTGGGGGATCGCCGGCAAAAGGAAACACGTCTGGCAGCATATCGGCAAGTGCATCGGGGAATTCATCTGCAAGCAGCACGTCTGCAGCGTCAGAATACGGTGCATATGAGACGGCTGCGTTTTCTATCGCGGCTCAGGATGAGACGGTGGTTTCCGTCAATGTAGACGAACTGGATATCCTGTCTGTAAGGGAAGGCCAGACAGCGGAGATTACGATAGATGCCCTGGAAGGGCAGAGCTTTGAAGGAAAGATTACGGATATTTCACAGGCTGTCTCAGGCAGCGGCAGCACAAAGTATCCGGTGGAGGTTACGGTTGAACGCACGGATGGTATGCGGATGGGAATGAGCGTTTCCGCAACGATTTCTATAGATGAGGCAAAGGATGCGGTGCTGATTCCGGTCAGTGCGCTGCAGGAGCGGGGCGGTAAGACTTTTGTCTATACGGAGAGTTCCGGGGACGGCACGCTTTCAGGTGAGACGGAAGTGACCACGGGACTGTCTGACGGAAGCAGGGCGGAGATTGTAAGCGGGTTGTCACAAGGAGATACCGTATACTATCTCAGAACTGGATCGGACGACAGCGACCGCACTGAGAGGATGCCGGGAATGAATGGCATGCCAGGTGGAGGCATGCCGGGCGGAAATATGCCAGACGGTTCTGCGGAGCCAGGTGACAGAAACAGGTTAAAAAAGGGCAGAAATCAGGGAGGAACAGAATGATTAAGCTTAATCATGTGTCAAAAGTGTATCGGATTGGGGGAACGAAGGTTTATGCCCTTAAAGATGCGAGCCTGAATGTCCGGGAAGGAGAGTTTGTAAGCATCATAGGGCCGTCCGGCAGCGGAAAGTCAACGATGATGAATATTATCGGATGCCTGGACACGGCAGATGAGGGCGAGTATTTTCTGGACGGGCAGATAGTTGAAGAATATTCGGAGAAAGAGCTGGCAAGAATACGAAATAAAAAGATTGGATTTATCTTTCAGAGCTTTAACCTGATCGGGAATCTTACGGCGGAAGAAAATGTGGAACTGCCGCTGATTTATCAAAAGCTTTCAAAGGAAGATCGGAAGGTGAGGGTGGAGGATGCATTTGAAAAAGTAGGGCTTTCCGACAGGCGCAGGCATAAGCCGCATGAGCTTTCCGGCGGACAGCAGCAGAGAGTCGCTATCGCAAGGGCGATTGCGGCGAGGCCGTCGCTGTTTTTGGCAGATGAGCCGACAGGAAATCTGGACTCTGTTACCGGGAGGGAGATTATGGAGATTTTTAAAGAGCTGAATGGGGAAGGGAAGACAATTGTGCTTATTACCCATGACGATGAGGTTGCGGGGCAGGCAGGGCGCAGAATCCGGATATTAGACGGACAGGTAAGCAAGGAGGAAGTATGTTCAGGCAATCAGTAAAAATGGCGTGGAAATCCATTTCATCAAATAAAATGCGCTCGTTTCTCACCATGCTGGGCATTATTATCGGGGTCATGTCTCTTGTAGTGCTGGTGTCTCTTGCCAGCGGCGCGGCATCGTCGGTGAACAGCCGGATATCAGAGATTGGGAGCAATCTTTTGACGGTGAATGTGAAAGATGATAAGGGCAGCCCGCTGAAATTAGAAGACATAGCAAAACTGGCGGAAAGCGGGGAGATCAAAGATGCGGCTCCTGTGACGCAGAGCAGTGTTGCGGCAAAGAGCTCCTATGCAGAAGAATCGGCGGCTGTATATGGTACGACTGGTGCATATGCAGAGATAAACCAATTGGAGCTGTATGCAGGAAGATTCTTAAAAGAAACGGATATAGAGAACCATACAAATGTGGCTGTAATTAATGCGGGGCTTGCCCTGGAAGTGCTGGGGCGCATGGATGTGGTGGGTGAGACGGTAGCTTTGGAGGGCATGGAGTATCAGGTTGTAGGAGTGCTTAAGGCGAAAGACAGCGATACATCCACAACGGAAAATCTGGAGGCATATGTTCCGTATACTTCACTCATTCGGCTGGTGCAGGATGTGCCTTACGAGGTTACCAGATTTATAGTGTCGGCATCCGGCGAGGAGACGATGGACAGGGCGGAGGAGGAGTTGAAGGAACAGATGCTGGAAAGGTTTTCATGGGATGAAGATGCATTTTCCATCGTGAACCAGTCGGCGGTTCTGGAGGCTATGGAGAGTGTGAATAGTACGTTATCGTTCATGCTTGGAGGTATTGCAGGGATATCTTTGCTCGTGGGCGGGATTGGAATTATGAACATCATGCTTGTGTCTGTGACCGAGAGGACAAGGGAGATTGGAATCCGTAAAGCGATTGGAGCAGGGCGTGGAACGATTATGATGCAGTTTCTTATGGAGGCGCTGATGATTAGTTTAATGGGATGTGCTATCGGGATCGGATTTTCCTGGATTGCATTAAAAGCCATATCTGCCGTGGAAAGCGGCGGCACAGCGTATACGCTCTCCATGGGCGTAGTGTGGATTGCGGTCGCTTTTTCTATGGGCATAGGGATACTTTTTGGGATATATCCGGCGAATAAGGCGGCGCGGCAGAAACCGATAGAGGCGCTCAGATACACAGGTTAAGAAGAGATATTCTGGAAAGCGATATTTGCAGAATTTTAATAACTGTGATATTCTTTTTCTATGTGCTGTTATTTTTATTAATGGAGAGTGAGATTGTGAAGAAAAGAAAAAGCATCAGGTGGAATACTCTTCGCATTACGGCGCTTGGATTTTTGAGTGTCATATTTTCGGGCGGGATTCTTTTGTACTTGCCGGTTAGCAATGCAAAGCCCATTGCGTTTATTGACGCGATGTTTACCGCAGTGTCGGCGGTGTGCGTGACAGGTCTTGTGACGATTGTTCCGGCCAGCCAGTTTACGGTGTTTGGAAAAGCTGTGCTGCTCCTTCTTATACAAATCGGCGGTCTGGGCGTGATTGCGTGTGCGGCGCTTTTTTTCTTTTTGCTGCACAGGAGGCTTGAGCTGCGGGAGAGAATTGTGCTGCAGGAGGCTTACGGCGCGCAGCAGCTAGGGGGCATCGTGGGGATGGTGCGAAAAGTGATTGCGGGAACTCTTTTTGTGGAGGGCGCTGGGGCAGTGTTCTATGCGATTCAGTTCGTGCCCGAATTTGGGATCTTAAGGGGCATCTGGTATTCAGTCTTCCATGCGGTGTCTGCGTTCTGCAATGCGGGGATTGACATTCTCGGGGAGAAGAGCCTTGCGGGCTATGCGGTGAATCCGGTGGTCAATCTTACGACAATCCTTTTGATTGTTCTGAGCGGCATCGGGTTTACGGTATGGTTTGATGTGCTCGCAAGTGTGAGGGAGGCTTTTCGGCGGGAGAATCCGGTGCGGTGGAGATTTGGAAGGCTTAAGCTGCATTCGAAACTGGCGATTATCACAACAGTGATTTTGATTGCTGCGGGGGCGGCTTTTATCTTCATAGCAGAATATGGAAATCAGGACACGATTGGCGGTATGAATACAGGGCAAAAACTTATGGCGTCGCTGTTTCAGTCAGTGACCACCAGGACGGCAGGGTTCTATACGTTTTCCCAGGGGGCGCTGCATGAGGAGTCAAAACTGTTCTGCTCTGTCCTGATGTTCATCGGCGGCTCTCCGGGCGGAACGGCGGGCGGTGTGAAGACGACAACGTTTGCCATGCTGATTCTCGCCTGCGTGACATTTGCGCGGGGAGGGAATGATACGGAGTGCATGGGGCGGAAGATTTCGGTGGCAAATTTCCGCACAGGTTTCTGCGTGGTGATGGTAGCGTTTGCTGTATTTATCACCGGAACTATTGCGGTTCTTGCGCTTGAGCCGGACAGTGTTGCTACGATTGACGTGCTTTACGAGACGGCATCGGCGGTGGGGACAGTGGGCCTTACAGCAGATCTGACCCCGCGGCTTTGCCGGGCTAGCCAGATTGTGCTGATGATCATGATGTATATGGGGCGGCTTGGGCCGCTGACGCTGGTGCTGACATTTGCGGGGAAGACCCATCCAAGGGATAAGGTGCGGAGTCTCCCGAAAGAGCAGATAATGGTTGGGTAAACTTATATTGCAGGTCTTGCATTTGTTAATATATTCTATTATAATATGTCTCACTTAAGCATATTCGGTTGCTTAAGTGAGGCTGCAAAGGGAGATAAAAAAGAGGCTCTTTGCATGTATCTGATAGTCTGGCAGTATCTTGCCGCTTATTTCAAAACTTGACTGGAAATATTTTTGTAAAAGAATTCTTTGCTTTTTTGAGAGGTATACTTGTGTTAATATATACGTATCAGAGCTCTTTCCTGTATGGGCTTTTATGGAATGTTTCCGCGGATTGTCTGTATGGGAAAGGAGATTCTATATGAGAAAAGATGACAATTTTATTATGTTGCCTACTGTTGATTTCTGTTTTGCAGGACTGATGGAAAATGCCAGGGTCAGGAAGGGATTTCTGGCTGCTGTTATGAGGGTCTCGCCGGAAAAGATAAAGGAGACGGTACTTCTGCCGACGATATTAAGGCGGGAATCGGGAGACGGAAAACTCGGGATTTTGGATGTCCGGGTTGTTATGGAGGATGGCACGCAGGTTGACATTGAGATGCAGGTGGCGTATTTCGAGCACTGGGATAAGAGAGTATTGTTTTATCTCAGTAGGATTTATGCCGGACAGCTCAGGAAGGGAGAGCCTTATGATAAGCTTAAGAAGTGCATCCATGTAAGTATTCTGGATTTTGTTTATTTTCCCCATGATACGGAGTGCTGCCGGACGATTCATTTCCGTGACGACAAGACGGGGGAAATCTATACTGATCTGATGGAAATTCAGATTTTAGAGCTTAAGAAACTTCCCAAAGAGGTTAAGAACAGTGAGGATGTCCTTGTATGGATGAAGTTTTTCAGTGGGAAGACGAAGAAGGAGTTTGAGGATATGGCAAAGACGAATGAGTATATAGGCGAGGCATACAATGCGTTGCTTGAGCTGAGTGCTGACGAGAAGAGGAGACTGGAATATGAGGCGCGGGAAAAGGCATTGAAAGATTATAACTCGCAGATGGAGAGCGCGTTTAAAAGAGGCGAAGAGCAGGGAGAAAGACGGGGTGAGGAACGCGGAGAAAAACGTGGGGAAATACGCGGGATAGAAAAGACCCGGGAGGTTTTCCGGTTGCATGGGCAGGGGAAACAGCCAGAAGAGATTGCCGGGCTCTGCGGGATGACAGAGAATGAGGTGGAATGGGTTCTTTTTGGGGATAGGCAGAATACGAGGAGGACGGGCTTATGAAAAAACAGTTTGTTGTGCTGGGGCTTGGCAGTTTTGGCGCCAGCGTGGCGGTGACGCTGCAGCAGCTTGGCTGTGACGTTGTGGCGGTAGATCAGGATATGGAGCGTATTGAGGATGTGGCGGACAGGGTGACTTATGCCATGCAGGCGGATATTGGCGACCCGGAGCTTTTTGACGTTTTGGGGAAGGAGAGCTTTGACGGGATCGTGATCGCCTCGTCGGAAAACCTGGAGGGCAGCATTATGGCGACTTTGGCGGCGAAGGAGGCGGGGATTCCTTATGTGCTTTGCAAGGCGCACAATAAGAGGTATGCCGAGGTTTTAAGGAAAGTGGGAGCAGATGCCGTTGTATTCCCGGAGAAGGAGATGGGAAAGCGGATTGCGAAGAATCTGGTGTCTGCGAACCTTGCGGACTGGATTGCGCTGTCGCCGGACTATAGCGTGGTGGAGGCCGCCATCCCGGAAAAATGGATTGGGAGGACGCTTAAGGAGCTTGACGTGAGAAAGACATACGAGGTGAATGTGGTGGGCATCAAGGAAGGGGAGCGGGTGGAGATCACCCCGGACCCGGATATGCCCCTTAAGCCGAAAATGATTTTAATGCTGGTAGGCTCGAATGAGGCGTTGCAGAGGATTTAAGAGGGCAAAAGGGAGGACGTCAGGATGCAGAAGAGAAAGTGGCGCGTGTTGATCGTAGATGATGAGTTCCGGATTGGGATGCTCATTAAGAAACTGATCCGGTGGGAGGAGTTTCCGCTGGAGTGCGCGGACATCGTGGACAACGGGGAGGCGGCGTTTCATATCATAAAGGAACGGGAGCCGGATATTGTGATTACGGATATCCGGATGCCTAAGATTAACGGATTGGACTTGATCTGCATGACCAGGGAGCTTAAGAAGGACATTAAGTTTGTGGTGATCAGCGGGTATAAGGAGTTCGAGTACGCCCACAGGGCTCTCCAGTATGGGGTGGACGATTATCTGTTAAAGCCTATTAATGAGGATGAATTAAATAAGGTGCTGGGAAAAATCTGCGGGCAGTTTGAGCTGATGGAGAAGGAGACCAGGGAAAAGCTTGAGCTGCAGGAGACAGTTGCGGAGAGCAAGCAGATTATCCGCAGGGATTTCCTCAACAATATTATCGAGCAGGGCGGGCAGCCTCAGATGGAGGATGCCCGCGTGCCTTTAGAGGGCGAGATATACCGGGGAATAGACATTAAGCTTGACTATGTGGATTACAGGAAGAGCGATAAAAAGCAGGATCGGATTACCGTGGAGAAAGTGATTGAGATTGTGGAGAAGATTCTGAATCCGGCGGCGGAGGAAGTTCTCATCTGCGAGAAGGAAAACCTGCATATTTACTGCCTGTTTAACTATGACGACAGCAGGGCGAAGGAGATACGGGGAAAGATTAATGACATCCTCTCGGAGATCCAGGAGTACCTTCTGGGATTTGAGCAGTATGAGGTGACCATCGGCGTGGGCACGGAGAGAAAAGATTTTGCCGGGATCAGCTATTCTATCAAAGAATCTAAACGGGCGGTGCTAAACCGGATCAAGCTGGGAACGGGAAGGCTCATTTACGTGGAGAATGTGTTCCCGGAAAATAAGGCGAAAAATCCGGTGGCGCGTTACAAGGAGAGCTTTCTTGCCAGTATTGAGAGCTATGGAAGGGAGAACCTGGAGCTTTGCATCAACCAGATATACAGCGGGTTTATTATGCGGGATGACATTGATTTTTCAGTGTGCTACAGCGCGGCGGAGGAACTTATCGAGATTTTTTTTGAGAGTATGGACGTGCAGCCGGAGGAGTTCCGCCAGATGGTGAAGAACACGAAGAACAGCTGCCAGCACTGCGGCTCGGTCCTGAAACTAAAAAAGCTGCTCAAGACGGAGCTGGGCAATTACCTGGATATTGCCAGAGAGGCGGTGGAGACGGAGTCGGCGAAACCTGTCCGTCAGGCAAAGCAGTATATCGAGGAGCATTTTGGCGAGAAGATCGTGCTGGAGGATATCGCGGCGGTAGTGGAATTGAACCCGGTATATTTCAGCGTCCTTTTTAAGAAAGAGACGGAGATGAATTTCAGCGCGTATCTTCTGAATGTGAGGATGGAGAAGGCGAAGGAGATGCTCTGTACGACGAACGAGACCATTGCGGCAATCGGGGAGAGCGTAGGATACAGGGATTCCCGGTATTTCAGCCAGACGTTTACGAAGACGGTGGGGGTAAAACCGGCTTTGTACAGAAAACTGCATTCTTAGGAGGATGAGATGAGGCCGGTTGGAAGATTGAGATGTTTTATATGTGCGGAATGTGCTTATCTGGGGTTTGCGTATATTATGTTCAACGTATGGGGCTACAGTGCATTTCTGGGAATGGGATGCATTGTTATACAGGTGCTTATAATTGCATACGTGTATTTCTGCATCCTGCATCCGCTGAAAATGTTTGAGGATATGATTGATTATTTTATGGAGGAGGAGAGGGCTGAGGAGGAGCTTGACAATGTGCGGGAGACAATTCCGTATGCCGGAGAGGTTAAGGGGCTGGTGGACAGGTATTCGTCCAGGAAGACGCGCAGGAATTCAGCGGAGATTTTTGACAAGCAGACGGAGCTTACTGCGCTGCAGAGCCAGATTAACCCGCATTTTCTTTACAATACGCTGGAGTCCATCCGGGGGCAGGCGCTTATGGACGATAACCGGGAGATTGCCGGTATGGTGGAGGCGCTGTCTGCTTTTTTCCGGTACAGCATCAGCCGGAAGGGAAAGCTTGTCACTCTCCGGGAGGAGCTTGCCAATATCAATAACTACATGCTGATTCAGTGCTACCGGTTCAATAATCGTTTTTCGCTGGAAGTGATTATTGACGAGGAGGATGAAGAGGCCTATGATTTTCTGATTCCGAAACTGATCATACAGCCGGTGGTGGAGAATGCGATCTACCATGGGCTTGAGGAAAAGCTGGAGGGAGGCAGGGTGATCATCGAAGTGATCGTCACGGAAAAGAATCTGATCCTGACCATTTCCGATAACGGCAGCGGCATCGAGGGGGAGGCTCTCGACAAGCTAAATCAGAGGATTCATTCTTCCAGCATGCGGGTGGAGGAAGAAAGCGGGGCAAAGCAGCGTAATACCGGCATTGCCCTGCCCAATATCCATAAGCGCATCCAGCTCCTTTTCGGGGAGGAGTACGGCGTAAACGTATACAGCACGGTGGGGCAGGGAACGGATGTAGAGATTACCATCCCTGCCAATTATTCATGACAGGCTGGCAGAGGCATGGGCAGAGCAAATGAGGAAAGAAATATTAAGAATCAACAATTTAACCGTCAGCATTGGCAGGATGCAGAGCCTGGAAAATATTACGCTGTGCATCCTGGAGGGGGAGATGGTGGGGTTTTTAGGCCTTGCCTATTCCGGGAAGGATCTGACTGTAAAGATTTTGTCAGGAGAGGTGCAGGAAGAACTGAGGCGGCACCACATCTACATTGGAGGCAGGCGGATATCTGAGCCTTCGGAGCTTGCAGGAGCGGTATACCGTATCGCGGCCTCTAACTACGTCATTGACGACTGGACTGTGGCGGAGTATGTGGGGCTTGTAGAGAGCGGGTGGTTCCAGCTTATGTGGAAAAAGCGGAGGCTGGAGGAGCAGGTGAAGAAGTTTTTCGGGGAGCTTGGGGTGGATATAGGCGTGTCAGGCAAGATGAAAGACCTTTCGGAGCTTGAAAAGCGGATCGTGGATGTGGTGAAGGCCAAATGGAACCGTAAAAAAATCCTTATTGTGGAGGACGAGTTTGAGGGAATGGGGCCGGAGGACATCCGTTCTTTCGGGGCGGCGGTGAAACGCCTGATTGCCGGAGATATGGGGGTCGTCATTAACAGCCATTCAGACATGGTTTTGTCCCTCCTTTCGGAAAAGTACGTTATCTTTAAGAAAGGGAGAATCGTTAAAAAGTGCAGGAAAGATTATATAAAGAACGGACTTCATCTTGAGAAGTTCCTCCTTGGAGGAGGCGTCATATCGAAAAAGAAAGGGCTTGACAGCTACATGCTTGAGGAGCAGGAAGGGGAAGGGAAACCGGTGTACCGGATCGAGGGCCTTCAGATGAGCTCCGGGAAGATTCATGACTTTAATTTCCTCCGGGGAGAAATCGTTACGTTTCTTGCCCTGGACGGGAAAGTGAAGGAAGGGCTTTTTATGATCCTCTCCGGGCGCCGGGCGGCGCCGTACATTTCCTGCGTCCTGAATTCCAGAGTGTACCGGGCGGCTGATTTTTCCGACTATGTGAGGGAGAAGGTGGTGTCCGTCATGCACATGGGCAGCGAGGAGGAGGTGTTTGCGGGGATGAGCGCAGGGGAAAACCTGCTGATCCCTTCTTTAAGGAAGATATCTTCTCTTGAATATATCGCCAATTCCTCAAAAATCCCACGGATGCTGGGGGAGGAGCTTGGGCAGTCGGAGGTTGCCCCGGACGCCGCGGCAGACAGCCTTGGGGTGAATGACATCATAAACATCACGCTGGAGCGGTGGTATATCTATAACCCGAAGGTGCTTATATTGTTTGAGCCTTTTGCAAGGTGCGACCTGATGGGAGTGTCCATCGTGAAATCTTATATAAAAAAGTTTGCAAACCGCGGCGCGGCGGTGATTATCATAAAATCAAGAGAAGAGTACGTGGAAGATATTTCCGACCAGATTATAAGTGTGGAATGACATATTGGCAGTTCTATATAACTTAACATTCTCACACTCAATCTAAATTTTTTCACATTGGATTTCCGGAGAGCCTTTTGTATAATGTAATCATTCCAAACGGATAATAAAGAAAAAGGAGGAAATGTACAATGAGAAAGAAAATTTTGTCAGTGTTACTTGCGGCAACTATGATTGCTACGCTTGCGGCAGGATGCAGCTCCGGCGGTTCCGGCGGCTCTGAAGGAGGAGAAGGCGGCAAAGGCGGCGCGGCAAAGGATATGACCTTTGTAATCGTTCCGAAATGCGTACACGCATGGTTTGACGAAGTAAACAAGGGCGCGCAGATTCAGGCGGACGCTCTGTCCGAGCAGCTTGGCGTTGAGGTTAAGATTGATTACCGCGCTCCTAACGCGGCGGACGTTGCGGAGCAGAACTCCGTACTTGAGCAGGCGGCGGCTACAAAACCGGCAGGAATTGCACTTGACCCGGTTGACTATGACGGCAGCAAGGCAGTTATCGAGCAGATTGAAGAGCAGGGCATCCCGGTAGTTCTCTTTGACGCTCCGTCACCGGAAGGCAGCGGGCTTACAAGCTGCGGCAACGACTTCAAAGAGCAGGCGACGATCGCGGCAGACAGGCTTGCGAAGGAAATCGGCGAAAAAGGAAAAGTTGCGGTTATGCAGGGATTCCCGTCTGCGCCGAACCATGCTGAGAGATATCAGGCTCACTTGGACGCGCTTAAGAAATATCCGGACATCGAAGTTGTTGACGGCGGTATCGACAATGACAACATTGAGGAGGCTCAGTCACAGGCAGCGGCAGTTTTGGCGGCAAATCCGGATCTTAAGGGCTACCTCAACTGCGATGCGTGCGGCTCCGGCATTGCGGCAGCGATTGAGGAGGCTGGAAAGAAGGGTCAGGTTACATTCGTATCGATGGACAACCTGATTGAGATTCTTGACTACATTAAGAGCGGCACCATTACGGCTACTTCTTCAACGATTCCTCAGATGCAGGGCTCTATGGCGGTTCTTATGATGTACCAGAAATACATCGGCATAGAGATTCCGGCTATGGTTGATACAGGCATTGCCGTTATCGACGGAGAAAACATTGACGAGTGGATTGAGATTGTAGGCGGCGACGCAAAATAATCTTGAGGCTTAAAATTTTAAAATGATTAAAAGCGGGGGCTTGTGACCAGTTAAGGAGTTGCTCGCCCCTGCTTTTTTAAAAGGAGCATGTCTATGAAAGTATTAGAGGCGCATAAAATTACAAAATTATTTCCGGGCGTGGTGGCGCTTGATTCGGTAGACGTAGCCTTTGAACCCGGGGAAATCCACTGTGTGATCGGTGAGAACGGGGCGGGGAAGAGCACGCTGATCAAGTGCCTGACAGGTGTCTATGACCCAGAAGAAGGAGAGGTTCTGATAGGCGGGGAGGATGCCATGAAAAATAAGGCGCTGTTCGGCAAAGTTGCCTATGTGCCCCAGGAAATTGACCTCTTCGGATATATGTCTGTAGCGGAAAATTTGTTTCTCCCATATGAAAAGTCAGGTATCAAAGGAATCGTGAACCAGAAAGAACTTGAGAAGAAGGCGGTGCCGGTTCTTGAGAAATTCAGGATTCCGGTAGCGCCGGACGCACTGGTAAAGGATATATCGGTATCTTCCCAGCAGCTCCTTCAGATTGCGAGAGCCTGCGTGCACGAGGATTTTGAAGTGCTTATGCTGGATGAGCCGACTACAAGCCTGACTACAAGCGATACGGAAATTTTATTTGACATTGTAAAAGATATTAAAAAGGAAAATAAGGCGATTATCTTCATCTCCCACAAGCTGGAAGAAATCTTTGCCCTTGGGGATGTGATCACGGTATTCCGGAACGGAAAAAAAGTTGCGGGAGACGTGATAAGCAACGTGGATATCCCCTGGGTCATCAGGCAGATGACAGGAAAGGAGCTTGACCAGACTCAGGTATACTGCTCCGGAAAGGTGTCTGACAAGGTGCTTTTGGAGGTAAACAATCTCACGGGAGAAAAATTCACCGACATAAGCTTTACGCTGAAAAAAGGGGAGATCTTAGGGTTCTCCGGTCTGGTAGGCGCGGGAAGGAGCGAGCTGATGCAGGCGATTTTCGGCTATCTTCCGGTATATTCCGGCACGGTAAAGCTTGACGGGGAAGACTGGAAACTTGGGGATACCAACTATTCCGTAAACCATGGGTTCATCTATCTGCCGGAGGAGCGCAAAAAGCAGGGCATCCTTCCTGTGCTTTCCATCCGGGAAAATATCTCTGTCTCCACCCTCGATACGCTAAAGAGCGGAATCAGCATTTCGCGGAGGAAAGAAGACGAGCTTGCCCAGGACGTGATTGATACATATGATGTAAAAACGCCGGACGCGGACAAGGCGATTCAGTTCTTAAGCGGCGGAAACCAGCAGAAGGTCATCATCGGGCGGGCTATGAAGTGCAGCCCGAAGGTGCTTGTGTTTGACGAGCCGACCAAGGGCATCGACGTAGGGACTAAGGCGGAAATCTACAGGCTCATGAAGGAGCTGGCAGAGGAAAAGGGCATCGGCATCATCCTGATTTCCTCGGAGATGGATGAGGTTAAGAAGTGTTCCAACAGAATTATTGCATTGTACGAAGGAAGGCAGGCCGGGGAGTATGACGCGGCGGCAGATAAGGACACGCTTCTCAGTGCAATTATCGGCGTGAATTCATAAATGAAGAGGAGTTGTTTGTTATGGGTAAAGATAATGTAAAAGCAAACAATGCATTGGTCAATGCATTGAAAAAAAGTAATATGACCGCAATCGGGGCGGTGCTTGTGCTGATGATTGTCATCGCCAGCGTGGCGTCTCCGTACTTTCTTGACATCTATAATCTGCAGGCGCTGATCCGCGACCTTGCTTTTATCGGCATGATCGGCATCGCCCAGTCGCTGCTCCTTCTCATTGGAGAGCTTGACTTGTCTGTGGGAAAGATTGCCTCCCTGTGCGGCATCCTTTCCGGCATCATGATGGTAAATAAGGGGTGGAACCCGTGGCTTTCCGTGCTGCTGGGACTGGCTCTCGGGCTTATCTTCGGCTGCATCAACGGCCTGATCATCACCCAGCTGCGCTTGAATTCCATGGTTGCCACCATCGGAATGCAGGGTGTGTACGGAGGAATTAACTTAGTGCTTACGAAAGGAAAGGCCATCACAGGCGTTCCGGAGGACATCTATTTTCTCGGCAAGGGAAATGTAGGGCCGGTTCCGACGCCTTTTATCTTCTGCATCATCGTGCTGATACTTGTGCTTTTTATGGTAAAGAAGACGAAAACCGGGCGTTATATCTACGCCATCGGCAACAGCCGCGAGGCGGCGAAGATTCTTGGAATCAAGGTAAATAAGATCCGCATTATGATCTATTCTTTAGTAGGTCTTATCTCTTCCCTGGCCGGTCTTTTGTACGTTGCAAGGCTTGGCTCCGCCCAGACGGCAGTCGGCGAGAACTGGCCGATGAACTCTATCGCATCTTCCGTAATCGGCGGCGTGTCTCTTACGGGAGGAATCGGAAATCCTGCGGGCGCGTTGATCGGAGCGGCGATAATCAGCATCATCCAGAACATGATCGTGCTGTTTGGCGTAAATGTGTACTGGCAGTCGGCGGTATCCGGCGTGGTAGTTGTTATCGCGATTTCCTTCAGCTCCATCTCTGAGATTATGCGCGAGAGGAAACAGAGGAAGATTAAACTTAGCTAAGTATAAATAAAGGAGGATGACTTATGGTATTGGGATTAAACCTTTCCTTTGCGGTCAAGCGCTGGATGAAACCGGCGCAGCTGGCGGCTATGTGCAGAAATGATTTCGGCGTGGAGCATGTGCAGTTTACCTGGGATCTTATCGACCCCTGGTGGCCGGAAGAATTAAGGGATGTAATGGTTGCTGACTATAGAGAGGCATTTGAAAAAGAAGGAGTAAAGATAGACGCTACTTTCGGAGGGCTTGCATCTTACTCTTTCGCGCATTTCCTTGCTCCGGCGAAGGAGCAGCGGGAGGCAGCGTTTCTCTTCTTTAAGAGAGCCATTGATATGACGGTCCTCATGGGCGCTAAAGTCTTAGGCTCTCCGGTGGGCGGCATGAACTATGACGATGCCAGAGACCAGGGAAAGCGGGAGGAGCTTTATCAGGAGATGCTTGAGTACCTGCAAAGACTTGCGGCTTACGGAAAGGAAAAAGGGCTTGAGGAGATACATATCGAGGCCACGCCTCTTATTACGGAGTTCCCCCACAGTCCTTCTGTATGTGTCAAGATGATGAAAGACTTAGAAGGCACGGATATTCCCATCAGGCTTTTGGTGGACTGGGGACATGCGCTGTTCAGGCCGCTTTTGAAGGATGAGGCGGACATTGAGCTGTGGTTTCACGAGTGCGCGCCCTACATCGGCTCTATCCATCTGCAGCAGACAGACGGGGAGTGGGACCGGCACTGGGATTTTACAAAGGAAGGCATCGTGACGCCAAAGCTTATAAAGCGCGCCACGAAAAATGCAGGGCTTGAAGACATCGTGCAGTATCTTGAGGTAGTTACCATCTTTGAGGACGACGACGATGCGGTGTATGACGGCATGAAAAAAACAATGGATTATCTTCACAGAGAGTTGGATTAGGGGGCGTCTTGGCATGGAATATAGAGAGATGTATGAGAAAATCTTAGACGAGCACCGCAAAGTCTATGAGCGGTTAGACCAGGAGGGGATGCGTGAATTTATCGAAGAGATAAAGGCTCATGAGCGCATCTTTCTAATCGGCGTAGGACGGGAAGGGATGGCCACCAGAGCATTTGCTATGAGGCTGATGCATATGGGAAAGGAAATCCACTGGATCTGGGATGACACTACTCCGTCCATAGGAGAGGGCGACCTTGTGATCGCCACTCTGGGAGACGGAAATATCGGCCATATCAATTATATCTGCGAACGGGCGAAAGAGGCGGGGGGAATGATTTATGTGGTGACCGGCTCGCCCAGCGGAAATACGGCGAGAAACGTAGCGGATAAGGTGTTTTTTGTGCCGGCTGCGGTTTACAGAGGAACAGACGACGTTGTTCCGTCCTTCCAGCCCATGGGGAACCTGTTTGAGCAGTGCCTTCTGATTACCTTTGACATGATTGTCATGACACTGGTTGAAGAGACGCCGGGGCTTAGTTTTGAGAAAATGTCAAAGAGGCATAGAAATGTGGAGTAAGGAGGCAGACTTGAGATGAAAAAAATATTAAACGCTGATGTGTCAAATGTTGTGGAAGAGATGCTTGCGGGATATCTCTCTGCATATAAGAAATATTATAAGAAAATTGGTGATTACAATGCTTTCAAATACCGCGGGAGCAGGAAAGACAAAGTCGCTCTTGTGATCGGCGGTGGCAGCGGGCACGAACCGCTGTTTTCCGGCTACTGCGGGGCGGGCCTTGCGGATGCGGTTGCCTGCGGCAATATCTGCGCGTCTCCTAACCCGGAGCTTATCTATGAGACGGCGAAGGCGGTAGACCAGGGGAAGGGAGTGCTTTTCATCTACGGGTGCTACGCTGGGGATAACTTAAATTTCGATATGGCGGAGGAGCTCTGCCAGGCGGACGGCATTAAGACGGCTCATGTGCGGGTATGGGATGATTTCGCGTCTGCGCCCAAGGAGCGGTACTATGACCGCCGGGGAATCGCCGGGGATGTGTTCGTCATCAAGGTGGCGGGAGCGGCATGCGACGCAGGGCTCCCCTTTGACGAAGTCGTAAGGATTGCAGAGAAAGCAAGGGATAATATCAACACGATCGGACTTGCCACATCTCCGGGAACGCTGCCGGGCAATGACAAGCCTACCTTTGAGCTTGCGGATGATGAGATGGAGTTCGGCATGGGCCTTCACGGCGAGCCGGGAATCGAGCGGACAAAGATGATGCCCGCAGACGACATGGTTGACCGGATGTATCGGGAGATTAAGACGGAGATGGGATTTAAAGAGGGGGATAAGCTGGCGGTGCTTGTAAACGGCCTTGGCTCTACTCCGCTCTTAGAGTTAAATATCGTCTACTATGACCTTCATAAGCGTTTTGCGAAAGACGGCCTTATCATCCATGATGCGGAGATCAAGACATACTGCACCTGTATGGAGATGGGAGGATTTTCCATCACCATCTTAAAGCTTGATGATGAGCTGATTGAATATCTGGACGCGCCTTGTTATTCTCCGTACTACGCAAAAGGAGAGCTTACCGGGGCAGCCTGCCGGGCAGAAGATACGGTGGAGGAAGAAGAGCCGGAATTCGATGAGAACGATGTAGAAGAGGCGGACATCGTAAGGAGCAAAGCCGGTGTTCTTACAGAGCTTAGCGCTGAGGATGCAAGAAATATGCTGATCTATATCGCGGACAAGATTATCGGGAAGAAACCGTATCTCACGGAAGTGGACAGCGTGATCGGCGACGGCGACCACGGTATCGGGATGGCCGGCGGCATGCAGAAGGCGAAGAAGAAACTGCTGAAGATGCAGGGCGAGGCAAACGCCTACAAGCTGTTTGAGACGGCAGGGCAGGCAATGCTGATGTCCATGGGCGGCGCCTCCGGCGTGATCTTCGGCAGCCTCTACCTTGCGGGAGCTAAGGGAATGGATGGGAAGGAGGCGCTTGATGCGACGGATCTAGCGGCCATGGAGAGAAAGAGCCTTGCGGCAATTCAGGAACGCGGGAAGGCAGAAGTAGGCGATAAGACCATGGTTGACGCGCTGGCTCCGGCAGTTGACGCTCTTGAGGCGAACAAGGACAAAGGGCTTTTGGAGATGCTTAAAGCGGCGGAAGAGGCGGCAAGGGTCGGCATGGAAAATACGAAGAAATATGTAGCCAGATTCGGACGTGCGAAATCACTGATGGAGAGAGCAATCGGGCATCAGGATGCGGGGGCGACTTCGGTGTATCTGATCATTCAGGGGATGCGGGAGTTTGTTGAGGATAAGATGTAATTTGTTTTGCTAAGATGAGTGTAGGAGGATTTTGATATGGATAGGAGCAGGAAGGTTAGATGGGGGATTTTGGGGTGCGCCCAGATTGCGAGGGTGCGGACGGTTCCGGGTCTTCTTAAGGCGGCGAACGGGGAGCTTTATGCGGTGGCCAGCAGGGGGCTTTCCAAGGCGGAGGAGTTTAAGGAGATGTTTGGGGCGAAGGCGGCTTATGGGAGTTACGAGGAGCTTTTGGCGGATGACAATGTGGAGGCGGTTTATATTCCTCTTCCTAATTCCATGCATCTTCAGTGGGTGGAGCGGGCTGCGAAGGCCGGAAAGCATATTTTATGCGAGAAACCGCTTGCTCTGAATGAGGAGCAGGCTAGGGAGATGTTTGCGGTGTGCGAGGAGAATCATGTACTTTTGATGGAGGCATTTGCGTTCCGCCATGCGCCTCTTGTGCAGAAAGTAAAAGAGCTGATAGGCGAGGGAGCTGTAGGGAAGGTAAAATATTTGGAGTCCCACCTTACAGACCTGCTTACGGACATGGGCAACATCCGGATGAATAAGGAGCTTGGCGGCGGTGCGTTTTATGACATGGCATGTTACAATATCAGCACCATCAGCTATCTGCTTGACGGGAAAGAGCCGGTAAACGTGAAGGCGTTTGCCGAGATGGATGAAGAGTACGGCGTGGATGTAAGCAATACCGCACTGTTCAAATACGAGGACGGAGTGCAGGCAGTGAGCTATTCTTCCCTCAATTCTTATGCGAGGGGATATTATGCAGTTGTGGGAGAGAAAGGGCGGATTGAGGTGCCGTGCAACTTTAACTGCCGGAATATCTGCAAGTTTACGCTGGTGACGGACGGGCGTGTAGATAACGTGGAGGTTCTTGACGAGAAGAAGACGGAGTATACGGTAATGTGCCCAGATAACTATATGCTGGAGATTGAACAATTTGGAAGGTGCATTTTGGACGGGGAGAGACCGTATGTGTCCAGGGAAGAGACGCTGTTAAATGCAAGGATTTTAGACAGGGCATTTAGAGCGGCGGAAGAGTAGGAGTATTCGGGGCTGTGCTTTTGGACAGCCCCGTTTCAAATTCCGGAAAAAAATAAAAATTAAATTTCAAAAATATCTCTTGCACAAACTTTCATGCATGTGTTACACTCATTTAACAAACAGGAAAAGCGTTCTGCTGATCCGAAGATATTTCACGATGAAAGTCTTTTTATCTTACCGCTCCGCTTTCGGGGCAGTTATCCAAAGCAACTGTTTAAAGATTATGCCATGGGCATATTTACAAGGAGGAATTTGCGTATGACAAACAAATTACAGGAGTATTTTCCAATGATTCAGACAAGGGAATCTATTATGGA
>OFFY01000069.1_pt1 | contig 94363 bp, 101 predicted proteins | sample 1521481 | NCBI WGS metagenome assembly OFFY01 (sample SAMEA3504117, study PRJEB24116) | mouse gut metagenome | biome: mouse gut; feature: mouse-associated habitat; material: faeces | place: Denmark | collected 2011
TGATTGCCTTTCTTTTGATTAGGGATACTCAAAAGTCTATCACAAATGGCTTTTTTTTTCTAACTTAATTTTACAAACGGCGTGAGGTGAAAAACATGAATAAATTAAATTTATCCCCAGAAGAAATACAAGAATATGAACAATTACAAAAAAGGATTAAGGAATTAGAACATAAATCAACTAGTTTGACTAGAGAACAATTAAAAGAAAAGTTTGCACGAACTATGAAATTTCAGCCACGCCCTAAGGGGATACAAATCAAGAAGTGGATTGCTTTAAGGCAAGAACAATCAATGCCTGTCCATGGACGAATGAAATATGGTGAATGGAAGTTCTCTAGAAAGTTCCGAGTAACTATTAAACGCAAGAAAAATATTGAAGTTCATCCAATCAACTATAAGTTCGAGGTTGTAAAAGACTTAGAGTCTACATGGTTTACTTCACCACGAGCTGTATATGAATATTTAGACAGTTTTTCTGATAAGGAACTAATCGGATTGAGAATTAAGGTATATCCTTTCCTGGATAATAAAAACATGTTAGACGGATTTGGAGACAATATGGTAACGTCTTTTTCGTATGTTCAGTTTCTTTATGGATTTAGATAAAAAGAAGTCCAGGACTGGGAAGATGTCCTGGAGCTCCAATGAAGATGAAAATAGTTACTCTAAATAGTAACTAGGTATATTATACCCTATTAGTCATACTTGATCATAGTATTATTTTAATGTTATGATAAAATTGGTGGTTTGTGTCCTGCACAGGGGGACAATTGATAGAAATAAGAAAAATAGGCATCTATTAACTACTTCAATTGAGGTAATGATAGATGTCTATTTTTGTTAGGTTCTTACTGTGCAGCATATAATACCCTAATTATATCATAACATAAAACTTGGCATTTATCCTGCTTCAGAGTATAAAAAAAGACATCCTACTCATTGTAGAATGTCAAAAGGTTATAAAGAAACATATTTTCACTAAAATTCCTTGAGGGAGATTTTAGTATATGAATATTGGGGTGAGATATTTGTGGGAAAATATCTACCTTTTTATTTTACCGAAGTTTTTCTTGCAACTCAGCATTAAAAACAAGCTCTCAGCGCAATCTAAATGATCAACTATATGTTAATTAATTTTTCGTTTCGTCTAAGCAGGAATAATAATAAGGCTTATTGTGGACTAATTGGTTGTGGAGCATTATTTTTGGCTGGTTGAGTTGATGTGTTATTGGATTGACTTTGTTGCGGTGTTTCCTGAGATTGCAGGTTTGGGTATTCGTCCTGGTTTCGTTTAGGGGTAGGTGTTATGTGAAGTCGAGATGAGATACTATCTGCATCATAATATTCTCGACTATTATTTCCGTTGTTATCATCCTTATATTCTCTATGGCTTCTACCAATAGATTCTTCACGAGCGATACTTTCTTCTCTAGAAAGTGAAGAATCGATCGTTCCACTTTTTATAGTATCTGTACTCCCCTCTTCGGTTTCTTTTGTCCCCTCTACTCCTTCATTCTTATCCCTAAAAGATGAATTCTTCTTTTTCTTGCTATTACTTGAATATACAGATGTTACATTCTCGTTATTATTTCCGTTCTTTGTGCCATTAACAAGAAACATAGCTACAACCAAAATAATTGCTAATCCAGCTAACATAATAACAATATCAAATATCTTGGCAGATAATGGTTTCTTTTTCCATTTCTTAGTTGTCCAGAATGGCCGTGTAGGAACATGAATAGAAGAATTTCGTCCACCACTACCATATTTTCCACTTCCAGTATGCCTAGACATCCTTGTTGAACCAGTCCCCATACCATTTTTGCTACCAAATCTTCTTCCCATAGTCCTCACCTTTTTCTTTTTTGAACGAGTTTCTTCCTATTATATAGTGTTAATTTTCGAACTGTCTAAGCGTCTTCCAAAATATACGAATCAAGGCGCATTGAATAATGAATGTAAGCACTACTGGAAAGTTGACACGTCCAATAACAAATAGCTCTGTTGAGACGAGAGCTAAAACAACAACGCTTAAACTCATTTGCGCAATGGCAATCCAATGCTTTTTCTTCCTATTAAAAAATGAAATAACGATTAATTGAAATAGAATATTGAGACATATAAGTCCCTGCAAAATATATAATGGTTGCATATTTTTCTCCTTACCCAAAATCGACCTTGTCCAACAATCTTTCTCGGGATACTTGATCTAATCCCAAATATCTCAGGGTCATTTCTTCTGATGAATGGTTAAGTAATGACATGACTAATCCGATATTATAATTACTCTGTACATAAACTCGATATGCCCCAGTCTTTCTCATAGTGTGTGTTCCAAGATATGGAATGTCCAAGAGATCTCCAACTTCGTGCATGACCGTATAATATTGCCTTTCATCAATATGTTTGTTGGGTCTGGTAGTTGAAGGAAATAACCAGGGCGTTGTTAAATAATAATCATTTTCTTCTAACCATTTTTTGTAATTTTCTAAATCTTCACGGACAGGTTTTAAATACAATGTATTTTGCTTCCCCGTCTTTTTGTCTTTAATAAATGCATTTCTTTTTACCTCACCATATTTATCATAGACATCTTCTTGTTTTAATCTGAGTACGTCACTTACTCGAAGTAAGGTAGCTTTTCCAACTTGAAAGATAGTGTAGTTTCTAACACCAGCTCTAAAGTTATTTAGTAACGTATCTTGTACTTCAGATAACACATAAGAGTCTTTTATGGGTAAGACTAACTGTTTCATAAAACCACCTAATACAAGTGTTATTTTTTGATATATAGAATTATAACACTTCTTTATTTTACCAGAAAAATGAGTGCTAAAATAGCTTAAATTAGGAAGTGTTATTACAAACAAATAACACTTCTTTACTAAAAATAAGCAAAAAGAAAAAGCCCCACATCAAGTGGAGCCATCTTAGGAAGGTAGGAATCCGTATTTGGATTTCCTTAATGTTATTGTATCACATTTGTAAATTAGCGTAAGTCAAAACTTGTCAAGGATTATTTTAGACGCTGTGAGCAGGGTTATTCTATAGTTTGACTGTTTTATTATAAACCTATGATATAATGAGACAGTCAAAAAGATTTAATGGCGGTGGCGTAATCCACGAAAGGATGGTGGTCACTATGAGCGTAAGCTTATGGTACTCTCCTCTATCCGTAAGAAGGGAGTGCGCTGAAGACATGCTCTTTACGAGTGTGTGCTTACTAGTAGTGAAAATGATTGGTGGCATTACTCTAGTAATTTGGTCACTTACTAGATGTGTTAATGCATCAACCAAGCTAGTCAATGCTTCAAGTAAACTAGTCCAATCATTTAAGACCTTTGGTAAAGAATCCGAATCCCCTCCACCAGTGAAGATTCAACCAAAGAAGAGTAAGAAAAAACACCGCCCTCATTAAGCCGTCGGCGATGTCTTCTTACTTTAATTGATTTTATTGTAATGTTGCTTGCCACCGCTAATAAGTCTTAGCGACATCAGAAAAGAGTTGTGTTGGTCGCGCAACTCTTTTTTTATTTACAAACATATTGTAGCATACTCAATCAATTAAGTACAAGGGAATTCAATTTAGTACCAACCATGTGCATTATGAAATGCTAAAGCAGCGTCCCAGCTACCATATCTTTGAGCTACATATTGATCGGCAACTTTTTCTTGGTTTGCAATTGAATAATCACCATTTAGGTAACTAGCATCGAGTTGGTACCGACCGATATACTTAGAATTTGTAGCTGTGTAACTGCCACCAGATTCCTTTTGAGCAATAGCTTCCTTGGCAGAGTTGCTTGAAACAACGCTTGTAGCAGGTGCTTGTTGAGTAACTGGTGTGGTATTAGTTGTAGTATTTTGTTGGTCGCTAGTTGGTGTAGTTACAGGGTTTGTTACATGATTATCGGTATCTTGCCCGTTTACATCAGTGTTCTTTACACCAGGCATAACAACCAACTTATCTCCTACGTGAATTAAATGTTTGTTTGCAATATGATTATCACGCACAAGAGTATCAACGTCGGTTCCGTGCTTTTGAGCGATGGCAGATAATGTGTCACCCGCTTCAACTTGCACGTGGTTGCTGTCAATAGTTGTGTCGGCATTTGCTGTTGTTCCTGTTGCTACAAGACCTAGTGCCAATGCTCCCATAGCCGTTAATGCAATCTTTACGCCGTTGTTATTCTTAGTGTTTAAAATAAATATCATACTTCCTTTTCTTTTTTATTATTAGTTACTTTAATTACTGGATTTGTGTAATGGTAGCGACATACCGAAATATATTCCTGATCACCAATTTGAATTTGATCTCCATCATAGACTGGAGCGCCATCTACCATTCTTAAATTCATTGTTGCTTTATGGTCACACCATTGACAAACTGTTTTGATTTCCTCTAATTTGTCGGCCACTTCAAACAATGTTTTTGATCCTTCAAACAGATTACATTGAAAATCAGTCCGTAAGCCATAGCAAATGATTGGAATATTATATGTGTCAACAATATTAGCTAAATCAACGACTTGCTGTGCAGTTAAAAATTCAGCTTCGTCGATTAAAATACAGTGTGGCCAAACAGTCCTTCCTTCTGTATCTAACTTCAATAATTTTGTAATTAATTCAATTACGTTATCTTCTCGTTTAATAGGTTGTGCTTCACAACTTAATCCTACTCGACTAGAAACCTTGCCAACGCCATAGCGATCATCAATGGCGCTGGTCATAATCAAAACATCTTTATCTTGTTCTTGGTAATTGTGTGCTGTAGTCAGCAAGGACAATGATTTGCCTCGCATTCATAGCTCCATACTTAAAAAATAATTGTGCCATAATTAAATCACGTGTAATTCTTCAAATAAGTCTGCTGCTGGGAACATGCGGAATGCTGGATGCGCACGTAAGAAATCACGCAGTTCTGTTGCATTCATTTCAACATACTCATAGTTATCTTGGTCTCCACCTTCTGTACAAACCAAGAATTCCAATTCCGTTGCATCAAAATCTGGATCTTCAAAATCATAGTCTTCTGGATTTTGCACAACAAGTGGATACATATGGAATCCCTTCCAGAAGAATAATGGTTTCTTACGTTTGTCGTCTTGATCTTCTGAATAGCCCTGGGTTGTAAAAATGTAGCCGTAAATATTATCTGGGCTCAATTTCATATCAATGTTTTCTTGTGTTTCATTATTCATTAGCATCATCCTTTCGATTATTATTGCTCAAATTTTCTTGATTACCCCAAACATCGCCGGCAAGTAGCATGATTTGTAGTAACTTGTCTAATGGATTGTCTTTTGGAGAAACATCTTGATCGCCTGTAGCTTGTTTTACAACGCTTTCTAATTCTTGAGCGATATGCTGAATACTATTTTCGATACTACTAGAAGTATCTTCGTCATTTGATTCTTCTAAATCATTACTGTCCTCTGGATATGGATAAAGGTCGTGTTCAAATACGAATTGAGCAATCATTTGTGCCGCGTCAACAAACTCACTAGGCGAATCAACTTCAAGATAGTCAAGGAGGTGTTCTAAATCGATAAGAACTACATCGACTAATTCCATTTTGTTATCAAGTAATTCGATTACTAGTTGCCAAGTAGATTCGTCGTTCATGCCTACTTCCAAGTTAACATAGTAATCATGATTAAATTCTTCTTCTAATCTATCCGCAAGTTCACGTGAATCGTTAATTGCTTTATTTAAATCGTGTGCAAACTTATTTAGATTCCATGTAGGTAATTTGCGATCACTCTTAATAGGTTTTGCAAAGTATACTAAATCGCCCTGAGGTTCCACTTCTTTACCGTTTATCACAAATTTAAGTTCGCTGAATTCGTCATTAACAGGTTCTTCTACAGTCTTGTCATCAAGCTCCAGCTTGGAACCATGACCACAACGTCCAATTACTGCTGAGGCAAGAGCCAAAGCTAAATCATCTGCGAATGTATTAACTTGACCGTTACTATTATCAAGTTGAGCAGCAATTCCTAATTTCTTTTTATCTTCATAGCCATAATTGGTTACGGCAATTGAGCCATAAAGTTGCGAAAGCGCCAAAGAAATTGTCTCATCCACACCATATACACCAGCGTCCTCTTTTACGATGGTTTGAAGGGGTTCTGGTAACAAGCCTTCGTTCGCCAAATTATCTAACGCAAAACCTGTTGCAAGAATATTTAACACTTCTCGCTTCTTTAACACTTCGTCTAATTGAGCTCCAAAATCTTCTACAGTTAAATTTGGTAAATATTGATGTTGCATGTTATATGCAATCTCACCAATTGTTTCATTATTAATATTTCGTTTATGTAGTTCATTTAATACCCAATCGTACAATTCACGGTCAGGGTACTTGAATCCTTTAGTTGCTACCATCTTTATGTATTTCCTCCTTATAACGCTACCTTGGGTTTAAACCCTTGAATACCTTGTGCAATTGAATCAATGTTCCCAAATGGTTTTTCAATTGTTGGAATATCGTTTGCATCTAAGCCTCGAATTTCAGTATCGTTTAATTTTTTAACCAACTCATAGGAGTTTGTCATAAATTCTAACAAGTTGTCATTAATCTTAAATGGTGATTTATCTGTAGAATAAATTCCGCCAGGACGAATAGTTAAGATATGCCGTAGAGAATCTGCGCCCCAACTATCTATAAGCATTACAATATCTGTATTGTCTGCGTGCTTTCCAACAGCAACGTACTCAACTTGTCCCTTATTAAACTTTCTAATTAGTTTTGTTAATTTCTTTCTTGTTTTTGTAATATTGTCTTTTGACATTAACTCAAACCTTTCGTAATCAAGTATGTTACACCCCAAATAACTAAAAATGTCATTTCAAAGAGGCCACTAACGTAAAGTACAGCCAAAATATCGTCTGAATCCATGAAATCAATACCAAAAAGCGTATAATCCTCTGTAAAGTTTTTTGCTATACTTCCAAGAACGATAGTTATAAAAAGCGGGAAAGCAATAACTCCCAATGCAATTAAAAATGATAAAATCATTATTTTATTAACCTCACTTATCTAACCCATCTAAGATTTTTTGACGAATATTTCGTAATGGTGTAACACGATTACCGTATTTAGGGCTATATAGCAAAGTCATTTGATTATCTTTGTCGTTAGCTGCCTCTTCCATAGTCAAATTTTCAATCATATGATATTCACCAGATTTACCATGAATCGATACTGCTCCGTGAGGAGAACGCTTAAATGCTTCCTTCTTTGAATGAGGCGCTTTAAAAATAACCTTTTCTTTACCATCAATTACGCAATCAGTAGCTTTTAACGCTTGACCAAAATCATCACGTGATACCTTAACTGAGTAAACATAAGCTCCTAATCCGAAAACAATGTTTTCGGCAGAGAAACCAGCATTTAAGATGGCATCAAACATTGGTCGAATATTATCTAGGGTAATTCCTTCGCCGTGAATTAATCCGATATGTTGGTCAAGCACTTTGTATCCCTTAGAATTAACATGGCCGCCGAAAGTGTCATATAATGCCTGGAGTGTTGTTACTAATTGATCTTCAGTAGACTTAATAGTTTGACCAGTCGCCTTACGATACTCATCAAGAGAATCAGGACGAATAACTAACTTGCCATCACGAGCCATAATCTTTTCTTTAAGCTTTGGCAATACATAATCAATAATGTCCCAGTATTGATATGTATCTGAAACAACAGAAATAACTCCATCAGGATTACGATCGATTAAGGATTCGTAAGCTTTGAGTTGACCCTCCATGTCTGTTCCAAATTCACCACCAAGTGATTCCATAATTGAATGTTCTGTAGCAACAACCGATCCACCAATTAATTCGTCTGGTGTTAGATCGCCATATACTCTTAACAATTCATCTACGGCTGGAACCGCATCTGTCCCCTTAAAACTAGACAAATGTCCGATGCCAGAAAGAACGGCAGCATCATCTCCATGTTGTCCACGTTGTGAAAAGTCGTGAAATTGGAAATCAATATAAGCCTTATCGTCTGCTGAAACATCACCATAATGTTCGGCAATCTTACGGAATTGACGTGCCACACTAGCAGTACCAGTTGTTACAAAAGTATTTGCGAGCAGTGTTGTTTCTAAGAATCCTGGAAGCCAATAGAAGTCTGGATCAGTATTTCTGATCGATAGTACAGGAACTCTCATTGGGACTAATGATCCTTCAGGCAATGACCGAATTTCTAATGGTAAATATCCCAAATCATGTAATTGCTTGAGTTTTTCAACCATTGAGCGATAAACTGAGCTGTTTGACATTTCAAAAAACACATAAAAGTCTTGCTTGATATCTTCCCATTCTTTATCGAAGAACTCTTTTTGCCAATCGTTTAAGAGACGCGCAACGAAGAATTCGTAGCCAAACACAACCATCTTGTCATCGTATGGGAAGAATGAATTCTGACGTGGAGTCAACACCTCATAAATATATTCAATACTTTCTGGGTGAAGAGCCGGCTTATCTAGTCGCCTCATCGCATGTGATACTTTATAAAAATCTGTTGCTAAATACGGTTTTGTCATTTAATTCCTCCTAGTTAATGACTTTAATCTCGTCTAATGGCGAATACACTGATGTGGTCATATCTCTGTGCCATAGTGGATTAGCTGTATAAATTTGTTCAATGCCTGATTTTTCTTTATTGAGTAAATTGCCATTAATAATGTTTTCTTCGCAATGGGTTACATATAAACCAGTTGAAGTAGCACCATTATCACGAAGTAATTTTGAAGCGTAATAGAAAGTTCCACCTCTTGAACAAATATCATCGATAATTAATACTCGCTTACCTTTAACTAAATTTTGCTCAGCCAAGAAGTAATCTTTAATTTCTCCCGATCGCCAATCACGTGTCTTAATACCAAACGTTGACGGAAGATCGAACATTTTTGAGTAACGTTTATGTGCCCCTTCATCGGGCATAAACAATACATCTGGGCTGAAATCGTCAATTGCTTTCTGAATCAACGGGGCAACATCTATTTGTCTCACTCTATCAATTAATCCAAGGCTAACGTTAGAATGTGCATCTAAAACATTTACATAATCAAAATGAAGAGAATTAATTACCTCAGCAAAATATTTGAGAGTAAATACTTCGTCGTAATTATTAACCCGATCAAAACGAGCATTGGGAATATAAGGCATTGTTAAACCAAGGTTGGGAACGCCTTTGTTTTGCAAATGACGAGTAATATAAATGAGATTCATCAACTCTGCATCATTTTCATAATCCCATCTAATTTCAATTGACCAACACGCAATATCTTTTGCATACACATGAAGGAACGACGTATGATCTGGAAATTTTCTGAGATCACTGATTATCTCGGATCTATTATTTAATATTCTTCTATATAATTTAATCGACATTTAATTAACCAACTTCCTCCTATGAAACCCAAATCAAAGTTATGAAAATAGCCGCAATCGAAAATACCAAACCGTATAAGAAACTAGGATTAATGACTGTTGCAAGAATAAGGCTGATAACTAAATTAATAATTGCAAATGTCATAACAGATTTAACTATGATTTCATCTTTATCCATTGCTTTATGCCCTCCATACCGACAATACGAATAACGCAATGACCACCCCAGAAAAGATTACTAACCCCCATCGAATGTATGGAAACATAATTAGATCATATTCTTTCCCCTTAAGCGTTGTGTAGGTTACATTACCGGCAAGAGACGCCCAAAATAATAAAATGTAAAAGGCAGTTGCTACCCCATCAATAAATATCCACCATTTATTCATCTATATCTCTCCAGTTCCCTTTTGGTGTTGTCTTAATTCGATTGTCTATAAGACGACAAAAATCAAAAATTCCCATATGGCAGTCCATTAATAATTGACGCCATCGTGTTCTTGAATGATACGAGCGAATTATGAAGTGCTTAACGTATCTTCTATGAGAGTGTTTGAAATGCTGGGCTTCCCATACTAAATCTTGATGATTTCTCGCTCTGCTACTACTCATTAATCACACCTCTTGTAAGTTCTACGAAATTTTTCATCACTCATAGTTCTCCAATCGGTGAATGTCACATCAAACACGGTAATCTTTCCAAGATTAATAATCCACCAGCCACGCTTTAGTGGTAGGCAATTATTATCTTTCCGAAAAGTGAACGTTTCTCCCCAGCCATCATCAGTAATACAATATTTATTCATCATTTCATCCGAACCATCAAACTGCTCAGCTTCAATAGCCGTTATCTTTGTGTATTTATGTAGCATTAAGCGATCACCGTCTCTTCGAAGTAATTGTCGGGATCAATTGGACCACTAACTACAAACTCACTAGGCTTATAAAAAATAGCAGTTTGAGTTTCATTTAGCATATCTGCAACCAATCTTTTAGCGTTTTCCTCGTTCTTAGCTATCACAATATGGCTACCAAAATGTAATCCCTTAGAGCGCATGACTTCATAGATGTTCATTATTTTTCCTCCTCTTTCAGAGAACAACCGCACATTGGACAATATTCAATCTTAACAATGTGAGTTTGACCATTGGTTATCGTAATTAGCTTTGGTGTTGTGAAGGCATCTTCACTAACTTGATAAAGAACTCCATCTTCTCCAATAAAGGTCATCTTAGGTTCCTGACAGTACGGACAATTCTTTTGCTTTTCAGTTAATTTCATTATTCCTCCTTAAATCCTTCTCCGCACATTGGACAAAAATGTATTTCTTGACTAGCGCAAAGATTATACAAGAACCCCACATCTTCTGAATCACCATTAGGTACTACATTTAAGTAATGCAGACCATCGGCATGTTCAATTTGCAAGTAAATCAAACCGTCAAATAGCCACATTTTCTTGTAAGGTTCCTGGCAATATTCGCAATCGGTTTTTAATACAACCGCAGTGTTACTCTTTGACCTTCGTAAGCTGTCTACTAACGCTTGAGCATCAATTTCGCCAAAGAAATTATCTTTAATACCAAACATCACTCTCTTCTCCCGTGAGTAATACCGTCATGAGTGGTCCACTTACAAAAATGGCTAAAATAATACCAAGCACTATGTTCCCATGAAAAATTACCCATATTGGCAACGCAATTAACACTGGTATTAATGCAAATAAACCAACATAAGCAATTAGAACTATGTATATTTGCAGCCACTTTGGAAATAAAGCTGTTTTTTCAACCAGCCATTCTACTATGTTAAAAACCATGCTTTACTGCTACCTTGAGTAAATCTTGTGTTTTCGCATTACCCAAACGAATTGAACGCCCTTGATCGTTAGTAATCATGTTAATTCCGTTGCTACGTAAGTATTTCTTAATTTGTGCTTTTAATCCTGTCATATAGTTAAATTCTCCTTAAAATTTATTTTGTCATTGGCTTTCCATTTGCGTTTAACCGTGGAGTAACAGAGATACCATCACCATTCTTTACTACAATGTATTGAACATGGGTTTCTTTATCTACAGCTAGTCCTGAACGGTAAATAAACGCCCAACCACCAATTGACTTTAATGGTGAGTCTTCATCTGCATATACTGTCTTATTAGTGCAAGTACCAATAAAGATTCCAACTAATAAAACCGCAGGTAAAATGATAATTTTATACTTGTTGTTCTTTAACCAGTTTTTCATTTAATTTCTCTCCAATTGCTTCGACGATTGGTACTGTTACCGCATTACCGGCTTGTTTATAAAGCTGACTATTACTTACTCCAGCTTCCTTTGCTTTGTTAAATTGTTCATCTGTGAATCCTTGCAATCTCCAACATTCAAGTGGAGTCAATTTTCTAATAACATATGTTTTACCGTTACTAAGCAAAATTCCATGACGATCGGCCGCAGTTAACGTGAAATTTGGTTCATCATTGTTCTTAAAACGCCGTCCATTCTGCCGTTTATTAACTCTATCAGGAGTTAAACATGGTTCGACTAAAACTTTTGGTTCTCTTCCACCACCCTGCATCGTATTTAATGTAGGGGATAATCCAGACTCATCATAAACACGTCCTGTTTGAGGATTTCCTCCAAAGCTAGTTGAATGACTAATATTTCCAACCTGCTTTACTTCGGTGGCGACTTTAACTGGATGTCTATAATTGGTAGCAGTTAATGTCTTTGATACTCCGTCTTCCTGTAACACGTCTTCACTGCCATGTCCTGTGTTTGAAGTGTTCCCAAAAATTTTGACTTTACCAGTATTCAAAAAGGTGGATTTTTTATCGTTGACTAGTAATTGTTCCACCTTATCTTTAGAAAGGTAAAACTTGCTATCTACACTAGTTTCAAGCACATCACGTAGAACGTTGTACTTTCGCTTCTTCTCTAGTTCACCGCGATTGATAGGAAAGACGGGTTTGTATTCTATGCCGCGCTTGTGCCCAATGATGTATACCCGTTCACGGTTTTGAGGGATAACCCAGCTGGAATTAAACACTTCCCATTCGACATCATACCCAGCTTCGTCCATTTCATAGAGAACTCGGAAGAAGTCAAATCCTTTGTTTGAACCAAGAAGGTTTTTAACATTTTCCATGAGGAGATAGGAAGGTTTCTCTTCCCAAGTTCTGTCTTTAAGGAGTCTGATAACTTCAAAGAACATGCTTGATTGTTCTCCTTGGAGTCCTTTTCGATTGCCGGCCAAACTGATGTTGGTGCATGGACTACCGAACGCCCAGAGGTCTGCTTCTGGGAGTTCTTTTCCATCTTTAATTGATTTAATGTCATTAGCTGTATACTTCCCTTCTGTGTCATACATTGCTTCATATGATTGACGAGCAAATTTATCCCATTCAACCCAACCGACCATTTCATGACCGGCATTTTCTAAACCAGAATGGAAGCCTCCAATTCCGGCAAAAAAGTCGATAAACTTCATATATGTCCTCCTGTTAAAATCCACCTTTTACTAACTACACCATTGCTAAGCTAGTGCCCGAAGTATCGTCAGAATCACTTTCATACTCATCTTGATGCACGATGGCTCTCATAACAGCCACATCAAGTACATTTAGTTCCTTGGCACTTCTCCATACTGCGTAAATTGGAGCTGCATGGTCCATATCTTTAGCAAATTCGTATGAATTACCTACTTGAACCACTGCTTCTGCAATTGTTTCGTAACCATAGGCATTTTTGTATTCAATAATCTTTTCAGACAATTCTCGGGTAACGTTTTTCTTAGCGTTTCGTTTACCGAATGTCTTTTCCCAAATTGAAGCCATTATTTAGCAACCTTTCTTTTAATTTATCGTTAAAATAATTGAGATTGTTTACATCCTCAATGTCAATGAAATAGGTGTCCCGCATTTCAATCAGCAATTTAGCCCGAATGTTTTCGTAGCCTTCAATATCCTTAGGATATGGTTCCTTTAAGGCTTTTACGGTTAACATAATATCTTCATCGTCAATATTATCTATATACCTGCTAATAGCTGCCTCAACAATCTCAATTTCTGGATCGTTCCAAATGTTGTAAACCATACTAATTCAGTCCTTCAAATTCGAAAAAGCTTCCTTTACTAATTCAGATGTGTTATACGTCAAATCTTCTCTAATAAGTGGATCAAATTTCTTCGTAGTCCCCATGATCTTCACTCGAAAGTCATGAACTCTTGGGACAATAACTTCAACGGGGATTTTGTATTTATCCGCAAACAACTTGAATCTTAATGCTGCAGCAGAATCAATAGCGAATTGAGTAAATCCTGACTTAATATCAATCACATGCTTCATTCCGCCATCTTCGTTATAGATAACAAAGTCTGGTGTATAAATACTAGATCTAAGTCTCAAATCACCATTTTGCAGTTCAATAATAGGATGCAACTTAAATCCCTTATGCACTTCGAACTTTAATCCAGACGGCTTAACAAAGTTTTCGTAAAAGTTATATTCTTTAATTGAATCGAACTTATAACCGTCTTTTTCTATTTTTTGTCCAAACCATGTTCCTGCTTTATTCTTCGCTATGTAAGACATTCCTTTCGTTCTATGTATTAATTTTCCTGTCGCAATTAATTTATTTTAGTATTTTTGTTGTGACTAAACATAAAATAAAGAGCATTAAGAATTCATATCTCAATGCTCAGTCATTATATAAAATTCAAGATAGGCAAGTCACAGATTTGCATCTATCAGTAACGTTTTTTTTGAAAAAGTTTTTGCTTCTTCTAAACCTCATATGAAATGTCAGCAGGTGTCTTGTCAAATCTTACTGAGAGAAATGTGGGAAAACGAAGACTGATATCGTCGTTCTTCTGGTTGTGTGTTTCTTCAAAATAGCTAATATCAACTATCTTGCCAATAATCTCATCTGGATTATTCCAATAACATTCTCTATCAGCGTCCGTAAATCCAGACCCGACACGAATATCATATCCTTTGTAATCAACAACAATTCCGCCAAGGGTTCCTTTAAACTTGCCGGTCCCCTCGAATATATCCTTCACCAAGACGTCGGCATCAAAGAACTCCTTAATTTTAAGCAATCCACTTGTTCGCTTGGTTACATAATATTCATTATTAAGATTTAGCATAAGCCCCTCCCAACCATTTGGTTCAACGAATTCATGTTGCAGTTTCTTAATTATTGAAATATCAGAACCTACATATAAATCTTTAACAAGATGAATATGATCAATTGATTGTGGTTCATTGTAATCAAAGTCGCTAAAAGCCATCGTTAAGAACCTTTTACGATCGTCAAATGTATTTTCAGATTTACCATCCTCGAATTCCTTTGTGGACAGGGCGTCAAAGACATTATATTGAATATTACTCTTATCGGCAGTCTCACTACGTAATATACGTGAGGTGGCACGGAATAAATCTTTTGTTTCCATATTCTCATCATTAGATAACAATAGTTCTCCATCTAATACATAATCCTCAGCGCCATGATTCCCAAGCGAATCAGCAAGTTTTAACGCTTGTTCTGTTTGTATCTCTAATCCATTAATCGGCAACCCTTTACGAGTATAGAATTGCCCCTTGCCATTCTTAACAATAAATACAGATCTATGGCCGTCCAACTTCTGAGTTAAGGTAAATTCGTTACCTGGAACCTTTTCTGTATACTTATGATAAGGATGCGCAAGTTGAACGCTAAATTCACGGATAAATCCTTTGCCTAGCGCTTTATTAATAGTTTTGGCCGTGATACCGATCTTTAATTCTTTACCAAAAATTTGATAGATAAACTGCTTAGTGTCATCATCAAATAATGAAGCAAAGTCTTGAATCAAGTATACAGTGGATAGGGTCCCAGTATTATGTTCCCTTACGTAATTCATCAAACCTTCAAGAGTATATTCACCAGTATAATCTGTAGTCGCAACACTTGATCTCGGTGTTTCGTTCAACGTCTTTACTGATAACCCTGTACGAATAAAGTCGTCATAGACAAACTTTAATAGTTTTTTGAATTCTTCATTATCCGCATTCTTCTTTAAGATAGTAATTTTGTTGTTGTTAGAGCTCTCCGCACTAATTTCATCAATAATTGCTTTTAAGTTATTAATGATTGTTTCTATCATATTTATTAAAGTCCACCTTATTATTTAAATTCGTCCACTAATTCTTCGATGAAACCTTCTTCGTCATTATCTTCTAGTTCTTCATCTAGACGAACTACTGTAATATTTTCTCCCTTGAGAGTATCTAAGCCTTCTTCGTTTAATTCTTCTATAGACGGCCAACCATAGATTTCAATTGGAGAATCGCCATCTTCAAGATAATCAAGTTCTAAGATCCAACAGATTCCACGTTCAACCTTACATAGCATCACATTAGCTGTTTCAGTCTTAGTTATCTTGCGCAATAGAGCGTTCATCTTAGTGTAGCAATTACAGTAAGCTTTGTAGCCCTCCAATGATTTTGTTTTAAGTAAAGCTGTACGTAAATCATATAGCTGTTGTACAACTGCAATTAATTCTTCGCTTGCGTTAAACCATTCATTAGTAATAGTAACCTGGAAAGTCTTCATTATAAATTGCCTCTCTTGGGAAGACATAGCATTTTTATACTATGGAAGAGAGGCGCTCCTGTTTTTATTATTTGGGATTCATGTGTTTAGCAGCTTCCATCCGCACACCAATAAGAACTAATTAACCTCCCACGGTATTAATTAGCCTTGTTAACATGTTCGAAACCGTCGATCCATAAGTCCTTGTCAGTCCTGCTCTTCACCCATTTACCGTCTTGCATAATGGTCTTCGGTCGAGCTGAAGTATCACCAACTTTGATGAGATCTCCTTTTGCGATACTACTTGAGTTATAAAGTCTTTTAGAAATAAACGCTTTGATTTCTTTCCCGTGTTTAATTGAATACAGTCCTACAACGACCTTATTGCTTCTTACTACTAGACTGGTAATAAAAGCATAATTAGATGGAATATTACTATTAGTAGTTAGGCATCTACCTAGTAAATCATATTCGTTTTGTAGCGTAGTAATTAATGGGAAGTTATCATCGTCTAACGACTTTTCATATTCTAAACATTCGTGATATTTTTGACTTTTACCAACGAATCTCTTATTTTTAGGCTTGTAATTTTTATGAAACTTTTCATAAACAGATTTTAACCTCTTCGGCGAACCATATTCTGAGAAGAAGTTCAGCAAGATCAAGTTTAGCAAATCCCTTTGCGTAACAGCAATGGCTGGACTTTCTTGTTTGATCGGCGATAGTGAATTATTTTTCACTAGCTTATCGATTTCTTTTAATTCATCTTCAGTAAACGTATTATAAAGTTCTTTAATTTCATACGTTCCATCCTTGCTACTATCTCCAACATTTTTTACTTCTATTTGTGAATTGTCATAAATGTCCATTAATAAGTCTACAAAGTTTTTATTTTGTTTATCGCGTAGTAAATATAGGTAATTGCCGACATTGCTTGATACTCCTTTAATACTAGCAGTTCCCTCATATATAGAATTGTTTTGAGAGTCCATATAATAGTCACTTTTTGATTTTCTGAATTTAAAAGGTTTAAGTGTTATACGTTGAGACTCTGCAAATCTAACTACTTTGTTAAGTTTATCCTGCTTTCCCTTCCAGATTTGGAAGGCCGCCGTACACCATTCAAGAGGATAATAGTATCGAAGCCAAGTTGAAATATACCCAATATAAGAATAAGCCATTGAGTGATTGATGGAGAAACCATAATTAGCTGCGTCCATGAAAACTTGAATGAAGTCATCGGCTATTTTTTCAGCGTGTTCTTGAGTATCTTGATAAACATTTATCATTGTTTTAACGAAATTTGGCTTTATTTTAGGGACTTCTTCGTCCATAATCCTTTTATCCTTCTTACCTATGCCCCGCCGAACTAAATCACTTTCGGGCTCTGAAAATCCGCAAAATTTAACTAGAAACTCCATCAATTGTTCTTGGTAGACGAGATATCCGAGAGTTGGAGCTAGAAACTCATTCAAAGCTGGATGACCATTGTCTTTGAATTTACCATGAGTAACTGCATCGATGAATCCTGCTCCGCTCGGTCTCATCGCGCCATTGGCAAGTGATAATAAATCCATATATTTTACATTTGGAACCTTGTCTTTAATATTTTGGAGCGTTTCTTTTGAGAATAGACTTCTTAAGATTTTACCGGCTCTATCCCCTTCGAATTGAAAAATACCGATATTATTATTTCTCATAGACTTCCATACCTTTTCATCGTTAAAATCTATAAAATCACTATCGGGTGTTGGAAAGGGAATCCCCGCTAATTCAGCGGTACGTGAGATTAACCCTATATTATCTAGTCCTAATACGTCGTACTTAACCCAATTAACATGGTCAATTTCTTTCATTGCTACCTGCGTAACAGGATAATCCCAGCCTGAAATGGTCTGAGTCCCCATTGCATCGTCAATTGTATTAGTGTCAATTACAATTCCGGCTGCATGACGACCAAATGAATCTATAACTCCAACAACCTTCTTGGCGTCATCAATTAACTGTTGATGCTCTTCGTATAAAGCTTCAGGAATAAAACCATCCTCTGCAATCTGGTTGCGGATAGACTGAATATAAGCTGGTCTTCCTTCATATCGCTCCATTCCGTCTGCAATAGCCTTAATCGCGGCTTTTAATCCATAGGTATTTGCAGTCATAATTGAAGCGGCGTGCCATTTTGGATTTTGTAAGATCCACTGCTGTGTCCATTGCTGCTCTGGTTTCCACATGTCTGTATCTATGTCTGCGAGACTAATCCTAGATGGATTCATGAAGCGTCCAAAGTTTAAGTTAAATTTCACGGAATCCATTTCGGTTTGACCACATAAGTATGCTATTAAAGAGCCCGAAACAGAACCTCTTGAATAACCAAAACGAACGCCATGAGCCTTGGCTGCATTTAAGATGTCTTGATGGGACAACATATAGTTAATTGCTCCATTATGCTTATAAACCTTGTATTCACGGTTAACTCGATCAATATATATCTTTCGTTCATCTTTAGGTAGTTTATCAACCCCTCTATCAACTAAGCCTTGCTTAATACGTTTTTGAAATTCTTTGTCTGGGTCCGTGTATAATTGAGGATATTTATGACTTTTATCTAATTCGAATGACTCTACAGAATTAGCAATTTCAACAGTTAAATCAAGAGCATCATTTATTTCTTTGTCCGTTAATACGCCCTGTTCTTGAAATGCTTCAAACATTTCCGAACGAGACTTACACCATAATTCAAATTTATCATCGTCATCATATCTATTTTTCTTACCCTTTTTAATAATCTTACGCAGGCGATCATGTTCTGGATTAAGTGAGTGAATATCGTTTGCAGCAATCAGCTTCAATCCATATGTTGTTGCATAGTTTTGTAGCGAATGATTAAGCCTAATCTGCTCTTTATCATGATGAGGTTGTACTTCAAGGAATACATTGTCTGGATAGTTAATGGCGAGCTGTAACCATTTTTCTAAAACCAATTGCTTCTCCTCAGATCTATCCTTATTCTCGCTATGCTCTGGAAGATTTTGGGCAACTGCACCAGCTAAACAAGCGGTAGTTACATAAATATTTCCTTGCTTAACAGCACTTTCTAAGTCATCAAATAAAATCCGGGGGCGATAATAAAAATGCCCATCTTCGCGATTAAAACTATCGGAGGAAAGTTTGTTAATTTTTTTAACCCCCTCATAATTCTTCGCAATAATGATAGTATGATAGCCCCGATTCTTATCATTAAGATTCATTGTTACATACGCTTCAATTCCATCTATGAACTTGAGCCCTGCCGCATCAACTAATTCTTTCTTTTTAATCCATCCTTGAACACCACCATGCTCAGTAATACATACCGCGGGAAGATTATTTTCCTCAGCATATTTAATATAATCTTCTGGTTTTGTAACAACTTCAAAGTACGAATTGTTACTAAAATGAGTATGTTGATGGCAAGAAATCCAATAATTGTAGCTCATTTAATTACCCCTTAATTTATGCTGCAACCTTATTATTCGTGTGCTCTTCTAACCTAATAACCTTATAAGGTTTTAGATTTCCATAATCATTACTTTCTAAATATTCATATTTACTAGTAAATGGATTGACAAAAGATATCTCTGGACAATATCCATCGTATCCAATATGAGCTTCTATCTGTTTATGATCGAATTCCACAGCAATTTTGGAATCCATATATATTGGACGACCGTTAATGTCTTTGTATTCGGTCTGAGCTACAGTTCTGTTATATTTATCGACAATATTTAATAACCAATCGGTATTAAAATCAGTATCGTCAGCAAACTCTTGTGTGTCTAACCATAATCCAAAGTCTACGGTATTATTAATAAATATTTCAGAATAGTCGCCCCAATCCCACCAGTATCCATCAATAGCAAGACGTTCACCATCCATCTCAAAAATAAATGTAGGATTATCACACCACATCGTATAGAAGCATAGTTCACATGTTCCTGCCTCTTCATTTGCGCCGTTGCTTGTATCAACATTGATTAAATGAATTTTCTTCAAACTAGCACCTCTAATCTAAGCAAATAGTTCTTTCATAAGAATTTCATCATTTCGTTCCTTATTGTCAGATTTAAATAAATCTAAAACGTCATTACCCTTATCTTCAATCTTAAATTCTGACTGTGGTTCACCAATTAACGTCTTCTCTTGTTCCAAGAACTTAGCAGAAGTGTGATATGCACATAATTTTTTATCGTAGTAATCATCTGGATTATAATGATGATTCACATCAGCAAAACTATCTTGCGCATCTGGTGATAATTGTTCTAACTCAATGATTTCATCACATTGTTTTTCAATCTTTCTCAACAAATCATTGCAGTCGTCTTCATTAATATCTAACTCAATATAATAATTAGTTATATAAAATTGGTCTTGAACCTCTTTGGGAAGGTTGTCCATATTATTCGCAAGTGAAGCAATTTGAATCAATTTTCTTGCTTCTTCTTTATCTATACCTAATTTCTTTAACTTGGTTTCCAATTTCTTTTGCATTTTTAGAACCCAAATCGATCGTTCTTGCACACTGGTATTCCATTTACCATTTTCTTGCTTATAATGGACAGTTACATATTTCATCATGTCAAAGCGTGCTTTGATTTTTTCATAAGGAATATTCTCCTGTTGATGAATACCAATGGAATAAAGCATTAATTGCATAGACTTTTCTGGCAATTTTGATTTAGAGAAACTAGACTTACTAGAAGACTTATAATCTACTAAAACTACATTGCCTTCTTTGTCAATGTATTCAGTATCGATATATCCGACAAATACATAATGAGGCTTCTCTTTTGTCCCACCAACCTTTGTCATAACAGGTAATTCTGTGTGGAATTTACTTCCTTCCGGAATGTTTGTATGAGTAAAGTAATGACCGAGATTTCCAATATAACCTTGTTTAATCTTCTCGGTATCAAATCTTAATCCATCGGGGTCATTCTCCCAACGTTTTACGAAGTTATCCCATAAGGATTTAGCTGAAGTTAAATCAAATTCTTTTTTAGTTAACCCTTCGGTAATATCATGAACCTCACTACCAAAAATCGTGTAAACATTATCTGTTCGTGGCACATCGTGACGAAGGTATAGATGCACATATTCCTGAATACAATTGTGAAATGTTTGAAGGCGTGAGAAACTCCAAATTCTATCTACCCCGTATTTCTTTTCTAAAGCTTTTCTTTGTTCTTTATTTAATCTCAACTGATAAATTTCCTCCATTTCAATAAGTGATCCCAAATCACTTTACCCTTATCTATTGGCGAGTCTTTTTCGCCCAAAATATTGTAACTATCAAATATATAACTTGTTTTGCGGAACGGAGAGAACTTCTTAGCTTGACTCAAAATATATTCTTCTCCCTCTTGTTCCTTAGTCATTACGTCATGATCAAATGCAATAATTACTTCCCCATCGACAGGTAACTTGCGTAGAATAAAATCAACTTGCTGCTCGCTAATTGAATGTCCACCTAAGGCAACTGACACCCCATCTCCTCGGCTTAAAGTAAACTCCTTTAATACTGACTTTTCAGCCTCAAATAAGATTATCCTTTTATGATCATTAATATTTTGATAAGCCTGATTATATCCATACAGATTTAATAGCTTGTAATAATCCTTAATGTAATTCAGATACTTTGGCGTCCCTGTTAATTCAAGTTCGGCCTTAGACATAGTTGAGCGCCCTTGAATACCCACAACTTTGTCAAATTCATTCCAGTCATAGTGTGGGAAAACAACTCTATCTAAGTGTGGGTCGTACATAACATCAAAACGCCTAGCAATATCCGGGGAAATTCCTTCCTCAATTACCGATGCATGAATTCCGTTGACAAATTTATTTAAAACCCCTTTATCGTATAACTTATTATTTGTTATCCGACGATGTTGAGTATTAGAGTTTTTCGACAACTTTTTTAAAGTCGCCAATGGATCAAATGAGTTGGCAACATGATTGCTGGACAAACCCAATAGGCTATGAATATAACTCATCACTTCATAAAATTGTTTTTCAAGAACAACGCCTAGGGCTCCCAAAATATCCCCGGAATACCCCAATTCAAATAGCGATGTATTCAATGAATTATTTAGTTTAATCATGACACCCGTAGGATTAGTGTAGTTAGGCAAGGCGCACCTAATTTCTTCGGCTCGCTCCCGGAAATCATGAAATCCAGCATTGCGTAAAATTATGTAAAGTCTCTTTGTATCAGCTAGTATGTATTCCTTTAATTCCTTTGCTTGCAAGCTTTCTAACCCCTTTCACCTTCGTTACTATATCAAAAACCGTGTAGGCGAGTCACAGAATTGCATCTATCGGTAACAATTTTTTAAGCAAAAAAACGCCCAGAATCTCTTCTGAGCGTTTTATAAAACTAAGATTTTATAAAGTACTTCATTACATATGCCATGACTGGAAGAGTGACAAACGGATGAATATTAAAGGCTTTCCAAATCAAACAAATTGTTGCCAAATAAAGAATAACTATACTGTAATCAACTATATATCCCATTACTTTCTCGAAAATTTTAATTAAAGATTGTTTGAGCATTTTCAAACATCCTTTCCTGATTTATTACCAAATGGCAATAAATTTCTAAATAAAAATTTTATTTATTGAGAATATATTTTTTATACCATATAGTTGACGGTAATTTTCGCTGTAAACCGTCTGAATAAAATAAAAACAGCCCCCTGTAAGGAGACTGTTTAAAATTCTTAAATACCTATATTTTTATTTGACTGGTTTCCACCATCCTGGAACGCTGATCCCTCTGTGCTGTAAATAACCCAGTTATTATTAGCAGCACCATTAATTACGACTTTCGAATTCGTATCTGAAATATTCATAACATTATTAGCTATTCTATTATAGTCACCTTTCATTACCAATATACCAGTCGTGTTTGCAGGAGATCCATTGGCAAGAATATTATTGTCAGAAATAACGTTGCTGAATGCTTCAATATGAACAATACCCCACTTATTGTCCTTGCCATCAGGATTATCGTGCCATGACTCCAGCGCAATCACGTTGCTAGAAATAACATTTCCATTACCAAACGTACCCTCCGAGTTAGGAAGAAATTCAATCATTCCATTATAGTAAGCTGAAATTGTGTTTCCAACAATAGAACCATGTACTGGATTTAATATTCTAATAGCCGAAGCCCCATCTGGATAAATATTATTACCAGAAATATTAAATCTGTCTGGATTTTCCATATAAATTGTAGTTCCTTTTGGCTGTGCACCTAATGAATTGTTTTTAATTTCTGCTTGTTGACTTGCCCCAGTCAGAAGAATACTTGATTGAGTTTCCGCAATCCATGAATTGGTAATTCTCGGCGCATCTGCGGCATGTAATCTCACTCCAATACCAACATTATTTATAGTCATATTGTCAATTACTACTCGGTCTGTATTGCTTATCCCGTCAATACCAACGCCAGCGTTAGTATCTCCCCGAAGATCGAATCCACTGAAAGTAATACCTGAAAGTCTATTGTTGTTATGGGTATTCTCAAGCTTAAAAGCAGTGATTGGATTTTGAACAGTAACTTTTGCTCCGCCACCTCCTGCTTGCGTAGAACCATCAACTGGATCAATACCACTTCGGAGTCCATGATTTAATCCCATTACATGGACGTAGGAACGATCTATATTAACTGTTGATTTCAGAAAGTAATTTCCATTAGGAATAAATATTGTTCCGCCAACTGATGGAAGAGCCTGAATTGCTTTATTAAAAGCAGGTGCATTATCAAAATTCACATTTTCTGGTTGAGCACCAAAATCTAAGAGGTTAACAAACATAGTACTCATTTTTAGATTAATTTTAGAAATATCAGACTTGTTATCCGAAATGCCCTTATTAATGTTTGATACATCTGGAATCTGACCTGGATCACCTTTGGGTCCTCGTAAGCCAGCTTCTCCACGTTCACCTTTAAGCGAACTCAACCATTCTTTTTCAGTTCCAGTGAATCCATTTCGTTTAGCAATCTCATAAGCTGAAAGTCCATCTTTCCCATTTAATCCTTGTGGACCTTGAGGGCCAGTGGGACCCTTGATGTTACCAATCCAAGGACCATAGTTAAACGTTCCTCCACCTTCACCTGCATCATTAGTAATATTGACCTTAGTAATCATTGCAATATTACCGTCAGCATTAATCATAATATCATTAACTTTAGGTGGGTTAGAAGCACTTGCGTTAGTCAAATCTGTAAACCACTGTAGTTGTCCGTTAGGACTATAGTGCATTCTATTATACCAAACAGAATGACCATCTTTTCCTGCTACACCTTGTGGACCTCGATCCCCTGTATTCCCTTTAGGTCCTTGTGGACCTGTATCACCTTTATCTCCTTTAGGGCCTTGTGGGCCAACATTACCAATATCTCCTTTAGGACCAGCAGGACCTTGTAAACCAGTTTCTCCACGTTCCCCTTGAGGCCCTCTTTCTCCGGTATCACCTTTAACCCCAGGAGCACCATCTTTACCAGGGGCACCTTGGTCTCCTTTAGCACCCTTAAGAGAGTTTAAGAAGTCCTCTTCGCTACCAGTATTTCCTTTGGATAGCCATAATTGGTATGTGGATTGACCATCTTTTCCGTTAGCCCCAGCTGGCCCTTGAGCGCCATCCTTACCATCTGATCCATCCTTCCCCGGGAACCCTTGTGGGCCTCTTTCACCAGCATCTCCTTTAGGGCCCTGAATACCATCATGTCCTTGTTCACCTTTAAGTGAACCTAACCATTCTTGCTCAGTTCCTTGGAATCCGTTCTTTTTAGCTAATTCATAAGCGCTTAATCCGTCTACTCCGTTCTTTCCATCAGCCCCGTTTCGTCCAGAGGCTCCATTGGAACCATCACGACCTTTAAGAGAATTGAGCCATTCTTCTTCCGTTCCTTTAAAACCATTAGCAATGGCGATCTCATAGGCACTCTTACCGTTTTGTCCGTCCTGACCTTTGGCTCCATCATGACCATTAGCTCCGTCTCGGCCATCTTTACCATTGGCTCCATGTAGTGATTGTAACCATTCGTCTACGCTACCCTCAAAACCAGCTTCTACCGCCAAATCATAAGCAGACTTACCATTCTTCCCATCTTTTCCGGGAGTGAGTTGAATATCTTCCAACGCTTTCTTAGTAGCATAAGTCTTATCTGCATTCTCTTTAGTCTCATAAGGAGTTAAGTCAGGCGTTTCAGGAATATCTGCTTTCTTAGCATAATCAGAAAGTTCTTGCTTATTGACATAATTACTTAAATCAATTTTTCCGCCAGATTGAATATCAGCTATTTTTTCATCAATTTCTCCTTTAGTGTAGTAATGAGTGAGGTCAACATTACCTGGAATAACTACTTTTGTTCCGTTAATGGTTAGGGTATTAGTTTCCGTGTCTAATACGATACTTGGAATTTCTGATTTTTTAGCATAGTCAGTTAAGTCAACACTATCTGGAATATTGATAACACTATCGTTTAAAGTAAGCGTTCGTTTCTCAACGTCTATTGAAATCTTGGGTAGCTCTGACTTTTTAGCATATGGAGTAAGGTCTGGTTGACTTGGGATATCTGATTTCTTAGCGTAATCCGTTAAATCACTCTGTCTAAGATAACCAGTAAGGTCAACCTTTCCATTTGTCGCAATGTCAGTTAACTTCTTATCAATTTCTTCTTTAGTGTAATAAGGAGAAAGGTCAATATTATTAGGAATATTAATTGATTCTTTTCCAACAGTTAAAGTTCTTTCATTTTTATCAAGGACAATATTCTTTACATCAGATTTTAAAGCATATTTATCTGCATCAGTCTTGGTAACATAACTAGACAAATCTACTTGAGAAGGTATTTCTACCTTTTGACCATTGATAGTTAGAGTATTGTTTTCTGCATCATATACGATAAGAGGAACATCATTCTTTTTAGCATATTCTGAATTCGCAGTTTCTTTAGTTAAGAATTCAGATAAATCGACATTAGCGTCATTACCATCTCGCCCATCCTTACCTTTGAGGGATTCTAGCCATTCAGTTTCAGTTCCCATAAACCCGTTTGCGATAGCTATCTCATAGGCAGATTTACCACTCTGTCCTGGAAGTCCGTCTCTACCTGACTTTCCATCAAGGCCATCATTTCCATGCAATGAGCGTAACCATTCGACTTCTGTCCCATCAAACCCATTATCGACAGCTACTTGATAGGCAGATTTACCATCTTGACCAGCAACTCCATCCTTACCCGGAAGTCCATTCTCACCTCTAGGACCGATTAAAGATTTATTAGTGTCAATTCCATCAACAACAAGTGTACCCGCATCTGATACAGTGATTTCTGGCGTATGTCCATCTCTTCCGTCTCTACCATCCTTGGCAGTTAGGTTAATTCCTGTATCTTTGCCGTTAATACAAAGGTTGCCATCAACTACTTTCACATCGATGCTAATATTCTTCCCATCGATATCTGGTAATTTCTCTAATTTATCCTCAATCTTTTGAGCTAGTTCATTAAACTTCTTTTCAAAATCAGCAAGAGTAATAGAAGAAACCAAGCTACCATCAATTTGTGATGCGTTGCCATGAATCTTTAATCTAAGGAATCCTTCGTCAGGATAGATAACTTGATCGTCACCTTCGCCTTGCCATAACTCTACATCGTACTGACCTACCGTTAGGTCTTTTAATAACTTGGTAGGGAGCTGAATAATCTTACGTTCGGCAGTAACGGGCACCGTTTTGATATATGATTCCTCATTCTTAATACGAATGAGGAGTTTTTCTTCATTAGAGAAACTCATTACTGCATGGTCATCAACGGCTTTCAATTCAATAATTGATCCATTGTTGCCAAATTTGAAATTAATTTCGTCATCAAGATATGTTGTTAAGTATTTCATATCTTACTTCACCTCATGAGTAATTAATTTTTCCTCCTTAACTACTAATTGGTGAATTAGTATAAATATATTTATGTACATAGAGCCGTGAATATTGAGTTCACGACCCTACAAAAGTTTATAAAACCCATGTTTTACAAACGAATATGTTATGCAGCGATTCTTTGGCCGACCCAGATCAATAATCTAGCAACTGCCCATTTTGATATTTAGACTCCTCAAATGGGAGAGCGTATCGTATAACGTATTTATTTTTGAATACATCTCTGTTATTTCTTAAATACGTGTTTATGCTACCTGGATGCTCATTATATTCGTGACAGAATTCATTTTCGGTCGCATAGAACCTTTTATCTTCGGTGTCAATAAATTCAACGACAATACCCCTAGGGCGATGTTTATTATATTCCTCCAAACTCTGTTTAATAGCTAAGCCATTAAAATTGCGTTCAGAAAATATCATCCACCCCTTAAAAGTCCTTCCTTTTGCATCTATCACTTCTTCAATATTTCCGGCGGACCCGTGCAGCCTACGAGCAGCCTCAGATATAGACTCGATTTTTATTACCTCACCATTTACAACATTAAACAAGCAAACCGACTTGGGATAGCGCTTTATTCGTTCATATCTACCATTATAATGATTGTTATAGTAAACCGAACACCATTCTAAATTATCCACTCGATTGTTTGTCTTATCTTCGTCAATATGATTAATTGATGGTAAATTATCTGGATTGGGAATAAACGCTCTGGCAACAAGCTGATGTACTCTTTTAGGATAACTTTTAGAACTTTTATTTAACGTTACCATCAAATATCCATTCTTATCTGTTACTGGGGTCCTAATTCTTTCTTCGTAATGTCGAATAACCCCATTGCTATAAATAACATCTCTATCCATACTTTTAACTTGTCCCAAATTAGAGATTTGATAATATCCCTCAAATTCTTCTATATCTTTCCAAATTTCTTTCATTAATTTCCTCCTTGTATCTCTTTTAGTAGTAAATGGCCTGACCTACACGAATAAAATTAGGATTAGCTATATTATTTTTGCTTAACAGTGTCTGGTAATTAACTCCAAGAGAATAACTCAAGCCGCTTAGTGTTTCACCGTAACGCACATAGTGTACTCTGTTAGAACTGTTATTTTGAGTCGCCCTATTAATTTTTAGTCGCTGACCAGGATAAATCCAATTTGGATTATCAATTCTGTTAAGGAATGCGATTGATTGATATGTTGTCCCAAATTTTGTAGCGATACCTGAGAGCGTATCATTTGGTTGTACAGTGTAGTATTGAGTATTATTTGATGGTTGTGCGGGGGTAGTATTAACCTTGTTTGAAACAGATTGACCTTCTCCCTTATCAGCAACACGAATAACTTGACCTGGGTGAATTACATCATTGATGGTCTTGCCGTTCAATTGTGCTAAGGCGTTCATTTCCATTCCATAGCGATTTGCGATTCCCCACCAGCTATCATTTGGCTTTACAGTGTAGTTATGAGTGTCCTTATGAATTTGCTTGCCTTGTTCAGTTGCCGGAGTTTCAGTCTTTGGCTTTTGTGAATTTCCATTGACGTAACCATTATCGGTAATACCAGTAAGGTCAATATTCCGATCAAGACCACCAGCAATTGCAGTTGAGGTGTATTGGAAAAGGCCAATATTCTCAAAACTAGGGAAGAAGTTATAGTTTGGTTCTCTAGTTACGGCATAGTTTGGATACTCTGCCAGCCACAGTTGATACTTGCTTGCTAGATAATGAAGATCTGTGTTATTCACAAGATAATTCTTGTAACCGTAAACCATTGGCGTAAAACCTGCGTCTTTAATTCGTTGACAAGCGTAATCAATTGCTTGGGTACTCTGGTAGCCTGACTCAACGTCCAGAGCGATAATTGAGCCTCTCGGTGTCTGCACCTTAGGCAGAAAGTAATTTAATACTTGGTCTGCCTGTTGATTAGTAGTAACGTTTTGCCACCAAATATAGTTATGGGCCCGTTTTCCTTGTGCAATTGCACTAGAAACTTGTGAGCCATAAGTCCATTGGTCGTAAAGGTTCCATCCACTTGTAGTTCCACCCATTTGAATAATAGCGAACTTATCGTCTGGATAACCGAAAATGCCATTTGCGCCCTGATATTTCGACCAGTCGGGGCCATGGTCTCCCTTAGCAGCATATGCCACATTGTCATGATTTGTTACATTAACAACACCTGTCGTCACAGGTATAGTCAATCCTAATACTGCTACTGTTAAAGCAGCTTTCTTTAGAAACTTCTTGAACAAAATAAATTGCTCCTTTCGAGTGTTTTATTTTGTCCTCCTTAATGAAGTTTCCTCCTCAGTTTTTAGTAAGCGCTTACTATTTTGTGTTAAAAAATAAGAATCTGATTATTCAATTGTTACTTCCAGTAGGTAATACGAATCTTTGGCTTTTTCCAGCCATCCCATATTCCAGCAATATAGCAATAATGCCATAGATCTGGTTGATTGTCGAAGGTCGTAAAGCCACATATCTTACCATCTCTAAGATCATTACCAACCCAAGTAGGAACCGTAATCCATTGTCCCTGATCTTGACCATAATAACGCGCAGACGCTACTCCATAATTAATCTGGCTAAATCTATCTTGCCACCCTCTAGTGTTGTGGGTTCCAATCGTTAGCTGTGTACCCGATCTATACCCTGAGTGTAAAACATGCATATATACCTCGACCTTTTCTATACGGCTACCTTGTAGAGCATTTCTCATATTATCTATATCTACCCAAAACATTCCGCCTTCTTTACCATTACGCCCAATGAAAGAGTCATGATATGGAAGATAATTTCCTTGACATAATCTGTCATGACGAACTAAGGAATTATAATGAGTATGAGCAAGATTCCCTTTTGTTGGTCCCCAATAGCCTTCCGATGCAGTCGCTTCCCATGTATCTACATGACGGTCTTCAAGTAAATTTTTCCATTCACTCCCAGTCCAAATTTTTGCTCTGGGAGGAATCCAATTATGTCCATTAGAAACGCGAACATTGCCACCGCCAAGTTTGATCCATTCTCCATTGGCTCCTCTATAATTTACAAATGGCATATGTTCACCTCCTAAATACCAATCCAAACAGATCCTACGGGAATATCTCCGCCGGGCTGTTCGTCTTGCATAAATAGTCTTCGTCTATGATCACCGATGTAAGGAGAATGAAGAATATGCAGAGTTTCACCGTTGGCACCTACCCCGTATTGCACGATTCCCTGGTTGGTTCTACCATTCCACCAAACTACAGAATGCTTTTTGTCATGGTCTGACCATCCACCCCATTTGGCCGGTTGTGCGAGCCAGATTCCAGCATCCATTGGATGTCCTTGGTCGTCAAGACGTCTCCATGTGAGTCTAGGCTCTTGATCATCATTGACGTGATCTTCTAGAACAATACCATTCATATGACGCAGATTAAGCGTTCTGTCTCCTGCTTCAACTATAACCTGTGCGCCGTCATAGCTATATGCTAGTCGGCCGGTTGAATCTGCTGCTATATTACTGACCGCCTTACCTTTAGACTTAATATCTAAAAGTATAGGGGCGGTGCCTCCAACATCAAATTGAATGTGATGATTATGAGTTAAAGCTAAATTACCATTTTTAGTATCATCGCCATTCACCTTTATAAAGTCGCTGGCCTTCATTCCACCCAGAGTACTAGAATCAACATTCTGTTTTTTCAATTCGTCAATAGTTAAAACTGGTGAGCCGTTAATCTTAATATTTTTTCCTTTTAAATTGGTGTCAAATGAATCATCACCAAGAATAACGTTATCTCCTTGCATTCTAGCAAGACTTACCCATGAAGAGCCACTGCCAGAAACGCTAGAAAAACTTTGTCCATTTGCGACAGCTATAGTTCCCGATGATAAATCACCTGTTTTCTTTAAATACCTATCATCATGGTTATGATTCTTAAACTCGTTTAGCGTGTTGCTAGTGCCATTAATTGAACCTTTTAATTCATTAATTGCATCAACTATATTTTTAGCATTGGTTTTTAATTTACTAATTTCACCAAGACTATTGTTAATTGTATTAATGGTATTTTGTAACCCGATACCACCAGTACCCCATCCAGAATGTGATGGGCCCGACACTGTTTGTTCGGTAATCATTCCATTTGGAGCGATGAGTCGGTAAATAATTAAACTTGGATTATTACTATCCTCTCCAATAGCAGTAACAGATAAAATGCATTCCTGATCTTTTGGCACACCATTCGGAGTATCATTCAATCCTCGGATTCTATACACACCTGAATGCCTAATATCAGTTATATTACCACTAGTTATTTGCTTTCCTTGGAACACCATTTCCCTTAATGTCCCTAATACAGATCCATTTTGATCTAGTATTTGAATTTGCTGATCATCACTTTCAAAATGGAGAACATTGTGATTATTCCAATATTTTGCTGTTTTTGTTCCCATTTAATTCTTCCCTTCATCAACAATCCTTAGAGTATTATCTGTTAGATTATTATTGTCATCTTCAAATTTAGTAACCCCGCTGATTAGCTTAGACTTTTCTTCGTCATTTACTACCATAGTTTGTTTTCTAATAGATCCACCCGATCCAGTTACAACTAGTTCTGAGCCGTTACCATAAACATCATTAACATAAACAATATCGTCTTTACTAATCCAATCGTGTAAATGCTCTGGGAGAGTGCATGTTTTTTCAGTTCCATTAATATTAACGATACATTTATATCCAGCTGGATCTTCTGCAACGATACCTGTATCAAAGACGGGGCCCGAACTCTGTTTCACCTTTTCTTCAACCATGATTTGTACAGCTTCTAATAGCTTATTCTGTGTTTCAGCAACACTCATTAGCTGACACCTCTAATCTAATATCTGAATATAATTAATATTCGGATGAATAGGAGTATGGTTTGCTTCAAAATCATAGGTTCCAATCAGAATATTAGTGTATGGTAGCCAATATTGACTTTCTTTATCCACTGATGGTTGCTGACCTTGATTGTCCTTTTTAGCAATAAAGATCATTTCTACCGGATTCCATGGTGCTGAAACTCTAATCGATACGGCATCTCCAGCTTTGTATGCGGTAACCCCTGACCACTCACCACGATAAATAGCATTTAATCCAATATCCCCTTTATCACCTTTATATGCAACTTGACGATAATGATCTGCATCACGATCTGGTGTATGTGATGAGTCAGCAACTACGTCTTTAATACATAACCATAAATTGCCATTATAGGTGAGAATATTCTGCTTATGGTACTTAGCAGTCGGGCTCCATTGACCAACATAATTAAAGTCGTTGACATATGTATCCCATTCTTTTTGCTTCTCAAGAATATATTGTCGTACATTACCGTCAAAAAACTTTTCTATTTCGACAATGGCGTCTTGTAATTTGTTCATGGTTTCAGGAGTTATCATGTAATCCTGTAACTGTGCGCTTAACGCACTCATTCTATTTTGTTCATCATTGTTAAGAGTTGTCTTCTGCTTTAGCTGTTGAAGTTCAAGTGCAGCTGATACTTTATCAGCAGGCAGGTCAAACAACTCAACGAACACATCAATTTTCTCTGGAAAAGTTGATCTTGACATTCTAGTCTTCCTTTCAACTGAAATGCCTCCTTAAAAACATCTTATTATATCTTATATCCGTACACTTGTAAGCGTTTCCGCAACAAAAACATTAAAATTTATTCGTCATATCTTAACTGAAATCCTAGTGAGGCAGTTGTTGCCATCTGGTTATTAAAAACGTCTGCTGCACTAAGTGGCATATTATAGACATTCATCATGTGACTACCACCAATAGAACAAGTATCTGGATCATTAGGATCATTGAGGTATTGCCAAATAGGCATATTATACATTTCTTCTATAACTTTATCGTAAATAGTTCCAGCATTTTCAGATAACGGAAGAGCCTTATATAAGAAGTTCAAATTTACGTTATTCTCAACCTCAAGACGTTGGAATATCTTCTGAAACTCTTGCTTGCTTCCACTAAGATAGTACATAGCACAAGCAATAAGATACGCAGCCACATAATCTTCTGACGAACTTCCCCAGTATCCGTTCAGTTCTTGCGAGGCTTTATCAATGAAAAATTTCTTTTTCTCTTCATTACTTCTAAATCCAACTACTGATTGATAACGTTCTTTGCCACCATGTAATAGCTCAGCAAATCCTTCTTTAAACCATACTGGCATATCAATAGTTTTAGGAGCTCCATAGAAGTCATTACATACAGCATGGAACATTTCATGCCCCAAGATACGATCTGCATAGTCTCCAGCCGAGCGTCCGACATCACCATTTTCATCCTTAAGATTCAACTTCTCAAAGTCTTTAATATCTAATTCCAATGTTTGCCTTCTACTAGTTAAATAAGCCGTTGTAGAAGCTTGTTCGCCACCTACGCCGTTACTTACAAAGCGAATAACAAGAGTATTCTTTCCGTCACCACTAATGCCGTAGCAATCTTTAATCCGTTGTTCACCAAGAGATAACCAACCAAGTTTTTCAATCCCATTTTTAATTGCAGCAACAATTGGCATGTCTGCTGTACCATAGTCAAGGCCAACATAATATAGCTTATGAGCATCGATGCTCATTCTACCGTCAACATCTAGGTCTACCGACACATTATCCACCATATATCTATAGGTCTTTTTTGTGACTGGATTCGTTACTGTAATTAAATCGTTAGGTTGAATTGCGTATACAGGAATTACATCTATTGAAACTTTTTCTTGAAAATGGGCGGACTTCCATATTTCATACCTTGCCTGAGCGATACATTGCAAATCATTAGTAAGATCCGAGTTTTTGATAACTTTTGTTCGCATTCCTATCGCATCAACATTAAAGATATTATCTGCGTCAGTAATTTTGACACTGCCCTTTGGGGTATAACCAGTCTTTGTAGACGTTGATCCTGCCACAATTACTCTGTTTTTAACATCTTTAAGATTGTATGCTTCTGAAAATGATAAAGCTAAATCAGCTCGATCAAGATTAACTGAATCAAACTCCCACTTAACTTTTCTAGTATCATCTTTCTTTTGCATTTCAATCTTACGATATTCAAATTGCCCCATCGTGTTATATCCGCAGATAAAGTCCATATACATGTCGCGAAAATCAGTAATGATATCCGTAATTGAGGTTCCAATTTCTTTCTTGTAATCGTAGGGCATAACCTCTTTTGTATCGGAAGTGTACATATATCCAAAATCGGTCTCGCCAACCAATTCCATTATTCCCCGCATAGCTTCGCTCATAGGGGTACCATGCTCTATTTTTAACTCATTTTCTAAACCACTATCTTCCCATTTGGTCATTTTATCGGACAAAGTAAGGGTAATAGCACTTGTATTTTCATCAATATTAACCGATGATTCATCCACCCAAAATGTCCCTAGCAAGAAGTTGACCGCTTCTCTTGGATACTGAGATAAATCAACGATACCTTGATAGACCCTAAAACGTTTATCGAACCATATAGCACCTGTATTACTTGGTAAGTATCTATCCTCTACCACCATTCGGAGCGTTCCTGTTCTTCTAGTAAGTGAAGTAGCGTTATAATTTATTGTTCCTCCTGTCGCTCTACCAGTGATCGTATCGTAAATACTGCCATCGTCATTTAAGACTTGAACAGTAGTCTGTATGTTACGAATCGGCTGTCTCATAACACTGGCAGCTCTCGCACTCAACTCGTCTTCAAGACCAGTGACAATATTTGGTAGAGCCTCATTATATTCTGGCTTTTGAAATGAAACCGGCATAAATCACCCCACCTTTATGTTGTCACTTGTCTTCATAAACGCATTTCTATAACGTTCATTAGATTTCTTTGATCCATCATTGGCATCGTACTCTTGATTCCATACAATATTGCCATCGTCATCGTAGGTATAAACAGACTTTCCGGCCGATGCGATAAGTCCTGCTTTTTCCATCGTGTTGTAATCTAGAGGGCCTAATTCAACAAAATCAAATGTTACTGTTGAAATGGAATCTAAACCTTCCGCTTTAGCTGTCGTATGGACGTTAGTAGTAGCAACTACCATAATGTCTCCATCTTCACGTCTCATTACTTTCGCACGACCATTATTTAAGAACGAAATAACATTCTGACGATTAACAAATTCGTCATGAGCATTAATTTCATTAGTATAACCAAACTCAGACTGTGGTGTAAGAGGTAAAAATGTTGCTGTCCCAGTTCGATAATTTGAATTACCAAATGTAACTATTGGATATTCTCCATTAAGTGGGACGGCTTTATTCATGTTTGTGTTATAAACAAGATCAGAGAACTTAAAGTCAACATTCATTGAGTAGTTTGTATCAACATCAGATATAAACATTCCTTCAAACGTACTATCAACTGGTGGACCAATTAAAAGATCGCCCATAATCTCTTGTGCCAACGGTACAACACAATATTCATACGTTTTGTTATTCTCTACGAATCTATCGATCACTGTATACAAGTTATAATGTTTATCGTACCCAAACTCTGAGACTAACTGCCATTCAGTATTAGTTGATCGATATTCGCGTCTATAAACTTGTAATCTAGTCACGATATGGCCGTTACCGTTAATACTTCCGGCTTCAAGAGAATTATTAAACGTTGCGTCCATAATCGTTTTAAGAGTCCATTGCGCTGGTTTTTCTTGCTTTTTATCTATGTCTGTATCAACAGAAATAAACATTTCATCATACATACCAGCTCCTAACATAACCTCATCTAATTGAGAAGTCGGAATTGGTGTGTCATAAAATTGTTGATCAAATCCATAGTTAAAATAATCAACTCCAATTATCACTACGCTTCAATCCTTTTCTATGCATATTTTTGTAAGTATTCTCTTTGCTTTTGTCTCAATCCATTTATATCTAATTTACTATTATCGAAGTCTATTACTTCTCTTAAAATGAAGCTATAAACAAGACTGTATTCTTGGAGTTTTAGACGTCCATCTGCAAGTGTTGTTGTTCCCAGCTCAATTTCTTTTAAGGTTTCATCAACACGTTGTTCGTATTCTTGTCTATAAATCTCATAATGTGCTTCAGCATCACGTTCTGCTTTAGCTAATTCTTTCCAATAACTAACCATTTCAGTATTTTTAAAGTAATCCCAATATGCATTATCAATTTCCATGACACGATCACGTAACTCATTATGAGAATAAATATGAGCCCATGCATTTGATATAGCACCATTGACTTGCGTAATATATTGTTGCCAATGTTCATCGTGGATTTGTTGAAGCCTTTGTCTTGCAGCATTTATTTTCTGATTAGCAACATCAATCATTTGTTGAGTTTCTTTAGTGATATTAGGATATTCATTTAATTCTTCTTGAGACTTGTTATCGTCTATATCGTCACCTTTGAATGTCACATCAGGCTCTATATACATTTCTACACGATACTCCATAACTTTAATGTAGAGATAGAATGGTCTGAGACCTAAATTAGTTATTTTATTAGATCTAGTACGTGATACTATTTTTCCAGCCTTCTTTTCGCATGTAATATAGTCTCCACGTTTATAGAACTTAATATGTTGACCTTCACCTTTTTTTGGTGCAAAGTCTAAAAATAAACCATCTTGAACATTCATAACCCATAATTTACCAATCCAATTACTTGCTTTGGCCATCGCCAGATCTGTGTACATTAATGGATTATCTTTAGGGATAAATACATAATCGTCTTTCCAATATGTGTAATTATCATCGTTATCATTCTCTCTGTACTTAACGAAAGCACGAGCAGATGTTCCTAATAATTGTTTTAAGAAAAGACTCAGCACAACTTGTCCATCACGTTTATTCATAACGGGCTGAACTATTCCTGATACAGACGGAGTTACGTATTGGGCTGTGAATTCTTGTAGTTCCTCATAAGTAATACCATGTTGTGTGGTAACTTTAAGACCAACATAGTACAACTTCCCCTTCTCAATACCTTTCATTCGTTCAGAGAATCTAGTTGGTGATTCTCGATCAGGAACCCGAGGTGGATACCTTTTTAACGCTACATGTCTTTGATCGTAAAGGGTATATTGATATTCTTTAACCATGTCTCCTTGTTCCTGCATATATGTTGCGGACATCAAAATATCGTTCGTATAAATGAATTGTTTTTGATCAATTGTGTCAAAAATAATTCTAGGCGTAGTAAAACACGAAAATTTTATTTCTGGAGACCATTCAGAGTAGCCATCTTTAAGTTTTACACGAACTTTAGCAAGGTATGCAACTCCATTGTCAAGAGTTCCTGGTGGTAAAATATGGTTTTTATCAAGCGAAACTTGATCCTTTTCATAAACTGGTTTTGAATCAGCTTTATCTTCTCGAATGGACAAGGTATTCGTTGTTGTCATTTCTGGTCCAAGATAAGTAAAAGTGAAGACTTTTCTCGTCTTAGCATCATAGTTTACTGCTTGGTTTAGTATTGGTTGAACCATTACCTGTCCCCTTTCTTTATATTTTTATTATGTACAACCAAGGTTGCCCTTGGTCTTAGCCTACTATTTACTTGTAGCCTTTTGTCTTGCTACTTGTGGGAGCGTAGCAATCGCTTTAGCAAATTCGTCTACATTAGTAACGTCTGGTAATTCGACTTTAAGATCGCCGTTAATCGTAAGTGAATTATCCGTCCCGTTTCCATAGGCGTTTCTGATACCACTAGGAAGACTAAGAGCATCATGCAATTGCTTACCAAAGATTTCACCTAAGTCCTTGGAAACCATCTTGAATTGTTCACCAAAGCCATCAATAATTTCTTTGTATCCAGCTTTGTTACTAATATTGTCATTCCTACGATAATCATTTAATATGTCTTTATTTCTCTGTTCATACTCGTTAAATGCCTGGAGGATATCTTCCCCTTTAGTTACATCAAATCCAGGAATATCTTTAAGGACAAACTTGTATGAGTTATTTAATTCTTCGAACCGTTTCTTTGCTTCTTCTTGATTAATTGACCCATCTTGGATCTTGCTTGCAACTTGCTCCATCTTCTCAATATAATCATTTCGATTAGAAACTTTTGCGTCTTCAATCGCCTGCTTTGCTTGGTTGACCTCTTGACGTGCGGCATCAACTTGTTCCTGATCAGCAATATAGGTCCAATTAAATTTACCATTTTCATCTTTTTCGAGATAACGAACGTCTTTTTTGTTGATTGTGTTATTCAACTTTTGTTGTGCAAGTGCTAAATCAAGTTGCTTATCAACGTAATCAGCTTCCGCTTTAGACATTCTCTCTTGGGCGTCGAGAGCAGCGATACGTTTCTCAACTGTCTTGTCTTCTAGTTCAACAATCTTTAACCGCATTTCCTCAAGGCGAAGTTCCTTTTGTACGGGGTTATACCATACATCTTGATCAAACTTAGCCTGATCTGCCGTTTTACCTTCGTTAACATTCTTTTCGAAATATTCTTGTACAGATGAAAGTTTTTGTTCAAACTCATTCTTATTAATTTCAAATAATGAAGTAACGATACTTTCCAATGCTGGTTGATACTCTTGAATCATCGAATCAATTTGATTCCACTCAAATGACCCCTTATCGAATTGAGAACGCTCCTCTCTCAATCTCGCAAGAATATCAAGGTAATTACTATATTGTAAGTAGGTTGCCTCATACTGTTGATTAATAACTGAAGCTTGAGTTTCACCTTTTAGATGAAGTGCGTCTGCAATCGTAACAAGATTACTCATAGTATCAGATAGACGTTGATATTGATCTATCTCTTTATCAAGTAGGGTTTTCTCATAATCATAACGACCTTTAATAGCTTCTTTAATATTATTTTGCGCATCCATAATATTATTTTCATATTCAGTTATTTTATCTGATATAGTCTTAAGCTGTTCTGAGTTCATATCTGGATCGTTAAACTGTTTCCTCAACTCTGCTATAGCCTGCTTATCAGTCTCAATCATTGTTCCATAAACCTTTTCCTGCAACATGAGTTGTTCATAGACAAGGCGCTGATTGATTAACTGCTTGGTCTCCGCACTGTCAGCATTTGACATTTGTTCGTTATAGCGACCCTTTAGCTCATTCAATTGCTTTTGATATTCAATTGATGCTTTAACATATTCCTGATTATGAGTAATACCACTTACTTCGATCTGATCACTTTCTGTTGTAGCATTATAATTAGCTTGAATCTTCGATGATTCCCAACGAGTTCCTCTTGCATAACTAGTTGCCATTGAAAGCATTTGATTATACTTTTGAGCTTCAATTTGCAATTGCTCATTTGCCACCTGAGCGGTTCTGTCAACATTCTTTCTAGCAAATTGATCCAATACACTATCAAGTTCTCTTTCAAGTCGAATCTTATCTTCAACGCCCTTCTCATAAGCCCCTTTTTGATTAAGGTTTACGACGTCAAGATCGCTACTTATAAGATCACTATAGGTTGTACCAGATAATAACCCATCTTGAAGATTAGTTACGTTATTCTTTAATCGATCTACACTGTTACTTAAGTTGTCCGCAATCTTATCTACATTATCAATCAAGGCATTAAGCTTAATATCTCGAATACTTGTCTTGAGTTCATCAATGGCATCAAGATTTTCCATGATTGAATCTTTAATTGATGATAGTGAATCGGCAAGATTCTTTGCATTATCAGCATCTTTGGTACCGACAAAGTTAGTTAAACTTAATTTATTAAATTCTGCCAACAATTGTTGTACGGCGTCTGATTTTGAATAGATTTGGTCTGAACTATTCTTTAACTTCATGCGGTAATCATTATCGGTTAAAGAGTCATTTTCGCGATCAAGAATATTCTTTTGATTCTCAATAGATGTGTTAATCAATTCTAGCTCTCTTTGAAGATTCTCAACCATCTTTTGATCTTTAGTGTTACGATAATCTTCTTGGTTTTTACCTTGTTGCCATACATCAGTTTGCAATTCTTGAATCTTCTGGGTGGCTTGTGAGAAGTTCTGATATGCAGATTGATATTTTCCAAGCAACTCATCTACTTTACTTGCATTATCACCAGTAATATCTTTAGCGTGATTAAGGTTTGTAATTTGATTACCATTATTCTGGAATCCATACTTGTGAAGCTCGTTAATCATATCGGTAATTTGTTGCTGATATGCACCTTGCATTGTCTTTTGGTATGCAATTTGTCGATTGTCCAAATCAATTCGTTGACGTGCCAAATCAATAAGTTTATCCATATTATCATCGGCTTGGGTAACTGCACCTTCCAACTTATTTACCTGTTCATCGAGAGGCAAACCAGTGTAAAGCTCATTTCCCATGTATCGCCAATAATCTTCATTAACCTTCTGTGTAGAATCAGAATAGTCAGTTACTTTTTGTCCATTCATTGCGGAATTAGCGTCAGCTGCAAGACCCATCGATTGAGCTGAGGCGTCTACTATACCTGTAAGTTGTGGATTTCCTGCCACTACAGACATTGATCGTAATGGATTAACAGATTGATTAACATCTTCGGGTGCGATTCCGATTGACTTAGACTTACTATGCTTTTCAGAAATATTAACTGTTTTGTTAACAACAACTGAAGCTGTATGAGTACCTTCAATACTACTTAGCAATCCCTTTACTTGACCGAGAGCACCTAAGGCTTGTCCTACATCTGCGGTCACAGTAAATCTTTTATCATGTAAGCTATCTCTTGCCGACTTAACTTTATTGATCGGACCAGTGGCGTTATCATTTGCCGTAATAGTAATAGACTTGTCATGAAGTCCACCTAACGCACCTTTAACTTGGTTAATTGTAGATAGCGCATTTCCAGAAGCATTAATCTTAACGGTGGCCGTTAACCCATTAAGAGCTCCTTTGATCTTTGAAACAGCCGGGCCGGGATCAGCAGATACTTTAACCTTGGCATCAATTCCACGAACAGCACTTGTTATTTTTCCACGCAAACCACTAGTATCCGCATCAACCTTCACCTTAGCTTTAGCATTCTTACCAACATTCTTAACTTTCGATTCAGCGCCTTTGGTGTCAGCATCGACTTTAACTTTGGTTTTAGCATTCTTGCCGACGTTCTTTAATTTAGACTCTACGCCTTTGGTGTCTGCATCAACCTTAATCTTAGCCTTGCTGTTCTTGCTTTTGCTAAGAGTCTTTATCTTTCGTTCGGCGCCTTTAGTATCTGCGTCAACTCTAATCTTTGCTTTACTATTCTTGCTCTTTCCAAGCTTTTTAATTTTCGATTCAGCGCCTTTGGTGTCAGCATCGACTTTAACTTTGGTTTTATTCTTTCCACTACCTTTGCCAAGTTTTTTTACCTTTTGTTCGGCAGCCTTAGTATCTGCATCAACCTTAATCTTATTATTTTTACCCTTACCACCGAATAACTTATTAAAGCTATTTTGAATTCCTTTAAATGGATTATTATTACCTTTGAACATATTACCTAAGCCTTTAGGCATCTTCCAATTCTTGAAAGGATTATTTATATTCTTTGGTAGCTTAAAGTTTTTCAGTGGACTAGTTATACCTTTAGGCATCTTCCAATTCTTAAAAGGATTTGTTGTTAATCCCTTAGGCAGATTAAGCTTAGGCATCTTAACCCCTTTGAATGGGTTTAATTTATTTAGGCTCGGCATTTTAAATCCTTTAAATGGATTTAACTTACTCAAATTAGGAATCTTAAAATTATTACGACCGTTTCTAGTTGATGCTTTTGCCACCATTTCTGGCGATAGGAAGTCTTTGAGCTTATCTTGCCAAGGTGTTTTCACTTGATTTTTTCTATTTAAATCATAAGCTAATTTTTGTCGTTCCTTATCATTTTTCAGACTCTTTTGTAATGACTTTAATTCGTCATTACTTATCTTATCTTTGCCGATTTGCTTTTCTATGTCCTTGGCGGTTTTTGATTTTGACTTTGATCGTGGCTTGGATTTGTCATTATCATCATCTTTCGACTTAGAAGAATTCTTTTTCTTCTTTGGTTTTGATCCGCTATCTTTGTCATCGCTACCATCTTTTTCACTCTTTTTAGGTTTACTTACTTTGGTTCCATCTGTCTTATTTTTATTACCTTTTTCATGAGTCCAACCACTTAATGCCTTGGCCTGTTCGGATGTTATTTGTCCATTTTTTTGAGCTTGCTTCAAAGCCTCTTGACGCTCTTTATTAGACAATCCTTTAGTATTATTCTTAAACTGATTTTTAGTCATTTGTTTAAGATCTTGAGTAGCTTTAACGAAACCATCAACAGTTTTAGCTTGACCTTTGCTGTTGAAATTCTTATCTATCCAATCATTAGCCTTGTCTGCCTGTTCTCTTGTAATTGATCCGTTTGCTTGTGCGTCATCAATCCCAGACTTCATCGTGTCTCTATTCTTAACACGATTCCCTTGTTTTGCTGCCACAGCAACACCAATAGCCTCACCAGTCGCTTGACGCCCTGTTGTTTGTAGATTTCCATCTTTATCGATTTTGTATCTTTGAGCATTATTAGTAATTGTTGCTACGTTTGTCGCATTTGTATTGTTGCCACCTTTGACGAAGTCAGTCAGGACTTTTGTTGGGTCGCCATCTATACCTGTAGTCAACCTCAACATATCCGGGACAGACATATGACTACCATATTTAATGCCAGATGAGTTGAATGCCCTTTTACCTGTTGCCGTATTGACATTACTTGCGTTAAATTTGGCTAGCTTCTCATAGTCTAAGAATCCATTCTCAGTCATGATTGCATCAACATTGCCAACCCTAATACCGCGTTTCTCGGCTGAATCTCTGAATTTATATGCAGAAGTTTCGTCTGCCGCGGCTTGCCCTATAAATCCACCTTTTCGGTGGCGATATTGTTGTTGATACTGTGCGCCAATCCCTGCCATAGCTGCAATTTCTTGCGTGCCAAGTCCAGCTTTTCTAAGTCCCTTCATCAAAGAACCGTTATCACTGGCTAATGCGGCATCAGTAATGCTATTTTTAAGTTTTTGGCTAATGTTTTTCCCAAGCGAAGAAAAGACCATATCTAAATTAGCCTGGGCCGCCTTGACAGATTCATTATTTCTGTCTACCCCTTTAAGGTCACGTAAATTTGTAACAGCCCCCATTGCTGCCATATGTTTTTCTTTTTCACTCATGGCGGCAATATTATCTTTGGTTAAGGTGCCATCGGTAAGCCCGTCGCCAAAGGCTCTGTAGACATCTCTCAATGCTCCTTGTGCGGCTTTAACTTGTGCAGCAGCACGTTTTCCAGCTTTCGAAGACCACATCTCATCGTTCTTATCTCCGAAACGATACTCGTTTGAATCTTCGATTCTTTGTTTAGCTCTATCATAATCTTTTTGAGTCTTAATACCATTACGCTGAAGTCGCAAATCTCTTTCAAGCTTACTCATTTCGCCTTGATAACCTTTTGTACTTGAAATTAACTTGCTAATATTACCATTGCTCAGGATGTCATTAATTTGATCCATGTTACTCTGTGCTTTGGTGGCTGCCTCATTAATAGTTCTCCGTTGAACTTGTGGCATCCAATCATTAAGGGCGTTAATCTTATTTTGTACTACGTCTGCATTTTGATTGTTCCCCATTCTAAATTCAAGACCACTGTCTTTTGCAACCTTGTTATAAGCTTGCTTAATTTGTTGGAAAGCATCATCTGCAATATTCCCCTTGTCGTCCCTCTGCAATGAAGCAAAGTTAGTTTTCATATCCGCAACGGTCTTCATATTGGCTTGCATTTGTCCAGTAACAAAACCATTCTTTTCTATGGCGGCATTATTAGATTCGATAACTTTACCAGTCTTATCGAGATGTTTATTGAGTATTCTTGCACTTTCACCAGCAGGGTCCATAGCTCGTTTCATAGCTGTTATTGGATGAATACCCATTGCATTCATTGCCATACCAGCTATCGTTACAGCATCTAAAGCCAAACCAACATATCCAAGACTAGCTCCTAATACCCCTATTCCAGCTTTGGCGACTCTTGCAACCTTTCCAAGCTTCCCTGTCTTTTCAGTTAGACCTTTTGTCTTCTTGGTACTAGCTTCCAATTGGGTATTAGCCCCACCTAGAGCTTGAATATTATTTCTGGTTTCAGCAGTATTTTCTTGCATTGAACGGCCGTTTTGTTTCCGAGCTTCATTATTCCGTTCATGCTCTGCCGTATTTTTCTTTAACTCTTCCGTTTCGGTAGAATACCTTTTACCTGAATTATTCCGTAGCTCTTCGATACTTTGTTCTGTTTGAGTTTTAGTTTTTTCCCCAGATGGTGTTTTCCCACGAAAATCGTCAACTGCGTTTTTTAAATCTGACCATTTATCCTTCATCTTCTGGGTCTTTGAACTAATGCCAGTAAGACGCTCTAGAACACTGTCACCTTTTTTACCTTGCATAATAACAGAGCCTAATCCACCTGCAAGGCTTACCATGGCTTTTCTAGCCATAACCATCCCGGTAGCTACAGCTCCCCATCTTACAGCCGAAGATAGGAACGGATTGGCAGATAATTTGAGAAGTCCCCCACCGAGTCCTGTCGCAAGATTTAGCATATCGCTAATACCTTTGCGACCACCAGTGATATTCTCAACAAATTGTCCCCACATATCTTGAAGTCCTTTTAATTGGAATTCAACAGACTGCTTCTGCTTTGCCATTTCTTGATATGCAGACCCAGAACTTCCAAGTCCTTGTTGAGCTTCGGCTTCTCGCATGGCTTGACGTGCCGTTTTCCAATTATCCATGGTAGCTTGGAAAATGTTAGCATGGTTAGCACCAGCAGCATATTGAGCAGCAGTGTTTTTGTCTTGTTCTGAAAGTGTATTCCACTTCTTACCAAGTTGATCCATAACGTCCCAAGTAGATTTCAGCTTACCATTTGTATCAGTTAAGTTGACCCCTAAACCTTTAAAGAAAGCGGCACGTGTTTGATCTTGTTTAGTTAAACCAGTTCCCATTTTAGCGATACGAGAACCAATGGTCTTATAGGCAGTACCAATGGCGTCACCACCGGCGCGAGTACCTTCTTGGGCAGCGGTAATAATACCAGTTAATTGTGAGAATTTGGTACCAGTAGCACCCACAGTTGAACTAGCCTTTTGATAAGCAGCTCCTAAGTCATCCATTTCGATGGCATGCTTATTTGAGACTTGATTCATGGCGTTAATAATATCTACTGACTTAATACCTTCCTTTTGGAAAGCTTTCATAGGAACAGACATATATTTAACCATGTCATTAACAGGGACCTCACCAACGAACGCCCCCATCACAGATTGTTTGGCGAGTTTATTAGACTGTTTTAAGTTATATCCAGCAGTTGCCCATTGTTCTACAGCAGAAGCAAATTCTGGAGCTGTTTTACCTACTTCAGCAGCATCTTTGTAAATATTTTTCTTCCAGCGATTAACTGCTCGTTGACTATCAGGAACAACCTTAGTAACTTTGGTAATAGCTTTATCTACATCATTAAATTGTGATATTATGCCCGCTATACCCATAGCACCAGTCATTAAAGCACTACCGACATCCATAGTAGGGACAATGCCACCACGAGTCCGCGTTCTTCGAACGTTAGAGGCGTATGCCCCATCTAATCGCTTGGCGTTGATCATAGATAGGTTTCTTTGTTGTGCTCTTTCTGCTCGATTTGCTTTTTCCCGATACTCTGGTATTAATTTAATAGCTTCAGCTTCAGACCTTAACGCTGCGGCTCTTTCACGCAAAGCTCTGGTCTCATTTCTGCCTGCTGTACCTTTCGCCATTTTCTGCTCAGTACTATACGCTTCTTTCATGATTCGACCATAATCTTGCCAGTCGCGCTTAGCGGCAGATATTTCTCGGCGTGTTTGTGCAAGCCTTTGAGCAGTTTCATCTTTTATGCTAGGCGTTGTACTACGCCGGATTTGTTTATTAATATCCTTGCGTCCGATACCTGCATCTTCTGATAGTCGCCTATATTCTGCAATATCCTTTTGTAATTGAGCTTTATTTTGTGCAGCACTTTCTTTATAAACTTGGGCTACTCTGTCGTTATTAGCTTTTGTAGCATCGAGGTTATTTTTACGCATTGCTGCGTAGGTTTGCTCCATGTTACGTCTTGCCTCTTCAACTTGCTTACGTAACCCTAGCCCAGCACCTTTTATATAAGATTTATTGAGCTCGTCAATCCCCTTACGTGCTTTGGCAACTTGTTCGTCAAATTTTGAATTTCCTGCATCTACAGAAAATTTAATTGGCTCATTAGCTAGACGGCGGACTTTCTCCATCTCTCTAGCTAACTTTGCTAATTTAGCCTCACCTGTTACTTTTACACCAACGTTTGCTTTAAACTTCTCGCCATTAAGTGATTTTCGGATTTCACCTTTTAATCCCTTTAAGCCAGTGACTTTAGGCTTCACCTTTACGTTAGTTTCAATGTCTTTCATTCCGCGGAGTTCTTTATTTAGTTGACGTTCGATCTCCCCCGCGGATGGTAGATCTACCCTTACTTTAATCGATAGCTGTTCGGCCAATAATATTCCCTCCGCTTAGAAATATTTCCTCCTTATTATTTCTAGCGAAATTAATGTCATTATTCTTCCATCAATTCATTTATTTCTTCTAATGTTTCAGATTCGTCTTTCTTTTCCATGTAGAAGCGAGCTGTCGTATCCATTGATTTGTGATGCGCCAACTGTTGTGCTAGTTCAATCTTCTTTTGTCCGACCTGATTAAGTCGTGTTTTTCTAATACTGTGTGGTCTAAAATCACCTATGCCTACAATCTCACCAATCTTCCGAATACGAAGTGATAATGCTTGTTTACTCATTGGCTTTAACTCTGGGTTATAGAAAAACGCATCTGTTTCGATTCCATTTTCCTTCCGCCATGCTAAATAGTTGATAATAATTTGTTTTGTTCTATCAGTGAATGGAATCTTAACAATTTTTCCACGCTTTTCACGGATATTTTCAAAACACTTTTTCTCTAAGTTAAGACTAGACACAGTAAGTCTTTGCAGCGCACCGATTCGGCACGCACTGTCAAATGCAATATTCCAAATCAATTCATCCTGCTCATCATAATGATTGAGCGTCGTCTTATCTTGCGCAAGCGTATCAGTAATTAATTTAATCTGGTCTCCATGCAGGAAATGTACTGAAATGCGCTTCTCATCTTGAGCACCTTCAATTCGATCTAATTTTCCATCAAAAGGATGACTTTTAATCATTCTCCGTTTTGTAGCCCAAATGTAGAAACTAGAAACTGCACTCAATTTTGTATTAATTACTTTTTTACCATTTCCACACTCATCTGCAAGAAAAGCCATATAACTTTCCATTACGTCTAACATTTCATCTTCAAGAAAATCCTCGTCCAACAAATAGAAGTTATCCCACTCTTCTGCAATGTAGCACATGAAGATATTCATGTAAGAATGGTAAACCTTATAAGTTGTATTCTTTACATCGGCATTATGAATAATTCTACTTTTTAGATAACGATCATATATCTTTATGTTCTTTGGATTTACCTTAGCCATTCGAACCTTAGTTGCATATCTAACTATTTTTCTATCTTTAGTAGTTTGATAATTTAAATTCTCTTTTCTTTCCATCTTTGTATTTATCCTTCCGAAACCTCAAAACCAGCACTTCTCAGCGCTTCGGCTAATATATGTATAAATTCCTCCTGATAAATACCAAACGCCTTCTTAAAATATCCTGTACCTTTATGAGAAACAAGACCTCCACCACCGTATTCAAGCAATGCCGGCATCTCTGTGTTATAGGCTTGGCCTTTAACCCCCATATGGATACCCCATTGTTCTGGAAAATGACTGACTGCATTTCTATTAGAAACTCCACTTCCATGAACCGGTGCTACCATACTCATACGTGAACCATCCATTTCAATATTGAGACTAGTGCCACCTCCTGTGACAACAACAGCATCGGCAAGCTCTCCAGTTGACACATAACCTTTAGACGCTTTCCCGGCCGGCCAATCAGCATGCGCCAAATCTCTCAAGATTTGTTCTGCTAAATGTCTGATTTCACCCTGAAGTGTACTAATCGTGGTACTTCTAATTTTTGCCGCAATATTTTCTATACCCGTAACATCTACGGTGATTTTACCCTCCAAAACAACAGTAGACATTTCTTCACCTCAAAAATTAAAAATGGCGCAAATACGAACGAATACTTATCTTCAAACCCCTCCATAATTGCGCTATTTTTTGTATTTTTCTTTATTCATCCAATCCAGAAAAATGACCCTTTATTACAGTTCTTGCTTCTTTTGAATCAACGTCTGGATCAAGTGACGGTGCATCGTTAAAGCCTACACCCGCGTCCGAATCTTCTTCAGACATTTCTTGTTCTTCTTGCTTCTGCATTTCTGCAACTTTTTTCGCTTGTTGGTTAAGTTCGTGAATTTGTCTACGCCCTTCGTCTGTCTTTGCAGCTTGAGTAATGTACATTCCCAATGTTTGATCAGTTAGATCATCACTAATATCAATTAATTTCTTTAGCATTTGTTGATTGCTAAAGTTAATGATCATTAGTGTATAAATTTGACTAATAACATGTTCTAGCGATGCCATTAACAAGCTTCCTTCGGCGTTTAAGTTGCTAATGATCTCATCAATCTCATCATCTGTTAAGTCTTCCATGTCTAAGTCAGTTAGACGAGGAATCAGAACCTTTAAGATCGATGCTTCATGAAGCGTAATGGTATTACCTTCATCACTATTCACTTCCTGGTTCATTGCTGCAATTGCATCATCCAGACTCATAATAGTTCTAATATCTTCTGTTGTAGGTTCATAAATTGTAACTGCACCGGTTGGCGTTTGTACAATTTCCATAATGTTTCTGTTTTCTGGATCATTATAAAAACTTCTAAATTTAACCATTTCTCGTTCTCTCTCACTTTCAACGTTCTTTTAGACAGATATCATTTTATCATAATTTGTAAGCGCTTTCATAAAAACGCATAAAAAACATTACTTATTTTTATCTGTCTTAGTAGGAACTTCCACAGGCGTTGGATCACTCAATACACCAACTAAACCTAGAATTGTTAATACTGTGTTAGCTAATCCAACAAAAGCTGTAATATCTCCTTTTGGCTGAACACCAAAACATGCAAATACCTGTTGTACAAATACAATAACTAGGGCAACCAAACCACTGATAATTTTCCCATTAAGAGTGCCATCTGGTTTAACTAACTTATTCTTAATTAAGCTTAAAATCTTCTTCATATTCTTATCACCAAAAATGCGGGAGTAGCCAAGATAATACTGCGATAGCGGCAGTAATAAGGGAGCCGATTGTAGTCTTACTTTGCCAGTCCCGACTTGCTTCCAGCTTTGCAATACGTAATTCCAGGCCCTCATAATTTTCCCTGTTTTCCTTTCCAATAGCTAGACTCTCATCAGCTTTTGCTTCAACACTTTCTTGCCTAGACACTTTTTCTTCGATCCGACTTAGCCTAGACTGAATATCTATAAGAATCTCAACTACTTTCTCACTGTCCATCTTGTCACCACCGATCATGGCCGCCCTCTATAAGGAGAACTGTTTATTTCTTTGGCGACCTTACTTTATAAAAGCCTTGTTTTATTTAGCTTCTTTCTTTTCAGAATCGGCAGCTTCCTTATCAGCTTCAAGTTCTGCGTCAATAGCATCTTGTTGCTCATATACATATTCTTGAAATGCAGAGATATCCTTACGCACGTCTCGCTTGTTTGCGTTATATAAGTCTACATTTTGGACATACTGATTTACCGAGTCTGAACCACCGCTCGTTGATAAACTAGCAGTCATGCGCACAACAGTAGTGCCATTGATTACTGATTCACCAGTTAATGATGTTGATTTAGTTTTGCGTAAAGCCATGCTAATATTCCCCTTTTCTTCTTATTCTTCTGTTTTAGTTTCTTGTTTACTTTTAAGTTGTTGATTTTCAGCAGAGAGTTGTTGATTAGCTTGAGTTAGTTGTTGAATTTTTTCGTTAAGTTCATCAATATCAACTTCACGATTAGCTAATTCCAGTTCTGTTAACGCCAATTTATTAATTAACTTACTTGCTACTTTTTCACCTTTTCCGGGCGCTTGTCGTTGATTATTCATTATTTACCTTCTTTTCAGCATTTAAGATGTTGACTAAATCTGGGTCCACACCATTCTCAATGCATAACTTTTTTTGTTCTTTTATAGCTTCTGCCATAAATTTTTGCTTCTCATCTTTAATCCGCTGTTTAATTTCCATGTCATAGATTGGAGATCCATCGTCATTAAATCCTATAATTTGAGCAGAACCATATATTGCAGTCAAAGGATCTGGTGTTGATCCGTCTCCATTTAAATCTACTTGAATTGTAGCTATGTTATTTCCGTCATTATCTTTAATTGTCTTAACAAGCCGCACTACTTTATACATATATTTTTAACCCCCATGATTCATTACCGATGCTGTAATATTCCATGCTCCTGATCCTAAATCCCATGTTGATCCGGGAGTAAATGCTATTCCAGACATAATTCCGCCTTTATCATCGAGTCTCATAAACGCTGGTTGATTCTGGTTATTAAACATTCTTTCATGACTAGCCCAACCAAAGACAAATCTTTGTCCATTAAACCAAATTTCTCCTAAATCACTTATATCCCTATTCCCAAAGGGCTTTACTTGATTCCATAGAAAGGTTACTCCTGCACTCCCCATACTGTCTTTGCTATAGCCAAGTCTTACTGTTGGTTGATAGCGATCAGCTTGAGAAGAAGCTCCCCATTGCATTCGATGAATCATCAATGGATCGTTGGTCCATTTTCCACTCTGATCTTCCTTATCTCTGTACCCAACATTAATTCTTTGATATTCCTGAATAGTTAAATCATCGGCTACATTGACTCCTTTACGCCATAGATAGTGATTTTCATCAAACTTAAGGTCTTGATATGCCATTACAAGCTGAGGCTTAATATTGGCCTCTCCTGGTATTAAATTTGGTTTATTATAACTTAGAGCTAGATAATCTGCGCCATGTAAATTAACATCATTAACATTTCCAGGATTATATCTAATATCCGCTCCGCGTATCTTTTCATAGCTATGGTTCCAAGATGCTCCAATATTTAAAATAGCCATCGGTTTATTTTGACCAGTAAATTGATTCCTTTGCATGATTGTCATCAAAGAACTATCAATATTCATTCGGAAATCATTTTTGTACATTAAATCAATATTTCCACGTCCTAATAACATCGAACTTCCATCGTTGTTGGTTAGCTTTATACCAGTGTCACCAGTCATATCAATAGCCCCATTTTTCCCAACAAGGCGTACTCTATCAGTTCTTAAATCACCATGAATATCAGTATTACCATCAATAACAATCTTATTCGACGCAATTTTAATCTGATCAGGGGTAATATTAATTTGCGAAACAACATTTTTAGGATCGGAATCATATGGTGATGGTGACCATGGTGTAGCTACCATTCCATGTTCTAGTTTTTGTGATCCTACATGAATGTTCCCATGATCTCGATTTAATTCTGGTCTTACGCATAAATTACCAGCATTTTTCACATAAAATGTTGTACTATAATCAATCCATCGATTTTGGTCATTAACACCAAGCATAGGTTTTCGGATATCTTGAACTTGTGCTGTACCATTATATTGACCATCACCCATATAAGGATACACAAAATCATTGCTATCTAAACCGTTCAGATATATCTTGGCACTCCATGTATAAACACCCTGAGTTACATATACGGTCTGCCCTAATCCCTGCCATGCTGTATGATGTCCATACGCTTTATGTCCACTACTATCTACCCAACCATCGTCATACCAAACATTATTACTAATATGGTTCCAGTCAGCTGGATTCCAATAGGCAGTAGACTTAAGAAGATTTACACCTTTGTCTTTATCATCAAACGGGTGTGGTGTCCAAGGAGTAGCAATCGCCCCTCGTTCAATTTTTACATTCTTTATCCAAACGTTAGCGCCTTGTGCGAAATAAATAATAAATGCTTTATCGAGTGCCTGAATTGTTCCTGTAACCGATAATCTAGCCCACTCACTGGGAACCTGTACATTCTTTATCGTAGCTGCTCCTTTTTCGGGTTCACTTTCATTTCTTACAGACTGGAACTTCCCTGAACCTTTTACATCAAATGAGAATGTATATTGTTCGCCGACCTGTATCTGCCCATCTGGGAAGGCTCCACCCCATTTAGTATAAATACCCGCGCCAACATTTTTTATATTCCAAAGATGTATGGCAATAGTAGAATCATCAAAACGCTCATAATTAAATTCGAATGAACCATTCATTCCTATTCCTGTGGGCCAACTAAAATCAGCGGTTCCCCTTAAAAGATTTTGCCCACTACCTTGATCTTCTGGTGCTGGTTTCCAAACAGAACTTTGTGTACCTTCAACAATCATTAAATTAGCAATGTTAACTACATTAGAGCTACCAAAAGCTATACTATTTATATAAAGTGCTTGCCCATTATTTTCAATATTTCCGCCTGTCTTCAAAGTGCGGGTTATATGAGTGATTTCTCCACCACGGGTCGTAATGTTCCCGCCTCGTCCTTCAATAAAAGGACTACCAGATGAATTACCTCTTGCAAGGTCAATTATTGCTCCACCATTGGTGTTTTCACTCGTTTGTATGTCAAAGCTTATTGTGTAATAAGTATTCGGTTTTAATTTCCCCATATCAAAGGGGTAACAAACAACCCACCAAGATGTACTTTTCTTTGTATTATTTATATGAAGACCTTTGACACCATTTAGAAGTGCTATATCTGTACTTGCTGTTCCATTTCCTGGATCGACCCACCATCCAGCTTTTCCTCGATTAGTTCCAACCGCTAAATTACGTTCCCCAATTTGAGCATTCGTTACACGGTTATTAATACTATTTACCTGGTTCTGAATTCCATTCGTAATATTATCTCTAACAGCCTGCAAAGTAATGGAATCGCTTTTCATTTGGAACATCGTTTGTGCCCATGACTGTGTAGCATATCCCTTGCCGTTTAGAATATTATTTACATCCGTGGCCGTTACCTTACCTTGAATTTGACCGTTAGCAACGTCCCATTTGGTATTAACCTCCTTAATGGCTTCAACAAAATCATCTGAAGAATCCGACCATGCCATTGGAGTATTACCCTCGTAAAGCGCAATTTTAGAAATAAATACTGAGCCACTACCTGCGTTCCAATTACCATGCCCTTCGATACGAAAATCTTTTAAGGTTCGTCCATGTGCCGTCACAGGAAGATAAATTCGTCGAAATCCTTCGCCTTTAACCTGTCTAGGGAATCCAGCTAAGTTAACATCTGTGCCAACTAAATTGCTCCCCTGTCCGTCTACCGTTCCATATGGAGTAACATATAATCCATTACCGTCACCACCATAAATCGCAATATCAGCACTAATCATATAATTCTTCGATGGATCTAACTGAATAGTTTGATTATTTTTATAACTGTGCCAATCTAGCCAACTATGGATCTCTTTGGTGGACGGATCTGTAGGGTTATCAGCTAACGCAGTATGATCTCCACTTTGATACCAATACTTACTATTGAAGTCACGAGTGCCTTTTAGTAAGTTCCGGCCACCTATTTTCAGATTGTTGACTTTACCGTCAACATTATTAATCTTACTTGTAACTGAATTGACTTCAGTTGTAACTCTATCTCCAAGATTCTTAACCGAAGCAGTAACTTCAGTTTTAACATCACTTAAATAAGCGCCTTGTTCCCAATCGGACCATCTTGATCCATTCCATGATCTATATTTATGTTGATTATTTTGGTCAGCATAAACATCTTGCCGCACACGATCATTATTATTCCCAGTCACATCAACATAGACCCATCCGCCGATAGGATTTCCAGAAAGATTTCTTACAAAGTAATGACCCTGGGTACGCATATTATCTATATTGGCTGAGTCAAGTGTTTGGGTATCAATCTTTTTATTAGTATTAGTAATCTGTTGGTTAATATCTTCAGGATTAGGTGACCAACTCCCGGGAGCGACCCCCTCAACCAAACGTTCATCTTTAACCTGAACAATATCTCCTTTAGGGGCGTGTCCGCCCGTAAAGATAATCCAACTTCTTATATACCAAGTTCCTGTCGTAATCGGAAATGTAACATTCACATCATAAGCATTCGCACCTTTAGGAATAGGAGCATGGAATGCTTGCCCATTAATTAAATTCTTATTCTGATCACATAACCAAATTTCTAATTCAGCTTGTTGATGGCTATTATTAGTAATCTTCGCAGCATAAGTAAATTTATTCCCGCCATGGTAATCAGAAGTAGAAGTCCAACAAGAAGATGCTGTTGTCTGTTGTAGCCAGTCATTGTTATTAGTTAAAGTTCTCCACTGATCACTTGTGTTATGAAGCAGGTTGCGTGTACCTGTATTACGTAGACTATCTCCAAGTCTATCTACATCATTCTTTACATTAGTAATCTTAGTTACCGTTTGTTCAATACCATCCGACGTAAATTTCTCACTAGCTGTTTTAACCTCGTTTACTCTCTTATTTAGTTTATCGTCAAAAGAGGTACTTAGTTCATTTACATGAATATTAATTTGATCACTTGCAACTTGAATTGCAGCTTCTTTTGCAGATTTAATTTCTGCGGAGGTATCTTGAGGTGCGGGCGTCCAACTACCTGGAGCAGTCCCTTCAACTAAGCGTTCATCTTTAACCTGAACACTATCTCCTTTGGGAGCATGTCCGCCTGTAAAAATTATCCAACTTCTTATATACCAAGTTTTTTCCGTAATAGAAAAGGTAACATTTACATCATAAGCATTACTACCTTTAGGAATAGGTGCGTGATAGGTTTGTCCATTAATAAGGGTCTTATTCTGATCACATAACCAAATTTCTAACTCCGCTTGTTGATGACTATTATTGGTGATCTTTGCGGCATAAGTGAATTTATCTCCACTATGATAGTCTGCAACAGATGTCCAACAAGAAGACGATGTCGTCTGTTGTAACCAATCATTGTTATTAGTCAGTGTTTTCCACTGATCACTTGTATTATGAAGTAAGTTTCGTGTGCCAACCTGAATTCCATCAACCGCACTTTTGATATCTCTTGTTACGTCAACAGAGTTTGCTTTAATTGCAACTTCTTTAGCGTTCTGTTCAATCTTTGTATTCTGCTTAAGGATTTGTTGATTAATATCATCTGGATTGGGTTCGTAAGCACCATCATCAATAGAAGATAATCGTGCAGAAAAATTAGTGAAGTACAAATCACCATTACGCATTAAATGAGCCTTAACAGTCATGTATTTAGCATCATTACGATCAATACCCAATCGGTATAATCCTCTGTGAACTTTATGGTCATCTAATAAAGTCTTGTTTAATCCTAATTCTGATAAAGTAACAAACTTAAAATCCACACGTTTCTTAGCATCGTTATAGAGTTCTAAGAATAAAACAGACTCATTATCTAGAGTTGCTTTGTCTCCACTCTTAATATCAACGGCAACAGTCACTTTACCTTGTTTAACATTGAAGTAATTACTTGTTAGTCCTTGAGGATTATCCGTAGTCAATCCCGATTGAGTTAACTCTACCCAACGTAATCCATTCTCATCTTGCCGAGTGTTAGCTTTGGCAGATATATTTTGCCATTGTGCAAAATCTTCATCTTTATTCTGGAACGAACTATTTCTAATAAGATTTAATGTACTATCGCTAATTTGACCAACTGCTTTATTCGTATAAGTCTCATACTCAGACTTCATATGATCCGCTTTTACTTCAAAGTCGCCACGAAGTTTAGTGATATCATCATTAGTCTTTTTAAGGTTCTCAGATACTTGTCGAGTTCCCTCAGCTGTCTGAGTGACTTCTGTTCGTAACTTTTCTTGGGTGTCACCTTGTTGACGCTGTTTTTCGGTAAGAGCTTGGATTCTATCGTTATAAACGTTAAATTGCGCCTCAGATTTTTCTACATAGTCACCAACATCTTCTTGATTAGGTTCCCATGGAGTTGATGTCTTTCCAATTTCTAGCTGATAACCACAAACGAATATAGGATTATTGCTGTTAGATATAACATGAGGATAAATTGTGCAATCTTCACTTGGGGTAAAGGTCAAATCATATCTCTTGAAATCAGAGGTAATGTCATCAATTTCTTTACGCCATACATTAATCTTGGTATCAAGACTAGTATCAAGGTTATTCTTGGCAAGGATAATTTGCGGTTTATTACTATCGTCTAAGTTGTCCATCTTTGCGAAAAGACTAAAAGTATATGTTGTTCCAGACTTTACTTCATATGCTTGTTGAATACCCTCAATTGGACTATTTTGCTTGGCAACTAAAAAACCTTTCCAAGGATCACTACATATTTCAACATGATCTCGTTGAGTCCAGTTGTTGGTAGTGAATCTTCTTGTACCTAGTAAAATGTTCGTTTTATTAGTCAGCGCCTCAGCGATTTCACCACCGAGTTCATCTTTCTTAACGCTGATTTCTACACCTTTAGAGGTTTCTTTCAGTTGCGTATCAAGCTTAGAAACAGTGTTGCTTACTGTATCTAGGTCTTGACGACTCGCCTTTCCAAGTAACTCATCTTTGGTCTGTTGAACACTGGTTTCTGCTCTGTCGATCTGTTCCTTTAATGGGTCCAAATCTGTTTGCCAGACTTTGTGCTCAAATTTCCCATTAATATTAGTTAGATCGTCATGGATTTTCCCATTATCCATTTGCGTATTTTGTAAATCGGTACGCAGGGTTGACAAGGACCCCTTAGTGTCTTGTAAATCTTTATTCATGCGATCTGCTTCTTTTTGAAGCTGTTCATGCATATTTTGGATGTTGGTATCAAGATCACTAAAAGTCTTAGTAATTTGCTCATCTAACTTAGCTGTCTTATCATCAAGAGCTGCCGCATCTGCCTTAGCCTTATCAATAGCCTCTTGCATTTCTTTCATAGCTTGAAGATAGGCTTGTTTTCGTTCTTCCGTTAATTGAGCCTCTTCGTTTTGCCACTCAATCCATTGTTGACTGATTTCTTGTTGATTTTTTACAGCATCAGCAACGTCTTGAACTAATTGGTCATAGCCTTCTGGTTTTGGTGCTTTACTTGGATCAGCATTACCTCCACCATTCCAGAGCTCGTTGATGGCTTCGACAAGTGTTTCCTTTGAATTAGTCTTTAATTGCGCCAAATCACCAACAGAGCGAACTGTAGCATAATGGTATTCTCCGTTTTCTAAATACTTAATCGTTTTCTCCATCAACGATTCCCCTTTTTGTAAAATCTATAAATTCTTGAAAAAATAAAGCCCGAGGTTTCGGACTTTCTGTCCATTCATAACCGTATAAATGGATTAATTTAATCTACTTAGTTGAAAGCTGAATGGGGAGTCGAACCCCATCCAGCTAATAGCTATTCGATGTATTCGTAAATAGCTTGGTCGTTATTTTCATCAGCTAACAAGTCAAATTCTAATGAAAGGGAAGTTACTTGTTCTGAGTTTTGGTTGAATGTTACATTTGCAGCGGGCTTTACATTAGTAAAGTGAATTTGCGCAAACTTATCTTCACCGTCTTGGGAACGAATTACGGCATCGGCGTAAATTTCGTAGTTAGTTGCAAACTTAAGTGCATTGATAGTGTAGGAAGATACACCGTCTTGCTTTACAACGTAGTACACTGCGTAAGCAGCACCGACAACGGCTTCATCAGAAAGTTGAATTCCGTTTCCACCATCAGTCATCTTGAAGTACAAGCCATTTAAGTTGGCCCCACTAGCATTTTCTTGTGCCTTCTTGATTGCATCTTCAGTTGCCTTAACAGCAGCGCCGGCCTCTTTAGTACCTGATGTAGCAGTAGTAATAACTACTTCAGCAGATTGAACTGATTGTCCTGCCTCATTCTTAGCAACAACTGTGTACTTGTATTCTGTTTCAGGAGTTAAGTTTGAGTCGTTAAATGAAGTACCAACAGGGTATCCAGTAGCTACTCCATTTCGGTAAACAACATAACTAGTTGCATTGGCTGTAGAACTCCAAGTAATTGTTGCAGTTGTATCCTTGGCAGAAACAGCAACATCAGTTACCATTTGTGGAACTGAACCAGCGTCTCCAGAAACTAACATAGGGATTTCAGTAATGTGTTCACGCTTATCCTTGTCGTCTACACGGAACACAGATACAGAACCTTCAACTGGCTTTGCGCCTAAATCAATTAAGCGATCTCCTCGTAATTGGAATACTTTTCGCTTAAAGATAGTGTTTGTTCCCTTATGTAAGTCATCATCACCGGCCATCATTGCTAAGAGCCGAAGATCAAACATTTCAGTTTGAATGGTTAACTTACCAGTCCGTGCAGAGTCCCATGCAATTGCTTGTGTACCCTTCTTCTTGGCATATACACGGTTAGATTGCCATTGAGTATTTGTTTGGTTTGCGTAATCAATGTATAAAACGGGAGTAGTAGTACCACGCTTTACAAATGTGATATTTGACGCATCCTTCAAACCATAAGTAGACATATAATCAATGTCTCCTTTCGTATTTAGTCTTTATTTTTTTCATCAAATTTGATTAGTTTTATTTCTTCGTTTAGATCAGGCATCTTCATATCTTTCGTATCGAACTTTTCTGATGTGTAAATCTGATACTGTTTTTCTGATGAATACTTAGCGGTGTAAGCAGATAAAAGATTTGAAAACTGGTAGTAGGTCATACCTTGAATATCAGCAAAGCTAATGTATCCAGGCGCAAATACTTCTAGCTGAAGGATTTGATCTCCTAATTCCGTTCCTTTTCTTTTCATGGCTTGTTGTAATCGACCTTTGTATGTGTTTTTCCACATTTGAATCTTTCTCGGATTACTTCCCACACCCTTGGGTGCAATCAAATCCCTATTGGGCTTTGACAAAGTAACTGCTTTGATTAGGTTGGATAGGTCAATGTATGTTTCCCTGTCGATAATCCAATCCAGTTCTTCGCTTACGATCTTTTTATTACTCAGGATTTTGTACTGTTCTTCTTTCGTCCTAGTCCAGTACGAAATCGCTTTCAAAAATTGTCGTAATAAAGTAGCGCCCTTACCAAACATGGCCTCTCCAACAAGGTCATTCATTTCATCGTCAAAAGCCATATCCCATAGAGACGGGAATCTTTCTTCTATCAGATCAACCTGCTCAGGAACACCACTAAATTGTTCCCGAACCCCTGTTACAAAAACACGAGTACAATCACTAAAGTCATTGTTTTCTGCTTCTGCTAGTTCGCCAATTGTGGGAATATGAAAAGTTACCTTATCGTTTATGGGTATATCTTTCCCGAGAATCACGTAAGAATAGTTAATTCTCATAGCAGACGTCCTTTACTTAAAGTCGTATACTCTCATCATTAGTTGGTAGCCGCCAAACTTATTGTTTTGCTCCCATAATTCGGAAAGTTGGCCAATTTTTACAGTCCCGATTCCGTATCTTCTAGAATCGGAGAATAAGTCATAAATTCTAGCGAGTATTTGATCTTGCCTTTGTCCTTCATCGATATCCATAATTTTGTTATCAACAAGGATAAAGAAGTATAAGTACCCCATCACGAAATCACTATCTACGTGATAATGAATTTCTGGAAATGAGAAATTAGAAATTGCCATACCAATAAATGATTGCTGGTCCATAACGACCCCAGGCTTATATCTTGTTGGATAAATCCGACGCTTTTCTTCTCCCTCTGTTACCAGTTCATATTTTTGCTCCTCGGTTAAATCAGGACGGCTTAATGCATCAGATGAGTCATAATAAAGTAATTTTGCTAAATCATCATCCATTGCCATTGTTTCCATCATTTGCTGTTTCCACTCACTAATCTTCATAACTGAAGACACATGTTTTGGAGCCTCATTTGTAATTTCCTTTGCGGGCACTCTCTCATTCACTCCCTAGAACTTCTTTATAATTTTTATTGCAATATTTTTTATTTCGTCATTGGCTTTTGCTGTGATTGTTACTGTTTGTCCAACTAGCTTATAGATGTCTTTCACGGTCACAGTAATGCTATGATTATCTTTTTCTTTTACATAAAATGGAGAGTCTTCAAGGGTTCCAATCATCCATTCGGAGACATCTGCCTTAGTTCCATCAGAATTCATCGCTGTATAGACATAGGTATGCCCTAGGCGAGCTTTAATTGTTCCTTCGATGTTCCATTCAGCTTTCGGCTTTTCGTCCTCAGAATGGCTGCTGCCAGAGCCGTTTGTAGGCACAGTCGACTTAGATACGTCTTTTATGGAATCATCTTCGTCTTTACCTCCAGAATTCCAATAATCAGCTATTTCTAAGTCAGAATTATCGGTTTCCGGATTCTTTGTATCTTCGTCTAATAACCAGTTAACTAATCCCGGTCTTGATACGTAGTCAGCGAATTCAACCTTATAGACTTGCCCAGCTATCCATAATCTGGTCCCAACCTTAACTGCACGCGTTTCAGGAATATCTTTGATATAGACAGACATCTTTGCATTCGCTAATGCGATATTTTGTCCTGCGAATGACACCCCTAATGTATAAAGCGTCTGGTTCTGTACATAAGCAGGCCAACCTTTCCCAAAGTTGCAAATCAGCTTACTGTTCTTGTTCGTCAACCACTTAAGCCGTCTATTCGTATGCTTTATCTTTAATTGTTGATGGGTGGGAATGGTCTTATATTCTTCTGTAAAAACCATCCATGTTTCGTCCGCCCATTCAATATATGAGCCCACACCAACTTCAACTGAATTTGGGACAACAACGTACTTGTCATCAGACAAATCTTTATTGTTACTTTGTGAATGATCTTGAAAGACCGCCTGCGTTGGGACACCATCAATTACACAATCATGCCTTGTCAACGTATCCCGATAGAACAAATTAAATTCCTCAAGTCGACGGTTATAATTTCTTGTAACCCTGTTATCTCCGAGGACTTTTTGTTTTCTACGATAAGATGTTGAAAAACTACTCATTTCATTTCTCCATAGAGCTCTGAATTTGAATATTCCAAACGATTGATTTGCGCAGTAATTTCACGGCTCAATTGCTTTTCCATATTTTGCAATCTGTCGATATACTGATAACCTTGCACTGTTGTGTAATCTCGGTCACCGATTGCTTTTCTCATCAATTCTTCGGAATTCAAGTGTTCCCTAACCCATTCAAGTTTCATTGCTTGGGCTAAAAGAGTGATCTCAATCCTGGTCATCTTAAAGTTGAAACGCTTATTTTCTGGGTCATCATCCATGAAATCTTTAGCAATATAAGTGCTAAACATCAAACGACCCGCGTCCATATACCCGTAAAGGACATCTGCCAATTCATCATCATCCAATCGTGGAAGATCATATGAATCAACAGTATTCAAGAACGCCTTATAGACTTCTTCATAATATGTATATTTCGGGTCATTGCTCTCATTTGCCATGAAAGATTCCCCTTCCAAACAAGATTTAGCGACCTTCTGCTGCACGAACCGATACATCAATATCTGCCCAGAAGTCTTCACCTCTGGTATTTACAAGGTCTTGTTTATCACGATCAGATAACCGCCGTTGCTTATACATTTCAACAGTCGTCATAATAACTGCGTTTCTTAAAGGTGTTTTTAATGCCTTCTTGAAGTCGTCAAGTTCAGAGTCTAAGCAGAAATCTGCTAATGCCTCTGCATATAACGCTTCTACTTCGTCAAACTCGTCTTCTTCGAAACCTTCAACTAGCTCAAGATATGATTTATAAACATCAGTTAATCTCAATCCACGAACTACATCCATAATTGAAATGTCTTCCTCGGAGTTGACGTCAATTATTAATAAAGACATATTTTCAAAGTATTTCTTTAACTTTCTTGCTTCGGCATATGTGATATATTCTTCATCACCGTTTTCTTCCAAAACAAAAGAAAGGGCCCCATTATTTGATTCATAAGCAAATATTCCATATGTATTATTTGCCACTACTATTTCGGTTGAGGGGTCAATAATTTTGCGCTTCCGGCGCTTTTGTTCACGTGACATTCTCAAAACCTCTCTCTCGTACTTAGTCACTACAACTAAATAGGGAGTCGAACCCCATTCAGCTAAACGATTAGCCTAAGTCGGCCATACCGTACACTTTCATTTGAAGAGCCATAATTCCAATCCGTTCGATCGTCTTAAAGCCCATTTGTAAATCATTACGTCCTGTGTAATCTGGTTCAACTGTAATAGCGTCACCTTCCATGACTACACCAACAATCTTTTCACCTTCTGGAAGGATCAAAAGCTTGTTGTCGTCAAGGGCAAACTCATCTTTATTAACCTTAAATGCCTGTGGAATTTCATTTAACTTCAAGCCACGCACAACACCTAGGTAGCCCTTTTGATTTAATTCATCTTTCATTGATCCTGAGTAAAGGTTCACATTAGCCATTTCTGCTAATTTACTTAAAGCAGCCTTAGTGCCGTAAACTTCTACATTACTGTTAGACTTAACTTGAATTCGTTCTGCTAACTTAACAATTTGATCAAGAGTTGCTTTACCAGTAATCTTGTCAGTTGCGTCAAGCAATGAGTAACTATCATTTAAGGCTTCTGCAATAGTTGCTTGAATGTGGTTGGTAAAAGCTTGCGCAACCCGATCAATTAAGTCGCTCCAATCAACTGTTCCAGTCATGAATTGATGAAGTTCTGTATATACAGATGCACCAAAGTCTTCTGTTTCAATTGAGTAATGAGTATCCTTAATTGTTTGCCGACGAATGTCTTGGTCACCAGCAGCTACACGACCAACTCGAATAGCCTTTGGATCTTTCACTTGGAAAATTGGTTTTTCACCAAGTGCAACTGTCCGAACATCGGCAATGTTTGCAAATTGATCAGTTAACAAACGTGGAACAACAGCATCAACTGCTTCTGAAATCAATTCGAAAACATCGTATTTATTCTTGCCCCATGAAGTTGGGGTAAATTCGCCACCAAGAGCATCTAAAATAGCGTTACGCATTGCTTCTTGACCTGAAACTTCGCCTTTTGTAAATTCCTTGTGGAAGTAGAGGTCGCGAGCAAATTTCATAAAATCATTCTTTTCCATTAATTTACCTCGTTTCCTTATTAGCGAATTGCGATCACAAACATGTCGCCGTAAAAGCCTTGATTTTCTTCGCCAATAATTTGAGCGATACCGCGACCTTCTGCCTTCTTGAAACCTAATCCATCGTCACCAATGGTTAGGCTGTCACCCTTCTTAGCTCCAGCAACTAAATCCTTAGTTACAGAGATAACGTCACCAGAAATCATGTGGAATCCACGTCCTGTTTGACCTCTCTTAGTTACGTAATCTGCGAAATCTGTGTTAGGGTCATACTTAGTAAAACTAGTTACAAGAAGTACATCTGCTTCTTCTTCCTTTGCTGCCTTTGTTGCTAAACGACGTTCACCGTCTGCATCAAGAAGGCCCAAAGTTAACCATTGACCGTTCTTTAGATCTTCTTCGGCCACAACGCTATCAATATGCGCAGTAGCACTAATCTTGTCTAAAATAACTTCAGCCATTCTTTAACCTCTTTCTCTCATTTGATTAATATCGTTTACGGAACAGGTCATCTGCCGTTCCATAGCCAAAATCACTCTCTTGCTTAGCGTTGAAATTCGTGGTCCGAACCCCTCCACGCTTGGAGTGTGTAAATTCTTGTTTATTAGCTGAGTACATCGCGTAGGCAATTTCTCGTTCAACGTCTTCTACAGACATTTCTGTAAACTTGCCCCGGATATTCTTCATTTGTTCAGCTGTTAATGAAGCCTTAACCTCGTCCAATGCCTTCTCTTTCTTAGACATTTCAATGTTGTTCTTGTACTCAGTAAGTTCAGCGATCTTAGTTTCTAAATCAGCTAATTTCGCCCGATTGTCCTCAATCTTGTTTTTCTCTTCTTGAGTGACATACATTGAGAAAATCTCTGTTTTATCACCTAATTTGATTGAGTCATCAGTATTAACGCTGTATGCGATGCGGAACAGTTGTCTGTTGTCGTTAGACCAGTTAACGAATTTGAAAATTCCGTAATCTTCAAAGATATCTACCGGCCAAACTCCTTCTACAACAATGTCGTCTTCGTATCTTTGGCGAACGGCGTCGCTCAATGCGCGTTCCCGATCTGAAAGACTGAGTTCGAATTGGGAGAACCTATTCTTGTCTTCCTTGTCATCTTCCGCATCCTCGGAGTCGGGTTCGTCTTCCTCTTCATCCTTTTTGAAAGCGCTTTCATTTTTGTTTAAAAAATTAGTATCTTTGTCGTCCTTCTTACTAGACATCTCAGCATTTTCATCAGTTGAATCACTGCTTTCACCACTTGCTGGTCCGGCACTTGTATCACTTGTTGATGGCTTATCATCAGATGTAGAGCTGTCTGGTGAAGCAGGACTAGCCTTTGTCTTGTCATCTGCTTTTGCAGGTTCTGCGGCTGGTTTAGAAGCGCTACTGGTATTAGCTGATGAGGCAGGCGTAGCTGGTTTAGCCGGTTCAGTACTTGCAGAACTTTCTGGTTCTGTAATCGTTGTTGCTACTGCTGGTTCATCATTTTGCTTTTTCTTAGTTGCCAAAGCTTTTTCTCCTTTCTCAGCCGTGAATTCGGCTAACATTTCTTCAAAACTCGACTTAAAGTCTTGCTTACTAAATACTGTTGATACCGTTGAGCCAGTCATTGCAGGCGGTACATCGTCACCAAGAATACATAATCCAGTAAATACAGCATTGGTAAATACTAATCTTCCTCGATTATCTGTATAACCTTCAACGTCTCCCACTTCCATTGACTGTCCTTTAGAACCACTTGCATCATTGAAGAGTTCCATGGCATCAATAAATCTTGTCCAAAGATAACCATCAGTAACTAGCCATTCTTTACCGCCAGTTATCTCGAAATGAGCGTTGTTATCTTCTGGAACAAACCCATACGCATGAGTATTAAACTTAATTTTGAATTTTCCATCTTCCAACGATAGGTTCTTCTCATGACCTCTAAAATCTTTATCACCGTTATCTTTTTCACTGATCAGTCCTAAAATTGGAATATGTGAAAGAGATGGGATCATATTTTCAAGAACTTCTCGTGAGAAAATCGATTTATTTAAGTTCTCTCCGGTATGAGCGATATAAATTTTCACCTTTTGAAATCTCGAATCATTACAACTCTCAATTTCTTCAAAGTGAGTCGGTAGATTTACCGTAGTTACATCAATCATTTTTTAACCTCACCTATGCGGCATCACTCAAACGATCAGTGTCATCAGTTGGATTATCCGTTTCTGGTCGTCCTACGTTGCCTTTATTTGGATTATTTATATTGCTATTAGGTGATTTAACTATTGTCTTCCCACTACCTGTCGAGGCTTCTTTGCTTGATATGGTATTTGACGTTGGCTTAACAACCATAATTGAATCAATATCAAGCGCTTGTTGCTCAAAGGTTAATTGAGAGATTATTTGATCTGGTGTAAATCCAACAGAAGCCAAATAATCAAGTCTTGAACCACCGTAGCTAAGTTGATCTTTATAATTAGCAATATCTTCTTTTAAGGTGAAGTTTGATTCCCTAATGAACTTCAAGTTCCACGGAATCTTACTTTTCGTTTTTACCTGGCTAAGTTCAAAGTTGTAATAAGCTTCCAACATCGGAAATAAGTTTGTATAAATCCAATTGGAGTCCTTTTTAACGGATTCTTTTACGATGTTAGAACTCGTAGTTTTCCCACCAAATAATGATGAGCTGATACCCAGGTCATAAAATAATTGTTCTAATCCATTGTTTACAGTATCGTAAATTCCTTCATTACCCGATCCTTTCAAAGGAATGTTGTCCAATGAAGAAGGACTAGTAATAGCAACAACACCTTCTGGTAATCTTGACCTCATTTGATCATCAAAATTACGAGCTGTCTTTAAATCTAACGATGGTGTCCCATTCCTGTCAGTTGGTATTTTTGAATGAATTAGTCGTACTGTATCGAGCTTATCTTTTATATCAATATTGTCTTTAGCAGCGTCTAGGGAAAGACTATCTGCCAATACGCTTGCGAATGGAGAAACCGCCGTTCCACCATTGTTGATAGCATTATGGTCAAAAGTAAAAGCAACACCGTCGTCTGATACCAGGTACCATTTACGGTCATACCAATCTTGGTCATCGTCGCTTATGCCGCTCCCATGATATTTGTCGTAAGCTTGCTGAAGTTCATTAGGTAGTTCATCGTATTGTTCTTGCTTTAATTTAGAAATGTCGATTCTAAATCGATATACTCCATTTTCTAAATTAGAAATACGACACCACTCAGGAGGGAGCTTCATATATGCTATTCCAGTAGAATCTTCGATCTTGATATAAAAGGTAACCCCATCTAGCAAGGTATCCTTAAAGAATTTTGGTGCCCAATAATTTATATTCAATAAATTTAATTGATATGCCACATCGATATAATCTTCTTGCATGTTGCCACCAATGGCATATTGCTTATTACCCAAGACAGGATAAATTGAATAATTATATGTTGGATGAGCAACGTAATAGTCTATGACACCGCTTACAATTCCGCTGTTTAAATATGCCTGCCGTAAGGTTGCCGCTATTTGTGCAAAGTTATCAGCAGGTCTCTGTAAGTAGCTCTTAATATTACTTTTTTCGGTCGCTGCACTTGTACTTGGCTTAAACCGACTTTTTGGATCAGCTAAAACAGAAGCATATTCAGCATTTCTTCTACGGATAGCTGCTATATTTCGCTCATAGGTGCGTCGTTTTCCTCGCATATTTCTGCGTCTATTCGCCAAAACTCCACCGCCTATTTAGATCATAAAGTAGCTAAAATTGTCAGCTGCTTCTTCTTTTAAATCTTTTTCTAATTCATTCGCGTAATAATTACAGTAGGCGATCGAACTATACCTATCTTTTGTTGTGGTTCCGACTTCGTAAATCTTGATATATCCAGTTCTAACGGTATATTCAAGGTTTACCAACTCGTTGACCAATGCAGTCGCTTGAACATATGGATATAAGACCTTAATTTGTTCTTCGGCCGGCAACTTTCGATATTCCTTATCTTCCTGTAATTCTTCGCGCTTTTGAATGTCATTCATAGGTAATCTGAGTTTTCCAGATTCAATGACATTCTTTAGGGAAACTGCAATTTCGTGGTTGAAAGCCGCATTTGCCTTAACCGTATATACACATTTAATTCCCTTAGTTTTTGTTCTATCGTTTGTTTCGTCATCATTGATACAAGCCCAGGCTGGATATTCTATATCACGATCTTTATCTGTAAGGACGGTTGTACAAGCATCAAATACTCCTAACCCATTACCATTCGCATCCATAACTACATAATCGGCTTCAAAGTCGTAATATAGTTGTTTTAAACGAATAGCTAAGTTCTCCGAAGAAATTGACTCTTGAATACTTTCCAAATAGACAACCTGGCGCTTATATTCATCACCCTCACGAATTAACCTCATCAACGTAAATGCTGATGTATCGTTCTTAACGAGCTTATTTCCACCCATTAAGGCAATATCAAGGGCTACTATTCTAATTTCATTTACTTTATCGACACGTTTGAAATTCGACAACGTTCTTGGTTTTGATCTATGTTGATTTTCAACGAATTCTTGATTAGTTGGAGGTCTAAACGTCTTTCCCACCGTTCTAATCTTGTTTAATGGATCAAGCTTGAAGTAGGCTTTATCATTTTCACCAACAAATATAGTTTCATATTCCATATCAAAACTCGTTTGATCGAATGTGTCACTCGTTCTTTCGGCATCAACCGCACTCTGTGAAAGTAATCCGCTCTTAACCGATAATTGATATGGGAGAATTGAAACGAAATAACGCTTATCCGAATTGGTCATTTTCTTAAAATAGCTCTTGAATTCGTCCCATATCCAATGCGACTTATACCAAGCAGAAGAAATGTAAATCTGTTTGTTTTCCTCTCGCTTTAAGTGACTATATTCTGGTTTCGATAAATATGGTGGCTGGCGGTAAACGTTAAGCATCGGTTTTAGAATCTTATCCAATGTTTCTTTCTTAATCAGACGAAATTCGTCACAGATTAAGATATTACAACGTAAACCACGAGCACTTTCACCAGATGTAGCGGCAAAGATCCTCGATCCATTCTTAAACTCAACCTTTGCCTCATTGACCGTCGTTTTAATATGGTCCTTCTTGTAACCTATTTCGTATCGAACTGCTGCTGATTGATCGTAAAAGTCCACTATCTTTTGTGAAATGATATTTGCAGCTTGGCTTCTTGTCAGTTTTGTTATCGTAAAGGCTTTTTATCCTCTACTTCTTATGATTTCTCATAAGCTCGGCATATCTTTTCATCTCTGAGAGATGACCCGGCCTCGTGGATTCATTATTTCAGAATCTATGCTCTGCACGTGTTCGCTTTCTCGCGACCTTCCGCTCTGATTACCATGCTTATATCAAGTTTAGGCTTCCAGCTTTTTCCGGGTTTATTATCTGTATTGTTGCCAACACAGACGGCAAATTCTTTTCTTGATCGTATATATTTTAGGTATTTTCTATTGAGTACTGAATTATAAGTAATTCCTTCAGCCTTATATGCGTAATCTAATATTTTTAAAACATCAGAGATGGCAGACGATGTTATTCGCCAATTACCATCAGACTTCCCATATAATCCCACACGTACATCTAACGTAGACTCAAAAATTGTTTCATAGCAAATAAGAACGATTTATCTGCACCCGTAACTGTAAACTCGGCAACGCGCCTATTACGATCATTACGGATACGCGAAGTAAAAGCTCCATCTCCATCTATAAAACCTCGAATGTAATGTGGCATAAGTCCTATAGAAACTTGCTCTTCTGTTGGGAATGGCAAAGAATATGTTTTTCTTGGATATAATCCAAGTCTCTCTAAATCCTCAACCATGCTTGCTGAATAAATAACGATTTGACATTCTTCAGAACAAATATTTCGCTTTTTGTTTACTGATTCATAGTATGTAATTGGGTGATTTCCGTTAATACATTCTCTGAATTTTTTAAGGTGTTCATCATCACTTTTTTGTAACCCAATTTTAAGACGCTTCTGTGAACCCTTTTCAGAGCTTGTATCTATAATGCATCCATCAGCAGCAATGAATCCTAGCCAATATGCTTTTTCTGGCGTATCAATTGTATTGAAATACGAAGCATTAAAGCTGTATTTGTATCTTGATCGCCTTAAGCCTAAATATGGAAGATGTTTTCTTATAGATCCTACAGATCTCTCCAAACAATCGCCTATTTCTCGGCATGTCATTTTCCCGTAATTATCCTTGAGGAACTTCTCTTCCTCTACGGTCCATCTCTTCATTACTCTTACGATATGTATCCTCCCAAAATATATACGTTTCTTTTTTACCTGAAGCCAATACTATTTTTGTTCCAGGATATAAAATACACCGGACAATACAGTACAAAGCAATAAGGAAACTTTTTCCCTGACCTCTCGCCGCAATATACATGAAGAAATCAACCTTATTCATCATGTAAAACAACAATTTCTGATAAGGCTTCAGGTTAACTCCAAGATAATCTTTTACGAATATCTGTGGGTTTCTTCGCCAATATCCAACCCATTTCATCAGGTTGCGTTCTCGTTTTTCAAAATAGCTAGACTTTTGTTGTGTCTTTTCAGTCTTCATATAGACTTTCAACCTCCTTTTCAGAGGCGACACCAAAGGTTCTCTTCATAGGAATCACGAACCATTTTTCAATGTACTTCTTTAGGCCAGCAGCGTCTTCGTATTTATCGCTATCTGGAACAGGTTCACTAAGTTCCCAACCTTGAATTCTTTGACCCAACGTCTTTCCACTGTCATCATTCCCACTAAGTACAGCGTCAAACCCTAAATCCTTTGAATCTTCTGAATATGCTTTACGTAAGGCAGTGATCGCCTTAGAGTCTCCATCCATAAACGCCTTATCCAATGCGTCCTTCAACTTTACATTGGCAACATATCTCTGAATCTCAAATGCCGTTGTTGCCGGTTTAATTGCAATAAGACCTTGTAGCACATTCTCAAAATAAGCATATTCTTCTTCGTTATATCCCTTACCCCATCTACTTTCTAATTCGGGGGTAATGCTTACTGTTTCCTCGGCATGATCTGTTGTGAATACAGAATCAGAGAAGGTCTTGAAATTCTTATACGGAGCTATTTTCTTTAAGTATTCTCCAAAATTAGGATTCTTACTTGTTCTCTTTACATCGATGTAAAGGTTCTTGACAAAGGGAATATTTGCGAATTGTGCCATTTCAATAACCGAATCCTCATTACTAAAATCCGCTACCGTATTGGCACAATCACGACAAATAGAAAAACCATTGTCGAATAATAAGTTCTTGTGTCTTAAAAGTTGGTTAGACCTTTTTTCTTTACCACAGATGACACATATTTTCCCTGCCATTGACTCACCTCTCTACTTCATAATTGCTTCGTGAGTTTGTGCTAGATTTCTTAATATGTGAGCATACCGGTCAAGGTCTGCCATGTTATGAATTGATAGTTCTTCGCACGCTTCAATTTCGTCCATTTTTCTAAGCACGAACTCAACATGCTTCTTGAGGGCGACATCAATATCTAAATTCATATGATTGTCCCCTTCGTCACATAACTTACGCTCGTGTAGTTTTCACAACAGACAATAATCTCAGTTTCATTTTTTATTTGTTATTAAGGAGGTTTTCACTGGTTATTATCTGCTTTGAAAATCACACGAGCGCTTCCGTGTGACATTATTTAGTTCGGACTGCTTAACCAACCCAACAGCCCATTCGATCGTGGGTTTTTATAGCTCCATGGACTAACGGATGAACTGTTAACTTAATTATTCAGCAATCTTCTTTGATAAAGTTGCCTTGTGTACGTGATGTGCTGGAACTTCAATTAATTCACCAGTTACACCAAACACACGCTTGTAAGCTTCCTTGTACTTACTTTCAAACTTAGCAAAGCCTGTAATGTTTACTGACTTGTTATCCTTCATAATTGACTTGATACCATCAGTAAAGGCTTCCACAATCTTCTTAGCTTCAACCTTTGTAGTTTCTTGTTGCTTTGCAATAATTTCAATTAAATCTTTCTTGTTTAACATATTTTTCTCTCTCGCTCTCTTGTTAAAATGTTTATTTTATACGGTGAGGATATGTCAGAGTCGAACTGACTAATACCCTTAATCCTCATAACTCCGCGGTTCGCAACAACCGCGAAGAAAAATGGTACAAACGCAAGTATTTTACGACTAAGCAGATAATTTATTATCTACTTCCTCATTAAGACAAGCGCACCCTTCATGTGCGCGCAACTTTTTTAAGGCATTTTTGCAAATTCTTGTTAATTTTTTTGAAACATTCTGATGAGTAACACCATAAATAACGCTTATTTCATTAATTGATCTTTTCCCATCAAAATAATTCAAGAATATTTGATCAGTGTTTTTTGTACAGCCCATCCAAACAATTTTTTGTAATTCTTGCAGATTTCGTAATAAATCAAAAGAATAATCTTCAAAATTTAACCTTTTCAGATCCTTGTGAAGCCCTAATTTAATAAAATTTCTTAAGTCATTAACTTCTAAATTGTTTGTATCAAATAAGCGTTCAATATATTCTTTTTTATTTTCCTGATTTTTTATTTCATAATCCTTTGACATAATCGGATTAACCCAATCATCAATCTGCGCAGTTAGCAATGTGGCTTTAGCCATTCTTGTTCTGTAATAATCATAATCACTCGCATAAAATGGATAATCTGTTTCCTTGGGATTATCTATATTGCGCCCGTGTACTAAGTATTGAACAATTCGATCATTGAACCAGCCCGAATAGCTTTCTGCCATTGTCTTACCCTTATCGATATCATCACGATTAAATTCCTCAAAGAAGTTGGGGTTCAATTCTTTATCAATGTTCTCTTTTCTCTCTTTGTACGTCATTAATTCAGTTTTAAATAGTGTTTTGTTCACCTTGTCTTTGTATCCCCTCTCTTTATATCAAATAAATTTATTTTAGTATTTTCGTTGTGATTATTTTTAAAAAATAAAAACCGTGTTCGCTGGTGTTATTGTACCAAGAACACGGTGGGCAGGTCACAGATCTGCATCTACCGGTAACGTTTTTTTGAAAGTCAAGCTGTTTATGCAATTAATTGAATATGTTCCCTTTTGATTTTTGTCTTTATATTATCTCTTAGATTTTCCCAATCAGGAAGATCGGCATAATAATATTTACGAACTGTACCTTTTTCTGAGGCACAAAGAAAATAACAAATTAGTTTATTATCCCTCAGCCATTTAAGATGTCGGTCAACAGTTGTACTAGTTGTATTTAGCATATGGGCAATATATTTTGAATTTTTTTCAACTACAGAGGTGTTTGTGCTTCCCGCATAAACAGTAGATTTCATAGCAGCATACACCCCAATATGTTTTAATAAAGCGTCGCCCTTAGAGATTTTAATAATTGATTCTACCGTTACCGGGGAGAGCCTCCCATAGTTATCTTCGACATCAGGTATAATAATATCTTCTCGGTCTATGTATAACATCGATTTGATAAGTCTAAGACGTTTAAGATGATTTAATGACTTGTGGATTTTACTAATTTTTTCCTGATAACGTCCTGCTAATTTACTAGTTTTATAAATTAGTTTATATAGGCTTACATCATCTGCGCCAATAACTGTTCTCTTGCCATTATATATAGTTGCTCGTGAAGACATATAAGACAGATATATAAATAAGCTAATTTCGTCAAAGGTTAGTTTATCATTAACTTCAAGATCGAAATTGATTTGGAATATGTTCTTGTCAACGATCCCATATATTTCTGTTTTTGGCAATCCTTCTTTGTAACTATCGTATTTCGTGATTAGATTCATCAATATCCTCCTGTGATATATGTTCTGAAAAGCTCCGCCTACGCGCGGGCTTTTATTTCCCTATTACTCATATACCTTTTCTTATTTATATATTAATAAGGACCACGCATTGATAAGAAAATCTACACCCTTTCGTGGTCGAGGCGGTAGAAAATCTACACCTTTTCGTGGTCACTTCAACAAAAAAAGATGTAGATTTTCTTACCTTTTTTGAGTTTGGCGTCATATCAACATTCTGGAGGTTATCTTACCAAAAATAGCATGAGCAAGTCACAGATTTGCACCTACCAGTAACGTTTTTATAATCCTGGATTTGTTTTAAAACTCAAGCTTATAGATTGGAATTTCTGGACGATTCTGTGCCTTTTCTGCGCTGCGACGCTTAATTTCCTGTATACGAGTGTAAAGCTTCGGATTGTTTTGGCGCATTTCTTCTTCGTCTTTTGCAACCATAGCATTTACTTCTTCTTCAGACATAAAACGCTTTGCTGGCTTTTTCTTGTAACTAGAGAACGTAGTTTTTACGTTGTTGTTATAAAAGTCAATCATATCTTGGGCGCACTTATCCCCTCGTTTAATAGCATTGGTAATAGCGGCTTTGATATATGCGATAGCATTAGTAACCTTATGACCTTTGCTGCTTGTAATTACGTAGTTAACCATGTCTTCGTTAGCTTGACTGATTAGAGAATGTAGTTCAATAGCCATAGGCTTTGTAATAAAACCAAATACATCACCAAATGAATTCTTTATCTTTTCTGGTAAAGAGTGATATGGATTCTTGTTTGATTGATTGGGTTGAATTTCATTTTCCTTACGCGTACGCGCGTTATCATCCAATCCATTATTATTTAAAAATACATGAGATAAACTAGAGTGAGATAAACTAGTATTCCCTTTTTGGTTGCACGTGTATTCCCGTTGGGACTTCACAGTCATATCAATGGTTTGAGAAGATAATTTAAGAGTTTTACTGAATTCAAGCTTGGATGCAATAGTCCAGTCAGAAATAGTCTTTTGAACAGTGATGGTATGATTTTTCCATGGCAAAAGAAGCTCAACATTATTTGGTGTTTGTTGAACTGGGTAAACATAGATTTTGTAACCCTTAAGTCCTTCACGAACAATCTTAATTAAATTCTCTGATTCTAATTGCTTACGAAATTTACTAATCATTTTGGCTGTTGTGTGAAGTACCTTGGCAGCTAATTCATTAGTAAAACGAATAAAAACTCCCATATCATCAACGAATGCAGTATTCCCTAAACGAGCGTTATTCATTGATGCAGAATAGCGGTCAGCGTAAAGAGCGTACAACATCATTGCACGGGAGTCTAGATTCTTATATTTGGGATTTTCGAGTAAATCTAGGTTGATACCTAGAAATGCTTTTTGGTTATTCATTGTTTTTCTCCTAATCATTTATTTGAAAATGAGTATAAGAAAACAAGCTCAACCTATTGATTAATCGACAAAGTATGGTACTATAAATACATACAATATATGAATAAAAGTTTTTTGTCGATCTAACCAAATGCCTAATGGTTGGGTCTTTTTTTATACTCTTTATTCAGTTGTAATAGTTATCAAAGGGTGCCTAATCCTTCTCAAACTTGGTTCGCCTAAAATACCACTTATTGTGGTATGTAATATAAGATACCATACCCGAATTTAAATAGCAATATAACAATAATGTTCAATATATTTTGCGTGAACCATATTAAATCACGCTTAAATAACACTATCTCACGAACATATACTTTGATAGTGACTTATTTTCGGGCAGATATAAAATTGTTTTGTGTGAGCCAATCATATAAATAACTCTCACCTGTAACACATTTGGATAGTTTGTTGTTACAAGTAGATAATCCCATCAAAAACCTAAAAAGTCAATAGATATTAATAAGTCGTGTATATCCCATTATGTATAGTATTAAAAACATTATATATAATGGGATATGTTTTATAGATAATTTATAATTAATAATATATTTCACATTATGCATTATATAAATCACATTTAACACTTTTGTGTAGTTTTATGCGATTCATATAATATACATTACATATTACACTTAACACAATCCGAAAGGTTTGATATTATAGTACTTAATAAATAGGTGAGGTGGAATTGAAATGAGTGCAAAAGTAATTTCAATGTGTAATCAAAAGGGTGGTGTTGGTAAGACAACGACCACTGCATTGGTAGCGTATAGTTTGGCAAAAATGGGGAATAAGGTATTATTAATTGATTTTGATCCACAGGCAGATTTGACAACATTGATGGTAAAGACAAAGAGTCAAAAGTCTGATGAGATTTTATCATTTAACAAGACGCTAATGAGCGCTATTAAAGATAATGAAAGTTTGGATAATGTTACAGTTCAGGTAATGGATAATCTTTATCTTGTCCCAACTGCTAGTGATTTTTATCTATATCCTAGATATCTTGAACATGCTTATCTTAATGAAAAGGAGCGTGTCGCATCCTTTAAAAATAAGCTAAGTGATATAAAGGACAAGTATGATTACATTTTTATAGATGTTAGTCCTACGTTGAGTTTACAAAATGATACAGCTTTGTATGCTTGTGACGAATTAGTAATTGTTCTTCAAACTCAACAAAGAGCTTTTGACGATGCAAAAGACTTTATTGAATATATTCAAGACGACATAATTGATGAGTATATTGCTGACACAGAAGTATTAGCAGTTGTTCCTGTTTTATCTAAAGACAATGCTAAAGTCGATCAATTGATTTTGGAAAAATCAAGAGAAGAATGGGGAGCTGACGTTTTTAATAGTCATATTAGGATTATGGAAAGAGCTAAAAATTATGACGTCACAGGTATTACAGAAGATAGAGATGCATGGGACAAAAAAACTCTCAATGTTTATAAAGAAGTTGCAGTTGAACTTTTAGGGCGTATTAAGGAGGCACATGAATAATGGCAATATCAAAGCCAGCTAAATCAAAGAATTCCTTGAAAAATAGTGAGGTAGATGCAAAGCCATCATTCAAGGAGATAACAAAAAAAGAAGACATCTTAACAGACAATAAAGAAGTGTCCTTTCCAGTTAATATACGTGTTGACAATCATATTCGTAATAAGGTTTCTGCCTTAATTAATCTTGGTGTTGCAAAAAATGCAAAGGCAGTTGTCGAACATATGATTGAGAGTGAAATTGCTGAATTAAACGAGAGTGAAAAAACTCGATTTGATAGAATGTATAATATATTAGAGCAAAAGGACTACATGTCTAAAAGCCTTAAGTAAACTATGAAACGCTACCAAAGCGTTTTTTATTTGCCTTCATAAAACTTTCTAAAAGTGTTAAATGTTATTTACATTATGTTAAATACATAGTATTATTAACATTGTGGTAATCAAAAAGAAGATTATATCATATAAAAAAATAAAATATCTTATTTAGTTACACTTAAATTTGTATTAAGTATGATATAATATGATTATGTTATAAATCGGAGGTAGAAATAATGGTTGAGAAGATTATGAAGGTTGCAAATGATTTGGGATATGGTTCTGTAAAAGCAAATGTTGATGGTGAAAATATTAAGTTTCCGTCAGTTATAGCAGCAGAACGTCCACAAGATGTACAAGCTCCTATGGAATTTGATTCTAAACAAGATCAAGATACATATATGAAGAACTTTCTTAATAACATGGACGTTAGTGTGTCAAGTAATGCAGTAAAAACCTCTGGAAGATTTTTAATTGGTAATGCTGCGATCGACAGTGGTCTATCTATGAGGGCTTTTGATGTTAATGACTTTACTGGTAAATCAGAAACAGATTTAGCAATTATTCTTACTTTAAGTTTGATAGCTGGAAAGAAAGTAAAAGAAGCATATGAAGCTGGACAAGACTTAAAGGAGACTCTAAAGGTAAAAGTTAATATGGCGACTGCGTTACCTATTTCAGAAGGTAAGGTTAATAATGCAAAAGATCGTTACAAAGAACGTTACATGGGTAGTACGCATACAGTAACTTTCCATAACTTTAAGGATCCAATTAATGTAACCATTGAATTTAATAAAGTATATGTTGCATTAGAAGGTGAAACAGCCCAAATGCTTATTTCCTCCGATTATGATGGATTAACAGATAAAATTAAGGAAGACTTTGATAAGAACTATTCAGAAATGAAGGATGAAGTTGGAGCTGACGACCTTATTAATTCACGAAATGTACTTGGAATTGATATCGGAGAAGGGACTACTGATGTAGTAGCAATTATTAACGGTAAAGCTAATCCAGCAGCATCAGCTTCGTTACCACAAGGATACGGAAATGTATTACAAGATGCAGTGCGTGTTCTTCAAGATCAACAAATGAATTTTGAGGAACGTTCACAATTACAGAGTTTCTTATCTGAAAAGGTCAGTCCATTGCGTCGAGCTCGCCAAGATAAAGTACGTCAAGTTGTTTACGACCAATTAGAACCATTAGCTGACAAGATTATCGATACAGTTAGTCAAACAATGCGTATCGCTAAGGATACTGAACTTGTTTACGTATATGGTGGTGGTTCCATTCCAATGCTAGATGAGAGTAATCTTCGCGAAGTATTGAACGAAAAACTTAAGAGCTTCAGTGGTGGATATGATGTTCCAGTAATTTGGATTGATAAGGAATATGCACAATATTTAAATGAATTAGGATTACAAGTAATTGTTGAAGCCTTATAGAGAGTGTGATTTTTATGGCGAAAATGATTAGAAAAACTATCCTTATTCCCGAGGATTCAAAAGTTGCAGAATGGTCTAAAAACCAGTCACAATTTTCTCCGGCTGCTATTAGGGCATTAGAAATGGTAGTTAGGAAATATGGAACTGGTGATCTTATCCAAGCTATTTTAGATAGTGCAAGCTTAGATGGACAGTTAGGTACTATTAACTCAGTTTCAAAACTAGAAGAAAAGACGTCGGTAGAAGAGAATGATGATGTCGATGTTGAAGAAAAGCCCAAGCGCAAATTAAGGACAAGAATTGGAAATAAGAAAAACGATAATGACTCTAAAACTGATGACAGTTCTTTGAGTTCTAAATTGAAAAACAGGCCTAATTTAGACATGTTATCGTAATACTTAATCTGATTATATATGATTTAATCGGAATTAAACATATAAAGTAATATAAAATGTGAAAAGCCACAGTAACAGATAAACTAGTTACTGTGGCTTTTATTTTAAATAAAAAAAAGAGCGCCTATCAGGGCGCCCCACGTTAAACCAATGCGTGAGCTAGGAAGCACCCACATCACACGGCCTAATAATATTGATAACTATATTATAGCATAAAATAAATATGATACAATAATTAGGCACATTTGAGCGGGCTTAGGAAACCCGACTAGTGCAGAAAGGAGGCAACTCCTTTATGACGCATTGGTGTCTAATAATATTGATTGTGCCTAATAAGCACGTTAAACATTTAATTAAAAAGATTAGTAAGTGGTTATGTAAGTAATCCGTAATTATTTCAGCGGTGGTATTTACTGTCGCTGTTTTTTATTTAAAGGAACTTGTGGAATAGCTGTTTTAATAATTGACCTACATAATTATTGCTCATAAATAATCAAAACGAACAATGAATAATGGGGCTAAGAGCTGATTTAGATAAATTAATGTAATTTTGATTTATGACCCGTTAACTCCATTCTACGTTGGTGTTTGGCTGTGTTTAAAGAGAAAAAGAAGGCGAGAATAGTTACATAAAAATGAAACAGCATTTTTTGATGACTTCACAAGCGACAATAAAAGCAGTGATAGAAAATAGAGGTTTTCTTCCTATTACAATGGATAGATGGCGGCGGAATTATGAAAAATAGTCTGAGTGGAAATAATGAACCAATACGAAACATATAATTATAGGTTATTAGAGTAAAAATACCCCGCACCCTTTTTAAGTTTGTGAAATTTTCTGGAATTAGATGTTTGAAACCCCTTGTATTATCGAAGATGTACTAATGAATGTCTCAAGTGAATAATAATTATAAAAAAGTACTACTAGATCCTATTAAATAGGATTTGGTATTAGTTCATTTTTTTTGGTTAAAAATTCAGTGATTTGAGTAAAAATATCAAAATGAAAAATAGGGAGTTTCGATAGGGTTAGTTACATGAGTAGTAGGGTGCGAAATATTAAGAATGATGAATTTTTAGTTTTGTACAATAAGACAGATTATTTCGTAAATAAGTTAGGTATGCATAAAACGATGTTTTCATAACAATTTTTGTTCATATTTTAGTTATTTAGAATTGAATTCTTGAATTAGTGAAGAAAAATTCACAAAGTATAATTAAATTCAGTAATGTTGTTTGTGTAGAAGTCGAAAGTTTGTGAATTGAGGAATTCCTCATAGGGAGTTTCGAAGATTTTATTGGGTGCAAAATAGGGTAGTTTTGAGTAATTTTATGAAAATAATTGTTATGAAAGCGAGAGGCAATTTTCTTTGTTTCAAAAAATGGCTATTTTGGGTGCGCAATATTTTCATAAATCAGAATAATTGGGTATATGGCATTAAGAACATAAATATAAAAATGTACTATAAAGCGATATATGTATCTATTTACTGATAATACTTGATAAAGAACATTAGTTCGTGTATTATAACAAGGGAACATACGTTTAATATAAGAATGGGGAAACGACAGTGGAGATTATTAAACTAGATACTATAATTAAGGAACTATGGGGTATATCCAGTTTAGAAAATAGGGACGATAATATTATTTGGACTGCATATTATATATTTGAGAATAAATATATGAATGATGGTTATGATGAACAGTATTACTATTTAATGAGACTGATGCAGCGATTATTAAAGTGTCCAGATGGTCTATACGAAGGGTATATATTATATGTAATTAGTAGTATTAATGAGGGCTATTTGAGTAAATATAGGGAGTATGTTGCCAATTTAGATGACGAGACCAGAGTTGGGTTAGAAGAGTATATTAATAATGAGATGAATTAGAGTCTAGGGTAATTCCTAGGCTCTTTATTTATAGTTGAATGGGAAAGGGTGAGAGGAATGGGTAGGGATATTGTGTTGAAAGATTATGAAAGATATTTTCATAGTTTTGAAAAGGTTAAATTTGGTATTAATTTATTGGGATATTTGAGGGGTGATAGGGTGCGAGAAATGGGGTGAATGGAAAAAATTTTGTGGTGTGTGAGTGAAGCAACTACCCTAAAATTTTCCCTAAAAATTAAGGCGTTTTGAGTAAAATAACCCCCGCCTATTTGCAAATTTAAGACACAATAATAGTTGTTGTTATGTGTAAACGGTTACAAGAATATTTTAATATCGAAAAAGAAAGCCCCTATCTTTTGATAAGGGGTAATTTTATTTATAAGGGGCTACAGTTGTAAACTTAATATATTTATTTTGGTGGGCTGGGTAGGGTACTTTTCACTAATTCATATGAACAAAATTTCATATATTATAATCTGCTATGAACAAATGTTCACACATACTCACACACCACACCAAACACCCAATAAATTAATATAATAACCGTTTACCTAACCTAACACCGCCCAATAATTCACCCACACCCCTAATAAATAAAATCTAACTAATACATATCACAACCAACACAATAATAAACCCAGACCATAAAAATTCACTCTTGACAATTTAAAATTTACAAACGTAACTTAATACACACCCCTAATATAATAACTAACTAACCAAACACACTCACGCAATCCGCCTACTTACTCACTCAATACATACATATCAATATACTACTCACTTACTATATCATTACAATAACATATGAAAACATTATCATATATCAAACATACTAATCACACTACACCCCATACACCGCACTCACTCTCAGCCTTGACAATCTAATATCTACAAACGTAAATCAGTTACTAACTCAATACATTATATACATCACTACACTATCATATTACTTCACTATGCATATCACTATGTAACACTACTCACTCACTAACCTATATACATCTATACACAGACACAAATAACACTACTATATATCACTATCATAACAACACTATGCACGCTACTATATACATATCACTGTAATACCTATACACTGCTATACATCACTATGTAAGCGTTATCATATAACCACAATACAAAAGGGCAACACGCTAAACACTAACGCATTACCCTAATTACTATTATTATTTTTTTAATTCTTTCAATCTTTCAGAAATTAATTCAGAAAAAAATTCTAGTTCGTCAATCCTTGCATCATTCAATAGAAAATTTTTCGCCCTAGATTTTTTCTGATTGCGATAAACTTCTTTTTTATGTCTTTCTTGATAGCGTTTATTTGCTTGTAATTTTGCTTTACTTGTTTTGTTTTGTTTGTTTTCCATAATTCTATATTTATTTTAATTATTTATTATGCTTTAAAGTATTATATATTTTTCTCGCCTTTTTGATCGCAACCGTTAGACAAACAAACCCGAAAAGATATAGACCAATTAATATGATCCATTTCATATTGTCACACCCTTTTTATTATGTTATTATAACACTGTAGAAAAAGGGAAGTGGTCGCAACACTTCCCAAATATTCATAAATGTAAGTTATTTTTGCCCCTTGTCCTTATCTGACTTGTGGGCTTTTTCTTTTATGATAAGAACTTTTTCGATTGATGTTACTATCGCCAGAATTCCACCACTTACCAAACTAAACAAGGTTGCAGCATGCAACAATATAGAATACAATTTGACCACCTCAAACCTTTATTATTTGTTGTTAGTGTGTCGCCTTGTAAACTATATTAATAGCTTACGTATATTATAATAACACAATTCTTCATGTTGTCAACATGTATATTTATTTTTTTCTTTATCGTTTTTTTATTATGTTTTTTCTTCCTTATATAGAAAAATAAAGGGGTGTTATTTTTCTATTCTGTTAGGGTTGTAAGTATGATATGATAATTATACAAAAAGGGAACGGCGCCACGTTCCCTCAATATGTAAGCTTTTAAGCCTTTAAGCCTTAACGTTTTTTACTTTTGCGTTTTGGCTTTTTCTTTTTCAATTATTGACTTTCAGAAATAACGATGTTTAAATTATTTTAACCCCTTAAGGAAAGGGGGTGGGAACATGAACAATAAAAAGAAAAAAGAACAATCTTTTAAGGTTGTATATTGCGAGTTCAGCCTTTTAAGATTATTCTTTAAATTCTTTATTATTAAGTAGTGAATAACTCACCGCCCTAAAGGTTAACGGACAAGTTAACAACCTTTAGGGGTTTTCTTGTATCTATATTATAACAATCTAGTAATATCATATCAACAAATATATAATACCACAATAAATTGTGATATAATGTAATTGTAATAAAAATCTCCCTGGGTTGAGCCGTCACACAACAACTCAGGGAAGTGATTACACTACTTTATAATGATGATTTTAAGAAATAACTTTATTAGGCTACACTCAAAGTAAAAAGCCTTATAGGGTTGTTTCTTTTCTTTTTCATTATGTTTCATGTTGTCACCTCCTTACTCAAGGAGATATAACAATTTTAAACTTAAGTATTGTAATAGTCAATTACTGATTGTGTAGTTTTATTTCTGTTGAGTATGGTATAATACTTATAACTTACCATGTTATAAAGTAAAAAGGAGGTGAAGTCTTGGTTAGTGAAGCACAAAAACAAGCAAAAAAGAATTATGAAAAAGCTAATCCAGATAAAGCTTACTATTGGAAGCGTAAGAGTGAGGCGGGGGGCTTTATTCGCCCATCATCTAAAACAAGATTATATCAATTAATAAAATCTAATATAGATATAAGAGATACTTATATCAGTGATTTGAAAGAGTTTAAAATTGAATTAGATAAGCGCCTAAAAGAATTACAAGAGTAGTTATTATAACTACTCTTATTTTTTTACAAAAAATAGTTGACTTTATAACTTGCGATGTTATAATTGGAATCGTCAAAAGGACAACGGCAATAAATACCAGGTATCAAAAATAATTTGAAAAAGGTATTGACATTTATAACATCGGAAGTTATAATAAAGCCGTAAAGTTGATTAGGACAATCACAATAAAGAGCAGTCATCGAACTAGCCTAGGTGATTAAAAATTAATCAAATTTACTTCTTGACAATTTATAACTTACGAAGTTATAATAAAAAGCACAAACTTAATAAATGGATTGAAAGTGAGTTCACTTGAGTATCTAACTTTGACTTCAAGGTCAACCGCTACAATTCAAAAAATTAAGTCTTGACAATTATAACATCGGAAGTTATAATAAAGACACGATAAAGGAGCAGGCAATCGCAAGCCTTGAAGCGATTAAGAAATAAAAGGTTATCCTTATATAACTTACGATGTTATATAAAATTGTTCAAACTAATTGGAAAGTTACCAATTCAAAAAACGTTAACAAGTCGCAAAAGTCAACGGGCTGAACAGGCTTAACATAATAACTTGATAAACCGCAAGGGTGTAGGATTCCATATATCACCTAGGGCAGGATAAAGCCATAACTGTATTCAAGCTAAAAGTTAAGGTGGCGGACAGTGTGAGCGAGAGCATACTCAATCACTTTCAAACCAACATATGCTGAACTTTGAAAACAAAATAACGGCGGTTCAATCTTTCAGTAGAACTGAGAACAACTCCGCAATATCAAAAGTTGGTAAATAACCCGGTACGGTAGGGGTAGGTGATTCCACGTCAACCGCCTAATCAATAGTAGATAAAGGCACCGTGATACTACCAGCAGGGACTTGCTAATATTCCTTGGTTTAAGCCTGTGAAAGTGAAAAAGACACTATTAATTGTTTTTAGAGAGCCTTATCAACACGATAAGACTCTATATAAAGCGATTAATAATAACCGCTGAAGCAAATTAGAAAGGTTTTGATAATTATGATGTCACAAAAGGAACTACAGAAATACGCTGAACAGGATTACAAGTTGGTTGATCCTGAATACATTAAGCAGTTAGAACGAGATAGCGAAAGGCTAATCAGGTTCAAGAAGTACAGTATTTTAGCTGTATTCATTACAGTTATTGTTATTGCAGTGACCTTACCACTTCTACGGGTACTATTGACGAACTTGCTAAACTAATGTAATCTTACACTATTAATCACAACAAAAATACTAAAATATATTAATTGAGGGGTAAATATCATGACACAACAATATGACTACTTTGAAAATGTTAAGAACGATGTAATCGACTTCATCAAGGACAACGAAATCAATGTCAACGAGGTTGATCGTGAAGAACTCAACGAACAACTTTGGATCGAAGATTCTGTAACTGGTAATGGCTCAGGATCATATACTTTCAACGCCAACAAAGCCAAGGAATACGTTGATGATAACAAGGACTTAATCCGCGAAGCAATTGATGAAGGGTTTATGGACCGTCAAAAAACTGCTGAATGGTGGCTTGATGATTGCTATGAATCAATTGATGTTTCCTTGCGTTGCTATGTATTAAGTCAAGCGATTGATGATGCTATCGAAGAATTAGAAGACTAACCACAACCACACAATACAACCACTCGGAGGATAAATAACCATGAAGAAAAATATTGCACTAATCGTATTAACCCTAACAACTATCGTAAGCGTTACCGGCTGGATTATGTCAAAGCATGAAGCCAACTCAAACGCAATCACAATGCACAGTGAGGCAAAAATTATTAGTAAGACTATTGGTCACAAACAGAAAAATTTATCGCTCAAGAATGACGACACTATTAAAACTCAGAATTTCGAGGTTGAGTACCACGACCAAGGCAATGGTGACTACACCCTCGTTGTTGTTCCTACTGATAAATCACAAAAAATTGTGGGTCAACAAGGTGAAGGTGCTGATGGTATTGAATTGGTCAACGTTAAGAATAAAAGAAATTATCACTATTAATTACTGAACAGAAAATAAATTAACCACTTGGAGGAAATAAAAATGAATGAATTTAAGACAAAAGCGAGCCAGAAGAAACTTGATAAGTTTATCGAACTTGTCTTAACGAAAGCTGACAAAAAGGGTATTAGAATTGCGAGCTTATGTAATGACGCAATCGCAGTTTTTACATTCAACAAGTTGTGGGAGTATGACGTAATCAATCAAGCGGTAGTTGATAACTACTGGTGGTGCCTACGTATCGAACACTAAGAAAAAATTATTGAGGAGAAAATAATCATGAAGAAATTACACTATCGCCGAGAAAACTATCCAGTTACTTTCAAATGGATTAAGCCAGACGACTACTTTGATGGTGAGCTAATTCGTAAGTCTTGGTATTTCAGTGTTTGCGATTGGTTCGGCAATGAGCTTGAAGGTTTCTATGATGAAAACGAAATGATTGAGTCTTTAGAGAACTTATCAGATGAAGAAGTCGAGGATATTCAAATTTTCGCTTATCCACTTGAAGATGGTGAAAGTGTAGAAAAGCATGAATTAGTTGGTATAGCAGGGGCGATGCCAGTTAGTCAAACAACTATTGTTAAAGAAAAATATGTTTTTCCTATTTGGTAAGTAGAAAAAGAATTTTTAGATAAACGGAGGAAATTAAAATGAGTAAATCAATTTGGACGAAAACCCAGAAAGCCTTATTCGATTGGTTGGTACAGTGGGAAGTTAGTGGTGACGAAGAATTAGCAACCAAAATCGTAAATGCTGGTTATTTAGGGTATGAATATGGAGCAATTGGTTGTGAGGAAGTGGATCAGGAACAATATGAAAACGATAGTGATTATCGTTCATTTATTGATAGCCAGTCAGAAAATTGGCGAGATGATGAAGATTTGCCCGGAAGTAAATGGTGGTTGATTGGTGCCCAATATTAAAAATTAGATAAACGGAGGAAATTAAGATGAGTTACGACACAGTAGTAAGGTTCAGAATTGACCGTGAGAATATGACCATTGCAGGGACCTATCGATCTAGCAATAGTTGGGACTGGAACGGAAAACGCACGGTAGAAGATTACACGAAAGCATATGAAACATTTGAAGATTTTAAGGAAGGAGTTTTCGGATTTGCTGATGACGCGCTTAATGGAAGCTTAAGATTCAGTAATTCAAGCACGATGAGCAAGCGATTAACTTGGTTATCTCAGAATAATAAATTGCGATATCGTTACCCAGAAAAGGTAAAGTCCAATAAGCCGGAAGATGCCTGGTACAAAGAATGGTTTGTGGTGAAACGTGATGAAGAGACATTCAAAGTGCTTGTTGGAGAAAAAAGAGTTAAGCCAAAAGTATGGATAATTACAGATGGTGAAAGAATTGGAGTAAAAGTTACATCTCGTTATACAAAATTAAGCTATGATCGTTGGAAGAAATTTTACAGCCTTGATGCGGCAAATGAAATGATGAAGCGTCTTACTGACCTTGGTTGGGTTGAGAGTTACGGCTTGAAAATCGTCGAAGCATAAAAACGATTAACAAAATTAGATATTTCCATAGGCTGGAGCAAAAAGAATTTTTAGATAAACGGAGGAAATAAAGATGGAAAATAAAAAAGTTTATGTTGTTGTTATTGTCGATCATCAAGAGTTTTGGCAGGAACCGACTGATTACATTACTACAGCAACCACGTTAGACAAGGCAAAGAAATTATTAGTTCAATATCTACAATTCAACGAATATAGCGCAGTAGATTTTGGGCAAGAATTAAATAATAGTATCGAAATTTGGGAGCAAGAAATTGATGCTTTGAAACCAAGGATAACATTTGGAATTAATCTAAACGAATTACTGAGCGAAGCAGAAGATTAGATAAAATATGTATTTTATAAAGAAATTTAGGTGCTTAAAACGTTGATATAACAGCATTTGCAAATTGGAGGAAATAGAAAATGAGTTATTTTGATGCAAATTTTGATGAAAAGTCATTCAAGAAAGAGTTAAACAGGGTAGTGAAATTGCATTTGAAGAAAGCCGCCGCTTATAAGTTAGGCGAGCCGTTAGCGATAATTGAAGCCAAATGTGCAATTGCTTTGAGTGAAACCGAGGAATTCCATAAGGCGTTAATTGAAAGTTTGACCGAGGAAGAAAAAAGTAATGTTGATTTCTATAGTTGCAATTATTTCCATACCATGGAAAGCTGCATGGGTGAAAAAATTATGAACGCATGGAAGGCTGGTAAGAAAGATAAGGCAATCGATATGTATAAACACCCGCTATCGTACTAATCAAAAGAAATTTTCATAACAAAAACACTATTAAAAATAAATTCACTATTAAGAGGTAAGTAACATGGATACACAAACACTATTAAATAACGTTGCAACGGGAGTAATGAAGGTACTACAGGAACGAACAAATGATATGGGGGTTAATTGTGTAAAGGCAGGAGAATTTAACAATCTTGAAGAATTTGTTAGCTTATATACCGAATCGTATCCCTGGGAAGAATCTAGCTGGGAAGATGTGGAGCAGCTGCTAGAAGATGGCTATTTAGAAGTGGACAGTGAAGAAATTGAAGAATTATCAGTAGTAGATAATTCACTTTATGTACATTACCGAGATATTCAAGTTTTTTCTGAGTGGTGCGAATGTCTAATTTACGATAAAAATAGCAACGATTATTTATTGGGCTTTTCTAATACGGGTTGGGCTAGGATTGATGCGGCAATAGATTTGGCTACTCAGTCGGTCGGTTATTTTAATTCAAATAACGGAGAATATCGTAAAGTGTTCAATCTCTCTGATTTTGATGAAGCATTGTTTAACCAAGTAATGTATTGGATTGAATTAGAGACTGATTGTGAATATGAAGTAAAAAGGATCAATGGTTAATGAATAAAGAATTTTTGGTGGTGATTTTAGAGTGAGATTTTTAATTGACACTGGCGATGGATTTCGTGAGCGAGTTAATGAACAAGAATTAATAAAGTGGGGTTCCTCATTAGGGTTAGGAATTGAAATGACCTTATCAGATGCAATTCAATCGTTAGAAAACTATGGATATAAAGTAGAACGGTTAGAAGAAAAAGAAATTTTAGGAGAGTGAATAAAATGGAAATTTTAACAGATAATGCAAAAACCGAATTAGTGAGTCTTGTGGAAACAGCTTGGGGCGAGGCTATTTTGACAATGCAACGCGGTGAAGAAGAAAAAGAACTTGTCATCGCTAACACTGGATTGTCAGAAGTAGTTTACGAATCGTCAGTGGATTATTACTTAGATAACTTAGGATGGACTCAAGAACAATTTGATGATTATTGGGAAAACGGTGGTGAAGATAAGGAAATCGACAATTACATTGACGGAACTGTTGAGTATTACGATGATTGGTCCACTTGGGAAGAAATTGCTTAATTTATAAAACACGTCTTTTACAAAAGTAAGAATTGGAGAAATTGTAATCACTAATATGCTATAATGTAATTACGAGGTGATATTATGCAAGAAATTCATGAAAATTCAAAATTTTTTAAGTCTGGAAATTCATTTGGTTTACGATTGACCAAGAGTGACAAAGAAAAAATGCACGCTCAACCAGGTGACGAATATGAAAAAGATATTTCTTCCGATGGTCGAGTAATAACATTTAAAAAGAAAGAAAGTATAAGTAAAGATACACAGAAAATGATAGATAAAATTTTCGATGAAGACTCCGATTTAATAGACGCTCTCAAGGATTTGTAGTATGGAATATTTAACAGAAAAAGAAATTTTAGCTGTAAATAAACAAGTGATTAGAAAAGCGGGTGAAGGAGTTTATGGGCTACAATACCCGGAAGGTTTAAGTTTAGTAGTTGAACAGCCACAGATGGTTGTTTTTGGTGCGGAATTATACCCAACAATTTGGGTTAAAGCCGCGTATGTAATGCAGAAGATTACAAAAAAGCATATATTTTCTGATGGAAATAAAAGAACAGCTTACGTTGCTACAAAGCTGTTCTTAATGAAAAATGATTATCATCTCAAAGTTACTAAGGATGAGGGTATAGCTTTAATGCTTGGTATTACTACACAGGATGATACCGAAGAAATTATGCTTAAAGTAGCAAAGTTCTTAAAAGAACATTCAAGTCGAATCAAAGAGCAAGACCACCACTAATTTATATCAACGGTGGTCTTTCTTTATAAAACGTTTTTTGCAAAAGAAATTTTAATAGAAGTTAAAAGACTTCATTTGAATTATGTTTAGTGAGGAAACTAGGCAGCATTCAAATGAAGTCTTTATTATTTAGGAGGAAATATATTATGAATTTAATTAATCGGATCGGTGAAGAATTAGGCTTTGCCTTTAATTTTGTAAAGGTCGGATTATTGTTAACGTGCTTATTGGTAGCAATTGCAGATTTATTTATGTAGGAGGAGAAAATTATGTGGAAACATAGAACATTAATTGATGATGCAGTAGAGATTTTTAGTAACCTATGTGGCTATATGGGCGTAACTGGGAAAATTTTGAATAGTAATGTTGGAAAAAATTTTCTTTGCGTTATTGCTCCCGAAGGTGGAGTTCGTGCTTACGAATTAAATGATGATTGGTTAGAGAATATTGCTGCTGGCTGGGATAAAAATGATACACGCGTGGAAATTACTAAAGATATTATTTCAAAATTATCATTTGGTGGGCTTGATAGTACTCCATATTCTGATTTAAGTATTAATGATCGAGATTATTTTGATAATTTTAGTATTAAATTAGCTGATCTAACTGTTTCTAGAGGATATATGAAATTATAGGAGAATGTATGACACATTTAATTATTATCGGAATTTGTTTCTTAATAGCAATTTGTATTGATTGGTGGGAAGGAAATTTTCCTCCAAAAATTGGAAAGAAAAATAAAATCAACCAAAAAGGGGGTCGTCATTCTAGGCGATCCTCTTTTTAGAATAAGCAGTCGTTAAAATGACATTTTTACAATGTAGAATGGAGAAAATTATGAGTAAAGTACAGTATAAACAGGGAGATATTATCTATTTAGACTTTAGTCCGGCTATAGATACTGAGATGGAAGGTATTCATCCAGCGGTAATTATTTCTAACGATCGATATAATCGCAATACAAATTATCTTATGGTAGCACCAATCACTTCTGGTGGAACTTATTTTAATGGTTACGTTAATTTACAGGGCTATGCAAATATATATGGTCGAGTAAATGCAACACAAATACATTGTTATTCTCGTGAAAGAGTGCGTTCTTTACCAATGGATAAATTACGACTAGAAGATTTCAACAAGGTTAAAAGACAACTTAGTAAAGTAATTAATGACTTTTGTATATAGCGTTTTCAGCGAAAGAAATTTTTGGTAAAATAAAGGAGTTTTAAAACTAAATGGTCAATCGACGCAATTAGCTACGCTGATTGACCATTTTTGTGTAATTAGGAGGATATTTATATTATGGAAACTTTAGCTGGCTTATTAGAATTGGCGTTTTTAGTCTCATTTATTGTTGCAATAGTCTACGGTGTTAAGTGGTTTAAACAAAGAAAAGATAAAGAGAGCGATCAGTTTAAGAAAAGCAAAAAGAAATTTATCATTACGTGTGTAGTAGTTGTATGTACATTTATTTTCGGTGGAATGGCTCAAAATAGTGCCGATGAAGCGGAAGAGCAGGCAGAAACAGCCCAACAACAGAAGAAAAACAAATCAAATTACAAAGATGATAAAGAAGAATTTGCTACTCAATACTTTGCACTTGGTCACAAGGTAGAACAATTATCTTCCAAAGAAGGTAACGAATGGAATGATGCTATAGAAAATTCTGACGATGATTTTGATGTAGATTCTACAATTGATACTATTCAAAATAATCATACTGATGAGATTGATGATGTTGATAGTAAACTTAGCGATCTTCATGACTTAGACCAGAAGATTCAGAAAAATGATTCTGTTGACGATTCAGACAAAGAGAAAATTCATAATGCTTATTTAGACGCAAAACATTTTGCTAACCATGCTACGAATATTAGTGGAAGCTACGATGACTTTATGGATAAGCATAATGAATTGGACCAAAAAGTAGCTGACCATGTAGAAGAACTTCAAGACCTATAGTTAGCGACAGGAGAAAATTTACTATGAAAAAATATTTTGGAATTATTATTGCATTTTTAGTGGCAATTGGGATAGTTATTATTCCTAATGATGTTCATGCTATGTCTAATAAGGACTTAGCAGGAAAAATCTACTTACGTAGTAGTCCGAAATCAGAAAATCGACGTATTGTCATTTTATTTAACGGAAAAGGAACTGGTTATCGTCAATTTGTTGCTGAAGTAGATGGGAATAACAATATAGACGAGTCAAAACTAAACTCTAATGAAAAGAAAGATTACAACAATATGCTATCTAGCAAAAATGGCTATAATAAAAAGCAAAGTGACGACAGTGACTTTTATCCAGTAAAAGAAGGATGGATGAAAATAAAACATACGAAATCTGGAGATAAAATAAAACTTGATGGTCAGAATGGGCCTAAGTGGTGCAAAATCAATGGTGATGATCCGAATAATTTTACAGTAGATTATGTAATCGACAAGGATAGAAATATAGTTGAGACTTACACGTATCAACTGTCACCACAACAATATAAATTTCAATGGTAAGAAAAACGAAATAAAATGCGGATTTTATAATATTTAATTAAAATATTTATACACTTGATATTGAAAAAACGGAGCTGTATTAAATGGCTCCGTTTTTTTATTATAGCTTTTATATCATTTATTTAAGAGTAAGTAAAATTAAATGCTCGAAATTGACTTATTTGTAGGTGCTATAAAAATTATCTGTTTTTAGTATTGATTTATAAAATCCGCATTGTGTTATAGGAGATATGGAGGAATTACAATGGAAAGAGAAATGCACGAAGTATACTTAACTTGGATTAATTCGTTGGCTACAGCTAATACAATTCACAATTACAAAACATCAGTAACGCTTTTCAGCAAAATGGTGTTTAATAAAGAGCCAGTTGAGATTAGCGAATATGACCTAAATCATCTTCGGTTCAGTGATGTATTAAATAAATTTATTGCACCTTTACGAGAAAAAGACATTAAGGATTCAACGATTAAAGGTCACTTGATAGCAGTTCGTTCACTTATGAAAATGATTAAGAAGGAGGGAATTTATAAAAGTGTAAATATTGACGATTTAAATAATTACGTTTTAACAAATAAATCATTAAAGACAAATGACGTTAAGCACCATGAGGCAATTTCTCGTGAAGAGTTAGAACAATTAAAAGAATTTTTAAAAGAGAGAAGATATCGTAATGATCCCGATGAAACGTTAGGAATAAAATATGCGTTATTAGTAGATTTTATGTTTAGAACAGGCGTCCGTGTTTCAGCGATATTTTCGATCAAATGGGAAGATTTTCAATTCGTCATTGCACATGATGGAACACGTTTTGCACGATTAGACGTTATTGATAAAGGGAAAAAATTAAATACTAAATATCTTGAATTGAGTTATTACAATAAGTTAAAAGAAAAATTGTTTAACGGAGATAAAAATGAATTCGTATTTAACTCTCTTTCGCATGAAACATTAAAGAATGCGCTTAGAGAATTTAGTAAGAAAATAAATCACCAATTAACACCACACTCATTGCGTGCAGGAGCTGCCACTACTCTTTATTACCAAACTAAAGATATTATGTTAGTAAAAGATTTCCTAGATCACGAGAGTATCGTGAACACAGAAAAATATATCCATTCACAACAAGACCCAACAATGACTGGAGCAGCAATGCTAACAACCAATTATGATTACACAGAAATTGATAAGCTCTCAAAAGAACAATTATTAATGTTAATTCACTCACGTCCAGAAATAGAAAATACAGTTTATCGTACTGGTAAGGAGCACAAAGTACTAAAATAATTCACTAATATCTGGTTGGGGTAAATTAATAGCCTATTCTGCTTGCTATAATATAAGAAAGTGTTAATATAACAACACAATTGTATTTGATGTATGGATTTAAGCTATAACTAAAGGTATAATACAATTGTTTAGATTAATTAGGACAGGCATATAGGGGAAGAACATGGAAAATAAGATAATATTAGACAGAATCGGTAATCTTAATGAGATAATTAATGATCTAGGGGAGAAAGATCAGAAAGAAATTAGTGAATTGTTATTGTCAGTGGAATATAATTCAGAACAGGTTGAAATTATATTCCATGTGTTTTTTAATAACTTTATGAATGATAAGTTAAATAAATACCTTCAACTCCGAACATATCGAATTGAAAAATATAGGTCTTTTAATCCTAAATATGAGATTGGGAATAACATAAAACAATTATCATGGTATTACTATGCAGAACGGCATAACGAAATAAGTGCGGCAGGTGCTAATGCTGCGTTGACCGATGTAGAAACAATCGAAAAAAAGTATAACATTCCATTTTGGGAATTCAATAAAGCTCAGATAAAAGAATTTCGCAAATATTTACTTGAAGAGAAGCAACTGAACGAAAAGACGGTCAATAATAAATTGGGCTATTGTCGTACTTTAGTGCGATCAATTAATGACCTGTTATCAAAATATAACGACAAGAAAATAGCGATCGAAGATAATTGGGCTTTACACTCGCATAAATGGAAGCCTAGAAAATTACAATTAATTACCTATAATGAGCTTATGGACAATTTTATGCCGGAATCGCCAAGTCCAGAAAACTTAATTGCTCTATTTCTATTTAAAGGTATATATCTTGCTAGAGAAACGGAAGATAGCGAAATTGCTCGCATTAAACTAAAAGACTTTAACGGAAATGAATTAACTGTCCATGGTAAATATGGTGATAGAATAGTTAAGTTTACTCCAAAAGAAATGGAGTGGATAAATTTAGGGATAAAGGAAGTTAAGGTGAAGAATGGAGGAGGGGCCAGTCCTCAAACTGACAAATACTTTATACCTGTAACACAAGACTCTTACCTATTTCGTAAATTAAAATTTTTAAGTAGTGAAGAAACTCCACTTGGACATTGGACTCTTAACAAGAGACTTAATGAGGCGTGGAAAACTGTGTATGGTAAGGATTCAAAGGTTAGCGCTAATAAATTAAGAATATCTGGTATAATTGACCTGGTTAATCGTAGATTGATAGCCAAATATGGTACTTTACAACCAGAACATCAATCTGACGTGGTGACTGAGATTGTAGAGGTATTTGGTGAGGTTGGCGACTATCCAGAAGATAAGATTAAAGAAGCTATTTCTTCTCAAAAATTCGCAAACTCAATTTGGCATCGTGGACTTATGTACTATCACGATAGAGAAAACTTAATCAAGTAGGAGATAATTGATTAGTTCAATTATCGGCCTCTCACACCACCGTACGTACGGTTCCGTATACGGCGGTTCGACAACTTAATCA
>OFFY01000070.1_pt1 | contig 94234 bp, 82 predicted proteins | sample 1521481 | NCBI WGS metagenome assembly OFFY01 (sample SAMEA3504117, study PRJEB24116) | mouse gut metagenome | biome: mouse gut; feature: mouse-associated habitat; material: faeces | place: Denmark | collected 2011
AGAGATATTTTTTATCAACAAAGATTACTGGAGTAAAATTATGCAAAAAAGAAAACGCATGCAGATTATCCGTGAGGAATTGGATAAAAACGGGATTATATCCATTGATGATCTGGCAAAACAGCTGGAAATCTCCGCCTCCACCATCCGCCGGGACATTGCGGAGCTGGAGGAGAACCATGTGGTGCGCCGGATCCGGGGCGGGGCGATTCCTGTTGCAAATAAAACGTCTCATGAACTGCCCTTTTCCACCCGCACTGATATTTTTAAAGAAGAAAAAGCCCGCATTGCAGAGGCTGCAAAGCAATTCGTTCATGAAAATGATACATTGATTCTGGGAGCCGGGACGACAACACTGGCTTTTGCAAAAACCCTGTCGGATCTCAAGCCCCTTTATGTGGCGACTTCGGATCTGATGAGCGCGCTGGAATTATCCACCTTTTCCAATATAGAACTGACGGTGCTGGGCGGTGCACTGCGGCACTATCATCACAGCATCACGGGATACTTTGCAGAACAGATGCTGAGCCAGATTCATGCGGATACTGCATTTATGGGGGTGGACGCGATTGATTTTAATCTGGGGCTGATGAACTTTTCCACGGAAGATGTGGCGGTCAACAAGCTGATCATCAAGGCGGCCACACAGACGGTAATCCTCTGCGATCATTCCAAATTTGATTCCATTGCCTTTGCCAATATCTGCGGGCTTGAGAGGATTGACGTTTTGATCACCGGCCGGGAAGCGAATCCTGTGTATCTTGACAGGCTGCAGGAGCTGGGGGTAAAAACGCTTGTGGTGTAGCTTTTGTCAGGAGAGCGTTTTGCCAAGCAGCACATATGCAAATTCATAATCGACAAGCTCCCGGAAATAATCTTTGTTGATATTTCCCTGACGGATCAGTGCGCCGACAGAAGGGGAGCCTGTTTTTTTGAGTTCTTCCTTGATTGCTTCTGCCAGAGCCTTGCCAAGGCCTCTGTGTACAGGGTTTACGCCCATATAGAGCATGACATAGGATCTGGGGCGGATGCGGGTCAACAGGATCTTCAGGTAATCCCGGATGGTAAGGTTTCCATAGACCTGGTGTCCATAGTCCGGGATGCTGATGAAAAAGCCCACAGGCTGTTCCTGATAATAAGCCATTTTAATCATCGGATAGTGAACCAGCCACTTCAGATAACCATAGAGGGAAGTAAATTCCTCCTTTGTGATGGGCCGGTAGGCGGGAAACTCTTTGTAAAGTTCAATCAGAAGCCCGTAGACTTCATGGAGGGTGCGGGTAAAGTCGGCCCGGGAGGGGCTTTTGATCACATAACCTTCTGCCCGTTTTTGGGCAAGCCTTTCAGAGAAATGCGTGTTTTCATGGGAACACGGCACGGGAGTATAGTGATTGGAACTATAGCGTTCGAGAACCTCATAACCGGCGGACATCCAGAGACGGGGATAATATTCTTTGTTGTAAGGCTCCCCGGTATAGGAACAGTCAAAGTGGTTGATTTTAAAACGGTAGCGGATCCAGAAGGAGGCGTCAATGGGTCCCAGGATCCGGCTGCAGTGAAAGTCTCCGGCAAGCTGTTCGGCTTTTTCCAGAAGCAGACGGACAGCTTCTTCGTCGTCTTCACTTTCGAAAAATCCAAGGCAGGCGTCAGGGTCCTTGGGATAGATCGTAAGGGCAGCGCGGCTGATGGCAGTTCCCTGCTCGCCAAGCACCAGCAGGGGGATAAAGGTAAAAGAGGGACTCAGGATGTGCGTCCCTGTCAGAAGCTGCCGTTCTTCTTCCGGCTGCTGTACAGAATCTTGGCGGGAGTAAAGGCGGCCGGGCAGTGCGAGAAATTCCCGGATATATGGTTCTTCCCGGGAAAAAGCGACAACGATGCGGCTCATTTGATTCGTCCTCCTAAAGTATCCGGTTTTACATAGAGTTTGCGGATCTGTTTAAAAGCGGGGAGCTTTTGGTTGATCTGCTCCACCAGTTTTTGAACTTCGTTTTCTGGCAAGTCGGTGACTACGGAGGCAGCCGGATGATGGGCTTCTTCGAAGACTTTCGCGGTTCGGATTCGGGGCTCCAAAAGCAGCAACGCCTCAATCTCTTCCACATAGATATTTTTACCATTGGCTGTGAGGATCATGCGCTTTTTTCTACCTTTCAGGTACAGATGACGGCGGTCATCTATCCATCCCAGATCGCCCGTGTGATAGGCACCCTCCGCGTCAAAATCGGAATAGTGGTCATTGCGGTGCAGATAACCTTTGGAGACGCTTTTTCCTTTTACGATGATCTCGCCGACGCCGTCCGCATCCGGCTGATCAATCCACACGTCCAGATTTTCGAAGATCACACCGTTTGATAAAAGATCCGGATCTTCGGGTATTGCAAGCGCGATGACAGAGGACGTCTCTGTGGTTCCGTAGGCTTCCAGCAAAGGAACGCCTTCCTGAATAAAATATGCTTTGATTTTCGGATCTGTAAAGCTGCCGCCGCAGTAGAGAAAGCGCATTGTCCGAAGCACATCCAAGAGTTCTTCTGTCCGGACTTCGTACAGCCGGTATAAAAGGAGCGGGACCATACAGACCACCGTGGGCCGCACTTCTAAGAGTTCCTGGACCATGCGGGTCAGATCCGGGCAGAGGTAGAGCTGCATACCGGAGATGACTGTGTAAAGCACATTGGCCACGCAGGTGTAAACGTGATGAAGGGGCAGAAAGACGCAGGAGCGGTCCGTCTCCATCATGGGGGTGCGCCGGTATAAAGTCTTCCAGTTGGCAAAGAGATTTTCCTGGGTCAGAGGAATGGCTTTGGGAAGGTTTGTGGTGCCGGAGGTGAACAGCGTCAGGACGGTTTTTCGCGGATCACGCGTTCCGGTCAGCTCTGCCTGGACTTGGCTGCCTTCCTGGATCAGTCCGGCGAAGGCATCTTCGATGCAGAACCAGGCAGTGTCCGGATATGGTTCTTTCAGAGAAGAGACCCGGTCTGCCCGGGAGCGGGAGTAAAAGACGGCAGCAGCCGGAAGGACGCAGAAGGTGTTCTTCAGGTCATAGGAAGTCCACTCTTTGTCCACCGGCACACAGACCCCCACATAGGCCATGACGGCAAAGGAAAGGACAATCCACTCGTAAGAGTTTTCGGCGAAAATTATCAGATTTTTTCCCTGAAAACCCCGTGCAAGAAGGGCCTTTGCCATATTTTGAATGTCATCTGTCACTTCCAGGAAGGTGCGGGGACGGTAAATCCCGTTTTCCTTAATATGAATATAGGGGTGGTCGGGCCATTTCAGACGGTCTTCTTCCAGATATTCACAGATCGTTTTCATAGGGTACTCCTTTCTTCCAGAAGGGTGATGGTTCCTGTGTCTGCGTCCAGCCGCACCAGGTCACCTTCCTTCAGACATTCGGTGATGCCCGGGATTCCCACCACGGCGGGCGTCCCAAGTTCTCTGGCTACAATGGCGGTGTGGGACAAAAGAGAGCCTTTTTCTGCGATGATTCCATTGGCCCGGGCGATGAAAAAGACCCAGCCTGGATCCGTCATCCGGGTGACCAGGATCCGGCCTTTTGGATCAACCGGTATAGCAGGATCCTGTATCAAAAGTACGCGTCCCTCTGTGATGCCCTGGGAACAGGGCGTTCCTGTGAACAATGCTTTTCGGCGGTCTGCCTCTGGACGCTGTACATGGCAGGGGTGTTTGTCAAAAACCTTTCCTGAAAAAACCAGCCGGGAACAGGCAGGAAGGGTACGAAAACCTTCGTACTGCTCTTTGCGAAGGGAGATCCGTTCCTGCAGATGAGAAAGGGGCTTTTTTACCTCTTGCTCCAGTTCTTCAAAGTAAAGCCAGAAAATATCCTCCCGGCGTGCGATTCGTCCCTCCTGACAGAGATTCTCTCCCATCCGGAGAACCAGTGTGCGCATCATTCCGTACAGGCGGCTTCGGTTCAGCCGGGACCGTTCCCGGTTGCGGATGCCAAGAGCGGCTCTTCTGGCAAAGAAAAGAGGCAAACCGGACAGCCTGGGAGGCGGGCATGTGTCCTTGGAGTCAGAGAGGCTTCTGGCAGCAGGCAGGGATGGGGCCTGTGCGTACTGCAGGATCTGCCGGATCAGAAGGGGCGGATCGGTGCGAAAGGTGGGACTTTCCAGCTTTAGTTCCTCCATATACCGGTCTCCGAACTGTTGAATATAGCTCTGAAGCTGCCCGGTGAAACCATCGTTGTGTTCTTTTAGGTAACGTGCATAGTCTTCCCTGCTTTGAATTTTCTGAAGGTCACACAGACGGTTTTCCTTTTTAGCCATCCTGGAAAGGCGGATCAGTTCCTGCACCGGTTTCAGGCTGTCCAGGGGATAGATTCTTCGAATCGCCCGGTTGGCTGCCAGGGCATGGTTTGGAACCCCCTTTGCTTTCAGACAGGCTTTCAAAAGTCCGGTGAACAAAAAGGCATACATGTCATTGACCAGGGTCAGATCCCACCGGCAGACCGTCATCTCCTGAAGTGCGTAGTATGTCTTCAAAAGCTTTTGATTGTCACGGGTGTTCGTGTCCGCCTGTGAAAATTTTTGCTGAATTTTGACAAAATAATCTTCCAGTGCTTCCATTCTCCGGGGACAGGTAAGAAGCAGGCAGAAAAAGGAACGGGCGGTTCGAAGCCGGGTGGCTGGTTTCATCTCCTTCGCATGAAAGGTACTTACAGCCGGATCTTTGACTCCCATCATTTCCTGCCAGATGGGGATGATTTTTTTGTGAAAGGGCAGAAAAAGAAGTATGTCATACCAGTTGCTGATCCGGTAATAAACCCGGCCGTTGACCGTATCCACCATATGAGAGAGAACAGGCTGCAGTCGCTTTACGGTGTCTTTGTCCCCGGTCAGCCGCTGGAGCAGCCGCTGGAACACCTGGGTATAAGCCCGGCGGATGAAGCTTTGAGTCAGAGGAAGGGTAAGGCCGGGATAGCTTTCCACAATGTTGCTGTTATCCAGGATGATAAGGGGCGCATCCTTTTGCAAAGTTGTGATGGGGCGGACCTGAAGCAGAAAAAGTGTGTGGTCCTTCCAGGCATATTCCAGGTCGCATTCGGTCTGAAAGAGGGCTTTGACCTTCTGAGACATCCGGATCAGCTTTTGGATCCGGGCTCTGGAAAGGAGCGGTGCATCTTTGGTCCGCTCCCAGTAATAGACCTGGTCAGACAGGTGGTAATAATAAGTAACCGTATCCGCCTGGTCTGAAACGATCCGCTCGCCGGTCCCCTGGCCGTGGACAATCACACTTTCATTTAAGATGCCCTGGGGATTGCTCGTGAAGAGGATGCCGGAAGAATCGGCTTCTATCATTTCCTGCACGATCACCTGGATCCTGATGGAGGCAGGATCTATTCCATGAAGCGCTGCATATTCCAAAGCCTGCCCCTTTTCCATGACGGCACGGATGCAGCCTATGACGTCCTCTCTTTTCACCCGCAGAAACGTTTGGAACTGTCCGGCAAAAGAATGGAGGGCTCCGTCTTCTGCCGAAGCGCAGGAACGCACGGAAAAGAGATCATTTTGGGGAAAATACCGTTTCAGACCAGACCGAATTTCTTCTTCGCTGGTATCTTGGCCGACGCAGAAAAAGCGTGGCACCGGGTATCCCTGTTCTGCCAAAACAAACAGGTTGCGTGCCTTGGAGCCAAGGTTATATGTTTTATAGTTGTTCAGGGTAAGAAGCATCTGCGTATCCTCCGCCTAAATCTTTCCAAATATCAGGTAAACCGGAATGGTTATAAGCATCAAAGATTCCTGGATATAGGTGTATCGCTCCACCTTGTCCACGATGGCAAACTGTTTTGGGTCCTTTAAAAACTGCAGAAATTTCCATGTCATCCACAATACGTTCAGAAGCAGGGCGAGAACCGTCAGCTTATTTAAATTCCACACCAGGAGAAAATTTGTCATTATGTCCACCCAGGTAAGGATTAGAACGAATGTCACCGGCTTTTGATAACCAAAAAGACTGGAATAGGTTACGTATTCCGTCTCATCCTCCGGTGCCCGGATTTTGCGGGAGATCTCCCAGATCAGCGCCGGAAAATACAGAGTCCAGGCGGCCAGAAAATTGATCCAGGTAAACAAAGAGATATGGTATTTGATACAGGTGAAAGAGATGACATAGACATTCATAATCATCTGTACCGGATTGTGGGTGACAAGGGCCAAAGGAAGGCTCTTCTGGATTTTCTTCTTGCTGAAAAACCAAAGGGACATCAAAGTTCCGTAAATATAAAGAAACAAAAAGTAACAGAAGTTATTCATAAACAGAAAGTTGAGAGCCGCCGTGACCAGGATCAGAAGGGTCACGAACACGGCCAGATCCTTTTTATAAACTCTTCCGGAAGGCAGGGGACGGTAAGAAAAAAGGCGGCAGTCCAGTTCATAATCTTTCAAGTCGTCGGCGATCCGAAGCCACAAAAGAAAGGAAAAGACAGTAAATCCTCCGATTAGTTCCTGCAGCCCGAGACGAAAGGTGTTGATGCCGTTGTTTAAAAGGATGATAAAATGGATCTCGCCGAAGATGATCAGGCCCAGGGCGAACCTTGGGAGAAGCGGGTACATCTCCCGGAAATATACAGACAGGCGTTTTCGCATGGGGAGGACCTCCTTTTGACAGTAAGTTCTGGTATTATCTTACACCAATTTTCCGTGAAATGGAAGGGCGGGGAGTCTTTCTGTAAGATCCATTAAAAGCAGGCAAAAAGGCCGGAAGTGTCCGGTGATAAAAAGCATGAAAACCCAGAAGCCTCCACAGGAAAAGAAAATAGACTGGCAAAATGGTTGCAATGAAAAAGCAGGTATATTATAGTTACAACGAGCCGGCAGCCATACTGCAGCAGCAAAAATGATTAATCACACATTAAAGGAGTTTTCAATATGGAACAGTTAACCCTGTTTGATGACCGGGAAAGAAACGCCCCCCTTGCCAGCCGGTTAAGGCCGGAACACATGGAAGAATATGCAGGGCAGAAACACCTGCTGGGAAAAGGAAAAATTCTGCGCCAGCTAATCGACAAAGACCAGATCTCCTCCATGATCTTCTGGGGACCGCCCGGGGTGGGAAAGACGACTCTGGCGCGGATTATCGCCAACCGCACACAGGCTTCTTTTGTAGAATTCAGTGCTGTGACCAGCGGCATCAAGGAAATCAAAGAAGTCATGGCACAGGCAGAACAAAACCGGAGAATGGGGATCCGGACGCTTCTGTTTGCGGATGAGATCCACCGGTTCAATAAAGCGCAGCAGGATGCATTCCTGCCTTATGTGGAAAAAGGAAGCATCATTTTGGTGGGGGCCACCACAGAAAATCCCTCTTTTGAGATCAACTCGGCGCTTCTGTCCAGATGCAAAGTATTTGTGTTAAAAGCACTGGGGGAAGAAGATCTGAAGGAACTTCTCATGCATGCGCTCACAAGTCCGAAAGGATTCGGCAGCATGGACATTGCCATAGAAGAACCTCACCTGAAGTCTATTGCCCGTTTTGCCAACGGGGATGCCAGGACTGCGCTCAACACGCTTGAGATGGCCGTGCTGAACGGACAGATGGACGAAACGGGGAAAATACATGTGAATGAGGAAGTGCTCTCTCAGTGTATCAACCGCCGCTCTCTGCTTTATGACAAGAACGGGGAGGAGCACTACAATCTGATATCGGCTCTTCACAAATCCATGCGCAACAGCGATCCGGATGCGGCAGTCTACTGGCTTTGCCGGATGCTGGACGGCGGCGAGGAGCCTCTGTATATTGCAAGGCGACTGGTGCGTTTTGCCAGTGAGGATGTAGGCATGGCAGATCCTCAGGCACTGCCTCTGGCTGTGTCGGTCTATCAGGCCTGTCATTTCCTGGGAATGCCGGAATGCGATGTGCATCTGACCCATGGGGTAGTTTACCTTTCCATGGCGCCAAAATCCAATGCGCTTTATATGGCCTGTGAGAGCTGCAAAAAGGATGTACGGGAACTGGCTGCGGAGCCGGTGCCTCTGCAGATCTGCAACGCCCCCACAGGGCTTATGAAAGAACTTGAATATGGGAAGGGTTATGAATACGCCCATGATACAGAGGAAAAGCTGTCAAGGATGAAGTGCCTGCCTCAAAGTCTGGAAGGGCGCAGGTATTATCTGCCCACCGAAGAAGGGCAGGAAGGAAAGGTAAAAAAGCGGCTGGAAGAGATTCAGAAGTGGAAACAACAGGAATAAAAACTTTGATAAACGCCTGAAAATATGATATGATAGACACAGACATCTGAGGGGGAATATCAGGTCTAAAACAAGAGCTTTAAGGAGAAGGGAAAATTATGAAAAAGCTCTATCATCGTGTGGATCTGCAAGTATCCTTGCTTCTGGCTGTGTTTGTGGCTGCGGTAGCGCTGACCTGTTTTGCCGTATCCTACAACATGACCTATCAGGATATGAAGACTGGTCTGAAAGAGCGGGTGGAATACATATATCAATATCTGGATGGGCATCTGGATCTGTCTGTCTTTTCAGATCTTGAGACCAAAGAGGATATGGAGGAAGAAGCCTATCTGGTTCTTCACAGAGTGTTCAGTGCGGTAAGAGAGGCTACAGGGATCCGTTATCTTTATACAGCAAAAAAGAATGAAGAGGGTAAGTACGTCTATGTGGTGGACGGTCTGGATTTTGGCAGCGAGGATTTCCGGTATCCGGGAGATTTGATCGAAGAAGAGATCTATGGTGATATGGACCGGGCGCTGGACGGAGAGAAGGTGTATCCGGACGGGATTGTCCATACAAGCTGGGGAGATATCTTTATCTGTTATCTTCCTTTGTATGATCAGGGAGAAGTGATAGGTGTCCTGGGGATTGAGTTTGAGGCAGAACATCAGTACCGGACTTACCAGCACCTGAAAGCCTTTGTTCCGCTGGCATTGATTGGGTTTACGCTTTTTGCCTTTTTCATCTCCAGAAGGATGTTCCGGCATGTGAATGAGATCATGGAACGCCAGAATGAACAAAAAGAGATTCTGGCGGATGCGCTCCACAACGCAGAGGTTGCCAGCAAGGCAAAATCATCGTTTCTCTTTAATATTTCTCATGATATTCAGACTCCGATGAATGCCATTGTCGGATTCATACGTCTTGCCAGGGATCATGTGGATGACCGGAGGCAGGTGATGGAATACCTCTTTAAAGTGGAGCGGGCCAGCAGCCATCTGCGCAGACTGATCAATGATGTACTGGATATGGCCAGACTGGAAAAGGGGAGTCTGGAAATCGAACTGGGTCCCTGTGACCTCAGAGCTTCCGTGGAGGAGACGGAGCAGCTCTTTCGGCCCAGGATGGAAGAGAAGGGTCTTTCCTTTGATGTAAAGATGGAGCAGATGAAATACAACTATGTTCTGTGTGATGATCTGAGGATGAAGCAGATCGCTTTGAATCTTCTGTCCAATGCACTGCAGTATACCCTGCCCGGGGGAAGTGTCATGTATGAAGTGCGGCAGGCCGGGTGTGACCAGAAGGGGCATGTGTTATTGGAGCTGCGGATCCGGGATACGGGTGTGGGAATGAGCGAGGAGTTTCAAAAGCATATCTTTGAAGTGTTCGAGCGGGAGAAGAGTGCGACGGAGAGCGGCGTTCAGGGGACCGGACTTGGCCTGGCCATTACCCGCCAGCTTGTGGAACTCCAGGGCGGGACCATCGAGGTGAACAGCAAAAAAGGAGAAGGTACAGAGTTTGTTGTCCGATTCCTCTTGGAAGCGGTGGAAGAAGAAAAAATCTCCGAAGAGGATAAAGAGGATCAGCATGGATTTGAGGGAAAGCGAATCCTGCTGGTGGAAGACAATCTTCTGAATCAGGAAGTTGCAAAGACGCTTCTGGAAGAAGAAGGACTGCTGGTGGAGTGTGCAGACGACGGGCGGGAAGGTGTGGACATGGTTGCCAGGTCAGCTCCTGGATACTATAATCTGATTTTGATGGATATCCAGATGCCCAACATGAACGGATACCAGGCTGCCAGAGAGATCCGAAGTCTTGCAGATCCGGATCTCAACCATATTCCCATTGTGGCTCTGACAGCGAATTCCTTTGATGAAGACAAAGATGAAGCCTATGCCTCCGGTATGGACTGGCATGTTGCCAAGCCTTTTGACCTGGACAAAGTCAATGAAGCCCTAAAGGAGTTCCTTTAAAAGCTGACCAAGCTTTTGAATATCCGATTCTTTGGTTGCCCAGCTTGTGGCAAGCCTTACGATGGTGCGATCTTCGTCGGGTTTTTCCCAGAAGCTTAGAAGGACCTGTTTTTTCAGACGTTCCAGCTGGTCATCCCGCAAAAGGATGAACTGCTGATTGGTGGGAGACTCCAGATGGAAGGTACAGCTGCATTCGTGAAGTTCTTTTTTCAGAGCTTCAGCCATCTGGATAGCATGACGACTGATCTTCAGATACAGGTCGTTTGTGAATAAAGTATCAAACTGAATCCCAAGGAGACGGCCCTTTGCCAGCAGAGCGCCGTGCTGTTTGATGATGGTCAGAAAATGTTTCGGCGTGCTGTGGCGGGGGAAGACGACGGCTTCTCCGCACAGGGCGCCGACTTTGGTTCCGCCGATATAAAAGGCGTCACAGCAGCGGGCGATCAGCGGCAGCGTGACATCTGTGTGAAGACTCATAAGACCATAACCAAGTCGGGCGCCGTCCAGATAGAGCGGAATTTTATGGGCCTGGCAGATGGCGGAGAGGTTCTCCAGTTCTGCCCGGGTGTAGAGCGTCCCGAATTCCGTCGGATGGGAGATGTACACCATGCCGGGATAGACCATGTGTTCCCGGTTTTCGTCTTCCCAGAAAACGCGCAGGAAGGTCTCCAGATCCTCTGCACGGATCTTTCCCTCATGCTGGGGAAGCGTAAGTACTTTGTGGCCGGTATATTCGATGGCACCTGCTTCATGGACGTTTACATGCCCGGTGTCGGCGGCGATCACTCCTTCATAAGGAGCTAACATACCGTCAATCACAGTCAGGTTTGTCTGGGTGCCGCCCACCAGAAAATAGATGTCCGCATCCGGACAGTCACAGGCTTGTCTGATTTTTTCCTTGGCCTGGTCGCAATAGGGATCGTTTCCGTAACCAGACAGCTGTTCTAAGTTTGTCTCGGCCAGGCGAGCGAGGATCTGCTCATGGGCGCCTTCTACGTAATCGCTCTCAAATGATAACATCGTTGATACCCCCTTTTTTCTCGTATTTTATCATCTGGGAGAAAGGCGGTCAACTGCAAGTTCTCTTTAAGATGCGCAGTTTGTGTTCGGATCTGGTTCCTTTTATCCATGAGAAAAAAAGAACAGATGTTCGATACAGAGGATAACCGCAACATATTTTTTCCGTTTGTGCATAAAATGAATACAAACATATTCGAAGATGTGTGGAGCATGACGTTTTTTTATTATATCTCGGATTTTATCATTCCCCTTGTTCTTTTTTATATTGTTTCCTATGCTCTGACGGAAAAAATTTCGGTTTACGATGAATTTGTGCGGGGAGCGGCGGATGGGATCAAGACCGTGTTTCAGATTCTGCCTACACTGGTGGGGCTGATGGCGGCGGTGGGGATGCTTCGTGCGTCCGGCTTTCTGGATTTTACTGCGGAATATCTGACAGGACTTGCAGAGTTTCTGCACTTTCCGGTACAGCTGATTCCGCTGTCCATCATCCGGCTCTTTTCCTCTTCGGCAGCCACCTCTCTGGCACTGGACCTTTACAAATCCTATGGGACGGATTCGTATATCGGATTGACCGCTTCCATTATGATGGGATGCACAGAGACGGTCTTTTATACCATGAGTGTTTATTTCCTGACCGCAAAAGTGACAAAAAGCAGGTGGACACTTGCAGGAGCCCTTGTCAGTACCTTCGCGGGGATTGCCGCCAGCGTCGTACTGGCCGGAATGATGTAGAGAATCACTAGGAAATGATTTTTTTGCTGAAAAAGATTATGATGGTGTAAAAATAAAGGCAGGAGCATCTCTTACACGCTCCTGCTTTCAAAATAGGGAAACCGTTCCAGGGCAGTCAAAATATCCTGGAAATCTTCTTTAGGCGCCAGATCAATGTAGCGCTTTAAAAGTGCGGTCTCCTCTTCTTTGTATCTTCCGTAAAACAGATCGAACAGGTTGTGTCCCCGCAGATAGATCTTGATCTCTTCCATATGGGCCTTAACATCCTCGACGGTCTCAAAATCCCGGCCGATCACTTCTCTTACCTGTTTGGCGCTGGTGATGCGGTGAAGGTATTCTTTCCATTTTTCCAGAAAAATTTCGTAAAAGGACTCTTCGGATGCAAGAACGCCCAGTTCTGTCATGATCCGGGGATTCAGAAAATAATTCTCAAAAGAATAGTACTTCAGAATCAGCACATTTTCCGGACGGACTCTTGGAAGCTTATCCAGGTCTTCCAGATTGCGCTCTTCATAGTAGCGGCAGAGCTGGCGGCCAAGGACACCCGGATCCTTGCCGTCACTGTCACGGATCATCAGAAACTGGTCCCGCAGGTAAATCTGATTCATATACTTTAAATTGGCATAAGTCTTGATGTTGGTGCAGCTGTTGGTCGTGATGATGGCGATCCGGAGAAGCTCTCCCTGGTCATTGACTGTTTCTGAATAATATTTCTGCAGAAGAAGGGGCAGACGGCTTTTGTCCTGCTTACCTTCCACGATAAAGACGAAGTTTACATTCATCAGATCTCCGGCAGTGTAGCCTAAGTCATCCAGGATGGCACTGATATCCGTATTCTCCCGGACATCGGAGGATCCGTCCTTCCGGATGACAACCTGACGGATCTGGCGGCTGTTAAAGTTGGGCAGAAGGTTTGGAGAGTGGGTGGTAAAGATCACCTGGTTTTTGCGGGAAAGCCGGTAGAGGATCTTACCCGACACCTTCTGAAGTCTGGGATGCAGAAAGATCTCAGGGTCCTCGATCATGATAATGCTGGGCAGGTTCTCCTCAATCTCTGTATAAGCCTCCAGAAGGGAGAATAAGTAGATAGAACGCATACCTTTTCCCATCCGGGCGATGGGGCGGATCAGCTTCTGAGCCGGATGCCAGATCTCGGTGGTCACCTGAAGGATTTTCTCCACGTCCCGGTTCATGGAGTAAAGGATCTCTTCGCGGCCTCCATTTTTCTTAAAGCTTTCATTGACTTTTTTGGCGAAGCTGTCCAGGTTCAGCTGATATAGCTTATAGTCCAGAAGCTTGGAGGTTTCAAAAGCATCCAGTTCTCCCGGCCGCTTTTTTTCAATCAGACCGATACAGCTGAAGCACTGGCTGCACTTTTTGGCTTCATTGAACATACAGGAGCCGGAGCGCATTTTCTGCAGGATCTCGTCTTCCTGCAATAGCAGAAGATCCCTTTGAAGCTGTTCTAAGCGCCGCTCGGTATCCACATGATAGATCTTTGGAAAGACCTCCTGAATGTAAGGATTGTGCTTTAAGAAGCCGTCCTTTAGACGGATGCGGCCGCTTCGGTTGGCTGACATGGTGAAGGTCAGGGTGCCGTCCTGATAGGAGGGAAGCTTTTTCTCAAAGTCTGCAAGCCAGGCTTCCCATCGGCGGTATTGACTGACGATGCCTTTTCGGTGAAGGAGCTGCAAATCCTCTTTGGTGAAGAACAAGGAGACGCGGATCTCTATCTTGGCTCCGTCTTCCCTGAAATCTTCCGGACCAATCCGGTAATCTCCGCCCACTGCCCGTACAGCGTCCAGGACTGTGGTTTTGCCCGTGTTGTTCTGACCGACCAGGATCAGAGCATTTTCGATGTTCTGAAGATGCATGTGATGGATGGATTTGAAGTTCTGGATATCCAGGTCCGTAATTTTCATGGCAGAAGGCTCCTGATTTCTTTTTCTTTTAGCATAAGGCACGAAAAAGAGACTGTCAATAGGCGGTTGCTGTATGCGGTCATTGCGTCCCCGCCGGAAATGTGTTATACTGTGGCACAGATAAATCTGTATGGGGGTGATGGGTTTTGGACCGGGAAAAGCTTTTTAACGACCTTTTGGTCATGCTGTTCAACGAAGTGCTGGATATGGAGAACCGTGTGCTGATCACCGGTGCTTTTAAAGAGATCTCCATCAACGATATGCACATCATTGATGCCATCGGCGTCTGCGACCCGAAAAATATGTCCACGGTAGCGAAAGCTATGTCGGTTACGGTGGGAACTTTGACTACTGCCATCAATAATCTGGTGAAAAAAGGTTATGTATCCAGGGTTCGAAGCCCCGAGGACAAGCGGGTCGTCCTGCTTTCTCTGACTGAGAAAGGGGTCGGGGCCTATGAGAAGCATGCGGTTTTTCACAAAAAGATGGTGCAGACCGTCATGGACGGATTCGAGGGAGAAGAGATGGAAGTCCTGACCAGGGCTTTGGGAAAGCTTCGAAGATACTTCAAGGAGCTCGGAGTCTAGCTGCTGTTCCAGGAGGTAGAAAGGCGCAGGCCCTGCTTCCAGAAACCAGGTATGAAAATCCAAAAGAGACAGATCCGAAGAGCGCGTAAAAGCGCTCTCTTTTAATCTGCAGATTTCCAGGTATCCCAGATAGTACTTTAGATAATTAGAAGGTTCTTCCAATATATTCAGGTACAGTTCATGGACTTGCTGTTCATCCCGGATGCCGAAGGAGGTAAGATAGTTTTGGCAGTCCTCTTCGGTCCAGCCTTCCCCGTGGACCGCCAGGTCCAGACTTGCGCATATGGCGAAGTTTAAAGAAGACATGGCTTTTAAGAAGGTGCGCTGAAGTTCTGGAAGTTCCAGAAAATCATAGGCATAATATTCGCTGTACAATCCCCATCCTTCCGTATAGCCTCCCACGTAAAACAGATTTCGTATCGGTGCATAATCTTTTCCATTCTCAAAAGCGTTCTGATACAGATGACCAGGATAGCCTTCATGAGCCAGGGTAGTGACAAGCTCGGTCTGGTCCGGCTGTCTGGCTGGATTGATGTAGATCACATTCTGCTGGGAAGCATCGATGGCAGGAGTCATATAGAAGGCAGGGCTTAAAAAGGATGCCAGAGCATCCGGCACTTCCTTTACTGTCCAGGAGATGTCCGAAGTTTCAGGAAAGTCCTCCTGGATTTTGGACTGAAGATCCGTAAGGATCTCTTTTGGACTTTCCTGAGAAGGGGGGGCCTGGTCAGCCAGACGGATCAGATGGGCATCCTGATGCAGGCCATAGAGAATGGTCTCATATTCCGTCTCAATCTGTTCTTCCAAAAGCTGACGGATGGACGCCATATCCAGATTCGTGCCGATGGAGTAGCGCAGGAGATATTCATAGTAATGGACGCCGTCTGGAACATGAAAGAGTCCGTAAGGGTTGGTGCCGGTTCCCCGGAGCTTTTCCAGAGAAAGACAGAGATTTTCATAGGAAGGAGCCACATACCGGTTTAAATTCCGCAGATTTTCTGCTTCTAAAGCGATCTTCTGGTCCGAGTCCAAAAAGCTGCAGGCTTCAAGCCGTTCCTGAAACGTTGCAGCAAGAAAATGGTTTTGGTCGATGGTGTCTGCGGGAATCAGGGAGCGGCACTGTTCCAGCACCTGATCCAGTGCCTCATCTGTCATGAAAAGTCCCTGTTTGGATTTTTCTGCCTCAAAAGAGGCGATACTTTCAAAATAGTCCGGAAGAGCCGAAAGCAGGTCTAAATAAGTCCGGATATCGGATTCTTCCCGGAAAGGATATTCTGCCAGCAGCACCGGGAGCTGGGCCTGGATACCTAGAGCCGGGCCTAAAGGTTCTTGATAATAGTAATATTCTTCCGCCTTAATCTGACCGGTGAGCCACCAGTCGAGGATTTCTGCTGTGAAATGATCTTCTTCATTTAATCCCCATTTCAGGTAGCCGGAAAGCTTTTTCTGACATTTTTCCAGGTAGTCCTGGCGGGTTTGGACGGCTTCACGGTCAAAGGTTCCAAAAGAAGGCGTATCCTCCTGGATGCCGTAGGAACCTGGATCGGCCAGTGTATAGTGCAGATTGATGGTATTGCCCGAGAGTTCATGGCGAAAGATGTCTCTGGTAAATCGGTCAAAAGAATAGCCTCTTACGGAAAACGGGAAAGCCAGCACAATGGAACAGGCTGTGACAAAAATTTTTTTGGAAAAACAGAACCGCTGCATCTTATACCCCTTTCGAACCAGAATGGTTCAAAAGAGTATATGAAAAAAAGGGGTGCAATATACGTCGGATTGCACCCCTTCCAAGTTGCTAATGCCGGATCAGCACACTTCTGCTCCGGACGGCATGGGCTTTTCGGGAATCATAAGGGAAAGCGTTCCCTTTTCATCTTCCGCGCAGAGAAGCATGCCTTCGGATAAAAGTCCGCGGATTTTTCTGGGCTCTAAATTGACGAGAACCATCACTTTTTTGCCCACCATTTCCTCCGGGGTATAAGTGCTGCGGATGCCGGAAACAATCTGCTTTGTCTGACTTCCGATCTTCACCTGGGAGCAGAGAAGCTTATCTGCTTTTGGTACTGCTTCACAGGATATGATTTCACCTACCTGGAACTGCAGTTTGCTGAAATCGTCATAGGAGATGGTTTCTTTTGCTTCTATGTCGATCACCGGCTCTTTGTCAGCCGAATCTTGTTTTGCCTCTGCCTGCAATTGTTCCGCCTTTGCCATCACTTCTTTCAGATCCAGTCTGGCAAAAAGAATCTCCGGTTTTTCCGTCACCTTTGTGCCGGATTCATAGAGGCCGAAGACGTTCATCTCTTCCATGGAACGATTCTTTGCGTGGAGCTGCTCCAGGATTTTCTTCGAGGTGGAGGGCATGAATGCTTCCAGCAGTACGGCTCCATAACTGATGCTTTCCACCAGATTGTAGAGAACCGTTGAGAGACGGTCTTTTTTCGCCTCATCTTTCGCAAGGGCCCAGGGCATGGTCTCATCAATGTATTTGTTGCAGCGTTTAAACAGGCTGAAGATCTCGGTAATGGCATCTGCCACGCGGAGCTGATCCATCTTTTCCGTTACCCTGGGAAGTGTTCCAAGCACCGTTTTCTTCAGGTCCTCATCCACTTCTTCCGCGGCGTCTGTATGCGTGACCACGCCGCCAAAGTACTTGTTGGACATGGAGACCGTACGGTTTACCAGGTTGCCCAGGGTATTGGCCAGCTCGGAGTTCAGACGCTCCACCATCAGCTCCCAGGTAATGACGCCGTCATTTTCAAAAGGCATCTCGTGAAGCACAAAGTAGCGCACGGCGTCCACGCCGAAGAAATCCACCAGCTCGTCTGCATAGAGCACGTTTCCTTTGGATTTGCTCATCTTGCCGTCTCCCTGTAAAAGCCAGGGATGTCCAAAGATCTGCTTTGGAAGGGGCAGGTCCAGGGACATGAGGAAGATGGGCCAGTAGATGGTATGGAAACGGATGATATCTTTTCCGATCAGGTGCAGGTCTGCCGGCCAGTTCTTCTTAAACAGGTCGCTGCTGTCGCCGCCGCACTCGTAGCCGATGCCGGTGATGTAGTTGGTCAGGGCATCCAGCCATACGTATACCACGTGTTTCGGGTCAAAATCCACCGGAATCCCCCATTGAAAGGAGGTTCTGGACACACACAGATCCTGCAGGCCCGGCAGCAGGAAATTGTTCATCATCTCATTCTTGCGGGACACAGGCTGGATAAATTCCGGGTGGCTGTTGATATGCTCGATGAGCCGGTCTGCGTATTTGCTCATCTTAAAGAAATAGGCTTCTTCTTTGGCTGGCTGTACTTCCCGCCCGCAGTCCGGACATTTGCCGTCCACCAGCTGGGACTCCGTGAAGAAGGACTCACAGGGCGTACAGTACATTCCTTCATAATATCCCTTGTAAATGTCGCCCTTGTCATACATATATTTGAAGATTTTCTGGACCATGGCTTCGTGATCTTTGTCGGTCGTCCGGATGAATTTATCATAGGAAGTGTCCATCAGATCCCAGATCTTTCGGATCTGTCCTGCCACGTCATCTACAAATTCCTGGGGGGTGATGCCGCTTTCTGCCGCTTTCAGTTCGATTTTCTGTCCATGCTCATCGGTTCCGGTCTGGAAAAAAACATCATATCCCTGAAATCTCTTATAACGGGCGATACTGTCCGCCAGCACGATTTCATAGGTATTGCCGATGTGGGGTTTCCCGGATGTATAAGCGATGGCAGTGGTCATGTAATATTTTTTCTTGTCCATCTGTTTACCTCGTTTTCCTTATTTTGTACGTAAATACTAACTTTTATCAGATTAGCACATGAAGGAAAAGAAGTCAATTAAACCTTTACAGGAGGGAAGTTCCTATAGATGATACAGGAACTCATCGTATATTTTTCTATTTGCAGAATTTTGGGAAAGGCACCCATGTGCAGGACGTCGCAGATATGATTCATGCACATCCAACCTTGTCAGAAGGAATTATGGAATGTGCCAGGGGGTTTGACAACAAGGTAATTCATGGATAAATATTCTCAGCAGAGCAGGGATACACTTCGTAAAGAGGGGTATCCTTGTTCTGTTTTTTTTTGGACAAAAAGTCCTTTATATTGCTGCGATGATATAAAGAATTGTGCAGATAGACGAAGTTTTTCCTAACAGCTAGGAAACAGCTTTGCCTGTTTTGTGATTCTGTTTGGGATATGATAAAATCATCATAGTAGAAAAAGGAGAAAAGATTATGGCAAGGCTGGGTTTTTCGATCTATCCGGAGCATTCCACACCGGAACAGGACGTGGCTTATATCCGTATGGCGGGAAAGTATGGGTTTGAACGTATATTTACCTGTCTTTTGAGCGTGGGGGAGCGTACGAAGGAGGAAGTGATCCGCGATTTCCGAATCCGTATTGATGCAGCCCATGAAGAGGGGATGGAGGTGATGCTGGATGTCAGTCCGGCTGTATTTGAGAGGCTGGGGACCTCTTATGATCAGCTGGATGCTTTTGTGGAAATGCATGCAGACGGGATCCGTCTGGATGAGGGGTTTAACGGAGCGCAGACCAGTGCCATGACCTATAACCGGCAGGGGCTCAAAATTGAACTGAACGCCAGCACGGAGATGGGATTTATAGAGAATGTCATGACGCATCATCCGGACCGGAAGAAGATCGTGGCATGTCACAATTTCTATCCTCAGAAATATACGGGACTTGGGCTTACGCATTTTAACCGCTGCAATGAATTCATGAAAAAGCACAGCCTGACGGTGGCGGCATTTGTGTCCAGCAATGCAGAAGGGGCATACGGACCCTGGCCAGTCAATGAGGGCCTTTGCACGCTGGAGATGCACCGGGGGCTGCCGCTGGACTTCCAGGTGCGGCATCTCTTTGCCCTTGGAAATGTGGATGATATTCTGATTGCCAATGCATATGCGACGGAGGAAGAGCTGAAAGCGTGTGCGGGCGTCAACCCGTCGGTATTGACCTTTGGGCTTCTTCTGGAAAAGGAACTGACGAAAACAGAACAGGCGGTCCTTGACTTTTCAAAGGGACATGTGGTAAGAGGAGATATGAGTGAATATATGCTCCGCTCCACCTGGCCAAGGGTGACTTTTGCAGAGAAATCCATTCCGGCACAAAATACCAGGGATCTGGTGCGGGGAGATGTGGTGATCCTGAATGACGGATATTCCAGATACAAAGGAGAACTGCATATTGTATTAAAGGATATGCCGAATGACGGGCGGAAGAATGTGATTGGCCGCCTGCCGGAGTATGAGCGCATCCTTCTGGATTATGCGGACCCGTGGAAACCGTTTGCATTTACTGTCTGCGGATGATCACCAGAGGAAAATACTGCAGGAGGGAGCTATGCTGAACAGAAGACAGGAGCAGCTGATCAAACTTTTGACAGAGAAAAAGGAATGGATGACCAGTCGGGAACTGGCAGGGTATTTTCGTGTGACGGACCGTACGATCCGTTCCGATGTGGATGCTGTGAACCGGCAGGGGGACCATCCTCTGGTTGAGTCCAATGTGCGCAAAGGCTATCGGGCACTTCCGGTCGCCGGACAGGAGCCGAAGCCGGCGCAGAATCAGGGAATGCCCCAGACGCCGGGGACCCGCTGCATCTATATCATACAGAAGCTTCTTCTGGAAAACCGGGAATTGAATCTGACAGAGCTGCAGGGGCAGATTTATGTCAGTGATTCTTCCATTCAGAATGATCTGAAACGGATCCGCAGGATGATTGAACCTTATCCGGGTCTTAGGCTGGTGCGCAGCCGGGAGTGCATCTCCCTTCAGGGGGATGAGATCAGCAAAAGGAGATTTTACCGGGAACTTCTGGTGGCGGAGGTTCAGGAAAATTTTCTGAATCTGAATCGTCTGGCGCACCTCTACCGGCATTTTGACCTGATTGAAGTGAAGGATATCTTTGTAAAGGTACTGGAGGAATATGACTACTCCATCCATGAATCTCTGTTTTCCATGCTGATCCTTCATGCGGGCACCAGCATCGAGCGTATCCGGACCTGTCATTATATTCAGCCGGAAGAAGAACAGCAGGGGCTGAAGGATACCATTGAATACCAGATCTCCCGGACTTTTTTTGAACGGATTTCCGGCCGCCTCCATCTGGAGATCCAGGAGGGAGAGATCAGTATGTTCGCCCTTGTGATCATGGGGCGCCGGGCATCCAACTATGCCAGTGATCACATTCGTCTGGGTGACCGCTGGCTGAACATTCGCCGGCTTATGGAAGAGGCGCTGGCAAGGCTGAAAGAAGTATTCGGTGTGGACTTTGCAGGAGATGAGGATCTGGCGGCAGGTCTGAAGATTCATCTGCACGGTCTGGTGGAACGGGTGAAAAATCAGGTGGTTCTGGAAGATATTTTTCTGGAGGAAATCAAACAGAAATATCCTCTGGTGTTTGAGATGGGCGTCTGCATTGTGAGTTATCTGGAGGAACAGCTTCAGACCTGGATCGGAGATATGGAGAGCGGGTTCATCGCCCTGCATCTGGGAGCGGCCAGCGAACGGATGAATTCGGTCAGGAAGCACCGGGCAGTGATGATTATGCCTCACAATCAGGTCTTTTCCGGAATGTGCGAGAAGCGGATTCTGGAGCTTTACCGGGAACGGATGGAAATTGTTCGGAAGTGTTCTTATTTTGAGGAAGAAGAGATCCGGCTTCTGGATCCGGATCTGGTGCTGACCACTTTTCCCATTGAACATCGGCTGGACATTCCGACGGTATCCATCAGCCTTTTTGTGGATCCGGAGACGGAGGCGAATATTTTGCAGGCGCTGAACCGACTGGACAAGAAACGGTTCCGGCTGGAATTTACTTCACATATGGGACATCTGATCCGAAAGGAACATTATTATCCGGACTTGAATGCCCGGACGCCCAAGGAGGTGATCCGCTGTCTCTGCCGGGGGCTTGAGAAGGAAGGGATTGTGGATGAGCATTTTCAGGATATCGTACTGGAGCGGGAGCGCATGACGCCCACCTCCTTTGCCAATGCCCTTGCCATTCCCCATGCTTTTCGGGCCTATGCAAGCCGTTCCACCATTGCGGTGGCACAGCTGCAGAATCCGGTCCAGTGGGGAGCTTTTGAGGTGCGGCTGGTCATGCTTTTTGCCATCAATGAGGGAGACCAGAGGATGATCAAGATCTTTTTTGACTGGGTATCGGATATTGTCAGCCGTCCGGAGGAACTGGCAAAGCTGACGGAGCGCTGCTCCTATGAGGAATTTACGGAACGGGTTATGGAATGAACAGGCGGGCTGCCGGATAAGATATCACGGCAGCCCGTTTTTCAGCGCCCATTTCTACAGACTGCCAAGCGCTCGCCGGTACCCGGCCGCCTTGATCAGACGTCCTCCAGCAGTCCATATTCCCGGTACAGTCTCATCCGGGCAGTCCGGTCCGATATAGCGAGATGGACGTCCTCCTGCCGGTGATCTGCGAGCAGGCGGTTCAGGAGTTCAGACAGAAGCGCTTCCCCTTCCATGCGGCCTTCTTCTCTTCCGATTTCCCGTTCTTCTCTCCGAATATATTCCATGGTTTTCTGTTCGTCATATTCTGCAAGCAACATTTCAAGCACCTCCGTCCGGCATCTTGCCAGCAGGTCCGACAGGATTCCCTGCCTTTCACAGGTATCCATGGCGCACTGGACAGCCCCGTGGATCTGCATCCCGTCTTTCAGATTGTTTCTGACGCATTCAATAAATTCTGCATATTCCCAAAGTCTCCGGCACCGCTCCATCAGTTCCCGGTTGTGTCCCTGGTTGATGTTCAGCACTCGGACCCGGCATTCTACGGCCGGAGTGCAGTTCTGATCCGGAAGCAGAAAAGCTTCTGAAAGACAAAGTACGGTTTCGTCAGGCTCTTCTGCATTTCCATTATAGAATACTACATAATTGGGAAAGGGAAGGGGGATCTGACGGACTCCGTACAGATCGTAGCCGTTTTCTTTTACCCAAGTTTGATAGAGAGCTGCAAAGTAGATCAGGCCCCGAAGGGGCATATTCCGGCACATGGTGCTCTGATGTTCATACAGATTCAGAGCATCACCAACGATAAAAGAGATATCATTCTTTAATCCGAGAAATACTGCATCTTCCAGGGTTGTGACCGTAAGCGCTTCCGGATCTTTGTAGGCGGTTTTGTTAAGTGCGTTGTACAGATCCAGAAGATCCCTTCGGTCCTGAAAGGCGAGACGGAACAGGCGGTCTTTGTGGTTTCGGTTGACAGGCTGCGTTTTTGCCCGGGATTTTCTGCGGTTTCTTCGTTTTTTCATCGGTTTCTCCTTTATTATACCTGTTTTTGCGTATGTCTGACAAGGGGGGACTGTAAGGCTGACAGGAAGCTTTTTTCTGGAGCAGGGGCGGTGCTCTTTGTCAAAAATGCCGGTTTCCGGACGGTTTTTACTGATGAAACGGGTAAATTTCCTAACAGCTAGGAAACGGATTGACTGCATAGTCCGGTATTTTTGTTTTATACTAAGACCAGATAAAAGAAAGGAGGAGCATGCGGGTGGAAGGATTAGAGATGACCTGTTTTCAGATCATATCCAGCGTGGGAACGGCACGTTCCAGTTACATTGAGGCGATCCAGAAGGCAAAGGCCGGGGATTTTGAGGGGGCAAAAGACTGTCTGGAAGCAGGGCAGCAGGAGTTCCTGAAAGGACATGAAGCACATTTTGGACTGCTTCAGAAGGAGACCAACGGTGAGATGGTGGGAGGCTCCCTGCTTTTGATCCATGCGGAGGATCAGCTTATGAGTGCCGAGGGTTTTAAGATCATTGCAGAAGAGATGATCGCAGCGTACAGACGAATTGACGAACTGGAAAAAAAGCTGGCACAGTAGCCGGAAGGAGACAGTGCCAGGCAGTTTAAGAAAAACAGCATCTGCCCGAAAGAAGCCCCGGAAGGATTTTACGGAACGAAGCGAGGGAAAATACTTCCAGACATTGGGGAGGAGAGAGGGAAGATGCGGAACTTAAATCAGAAAAACAGCATCTGCCCGAAAGAAGCCCGGAAGGATTTTACGGAACGGAGAGAGGGAAAATACTTCCAGACGTAGGGGCGGAGAGAGGGAAGATGCGGAACTTAAATCAGAAAAACAGCATCTGACCGAAAGCATCCCCGGAAGGATTTTACGGAACGGAGTGAGGGAAAATTCTTCCAGACGGTGGGGAGAAGAGAGGGCAGATGCGGAACTTAAATAAAGGAGAGCATGTTTTATGAAAAGAGTGTATTTATTCTGCAGTGCGGGGATGTCGACCAGCATGCTGGCAAGCAAAATGCAGGGGGTGGCGACAGACCACGGGCTTCCCATTGAAGTGGAGGCATTTCCGGATGGAAAGATTGCACAGATCGTGGAGGAAAAGCATCCCGATGTGATCCTCTTAGGACCTCAGGTGAAATACCGTTATCAGGAGGTGGTGGACAAATTCGGTTCCACCGGCATTCCCATCGCTGTCATTGACCAGACCGCATATGGAATGATGGATGGGGAAAAGGTACTGAAAACAGCCATCAAAATGATGAAGGCAGCAAAATAGCTGCAGAACAATAACAGGGGGAAAAGTTGATGTTACAAAAATTAGAGAGTTTTTTCATGCCGCTGGCAGAAAAAATCGGAAAGAATAAGTATCTGATTGCCGTCAGAGACGGTTTTCTGTTATCCATGCCGTTGCTGATCGTAGGATCTTTCTTCCTGCTGATCGCCAACTTCCCGATTCCGGGGTGGGCTGAATTCTGGGGACAGTTTTTCGGGGAAAACTGGACCTCCTATTTTTCAAAACCCACAGATGCTACCTTCTCCATTATGGCCATTCTGGCAGTGGTGGGAATCGGCTATTCTTTTGCAGAGCAGATGAAGGTGGACCGGCTGTTCGGAGCAGCCATCTCGCTGGTGTGCTGGTTTTTGATCATGCCGTATCAGATTCTGTTTGAAGAGTCCGTGGTATCTGGTATCCCGCTGGGATGGGTCGGTTCCAAAGGTATCTTTGTGGGCATCATCTGTGCCTTTCTGGCAGTCCATGTGTATGCATGGGTGGACAGCAGGGGCTGGGTCATCAAGATGCCCGACGGCGTGCCGCCGACCGTGGAAAAATCCTTCGCGGCTTTGATCCCGGCGGGAATGTCCGTGCTGGTGTTCTTTATCATCAATGTGGTCTTTGCCATGACGCCTTACGGCAATGCCTTTGATTTCGTATTTGAGATTTTGCAGACACCGCTTCTGGCTCTTGGAAATACCCTTCCGGCCATGGTGATTGCATACATTTTCCTGCACTTCTTCTGGTTCTTCGGCGTCAACGGCGGTTCCGTGGTAGGTGCAGTATTCAACCCGATTCTGCAGACTTTGTCCGCAGAGAATCTGGCGGCATTCCAGGCGGGAGATGCCATGCCGAATATTATCTGTCAGCAGTTTCAGGACCTGTTTGCAACCTTCGGGGGAGCCGGCTCCACACTTTCGCTTCTGATCGCCATGCTGCTCTTCTGCAAGTCCAAGCGGATCAAGGAGCTGGGTAAACTGGCGATTATTCCGGGATGCTTTGGTATCAATGAGCCGATCATCTTCGGACTTCCGATCCTGCTGAACCCGATGATGCTGATTCCGTTCATGCTGGTGCCGACGATTAATATTATTATTTCCTATATTTGTATGAGCATTGGTCTGGTACCCATCTGTACCGGAGTTGCGATTCCCTGGACCATGCCGGTTATCATCTCCGGATTTTTGTCCACCGGATGGCAGGGCGCAGTTTTGCAGGCGCTGCTTCTGATTCTGGGAGTCTTCCTGTATATGCCGTTTATCAAGATGATGGATAAGCAGTATCTGGCGGATGAGACGAGGGGAACGGACGAGACAGAGGACGAGGACGATTTCTCACTGGATGATCTGTCCTTTGACGATATGTAAGAAAGACAAGTACAATGACGATGGAGGGATACCATGAAGATTGTGATGATATTTGACCAGATCCAGTCCGGACTTGGGACGAAGGATGACACCATGGTGCCGCTGACCGGAAAAAAGGAAGCGGTGGGACCGGCGGTGATGATGCAGCCGTTTCTGAAGGAGACCGGCGGACGGGTCATGGCGTGCCTGTGCTGCGGCAACGGAACCTATCTGGCAGATCCGGACGAAGTGAGCCGGAAGCTGTGCGCCATGGTAAATAAAGTAAAACCGGACATTGTGATCTGCGGGCCGGCATTTAACTACGCAGATTATGCTGCCATGTGTGCGCGGGTGGCGGACGATATCAACCGGACGACGGAGGCAAAGGCATTTGCGGTCATGTCTCAGGAGAACGAGGAGACCATCGCTGCCTATAAGGATAAGGTGATGATCGTGAAGACGCCGAAGAAGGGCGGCATGGGGCTCAATGATTCTCTGAAACATATCTGTCAGGTGGCGAAGGCGCTGGCGGATGGAGATCCGGGACTGGAAGCGCTGAAGCAGAGCGTCTGCTTCTAAAAGGGCCGAATGCTGTAAAGGATGCCGAAGAGGACGCCGCCGGGAAGGAACGGATGCTGTCTGGCAGGCGCGGGCAACGCAGGACTGAACGAACTTCTGACTTCGACTAAGACGCTCCAAAGAGCTGTCGCGCCTAAGTCTGTGTAAGAGGTGGACTTTATTCCTGCCAGGAACGCCCTTGAGCGCCTGCCTGCCGGTATCCGTTCCCTTCCGGCGGCCGGGTTTTGGCAGGCGAAACAGAGTATGATCGCGGCTGCTTTGGAATCTGAAATTCAGATTTGCCCCCCGGGTTTCGGAAATATTAATGGAAAATTGTAAATATTTGACAGGAGGGATAAGATCATGTGGGGAATGATCGCAACATGGAGAATGGCGGCGGAAGGCGTGGAAAAGGGCGCGCATATGCTGGCAGAAGGACAGAATGCAGGAGACGCCATTGAGACGGCCATCCGGGAGGTGGAGGACTTTCCGTATTATAAATCGGTGGGTTACGGCGGACTGCCCAATGAAGAAATGGAAGTGGAGCTGGATGCGGCGTATATGGACGGAGATACGCTGGATATCGGCGCGGTGGCGGCAGTAAAGGACTATGCCAATCCGGTATCCATCGCCAGACGCTTAAGCCGGGAAAAGGTAAACAGCATGCTGGTGGGAGAGGGCGCGGAGAAATTTGCCCATAAAGAAGGTTTTGAACGGAAGAACATGCTGACAGACCGGGCGAAGGCCCATTACCGGAACCGGGTGAAGGAACAGCGGGAGCTGGAGCTGAAACCTTACTCCGGACATGATACGGTCGGCATGGTCTGTCTGGACAGCGCCGGAAAAGTGACGGCGGCCACATCCACCAGCGGTCTGTTTATGAAGAAAAAAGGCCGGGTGGGGGATTCGCCCATCGCCGGTTCCGGATTCTATGCGGACAGCAAAGTGGGCGGTGCCAGTGCCACAGGTCTTGGGGAAGACCTGATGAAGGGCTGCATTTCCTATGAGATTGTCCGGCTGATGAAGGAGGGCATGCATCCGCAGGAGGCCTGTGAGACGGCGGTAAACCGTCTGGACGCAGAACTGAAGGAGCGGCGCAGCGCAGCGGGGGATCTGTCGCTGATTGCCATGAACAAGGAAGGCGAATGGGGCGTTGCAACGAACATCGAAGGATTTTCTTTTGCGGTGGTGACCGAAGGAAAAGACCCTCAGGTGTATCTGGTGGAGCGTCAGGAGGACGGCCGCTGCACGTATGCGCCTGCATCTCAGGAATGGATGGAGGAATATATGCGGACTCGTATGGCGCCGGTTGTCGAGGTGTAAGGATACCGGGACAATGGTCACAATTCCGGCTGCCGCCGGGAAGGGCAGATAACCGTTGTCATGTCTGGTCTGTCTGCGCAGCATCCGGCGTGAACGGATCTGGAGAGAAAACGGGTTTTGTCTGTCTCATAAGTCCGTCTGAGGCGGACATCCCGGTTTTTCAGCAGCTGAAAGCCACACAGCGCTGCGCAAAGATAGAGACAGACTCATGATTTGCAGACTGGCCGGGAAAAAGGGGGAGAGATCTGTGGAACAGAGAATTTTGAAAAAAGTAGAGTCACTGAAAGAACAGATGATGGAGGATATCCTGGAACTGGTGCGGATTGACAGTGTGGAGACGGAAGCCCAGCCGGGTGCACCTTTTGGGCCAGGGGTCAGAAAGGCACTTCAGAAGGCGCTGGAGATGGGGGAGCGTCTGGGATTTCGGACTGTGAATCTCAACAATTACATGGGCTATGTGGAGTACGGCAAAGGGGACGATTATGTGTGCGCCATCGGCCATGTGGATGTGGTTCCTCCCGGAGACGGATGGAAGCAGCCGCCTTTTGCAGGATACGCAGAGGATGGTGTGCTGTATGGCCGGGGGGTTCTGGACAACAAGGGACCGATTCTTGCCTGCCTGTACGGGCTGTACGCGCTGAAGGAACTGGGGTATGAACCAAAGCATCGGGTGCGGATCATCTTCGGGTGCGATGAAGAGTCGGGATTTGAGGATCTGCGTTATTATCTGTCGAAGGAACAGCCTCCGGTATACGGATTTACGCCGGACTGCAAATTTCCGGTGGTGTATGCGGAGCGGGGACGCGCCGTGATCCGTGTGGAAGCAAAAGAGGCAGGACCGTTCTGTGATTTTGTGACACAGTATTTTATCGGCGCAAAAAATACCGGAGACAGGCTGGGCATCGATTTTTCCCATCCGGAATACGGCGTTATGGAGATGCGCAATTATAAGCTGTGGATGAACGGGCAGACGCTTTCTTTTGAAGCGGCGCTCAGTTATCCGGCCGGCCATACCATTGATGAAATTCTGGAAAGGATCCGGGAAAAAGCGGGGGACCAGAAGGTTACGCTTGTACAGAACTATGATCCGGTGGTATTTGATAAGGAAAGTCCCATGGTACAGGCACTGAAGGAATGTTATGAGCTGGTGACTGGAGAAGACGGGACACCGGTGACGACAACCGGAGGCACATATGCCAAGGCCATGCCCGGGATCGTGCCATTTGGTCCGAGTTTTGCGGGACAAAAAGGCATCGGACATAATCCCAACGAATGGATGAAAGAAACGGACCTGATAAAAAATGCAAAAATCTATGCATTGGGGCTTTACCGTCTGGGACTTTTGTAGTATATATAGTTTAATGTATGAAAATTGCCGGAAATGCATGATAAACGCCCCCCCGATTAGAGGTCACTGAAAAAATAGTCATTTCCGCATAAAAGGACTTTTTCAGTATCCTCGTCTGCAGGGGCAGAAATTTCGTGCCGTTTATTCCCGCGAGCAACGAGCCAAGTGGCTGCTTGCAGACATTTGGCGACTGCCGCGAGGGTCAAATACTCCGCTGCTTCGCAGCGCTGCAAGTTTGATACCCCATTGCTTGCAGCGGGGTTTTTGATTTTATAAAAAAGAGAAAAGGCGTAAAAAGATGACAGGAAAGATTGTAGAAATCTGCTGCGGCAGCTATTATGATGCAAAACAGGCGGCGCTTGGGGGAGCAGAGCGGATCGAACTGAACAGCGCCCTTATGCTGGGCGGACTGACGCCCACAGAGAGTACGCTTTGCATGGTAAAGGAAGAATTTCCGTCTTTGAAGGTGGTTGCCATGGTGCGGCCAAGAGGTGCGGGATTCTGTTATACGGAAGAAGAGTTTCAGGTGATGATGAAGGAGTGTGAAAGCCTGCTTCGGTGCGGAGCGGACGGGATCGCTTTCGGATGTCTTCAGGCGGATGCCTCTCTGGATGAACAGCGTAATCTGAGACTGACCGAGAAGATCCGGAATATGGGAGGAGAAGCCGTATTTCACCGGGCTTTTGACTGCTCGAAGGATCCGTTTGCCGCCATGGAACGGCTGATTGCCATGGGCGTGACCCGGGTGCTGACCAGCGGTCTGAAGCCAAAGGCGGCAGAAGGCAGAGAGATGCTGAAAAAGCTGCAGGCAGATTACGGGAAAGACATCCAGATTCTGGCGGGCAGCGGCGTCAATGCGGACAATGCGGCAGAACTGATGGAATATACCGGGCTTCATCAGGTTCACAGTTCCTGCAAGGCATGGGAGACGGATCCGACGACGGTGCAGAACGGGATTTCCTACAGTATTGCAGGTGGAGAACATACATTCGAATATGATGTGGTCTCGTCAGAACTTGTGCAAAAACTGGTGTCCAGAGTCAGAGAAGGAACCAGGATCTGACAAAGTGAAGCAGAGCTGCTTTTTGTGCCAGGCCGTTTCGTTGCTGTGTGATTTTAAAAGAAACAGGACTTAGGAGGCAGTCTGGATCTTAAGGAGCAGTTTTCATGTTCAGACTGCCGGCTGGTCACCGGGCAGACAGGACACCAGCACAAATATTTTGCTGCAAAGCGGAGAAACTACAGCGCCCTGCATGTCAGGGTTTCTGTGCGTTCTGTGGAAAGTGTGTGGTAAAAGCATGTATATGTAGTCAGAATGGTGCGTCCGAGTACAGGGACAGTCAAATCAGCCGGAAAACAGGGGGAGACAATATGTGGGCAAGATGGAAACAAAATAAGGGGATACGCAGAATCCTCACGGTTGCTGCAGTTACCGCGTCGGCGTTTATACAGGCGTTTGTAATCCAGGTGTTTATCCGTCCATCAGGGCTTTTGTCAGGCGGTTTTACAGGAGTTGCCATCCTGATTGACGATATCGCATCTTTGTACGGAGGAAGCTTTTCCACCTCTCTTGGAATGCTTGCCCTGAACATTCCGGTTGCACTTCTGTGCAGCCGCAGCATCAGCAAACGGTTTACCTTTTATTCGCTCATGCAGGTGTTTTTGGCCAGCTTTCTTCTGAAAGTCTGCCGGTTTCAGCCGTTGTTTGACGATACGATGCTGAACGTGATTTTCGGCGGTTTTCTCTATGGTATCGGCACGGCCATTGCGCTGAAGGGAAATGCATCCACAGGCGGGACGGATTTCATCGCTTTGTATGTGTCCAACAGAACCGGGCGTTCCATCTGGGAACAGGTATTTGCGGGGAATGTGATCCTTCTTTGCATCTTCGGATTTATGTTTGGATGGATTTATGCCGGTTATTCCATCTTGTTCCAGTTTATCTCCACCCGGACGATCTCCTCTTTCCATCATCGGTATGAGCGGGTGACGCTGCAGATCACCACCATGCACGCTGAGGCCGTCATGAAGGCGTATGTACAGAAATATCGCCACGGGATCTCCTGTGTGGAGGCGGTGGGCGGTTACAGCCACAAAAAAATGTATTTGCTGCACACGGTGGTATCTTCCTATGAGGCGTCGGAGATCATCGAACTGATGCGGTCTGAGGACCCGCATGTCATCATCAATGTATTAAAGACACAGAATTTTTACGGAAGCTTTTATCAGGCTCCCATTGGATAGCAGGAAAAAAGACCAGGATATCCGGCCGGACCGGTATGGCTGGTCTTTTTTGCTTTTGGACTCGCAGGGGAGATGTCCTTGTAATCCTGTATATCGGATGTGTCAGATGGTATCTCTCGAAAACAGTTCTCCGATCTTGGAAAAAATGCCTTTTCCCTTTTTCTGGATTTTTTTGTCCAGGGTCCGGATGTCATATTCATCGATCCGCAGTCTTCTGGTAGTGTCTTCCAGTTGTTTTTTCAGATCCTGCAGGCTGTATTCTGTCAGTTCGTCCAGATAGGACTTGTCCACGCAGAGAGGATATAATCGATTCTGGTGCTTTCTTTTCTTTAGCTTAGCGCTGATGTCTTCCATCTCATTTCTGGACAGCCGTGCGGTGTAGCGGTCTTTCTTAAAAATCTCATATTCCAGCCGGTTGATATAACAGACCGGTACTTCCCGAAACTGATCTTTGACGTTGGAACGGTCGTTGGCCCATAAAATAATCGGGTATACTTTCAGTTTCTTCTTCATCTGCGGTTGCTTTTTGTAAATATCCTCCAGATGGCGGCTTAAGGAGTTGGTATGGCGGCGGATCTGTTCGATGAGGTTTTCTGAATGGGATCCGCTTCGCAGGATGCCCTTTTCCGAGATGGTGCCGTTGTTTCTTTTATTTTTCACTTCCACGGAGAAAATGCCCGTGGGTGCGATGATGACCAGGTCATGTTCGATGTCCAGGTTGTCGTATTTCAGACGGAGATTCTGCAAAGAGATGACTTTGTCGCCTAAAAGTTCCATGGCTTCCGCTGCTCTGTCTTCTCCCTTCTGCCCGAATTCCAGTCCCCGGCTGGAGTCCTGAATGGCCCGGGTCATCTGCTGGAATCTTTCGGAGGTCTGTTCCAAATCCACCTGATATTTTTTTAAAATGCGCAGAAGCCCGCTGTACTGTTTTCTGGCCTGGCTGTTATCATACCGGCTCTCCTCCAGCAGATGAAGGGAGCGGATATAGTCTTTTCTTTTTTTGATCTCTTTATTGATACAGGCAAGGGTTTCTTTTTCCTTTTCTGCTTCCTGTGCCATAAGGATGCGTTCTTCACTTAATTTGTTGATATCCATATATTTCCTTTTTCTTTTCTAAACTGCTGTATCTATCATAACACTATTTTTCCAAAATAGGTAGGAGAAAATTCAAAACTTTTCTTTGGAAAAGGCAGATTCCGTCACGGATCTCATCCAGGCCACACACTTGTATCCAGGTCGCGGCAGTTTGGATCTTATGGACACTTATTGTGTCTGAATTTCCGGTTGCGGTGCATTGGGAAATCTGTCCGTGTGAGCAACCAGAAAGATATATTTCCAGGTTTTTGCCATGGACGGGAAACACGGCAAACGCAGGGATGAATCGTGGTTTCTGTTCCATGAGATTGTGTGGCCGGCGGTCAATGATGCCACCGCGCCGCCTTCTTTCTCCGTCTTGCTGATGAAAATTTGTTCTTCAGAGTATCGCCAAATATCATGCTTTTGTTCCAGAATCGATTTATAAAAACATCAGATATGATATTTGTTTACAGAATATTCACAGTTTATTGATTCATGCCTTTCTCATGATGCAGACAGAACACTGGTAGACAAAAGAAAGAGTGGGTATTATAATTAAAAAAGCCGGAAAGTTCAGTCAGATCCGGCAGGGAGGATGATTATGTTTGCAAAAATGCGCAACCGCCTGACACGGACCCAGTGGATTGCGGTGGGGTTTTTTATTATCATACTGTGCGGGACCAGTCTTTTGATGCTGCCGGTATCCAGCCGTGAGACGTCGTGGACGGATCCTCTGTCGGCTCTTTTTACTGCTACCAGCGCCACCTGTGTGACCGGACTTGCGGTGGTGGATACTTATCAGCATTGGAGTCTTTTCGGGCAGCTGGTGATCCTTCTGATGATTCAGATCGGCGGTCTGGGATTTGTGACCATCGGTGTGACGATCCTCCTTCTGATGGGCAGAAGGATCGGTCTTGCGGACAGGGGCCTTTTGAAGGACAGTGTAAATACATTGGAACTTGGGGGAATTGTACGTCTGGCAAAGCTGATTGTGAAAGGGACCCTTTGGATTGAGGGGATTGGAGCCGTCCTTTTTTCCCTCCGTTTTGTGCCGGAATTTGGTCTTTTAGAAGGAATTTACTACGGAATTTTCCATTCGGTATCGGCTTTTTGCAATGCAGGCTTTGACCTGATGGGACGGTTTGAAGCCTATTCTTCCCTGGTTCGCTATGAAAACGACTGGCTGATCAATCTGACGGCAGTGGGACTGATTCTGTCGGGCGGGCTTGGATTTGTGGTATGGAGGGATCTTGAGAAGAATAGATTCCATATACGAAAATACACTCTGCACACCAAGATGGTGCTGACTGCCCTTGTGGTGTTGGTGGCAGTTCCCACAGGCCTTTTCTGGCTTCTGGAGCGAAACAATGTGCTGGCCGGGCTTGATGGTTCCGGACAGTTTTTGGGCGCGCTCTTTGCAGCCGTAACGCCCAGGACTGCGGGCTTTAATACCACGGATGTGGGGGCGATGACCGATGCAGGAAAGCTGCTCACACTGATTCTTATGCTGATTGGCGGCAATCCCGGTTCCACAGCAGGAGGAGTCAAGACGACTACGATTATGGTGCTTTTGTGCTATATTATTTCCATGATTCAGAGAAGAGACGGGGTCAACATCTACGGGCGAAGGCTGGAAGATGGAATGATCGAAAAAGCGGCGGTGGTATTTACGCTGACGTTATCCATGGCGGTGACAGCTGCCTTTCTCATCTGCGCCCTGGACGGCCTGCCTCTGACAGATGTGCTCCTGGAGACTTTTTCGGCGGTGGATACGGTTGGCATGACTACAGGCATTACCAGACAGACCAGTACCGGTTCCAGGATCATTCTGATACTTCTGATGTACTGCGGCAGAATCGGGAGCCTGTCCTTTGCGCTGGCTTTTACCGATAAAAAACAAAAATCGGGCCTGCGTCAGCCCATGGAACGAATCAATATCGGTTAAAAACTGCAAAAGCCTGGATAAATACAGAAACATGCAGAAATCCGTCTTCTTTTGGAAGCAGGAGGACGGAAGCAAAATTTCAAGTCAGGAGAAACATTGTTTATGAAATCATTTTTAATTATCGGAATGGGCAGGTTTGGCCACTATCTGTGCAGCCAGCTTGCTGACCTCGGCAATGAGATTCTGGTCGTGGATCAGGTAGAGGAGTGCCTGGCACCCTGTCTTCCCCTGGTGACCAGCGCGCAGATTGGGGACTGTACAAAGCCTGAGGTCTTAAAAGAACTGGGAGTGCGCAATTTTGACTCCTGCTTTGTGTGCATCGGCACGAACTTTCAGAGCAGTTTGGAGATCACGAGTCTTTTAAAGGAGCTAGGAGCCAGGTGGGTCGTGAGCAGGGCCAGCACAGATGTGCAGGCCAAATTTCTCCTGAGAAACGGTGCCGATGAAGTTGTCTATCCAGAGCGGGATATTGCGGAAAAAATCGCGAAAAAATCCAGCGCCAACCATGTATTTGATTTTGTGGATCTGGGAGATTACGGGATTTATGAAGTGCTGCCTTTAAAAAGCTGGGTCGGCAAAAGCATCCGGGAGCTGAATGTCCGTGTAAATTATAATATCAGCATTCTGGGAGTCCGGGAGAAAGACGGCTCCATGAGGATGCCGGATGCAGAGTACCGGTTTATGGGAGACGACCATATGATGATTATGGGCAGTGACAAAGATCTTGCCCGGTTCATCCGAAAACTATAAGGCGGGAGATGAAAGCTTTCCCATCTCCGCGCCTGAAAATTCCAGAAAAAACCATAAAACGATCAAGTGGCGGAGTCTAAAAGCTCCGCCTGTCTTAGCAGGAACCGGTAGCGCATCTGCACCGCTTTCAGTTCATAGATGGAGGAGTCGATCAGGTCCGGATCGACCACATTCTCAAAGTTGGAGTAGGCGCAGTCCAAGGCATATTTGGTCTTTTCAATATCTTCTAAAAGCTGCTGTCTGCGGGAATCGGCGCTCCTCTTCTGGTCTGTGCGTTTCATCTGCATCTTCCTTCCTGTCTTCGGGAAATAGGTTACTATCAGTATAGTCTCCAATTGGAAAATTTATACGGAAACGGGAATATTTTTCAGCGGATTTCATATAGTGAACCAGACAAGGAGGCGTAAGATGTTGGAAAAACAGACAGGAGTTCTTGTGATCGCAGGCATGTGCCTGATCGTGCTTTTTCTGGTGACTGTAAAAAGAAAGACAGAGTTTTTCTTAAATTTCTGCCTGCGGGCGGCCATGGGCGGAATTGCCATCTATGGCATCAATCTTTTGCTGGAATCCCAGGGGTTGCCGTGGCTGGTAGGGATCAATCTTTTCAGCCTTTTGACATCCGGAACCCTTGGACTTAGCGGGGTTTCTCTGCTTTATGCAATCTCAGCCTTTCGTTTTTTGTGACATTTTTCCAAAAATTGTGAACAAATTGTAAACACCATTTACAAGAAAAAGATTATTCTCTATAATTGAAACTGTGATAAACGTTTATCTAAAAGGTGGCATTCGCCATGGGCTCAAATGATTTCTGAGTCAGATTCCATTAAAAATTGCAGCATGAAGAAACCGGATTTTGTGTTGCAGGAGGTAATTGTGAAAAACACAAGATTGTGGATTGCGGATTCCGACGCTTCCTATGCGGATGCGTTCCGGGAATACGTGAATCTGAAGAAAAGTTATCTGTTTCAGGTAAGAATGTGTACCCGAAAAGAACAGCTTAGGGAGGCTCTGTCTGAGGAAGAGATCGAAATCCTGCTGATATCGGCAACCTGGTATGAGGATCTGAAAGATTCCATCCGGAATGAATGTGTGATCTTATTGTCCGAGGGAGGTCTTCCAAAAGAGCTTCACAGATATCCGGCAGTGTACAAGTATCAGTCTGTGGAAAATATTCTTCGGGAAATTATGTATTACTACTCCGATCAGGAAGAGGAGGAGGAATACTGCACCGGAGTGCTTAAGGACAACAAGGTGATCGGGGTATATGCCCCATCAGGCGGAATCAGAAAGAATAAGTTTGCAATTACATTAGGGCAAATCCTCGCAGAAGAACGGAATGTTTTATATCTGAATCTGGAAGAATGTTCCGGATTATCCGAACTCATGGGTGGAAATCATTGGAACTTATCCGACTTGATTTATTATCTTAGACAGAAAAAAAGTTCGTTTTTGTATCGTCTGAACAGTATGGTTCAAAAACTGGACCGGATGGACTATATCCCATCCTGTGAATCCTATACAGACTTTGTGCAGATTACAACGGAGGAGTGGCAGCGTCTGCTGTATCTGATCCGTACACAGAGTACATATGATGTACTTATACTGGATCTGGGTATACTTGCGGGACATAGCGTCGATCTGCTTCGGCAGCTGACCGGTCTCTATGTTCCGGCTGAACAGGATTTGATTTCCCAGGGAAGGTTTCGCCAATGGCAGCGATATATGCAGGTATCAGATGCAATGGATGTGTTAGAGAAAGTTCAGAGGCTGGAACTGCCGGGGAGTCCGGAAGGACCCTGTGGGGAAGAAGATCTCTTCATGCTGCCGCAGCAGGAACTTGGATGCTATATCAGGGGCCTTCTGCAGGAATAGGAGGTATCATGGAACCAGTATCTGGCGAGACGAAGGTATTTGAGGAACTGAAAAAACAGATCCTGGAGCAGGTAGATTTAAGTCGTGAAGTGTCTGATGAAGAGATGCAGGATCTGATCGACGAAGTAATTCTCGCTTACGGAAAGGAACAGTATCTCTCTCTGGATGAAAAGTGCCGGATGAAAAAGGAGCTGTTTCACGCGCTTCGAAAGATGGACGTCCTTCAGGAACTATTAGAAGAGCCGGAAGTTACGGAAATTATGGTCAACGGTATGGACGGTATCTTTTTGGAACGCGGGGGCCAGATCCTGCGCTGGGAAAAGAATTTTTATTCCAGAGAACGGATTTTGGATGTGATTCAGCAGATGATCAGCGCCTGCAACCGGGTAGTCAACGAGTCTTCACCTATCGTGGATGCGAGGCTGGAGAACGGTGACCGGGTGCACGTTGTCCTTCCACCTGTGGCGGTGAATGGGCCGATCATCACAATACGACGATTCCCTGAGCGGCCCATCACCATGGACAGACTTTTGGAACTGGAGAGTCTGTCCCGGGAGGAAGCCGATTTTCTAAGAGATGCGGTCCGGTCCGGATATTCCATCCTGGTGGCCGGAGGCACCGGTTCCGGAAAGACGACATTTCTGAATGCGCTCTCTGAATATATTCCCGAGGGTGAGCGGGTAGTAGTGATCGAGGATACAGCAGAGCTTCAGATCCAGAACGTGGAGAACCTGGTGCGTCTGGAAACCCGTACTTCAGGAATGGAGGAGTGCAAAGAGATTTCGATCCGGGACTTGATCAAGGCATCGCTTCGCATGCGGCCAAGCAGAATTATTGTTGGAGAGGTGCGCGGAGCGGAGACATTTGAACTTCTGACCTGCCTGAATACAGGCCACGACGGGAGTTTTTGCACCTGTCATGCCAACAGTACTCATGATACCATCAGCCGGCTGGAAACTATGGTACTTATGGGGATGGAACTGCCCCTTCAGGCCATTCGGAGGCAGATTGCCTCCGGGATCGACCTGATCGTTTATCTTGGGAGACTGCGGGACAAAAGCCGCAGGCTCCTGGAAATTACAGAAGTAACCGGTTTGGAAGGGGAGCAGGTGGCGCTTCATCCGCTGTTCCTCTTCCGGGAAACCGGGGAAGTATCCGGCAGAGTCTGCGGGATACAGGAAAAAGCAGGAGATATGAAGAAGATTGAAAAATTTCAGCGTGCCGGGATTCGGGTGGATCTGGAACCGGAAAGAACCCCTTCTGGATATTCTTAAAGGAGTATTTCTCATTCTGGCCTTTTCGTGGCTGTTCTACGATTCTCTTTTAGCAATTCCATTTTTACTTCCGATTCTTATCCTGTGGTGCCGGGAATGCCGGGCCTCTAGGAGACAGAAGGAAGAAGAACAATTTCAAAGAACGTTTCGGGAGTGGATTTTACTCCTCTCTTCCTCGCTGTCTGCCGGATATTCGGTCGAGAATGCCATGGTGCAGTCCTGCAGAGAACTGTCCTTGATGTTTTCCGAAAAGGATATCATGATGCAGGAGCTTCGGGATATGCTGGCCAAGCTAGAGAACCGGCAGAGCCCTGAGGTGATTTTTCAGGATTTTGCCGACCGGCAGTCATCGGAGGAGGTCAAAAGCTTTGTGGAAGTGTTCTGTGCTGCCAGAAAGAGCGGAGGAAGTTTAAACGCTGTCATTCGCAGCACGGCATCTCAGATGGCAGAGATTATGGATACCCGAAGAGAAATCACTACCCTTCTTGCCTCCAAGATTTACGAACAGAAAATTATGACAGTGATGCCGGCGGCGGTCCTGCTGTATGTAAGGGTTGGTTCCGGAGCATTTTTGAAAGAACTCTATCATAATCCTGCGGGAATTCTGGTGGCCACGGCATGTCTGGTGCTTTATCTTGGGGCCTGTCTGCTGGGGAAAAGGATGGTGCATTTTGAAATATAAAACAAAGTTTTTGCTGGTTGCACTGGTTGGGGGAGCTTTGAGTCTGGCCTGCTTTTTCTACAGTGTGATCAGCCGGGAGACTCTTACCTGTCTGCCACGGCCGAAAAGTGGAGAGGGAGACCAAAAGCAGCAGCTTTTGGTGGAATTACAAGATCAGACCTATCCTTTTTCTTTTGTGCTGCAGGAAGTGCCTTATGAAAGGGAAGCACTGTCTGCCAGACTTTTAGAAGCAAAGGAAGGGATTGGACCTTTGTTTTTAAAAGACAATCAGGATTATGAACACATCTTTTCCAGTGTGTTCATGCCGGCGGTTTATCCGGATACCAGTATCACAGTCCAGTGGTATCTGGATTCCTGGGATTATCTTGATCCGGATGGCAGAGTGAAGAATACTTCTTTGAAAGATGCGGTGCCGGTTCAGGTACAGGCGGTCCTGTCTTTGGAAGACCAAAGTCTTACCTGGGAGCAGGAGATCCAGGTATGTCCGCCGGTGAATCCGGATACCCAGCAAAAACTTCAGATGTTGGAATCTGAGCTGCAAATGCTCCAGGAAGCGTCAAAGGATCAGGTGGTTTTGCCGGACATGCTGCTTGGAGAACCAGTGGTGTGGTATCGTCCGTTAGATGACCGGTGGATGTGGATGCTGGGGCTTACGCTTCTTTCTCTGGTCGCGCTTGCGTCCGGACAGAATCAGGAGAAGGATAAGGAACAGAAAAAAAGAGAGCGCAGTATGCAGCTTGATTATCCGGATATTGTCAGCCGCCTAAGCCTGTACATGGGAGCCGGAATCAGTACCAGAAAATCCTGGGAACGGCTGGTGGATCAGTATGAGAAAAAAGTAGAAGATACAAAAAAGCGCCGTCCGGCCTACGAGGAGATGAAAAGGACTCTTTACGAGATGCAAAGCGGGGTTTCGGAGGCCCTTGCATATGAGCAGTTTGGAAGCAGATGTCAGATACAGGTTTATCTGAAGCTTGGCACTTTGCTAAGCCAAAATCTCCGCAAAGGAACCAGGAATCTGGCAGAACTTTTGCAGGAGGAGTCCAGGGAGGCTTTTGAAAACCGTAAGGCACTTGCAAAACGAATGGGAGAAGAGTGTGAAAGCAAACTGCTTCTGCCCATGATGCTCATGCTTTTGACGATCCTGATCCTTATCATGTATCCGGCGGCAGTATCGTTTCAGACCTAATCAAACAACAAGTTATACAGGAAGGATCGTATATGAGAATAAGAATTACACAATTTATAAAGGACTTTTGGGAAGACGAAAGTGGTATGGGTGTGGTGGAAGTAATCCTGATCATCGTAGTGCTGATTGGCCTGGTCATTATCTTTAAGAACCAGATCACAGGAGTCGTCAATGAGATTTTTGAAAAAATTGTCTCTCAGAGCCGGAGCGTCTAGGAAAGCGTCCGGACAGATCACCGTCTGGATGGCTCTTAGTTTTCTCGTATTTTTAAGCCTGTATCTGGTCTGTCTTCAGTCTGTGCAGAAGCAGTATCAAAGAAAACAGGCGGAGCAGGCTGTGGAAGCAGGCATGTTCTCCTTATTTTCGGAGTATGAACCTCACCTGCTTGCACAGTATGATCTCTTTTATCTGGACACTTCTTTTGGAGGCGGACAGGAGCGGGAGGACGAGCTGTGCAGCCATCTGTGGCAATTTACGAAGAACAATCTGACCGACCGGTCGGATCGCTTTCTGCCGGGACTTACACTGCAGGGAGTCCATGTAAAAAATATGGTTCGGGCCACAGACGGCTCGGGTGGGGCATTTTACCGTCAGGCCATAAGGGTGATGAAGGAGAAAAGTGGAGTTTCTTTGGCGGAGGACTGGATGCTGCAGGAGATGTTTTCCAGGGACAAAGAAGAGAACATCAAAAGATTCCAGGAAGACTGTGAAGCTTATGAGGGCAGTGTCCGAAATTATGAGGAAAAGGAGGATGGAGAGGAAGATGAACGGATGGATCCGGAGGCCAAAAAATGGGATGGTGTATGGAAGGGATTCTCTTTGTCAGTTGCGGTTCCGGATGGGTGTACGGTATCAGGCCGTACAGTTGATCTGGAGACAGCACCCTCTCACCGGGAATTGTCAGTGGGGGCCGGAGTATCCCAGGCAGCCGGTTCATCGCTTCTTGAAAGGCAGTGGTTCATAAGTTATCTCTGTGAGTACCTAAAGCAGGCCCAGGAGATGCTAAAAGACCCAAGGGAACAAGGGTATCTGGATTACCAGCTGGAATATTTGATCGCCGGCAAAGGGTCTGATCCGGAAAATCTGAATGCGGTTCTTACAAGACTTCTGCTTTTTCGGGAAGGGACAAATTATGTCTTTTTGCTGAGTCATCCGAAGCTTCGTCAGAGAGCAGAAGCGCTGGCTGTGGTTCTGGCTGGGATGACGGGCAACTGGGGGCTGGTCAAAAGCTTGGAACAGCTGATTCTTTTAGGCTGGGCTTACGGAGAAAGCCTGGTGGAAGTACGTCAGCTTTTGGGAGGTTATGAGCTGTCTCCAGTGAAGACGGAAGAAGACTGGCAGGTGTCCTTGTCAGGCCTGCTTCCGCTTCTTGGAGATCCGGGGAAATATGATGTGCCGGTGACCGCGCAAAAGGGAATCGGCTATGAGACCTGTCTTCGAATGCTTCTTGTTTTGCAGTCTCCGGAAGAACTGTCCATGCGGGCACTGGATATCATCGAAGGAGAGCTGAGCCGGACGCAGGCGTGTCGAAACCTGCATCTTGATCACTGTGTGGACTTTTTGACTGCTCAGGTATGGATCGATGATCTGTATCTGGAGAGAAATTATGGATATGAATAAATGAAAGGAGGCATGGAGGGATGCCCTTTTGCAACAGCAGAACATACAATGAAAATCTCCAGATATCCCACCCGGAAAAAGAATTTTTTACGGATAGGCCGGCTGTCAGAAGGGCATCTCTTGGTGCCTTCTTAAAAGGAAGTATGACTCTGGAAGCTTCGCTTGTGCTCCCTTTCCTTCTGTGTGCAATCACGGCGCTTTTGTATATTTTTGCTTTTACGTCCGAACAGTCCAAAGAGAGCCGAAAACTGATGGAACGGGCAGAGGCTCTTGCTGTGACGGCAGGGCAGATGAGTGAAAAAGATCCCTATATCCGGCTGTATGATGCACAGATAATATCCCTCCCGTTTTCTCATCTTTCCTTTGGAAAAAACATCACCGTCAGAAGTGCGGTGGTGCGCTGCTGGGTAGGCTATACAGGGGAATCTTTTCAAAATAGTGCAGGTGAGGAAATTGTTTACATAACACCAGAAGGAACCGTGTATCACAAAAACAGAGACTGCACCTACCTGCGGCTGTCCATCCGCCAGATTTCCTTTGGATCTTTGGAGGGGGAACGCAATCTTTCCGGCGGAAAATATGCATCCTGTGAATATTGTATCCGCCGGGGGGAGGCAGGCGGAACCGTTTATATTACGGTTTATGGTAACAGTTATCACAACAATGTAAACTGCCAGGGGCTAAAGCGTACCATTCTGGCTCTGCCTTGGTCACAGGCGGAGGGAAGGCCCTGCTGTTCCCGCTGCAGCAGGAGCGGGTGAGCGCAATGGAGCGGTTTTGGATTCTGGGGCATCTGCTTTTTCTTTCGGCAGAAGACATCAAAGAGCGGCAGTTGTCACTCTGGGTAATTGGGGAACTGGGAGTGACAGGACTTTTCTGCAAGGTGGCAGCAGGAGAGCCTCCCCGGTTCTTTTTGGGCTTTTTACTTCTGACAGTTGGCTATTTGGGAAAAGAGCAGATCGGATATGGGGATGGGTGGCTTATTCTTGCTCTTGAAATGTGGCTTTCGGTACCGGAGCTTTTATATCTTCTTTTTCTTGGGATTGGAATGGGGACATTGTACGGCTTCTGCTTTCGGATACGGGAAGTACCGCTGGTCCCCTTTTTGACGGCTGCATATTTGATTGGAGTATGGCAATGAAAAGAAAAGGAAGATATATTGTGGAGGCTGCCTGTCTGGTACCGGGGATCTGCATGCTGTTGGTTTACCTGGTCTTTTTTACATTGTATGCACATGACTATGCCGTGTGTATCCACACCGTGTTGGAGACTGGGATGAAAGGATGCTATCCGGACGGGCGTACAGACCGACAGGTAAGGGAAGAAGTGGAACAGGAACTGTCACAGAAGCTGTCCGGCAGACTTTTATGGCTACAGGACAAAACGGTGGAAGTGAAGGTGGACCCGGTAAGAATCCGCATTCGGGTATCCGGCACAGGAAGTTTTATCCCGGTGAACGGTATTGAGGTGCAGCAGACCATCTACAAAGTACAGCCGTGCGAGACAGTTCGAAGAAGCAGATGGCTGTTAAACAAAGACAAAAATCCAGACAATAAAAAAGAGGAAATTTCAATAGATGGAGGATCAAAGGATGAAAATACGATATAAAAGAGACTTGAACAGCAATTACATGATACTGACCGATGAGAATATATCGGAAGATACCTATAAGATCCGCATGATTACAGAAAACAGGATCTATGGGTTTCTTCCCTGTGTAAGACAGCAGTATGGAGACCGGACAGAATATTATTACGAGATCACAGGCAGACAGAGTATGGAGCTTCTGTATGAGCGGAGAAAACTGAATTTTGAACAGCTTCGGGGGCTCTTAAAAGAGCTTTTAAGAGTGCTGGATGCAGCAAAAGAATATCTTTTGGGACCAGAACATTTTCTTCTAAGCCCCCAGTCTGTGTATCTGGATACTCATTCAGAAAAACTCTTTCTGTGCTATTATCCAGGACATGAAAAGGAGATCCGGGAATCCTTTTTGGAGCTTTCTGAGTATCTATTAGGGAAACTGGATAAAAGTGACGCAGAAGGAATTGCCTTTGGCTATGAACTGTATCAAAATGCACTGGAACCAAACTTCAGTTTGCCGGAGATTCTCCACCGGCATGCGGAGCAGGAGAAGGAGGTACCTCCGCCGCAGCCAAAGGCCGAGTCTTTGGAGCCTCAGATGTCCGTCCAGGAGGAAGTACTTGAAAAGACCGGAAGCTGGAAAAATTTTTTCCGAAAGAAGACCAGACAGCCAGTGACCGAATCCTATGTGGCAGAAGCAGACCAGCTTCGAAGCGGCTCTGCGCTGTTTTTGCGGGAGGAGAATCCTTTGCTGGAGACGGCATACCTGGAAAAAGAGAAGCCAGATGGACTTTTTCTGCACAGCCTGAATCCGGAGTACCCGGATTTTCTAATCAGGGAAGACACATTTTTGCTGGGCAAGAAAAAAGACAGTGTGGATGGATGTATTCCTGCGCCTACAATCAGTCGGATTCATGCAAGAATTACCTGTGATGGGGCTGTCTATTATGTGGAAGATTTAAACTCCACCAATGGCACCTGGGCGGATCAGGTTCAGTTAAACCCCTATGAGCTGTGCCCTTTAAGAGACGGTATGGGGCTTGCGTTTGCAGGAGCAGAATATGAAGTAAGGCTTTAGTTTTTTTGTTGCATTGCTTTTGCAAAACAGCTATACTGTTATCAAAATGGCAGAATGGGAGTTGTGGATATGATATTTGACAGTCATGCGCATTATGACGATCAGGCCTTTGACCATGATCGGGAGGATGTGCTTTCCTCTCTTGCGGCACAAGGTGTGGGCACTGTTGTCAATGTAGGGGCAAGTCTGGAAGGAACAAAAAGGACGGTGGAACTTTGCAAAGCGTATCCCTTTGTCTATGGCGCAGCCGGCGTACATCCGGATGAAGTGGGATCACTTGATGAGTCTTCTTTTGCCTGGCTGAAAGAGCAGTGCCAAAAAGAAAAGATTGTGGCGGTAGGAGAGACAGGCCTGGATTACTACTGGGATAAAGAGCACCATGAGGTACAGAAAAAATGGTTTCTCCGACAGCTTCAGCTGGCAAAAGAGCTCTCACTTCCGGTAATTGTTCACAGCCGGGAGGCTGCCGCGGATACGATGGAGATCTTAAAAAGTGTACATGAACCGGGCATGCGGGTAGTGATTCACTGCTATTCTTATTCCGAAGAAATGGCCAGAGAGTATATAAATATGGGTTACTGTCTTGGGATTGGCGGAGTGATAACCTATAAAAATGCAAAAAAGCTGAAGGAAGTTGTACAGCATACACCTCTGTCCAGGCTGCTTTTGGAGACAGACTGTCCCTATCTGACACCGGTTCCTTACCGCGGAAAAAGGAATGATTCCAGGAACCTGATCTATGTGGCAGAGGAGATCGGCAGGCTTCTGGGAGTGACGGCAGAGGAGGTCATCCATGTAACCGAAAAAAATGCAAAGAGCTTTTATGGGCTGGATGGGAGATGACAGGATGGCAGGACCGGTTCCAACTTTAGGGAATCCTAAGAGTACTATTGAAATTTTAAATAAATATCAATTTATCTTTCAGAAAAAATACGGACAAAATTTTCTGATCGATCCTCATGTACTTGACAAGATTATGAAGGCGGCAGAGATTACAGAAAATGATTATGTGGTGGAGATCGGCCCCGGCATCGGGACGATGACCCAACATCTGGCCTCTGTGGCAAGAGGGGTAACTGCCATCGAGATCGATAAAGAGCTGATGCCGATTCTTCATGATACCTTAAAAGGATATGAAAATATAGAGCTGATCAACGAAGATGTGCTGAAGGTTGACTTAAAAAGGCTGCTGGAAAAAAAGAATGCCGGCCGGCCGGCAAAAGTAGTGGCCAATCTGCCTTATTATATTACAACACCGATCATCATGGGGCTTTTTGAACAACGAGTGCCCCTTGTCAGCATCACAGTGATGGTGCAAAAAGAAGTGGCGGATCGGATGCAGGCGGGGCCAGGGACAAAGGACTATGGAGCTTTGTCCCTGGCGGTGCAGTATTATGCAAAACCTTATGTTGCAGCCAATGTACCGCCGAATTGTTTTCTTCCGCGGCCCAAAGTCGGGTCTTCGGTGATCCGGCTCCAGACTTATGAAGATCCTCCTGTAAAAGTGGAAGATGAATCGCTGCTGTTCGCGGTGATTCGGGCCTCTTTTAACCAGAGACGAAAGACGCTTCAGAATGGCCTGTCTCATGTGCCTGAACTTGGGATTTCCAAGGAAATGACCATAAAAGTGCTTCAGGAGATGGGACTTTCGGAGTCGATCCGGGGAGAAGCCATGACACTTGAGCAGTTTGCAGAGTTTACAAACCGGGCAACGGCAGACAGAAATAGTTCCAAAAGATAAAAACAGGCATAACGGCTTATGGACGGGCATAGAATGATCCGGTAAGACAGGAGGGACATTCTATGGAAGAATACAGGCGTCAGATTGCATATCTCTATGCTTATGATCAGGGAGAACAGGTGAAGAATGCCGGGTTTGTAAAGGCGGAAGTGCGGGGCGGCAGGTGCAGGCTGGGAATTCATCTGAAGGGATACTGCCATCGGGGAGAAGATGCTGGAAGTGCATATATTTACTTTTACCATCAGGGGCGGACCATTGGAATTTACCTGGGAGAACTGAAAAGCCAAAATGGAGCTTTAGAGTGGCAGGGATCGGTTGACGCGGACAATATCCAGGAGAAAAATGTGCGTTTCTCGGAAACCGGAGGAATCTGGGTCCGACGTCCGGGCAGACAGGAATATGTGGCGGACTGGGAGGATGTCCCGGTGGATGTCAGCCATTTTCTTCCATACCCGCGGGGCGGGGAGAAGTGCATCCGCTGTCCAAAGTTCGGAAGCTGCAAAAGGAGTGTGGAGGATGTCTCCTACGAAAGATGAAAAATATATGAAAGAAGCCATCCGGCAGGCCCGTAAGGCATGGAAGCTCACAGAAGTTCCTATTGGCTGTGTGATTGTAAAAGAGGATAAAATTATTGCCAGGGGATATAACCGGAGAAACACAGATAAGAATACACTGGCCCATGCGGAACTTCTGGCGATCCGCAAAGCCAGTAAGGCGGCGGGTGACTGGCGCCTGGATGACTGTACGATGTACATCACTTTGGAGCCCTGCCAGATGTGCGCAGGAGCCATTGTGCAGGCAAGGATCAGAAGAGTGGTGATCGGAAGCCGCAATCCCAAGGCAGGGTGTGCAGGATCCATACTGAACCTTTTGGATGTTCCTGCCTTTAATCATCAGGTGGAACTGACAGAAGGGGTTTTAGAAGAAGAATGTTCGGCTATGCTGACTGATTTTTTTCGGGAACTGCGTGAACACAGGAAAAAGCCTTTGACAAAAGGCTGAAAACAGGATATACTGTACAGGCATTCTAATTATTGTCATAAGATTTCCGTGCAGCTGGGGAGGTGGCGGTGCCCTGTACCTACAATCCGCCATAGTAGGAGTGATATCCCGCCCCGGGCCGGTTGGTCGGAAGCTGCCCTGCATAAGTGGCGTTGATGTCTGGGTCTTGCGCAACAGGAACCTGTGAACCGTGTCAGGTCAGGAATGGAGCAGCACTAAGCAGGACCTTCTGTGTGCCGCAAGGGTGCCTGGGCTGAGTTAACTGTGCAGGTAACGTTCCGGTCTAAGGTTCAAAGCGGGATGCACGGATTAAAAAAATAAATACAGAATAAAGATGCGGCTTCGGATTTTTCGGAGCCGCATTTTTTAAGATCGTCAGAAAAAAGAAGGAGAACAATTATGCGCGATGTGATCAGAATTACGGATTTTCAGGCTCCGGAGCTGGATGTGTATGCAAGACTTCGGGAGATACAGCTTTTAAACCGCCATGAGCCAGAGAAAGGGATCTTTATCGCTGAAAGTCCCAGAGTCATCAAACGTGCACTGGATGCAGGCTGTGAGCCTTTGTCTTTTCTGGCAGAAGAAAGATATTTGGAAAAGGAACTAAGAGATATCAAGAGCCGATGTCCGAAGATTCCCGTTTATACTGCTGATATGGAGATCCTTTCCAGAATTACCGGTTATAAACTGACCAGGGGAATGTTGTGTGCCATGCGAAGACCGCCTCTTCGGACTGCGGAGGAGGTCTGCAGAGCTGCCAGCAGGATCGTTGTTCTGGAAAATGTGGTGAATCCCACCAATGTGGGAGCGATCTTTCGCAGCGCCGCTGCACTTGATATGGATGCAGTGCTTTTAACTTCAGACTGCAGTGATCCTTTGTACCGGAGAGCGGTGCGGGTGAGTATGGGGACGGTGTTTCAGATCCCCTGGACCTATCTGGATGAACAGAGAACTGGACCAAAAGATGGGATAGGGCTTCTTCGCAGTCTTGGTTTTCGAACGGCAGCCATGGCCCTGACAGAGGATGCAGTTTCTGTTGATGATGCAAAGTTTTTGTCGGAGGAGAAGCTTGCAGTGATCCTGGGGACAGAAGGAGACGGTCTGTCAGAAGACACCATTGCAGACTGTGACTACCGGGTACGCATCCCTATGGCTCATGAAGTGGATTCTCTTAATGTGGCGGCAGCCAGTGCCGTGGTATTCTGGGAGCTTGGAAAAAAGTGAAAAAAATTTTTTAAAAGTGTAAGATATTACCCTCTGCCAAACGGAATATACAGTGAAGGAACCAAAAGGGCGGTTGGTCCGGCGGTTTCATCAAAAAGGCATCGGCAGATTTTTGCAGGCAGGATGTCTCGTAAGCTTACGATATCAACAAAATTCAGGTATATTTTTTGAGGTAACTGTCTATGAAGGCGAATGAGAATAATTTTGTGGACTTGATCCGGGGACGCCGCGAGGAAGGACTTGTGTATGTGATCAGGACCTATGGAAAACTTTTGAACTCCATTGTGAAAAAAAGACTGTTTGCTGCCCCGGATAGGGTGGAGGAATGCATGAATGATATCTTTCTGGGAATCTGGAGGAATATTGACTGTTTTGACGAGCGGAAAGGAAGCTTTGTAAACTGGGCGTCAGGCGTGGCCAGGCTAGAAGCGGTTGATACCCTGCGAAAGATACAAAGAGAGCAAAAGACGGTGTCACTAGATGAGATGGAGTTTGAGATCCCTGGCGAGGATACAGAGCTTTTTAAGCTGACAGAGCAGGAGCTATCAGAAGAAACAGAAGAAATCCTGAGATGCCTGTCTTCTAAGGATCAGGAACTGTTTCGCCGGATTTTTCTGATGGAGGAAGAACCGGAAGAGGCAGGAAAAGCCCTTGGATTCAGCAGAAACAATGTCTATGCCAGGATCTTTCGGGGGAAGAGAAAGATCCGCAGCAAATTCGGAGAAAGGAAGAGGGTATGAGCATGAACAAAGAAGCATACAGACTGGCAAATGAGATCCAGACAGATCTTTTGGCAGACGGGGATTGTCTCATGGGAAGCCCCCGGGAGCAGGAGATGGAGATAAAAAGATATGAAATGGCAGTGTTAAACAAAATTCATCAGGAGAAGGCAGCAGTCAGAAAAAGATATGGGAAAATGACAGCGGCAGCCTGCGCAGCAGTTGTGCTTTTTGCAGGGACAGCGGTGTATGGAGGGGAGGTTCATGCGGCTCTTAAACAGATCACTTGGAGCATTGAAAATGCTCTGGGGCTGTCCCAGGATCTGGCAGATTACCGGGATGTTATCCGCACATCCGTGTCAGATAAAGGGTTTGTGGTTACTTTGCAGGAGGCGGTGGTCTCCGAGGAGAAACTGACGGTGAACTATACGGTTCAGAGGGAAGACGGAGAACCTATGAGCCAGTATTATACTCCCATGGAGCGGCTTTATGTGGATGGAGAACAGGTAGTCGGAGGCGGCGGGGGAAGTGCAGACTTTCTGGACGAGGAACAGACCGTTCTGGGCGTAGAAATGGGGTATTACATTCCGGGGTTTGATCTGTCTTTGGAACACGAATTTCGGATTGCGATTGGAGAACTGGGCTATCAGGATGGGATCAAAGGAAACTGGGATTTTGCTTTTTCCGCAGACGGAGCTTCCTTGATGGCAGATACCAGACAGATTTCCATTGACAGAGAGTTCACGCTGCCGGACGGTGTAATCATTACCCTGGAGGAACTCACTATGAATGAACTAGAGCAGAGGATCTCTTTTACAACGTCTGGTTCCACCCGCTATTTGATCCAGGTGATGGCGAAAGACAGCGAAGGACATCAGGTGGAATTTGGTCTTCGAAGATCGGATGAAAAGTCCGGTTATCTGTCCAATGAGGAGATCATTTATGACGGCAGGATTGAGGAGCAGGCTGACTCGGTGACCATGACGCTGAATGTGGTGAAGCTTCCCGAGGAAAGCGGACAGATCAGCGATGATTATGAAAAGGTCGGGGAATCTTTTGAACTGAATTTGCAATCATAGAAAACAGGTTGCCTCCTGTGTCGCTTTTCCATATAATAGTAGACAGAGGAGGCGGGAAATATGAGCAACATCTTGAAAATTGTAATCTTTGTTGTGGCTGAAATACTTTTAAACAGGCTGGTAGGACTTATCTTTCTGTTCATGGAAAAAAAGCACAATTCTGTCCACCTGCGTTTCACCAAAAGTGCGGTGAATGTGGTGGTCAGCGTGATCCTGATCTACAGTCTCTTACAGCAGTTTGAAGTGACAAGGGATATCAGCAAGGTCCTTTTGCAGAGTGGCTCTTTGATGGTGGCCATTGCCACCTTTGCGGCACAGCAGGCACTGGGGAATGTGATCAGCGGGATCTCTTTATCTGTGTCAAGGCCTTACAACGTGGATGAGAAGATCCGGGTCGCTCAGGGGAGCAGCATAATTGCAGAAGGCTATGTAAAGGATATCACGATCCGTCATACGATTATCCGCCAGTTTAACGGGGAGTGTTGCATAGTTCCCAACTCTGTTATGGATTCTGCTGTGATCACAAATACAAATTTTATCGAGAATGTCGGGAATTTTATAGAGATTGAGATCGCCTATGATGCGGATATCGCGAAGGCTATGGAAGTGATGCACAAGATCTGCATGGAACATGAGCTGACCTTGAATACAGAAGAGAACAAAGTGTTTATTAAGGCTTACACTGCCAATGGTCTGATCTTAAAGACTACCATATGGACCCGCAATCTGGATGACAGCTTCCAGGCATGCAGTGATATCCGTGCAGTACTGGTGGAAAGATTCCGGGAAGAAGGAATCGAAATCCCTTATCAAACTATCACATTCCAGGAAAAATAATATATGGCCCCTTCTGCCAAGTCAGGCAGAAGGGGCCTTGTTTTTTGCTTACAGGGAGATCAGTCCCAGAACATTTGCAATGGAACTGACAAAGATGATCCCGATACAGATTGGAGCTAAGTACTTTAAAAAGAACTGATACAGCTTTTTCCGGCGGAATGCAGAGGAGCGCTCCACTTCTTCGCAGATCCGCGGAAAACCTACCACCCGGACGATCAGGATACAGGTAGAAAACGCGGCAACAGGCATCATGACAGAATTGGTCAAAAAGTCAAAGAAGTCCAAAAAGGCCATGCCAAAGATCGTTATAGAATCCCAGACCCCGTAGCCAAGAGACGATGCAGAACCTACAAGGAGCATGATCAGGCACATCAGGATACAGCATTTGGGCCGGCTCCACTTTAATTCATCTTCAAAAGTAGAGATGCTGGTCTCCATCAAAGAGATAGCACTTGTCAGTGCAGCGAAGAAGAACATCAGGAAAAAGGCAGTGCCCACAAAAGTTCCCATACCCATACTTGCAAAGATCTTCGGAAGCGTAATAAAGGCCAGGGACGGTCCTGCCTGCAAAGTCTCCATATCCCCGCCGGAGAAGACAAAAACAGCCGGAATTACCATCATGCCTGCCAGAAGCGCAATGGCAGTATCAAAAAATTCCACCTGACCGGTGGATTTTTCAATATCCACATCTTTTCCAATATAGGAACCATAGGTGTAAAGAATTCCCATGGCAATGGAAAGGGAATAGAACATCTGTCCCATGGCAGCGACTACGGTCATAAAGGAAAAATCTTCAAAGTTCGGCACCAGAAAATAGACGATGCCTTCCCATGCTCCAGGCCTGGTGACTGCATAGACCGCCACAAAGACGGCCAGAAGGACCAAAAGGGGCATCATGATCTTGGACACCCGTTCCACTCCCTGTTTGACACCTGCCAGTATGACAAAAAACACAAGGGCAGAAAAGAGAAGAAACCAGAATTCCACGCTGGCAGAGGCGGAGATGAAGTTTGTAAAATAATGGTCCTCGGCCAGCAGAAGACAGCTTCCCTTCAGATATTCTGCCAGATACTTCAGGACCCATCCGCCGATGACACAATAATAAGGGACAATCAGCATCGGGACGACAGCGTTGATCCATCCTCCGATCTGGAATGGAAGGCTTTTTCCAAAGGTCTGAAAGGCGCCGACCGGGCTTTTTCTGGTCATACGTCCAAGGGCAGTCTCGGATACAATCAGCACATATCCGAAAGTCAGCATCAGGATCAGATAGACCAGAAGAAACATTCCGCCGCCATATTTTGCGGCAAGATATGGAAACCGCCAGATGTTGCCAAGACCAACGGCGGAGCCGGCCACTGCCAGCACATACCCCAGCCGGCCGGAGAATCTGCCGCGGGATCTGACAGGCTTGTCTGTATGTGGTGCAGGTGAATGATGTTCCATAAGTGATATCCCCCAACAAAAAAAATTATGGTCTAAGCTTAACATTGATCGCGTGCTGATGCAACAAAATTTTCCCTTTTTCGCTGAAACAACGTTTTTAAAGCCTTTTTACTTTTTCTGATTTGCAGTCCGGATCTGAAGCGCAACCCATTTCCGGCACTTGTGAAATGGCCCTGGTTGCGTTATAATAATGATAAATACGGCCGGAAAATCCGGATCATCAATCATCATATTAAAGTAAAGGAGAAGCTTATTATGAAACGTGTGGGTCTTTTGACAAGCGGCGGTGACTGCCAGGCACTGAATGCGACGATGAGAGGAGTGGCAAAGGGACTTTATAATGAACTGGGCGGGGATGTGGAGATCTATGGCATCGAAGAAGGATACAAAGGTCTCATCTATAATGAATACCGTCATATGACAGGCAAGGATTTTGCCGGGATTCTGACCAAAGGCGGAACGATCCTTGGAAGTTCCAGACAGTCTTTCAAGAATATGAGGACACCGGATGAAAATGGGCTTGACAAAGTGGAAGCCATGAAAACAACATACCGGAAGCTGGATTTGGACTGCCTGGTGATCTTAGGCGGTAATGGAACCCAGAAAACAGCCAATCTTTTAAGTGAGGAAGGATTAAATATTCTTCATCTTCCCAAGACCATCGACAATGATATCTGGGGAACAGATATGACGTTTGGTTTCCAGAGTGCGGTGGATATTGCAACAGAGTGTATTGACTGCATTCATACCACAGCGGCATCCCATAACCGGGTGTTTATCGTGGAAGTCATGGGGCACAAAGTGGGTTGGCTGACGCTTCATGCGGGTATTGCAGGCGGAGCGGATATCGTTCTGATACCGGAGATTCCCTATGACATCAACAAGGTCTGTGCAGCCATCGAAAAAAGAAACCGGGCAAAGAAAGGCTTCACGATTCTGGCTGTGGCAGAGGGAGCCATCTCCAAAGAAGACGCAAAGCTTTCCAAAAAAGAATACAAGGCAAAGATGGCAAACTATGCATATCCATCGGTATCTTACGAACTGGCTGATCTGATTCGCCAAAAGACGGGAGCGGATGTCAGAGTAACGGTACCAGGACATACCCAGAGAGGCGGTTCTCCCAAGCCCTATGACCGTGTGCTTTCCACCAGACTGGGTGCGCGGGCGGCAAAACTGATCATGGATGAAGATTATGGCTATATGGTCGGTATTGTGCAGGGGGAAACATGCAAAGTACCGCTCTCAGAGGTGGCAGGCAAGCTGAAAATGGTGGATCCGAATGCAGGCATCATCGAGGAGGCCAAGATCGTCGGCATCAGTTTTGGTGACTAAACATGTCTTACACAGCATTATACCGGAAGTTCCGTCCAAGGGAGTTTTCAGATGTAAAGGGGCAGGACCACATTGTGACCACCCTGAAAAATCAGATACGGGCAGACCGTATCGGACACGCCTATCTGTTCTGCGGCACCAGGGGAACCGGCAAGACAACCGTTGCGAAGATCTTCGCCAGGGCGGTTAACTGCGAGCGCCCGGCGGACGGGGATCCCTGCGGGGAGTGCGCTTCCTGCAGGGCGATTGCTTCCGGCGCGTCCATGAACGTGATCGAGATCGACGCAGCATCCAACAACGGCGTGGACAATATCCGGGAGATTCGCGAGGAAGTGGCTTATTCTCCTGCAGAAGGGAAGTATAAGGTCTATATCATCGATGAGGTGCATATGCTCTCCATCGGCGCATTCAATGCCCTTTTAAAGACGCTTGAAGAGCCGCCTTCCTATGTGATTTTCCTTTTGGCCACGACAGAGGTTCACAAAATTCCCATCACGATCCTGTCCCGCTGTCAGAGGTACGATTTCCATCGAATTACGACGGAGATGATTACCGGAAGGCTTCGGGATCTGATGGAACAAGAACAGGTGGAAGTGGAGGAACGGGCTCTTTCCTACGTGGCGAAGGCAGGAGACGGTTCCATGCGTGATGCGCTGAGCCTTCTGGATCAGTGCATTGCTTTTTATCTGGGACAGAAGCTGACATATGACCGGGTGCTGCAGGTGCTCGGTGCAGTGGATCTGGAAGTATTCGGCAGTTTCTTTCGCAGAATCTGCGCCCAGGATGTGACCGGTCTGATCCGGGAGTTGGAGCAGATTATCCTGCAGGGGAGAGAACTGTCCCAGTTTGTGACGGATTTTATCTGGTATCTTCGAAATCTGCTGATGCTCAAAAGCGATCCGGGGATGGAAGAGATCCTGGATGTTTCCAGTGAACAGCTGGCTTTGATGAAGGAAGAGGAAAAACTTGCAGATCTGGATACCCTGATGCGGTATATCCGGGTATTCTCCGAGCTGTCCGGGCAGATTCGCTATGCGGCTCAGAAACGGGTGCTGGTGGAGATCGCCCTGATTAAGCTTTGCAGGCCGGCGATGGAGCAGAATTACGATTCTCTTCTGCATCGTATTGCCTGTCTGGAACAGAAGTTAGAAGCGGGAACTTTTGTGCCTGTTTCTGGTGAAGATTCCGGTCAGCCGGTGCCTTCCAGGGCACAAGGTAAAAAGTCGGAGGAAAAAATATCGCGGGAGGCGCTCTCTGAAGATACGAGGGCTTTTATCGACCGATTTCAGGAGCTTCGTAAAAAGACCAGTACTTGGTCTCAGTTTGTTTTAAAAGGAGCACAGTTGAGAGAACTTCCCGGGAGTACCGGGATGCAGATTATCCTCTGTAAAAACCATGCGGTGGATGAAAAAGATCTGTCAGCAGAAGTGGAACAGGTAATTGAGCGGGAAATGGGTGTGAAGATGCATATACAGGTCTGTACGCCGGGCAGTGATCCAAGAGCTGAGGAACCCGTTATTGATTTGTCGGGCATGATTGACATGGAGATCGACATCGATCAGTCATAAGGACCCGGACAGAACCATAGGATCATAAACAGAGTAGAAAAGAAAAAAGCAGGAGGACCAGTAAGGATGGCAAAAAGAGGAGGATTTCCGGGCGGCGGAATGCCGGGAAATATGAACAATTTGATGAAGCAGGCCCAAAGGATGCAGCGTCAGATGGAGGAGAGCCAAAAGGAGCTGGAGACAAAGGAGTTTACAGCGGCAGCCGGAGGCGGCGCAGTGGAAGTGACCGTGAACGGGAAAAAAGAAGTGACAAAGGTCCAGATTGATCCGGATGCGGTGGACCCGGAGGATGTGGAGATGCTGGAAGATGTTATTATGGCGGCGGTCAATGAGGCTCTTAGGAAAGCCGATGAGGCCAATGCAGCCAGCATGGCGAAGCTGACCGGCGGTCTGGGCGGAGGCTTCCCGTTCTGATGGAATACTACAGCAATCAGATCAGTCTGCTCATCGAGCAGCTGGCATCACTCCCGGGGATCGGAGGCAAGACTGCACAGAGGCTGGCATTCCATATTATTGATATGCCGGTGGAGCGGGTAGAGAAACTGGCAGACACGATCTTAAAGGCGAAGCAGACCATCCGCTACTGCAGCCAGTGCCTGACGCTGACCGATCAGGAACTTTGCCCCATCTGCAGAAATCCTGCCCGGGATCAGAAGACGATCATGGTGGTGGAGAACCCCCGGGATATGAGCGCCTACGAAAAGACCGGAAAATACGAAGGAGTGTATCATGTGCTTCACGGAGCCATTTCCCCCATGTTGGGGATCGGGCCTTCCGATATCCGGTTAAAAGAGCTGGTACACCGGCTGGAAAAAGAGGTAAACGAAGTGATCATCGCCACCAATTCCAGTCTGGAGGGAGAGACGACCGCCATGTATATCAGCAAGCTGGTCAAGCCAACGGGAATCAAAGTGAGCCGGATCGCCAGCGGTGTGCCCGTAGGAGGAGATCTGGAATATATTGACGAAGTGACACTTTTGCGCGCCCTGGAGGGACGTGTGGAGCTGTAAAGGAGAAGTATGATTACAAAAAAAGAATTTGGAGTGACAAAAGATAAAAAGCAGGCTTATCTGTACACGATCAGCGGGGCAAACGGGATGGAAGCGGCCGTGACGGACTATGGTGCGATCCTGGTGAATCTGATGGTGCCTGATGCAAAGGGAGAAAAAAAAGATCTGGTTCTTGGATATGACAAGCTTGCAGATTATGAAGAGAACAGCTGCTTTTTCGGTGCCACGATCGGAAGAAATGCAAACCGGATCGGTGGCGCTTCCTTTCAGATTGACGGGACAGAGTACCGTTTGCCTGCCAATGAGAACGGCAACAATCTCCACACAGATTTTTGTCACGGATTTCACAAAGTATTGTGGAACGCAGAAATGCTGGAAGACATCCAGGCAGTGCGATTCTCCTATATGAGTTCTGACGGCGAAAATGGATTTCCGGGTAATCTTCAGATCTCTGTGACGTATACGCTGCTTCCTGATATGGGGCTTCAGATTACTTATGATGGAGTCAGCGACAAAAAGACCCTGATCAATTTGACCAATCACAGTTATTTCAATCTGGGAGGCCATGATGCAGGCAGCATTGTGGATGAGAAGATAACCATCTGTGCGGACGGGTTTGCCGAAATCCTGCCGGGAGCGATTCCTACAGGCCGGATCCTGTCGGTGGAAGCTACCCCCATGGACCTTAGAAAGCCGAAACGGATCCGAGATGAGATCGATGCGGACTTTGAGCAGCTTACTTTAGTCCAGGGCTATGATCACAACTGGGCGCTGAATACGGCTTACGGAAAGGTAGAGAAGATCGCACAGGTGGAAGACGAGAAGGCAGGGCGTGTGATGGAAGTGTACTCTGACCTGCCAGGCGTGCAGTTCTACGCAGGCAACTGCATCACACCTCAGACCGGCAAAGGCGGTGCCCATTACGGCAGACGTTCCGGACTGTGCCTGGAGACGCAGTATTTTCCAAACAGCGTCAATATTCCGGAATTTATCCAGCCGGTCTTTGAGGCCGGACAGGCTTATCATACGACAACGATCTACAAATTCAGATAAATTTTATGGCAGAGAAAAAGAGAGGCTGCCGGTTTATTCCGGCGAAAACCTCTCTTTTTTACTGGCATTATTTCTTCTTTTTCAGCATGGCAAGTACCGATTGAAGAACGATAAAGAAACATAAAAGCGCCGCAATGGTGATGCGGGTCCACCAGGAGGACAAAGTACCCTGGAAAGTGATAAAGGCCTCGATGGTTGCCTTGATCAGGACACCGAACAAAGTTCCGATCACATTGCCCACGCCTCCGGTAAGGAGCGTACCGCCGATGACAGCGGAGGCGATGGCATCCATCTCAAATCCTTTCGCCTGTTCCACAAAGCCGCCCAGCGTATTCAGGCAGAACAGTACACTGCCGATCCCGCACAAAAAGCCGTCCAGTACATAGGCTTTCAGCTTTACTTTTCTTACATCCAGTCCCATCATCAGAGCGGACTGTTCGTTTCCGCCCACCGCATAGATGCTGCGGCCGAACTTGGTGTATTTCAGCATGATAAAGGCCACAAGTAGAAGTATCAGTGCGATGATTACAGTCGGATAGATATAGGGATAGATCATGACTCCCTTTTTATTGACATAACCTCCGAAGGGAAGGTAGACCTTGATCTTGGCCCAGGCCATAAATGTTTCATTGGTGATACTGATCATGTCTTTGGATATGATAGCGGTCATACCTCTGGCGAAGAACATGCCGGCAAGGGTCACGATAAAGGGCTGGATATCCATGTAGGCCACCAAAAACCCCTGTACCAGTCCGAAGATGATACCTGTAATCAGTACGATCAAAACAGCAGGAACAGCACCGATTCCGCCTCTTTCCATCATCCAGGCCAGCATCATACAGCCCATGGCTACAAAAGATCCCACACTGATGTCGATGCCTCCGGTGATCATGACTACCGTCATGCCGATGCCGATGACGATAAGTCCTGCGTTGGAGATAAAAAGGTTCAGAAAGTTCTGGGTTTTCGAGAATCCCTGGTCACTGAACAAAATACAGCCGATAACATACATGACAAAGAACAGTACAATGGTGATCAGAAGAAGAAAACTGGTTTGATTTAGTTTGCGTTTGCTTTTCATTTATGCCGCCCCCTTTTCTGCCGTATTGCTCTCCTTCTTCTGGGCGATGGTTTTTCTCCATCTTGCAAATCCGGAGGACTGAAGGGTTACAATGATGACAACCACGATCGCTTTATAGACCGGGATCTGGTCGGAAGATACATGCATGGCGTAAAGTGTGGTAGTCAGTGCCTGGATGGTGTAGGCACCAATGACAGAACCGGCGATGGAGAATTTGCCGCCGCCCAGGGAGTTGCCGCCAATGGCCACCGCCAGGATGGCATCCAGCTCCATATTCAGACCAATGTTGTTGGCATCTGCCGAATAGATCCGGCTGGATGCGATCAGTCCGGACAGTCCTGAACAGAGTCCGCAGAATGCATAAGTCAGAAAAATGATCATTACGGACTTAATACCTGTGAGGCTGGATGCTTTTTTGTTGATGCCGACAGCCTGGATATACATGCCAAGGGCCGTTTTTTTCAGTAAAAATGCGGTCAGGATCACAACAAGGATTGAGATGATAAACGGTGCAGGTACCGGAAATCCCGGGAAAGAAGATCCAAGGATCTTGTAGCTGTCCACGCGGACATAGGTAATCTGTCCGTCGGTAATCAGCTGTGCGATTCCGCGGCCGGCCGTGAACATGATCAAGGTTGCAACCATGGGCTGAATCTCCAGTTTTGCAACCAGGAACCCGTTAAAGCATCCAATCAGGGTACCGATGACCAGCGCTGCGAGAAAACCAAGGATCAGCGGACTTGCATAAGCGGTGGCTGCCCGCTCTCCGCCGGTCAGAACATTGCAGCAGACGGCCGCGCTGACCGCCATGATTGCACCTACAGAAATATCGGTTCCCGCAGAGGCAGATACAACCAGCGTCATACCCACTGCAAGGATCACAAGCTCCGATGCACGGTTGATGATATCAATCAGAAAACCGTAAAGAACACCATCTCTGATCTCGATGGAGAAAAAGTCCGGTCTGGTAAAAAGATTGATCAGCAGTACCAAAGCGAGACAGAAGACCGGCAGAAATAACCGCTGTGAAGTAATATGTTTCAGACTTTTATTCATGTTATTGTCCTCCTGCTATGGTTGACATAATTGTTGTCTGATTCATCTCGTCACCGCTTAACTCTCCGACTTTGTTGGTATCCCGCATGACGATCATGCGGTCACAGGTACGGAGCATCTCTTCGATCTCAGAGGAGATAAAGACAACAGCCATGCCTTCTTTTGCCAGCTGTACTACGAGTTTCTGAATCTCGGTCTTGGTTCCGACGTCGATTCCTCTGGTGGGCTCGTCGAGGATCAAAAAGTCCGGGTTGGTCAAAAGCCATCTGCCGATGATCACTTTCTGCTGGTTTCCTCCGGACAGTGATTTGATCGGGGTTTCCCGGCTGGCTGTCTTGATCTGGAGCGTCTCGATATATTTATCCGTGAATTCTTCCTGCTGTTTTCTGCTAAGCAGGTGGAAGATTCCGCGTTTTGCCTGCAATGCCATGATTAGATTTTCCCTGACGGAAAGATCCGCGATGATTCCCTCGTTTTTCCGATCTTCCGGAAGATAGGCCATACCCTCATACATGGAATGAATCGGATGTTTGGCCGACAGTTTTTTCCCTTTTACATACAGGTGTCCCTCATCCGGCTTTTCCGCGCCGTAGATCAACCGGACGGTCTCGGAACGCCCGGAACCAAGAAGTCCGGTGAAGCCCACAACTTCCCCCTTGTGGATGACCAGATCGAAAGGCTTGATGTAGCCTTTTTTTCCGAGCCCCACTGCCTTGATTACAATGTCTTCTTCGCTGTAGGTTTTTTCCTGTGTATTATCTTGTTTGATGGCAGCCAGATCGTCAAAATCTTTTCCCATCATCTTGGCAACCAGCTGTACCCGCGGAAGCTCCTGGGTAGTGAACTGGCCAACCAGCTGACCATTTCTAAGAACCGTAATCTTGTCGCATACAGCGTACACCTGTTCGAGAAAATGGGTGACGAAGATGATGCCGACGCCTTCGGACTGAAGTCTTCTCATAAGCTGAAACAGTTTTTCCACTTCGCTGTCATCTAAAGAAGAGGTCGGTTCATCCAGAATCAGTACTTTCGCAGACATGTCAACAGCCCGTGCAATAGCGATCATCTGCTGAATGGCAAGCGAATAATTGTCGATGGTCTGTGTTACATCTGCATGAATCTCCAGGTCTTCCAGTAATTCAGAAGCTCTTTTGTTCATGCTTTTCCAGTCAATCAGTCCACCCTTTTTCGGCTCTCTGCCGATGAAAAGATTTTCTGCCACAGAGAGGTTCGGGCAGAGATTGACCTCCTGGTACACGGTGCTGATACCATGTTTTTGTGCTTCCTGCGGGCTTCGGTTGATGATCGGATGGTCGCAGCCATCGATCATGATTTCACCTGTTTCAAACTCCTCGACGCCTGTCAGAACTTTGATCAGGGTGGATTTTCCTGCGCCGTTTTCACCCATCAGTGCATGAATCTCGCCTTTTTTCAGTGTGAAATCCACATCCTGCAGAGCTTTTACACCAGGGAAGGTTTTGTAAATATGTCTCATTTCGAGAACGGAATCCTTTTCCATAAAAGCGGTGCCTCCTTTTTGACAATAAAAAGGAGGCGCAGGGGAGGAGTATCTAAGCCTCCGGCTCTGCGCCTCCTGATCATTCATAACGGTTCATTCTGTGACCAGCAACCGGCAGTTTGGGCATGGGAATCTGCTTCGCAAAGCCCTAACCGCCGCTTGAATCATATACTCTTGTGACCACATAAGCTGGGCAGTCCGTGTATAGACACTGATGACTATCCACATTATGCGGATCTAAGCATGTAGGGAATGCTGATTAGTATGCTCTTTCGGCCAGAATGCTTTCCAGATCCATGCTGGTATCGAAGTATGCCTCGTCCACATACTGGATCTTGTCCACTGCCTCGCCAGCTTCCAGCTTCTGGATGATCTCCGCCACACGCGGTCCATGGAGCGGGTTGCACTCGAAGGTTGCGTTCAGGTCCCCTGCGATCATGGATTCGAAAGCAGCTTTTACAGAGTCAAAGCTGACTACGATGATATCGCCTTCCGGTCCGCAGGTCTTTCCTGCAGCCTTGATTGCATCGATGGCACCAAATGCCTCGTTGTCATTCTCGCAGATTACCACATCAATGTCATCATAACTCTTTAAGAAGGACTCCATAACTTCCTGTCCTTTTGCCTGGGTAAATTCGCCGGACTGCATGTCGAGCATCTTCCAGTTGGAATGCTCAGCCAGTTTGTTGGCCATGCCTTCTGTACGTCCTACCTGTGCGGAAGCACCAATGGTACCCTGAATGGTTACCATATTGATTTCTTCCTCGCCGCGTCCCTGCTCTTCCAGATAAGTTGCAAGCCAGTCTCCGCAGGTTTCGCCTTCTTTTACAAAGTTTCCGCCAACCCATGCTTCATAGAGGGTATCATCGGATACATCCATCATACGGTCGGAAAGGATGACCGGGATACCTGCTTCTTTTGCTTCTTCCAGAACAGTTTCCCATCCGGTTTCAACGACCGGTGCGACTACAATGTAGTCTACTTCCTGCTGGATAAAGGAACGGATTGCCTTGATCTGGTTCTCCTGTTTCTGCTGTGCATCGTCAAAGATCAGTTTATAGCCGTTTTCTTCAGTAAAAGTAGATTTGAAAGATTCGGTGTTTGCGGTTCTCCAGTCAGATTCTGCTCCAACCTGGGCATATCCTACCGTAATCAGCTCTCCGGAAGCTGCGGCACTGTCAGCCGGAGCCTCTGCATCAGCTGCTGCGTCGTCAGCCGGAGTCTCTGCTTCAGCCGGGGCCTCAGTCTCAGCCGGAGCCTGGGTGTCAGCAGCCTGCTGGCCGCCGCCGCATCCTACGGTTGCCATGGTCATTGCCGCGATCAGCAAAGCGGATAATACTTTTCTTTTCATACTTTTTCCTCCTTGTGATATGAAAAATATAAATTTTACAGTTTCCATTATAGAAGAGAAAAGGCATGCTTACCATGGGATATTTTTAGAAAAAAGTTTAAATTTTCCCACTAAAAAAGCCGGAATATGAGCAGGATGCACCGGTTCCGGCTAAAAAAAGCGATTTTTTTAAGAAAGTTTTATGTTTTTTTATAATTTGTTTCGTCTAATTGTCCAAGCTGAATCAAAACGCAGGTGCCGGCTCCTTTTTTGGAAGTCACAGTAATATCGGACCGGTCCCCATAATACATCCGGATCCTCTGGGCTACGTTGTACATGCCAAAACTGTTCCTTCCAGGGTTTGGCCGGTTTTCTCTGCCCTGTAATTTTTTCCGGAGCTTTTGCAGGGCGGCCTCATCCATTCCAGTGCCGTTGTCTTCTACTTCAAACCGGACCCCGTCTGCATAAGCATAGCCCCGGATGGTGATCCGTCCGCCTCCCCGCTTGTTTTTGATGCCGTGGTAGAGGGCATTTTCCACAATAGGCTGAAGGATCATCTTAAGGATCATCTGCTTTTGGATGGCAGGATCGATGTCGATGCTGTAATCCAAGATATCTTCGTAACGGATTTTCTGGATCTTCAGATAGCTTCTTATATGTCCTTCCTCTTCGGCGATGGTGATGTAATCGTTGCCGCCTGAGAGAACGGTGCGGAAAAAATCACTCAGATCCGTGGTCATCTCGACCACCTGACGGCTGTTGCTCCCTTCGGCCATCCATACGATGGAGTCCAGAGTATTGTACAGAAAATGCGGGTTGATCTGGGCCTGAAGAAGCTTCAGCTCTGCTTCCCTTAGATTTTTCTGCTCTTGTTTGGTTTTTTCCATCAGTCCGGCAATCTCGTCACTCATCTTGTTAAAAGTCCGGGCCAGTATATTGATTTCTTCCAGATCATACAGCTCGGCTCTGGCTTCCAGATCACCCCGGCCCAGTCGTTCAGCGGTGTTTTTCAGAGAATTGATGGGAGTGGTGACAGATTTGGTGATCATGGTGGACAGGCAGAAACCAAGGACCAGGATTCCAAGAAGCAGTGCAATAAAGATTCCCACACTTTGTCTGGTCTGGATTTCCATCTGCTTTTGCAGTTCTTCCATATGAGAAAGTTCATAATAGGTATACTGAGTGATGTATTCCTGAATCATGGAACACAGACCTTTGATATCATTTTCCCAGATCGAGACATTTTCCTCGTAGGTTCCGGGCAGCGCGGAGTTCTCAACCATCCGGCTGACGGCTGTCTCTAACGTGTCCAGACAGGAAAGAATGCCGCGGATTTTGATATCGCTGTCCGTTCCGGGTATTCGTTCTATGGTGCTGCCGAAAGCATATCTGGCAGAATGGATCATATTGAGCGGGTTTTTCAGCACGGTTGCGTATTTGGTGGTGCCTTCCAGAATATCCCCGCTTTCAAATTCGGAGGCATCGATTAGCCCGATCATAACCCGATACATGGAATATTCCATATCTTCTTTAAACGTAATGTTATATTCGTTGGCTATTTTCAGGTTGGACATGATCTGGTTGTAGGAGTCAGAATAGTTCTGAATGGTCCGCAGAATCTGAAGGATCATGCCGGTCAGGGGGATTGCAATTACAAAAAGAAGAAGAGAAAGTCTCATCTTCAGCGTCAGTTTCCGAAATCCTGTTACCTTCACTTTTTATGTACTCTCCTGGCTGATCCGGGCTTTGAAATCCTTTGGGGATTGTCCCATGATTTTTTTAAAAGTTGCACTGAAATAATGAGGATCGTTGTATCCGACTTTTTCCCCGATTTCGGAGGTGCGCAGGTTGGTGCATTTCAAAAGCTCGCAGGCCCGGTCGATCCGTACTTTGGTCAGGTATTCAATGAGCGACTGGCCGGTGCTCTGCTTGAAGATAGAGCTGAAATAGCTTGGACTTACACCGATATAACCGGCGATCATATTCAAAGAAAAATCACTGTTGCTGTAGTTTTCCCCGATGTATTCTTTGGCTTCCCGGATCAGAAGACTGTAGCGGTCGCCGGAATTTTTATCCCTCAGGTTTAGTGCACAGGTAAAAAGCTCTTTTAGATAATCCATGGTGGCATCTACTTTTTCAATGGCTTTGGTAATCCGCTTTAAATCCAGAAGTTCTGCAGGAGCGTCGCCTTCTTCCATATTCAGAGACTTTAAAAACTCCTGCACACAATAAAAGATATCCATGGTCATATACTGACGCAAAAGCAGTGAGCTGTAATTTCCTTCGCCTACCGCTTCGAAATATTCATCAATAAAAATTCCACATTCCTCTGCGTTGCCGGTCTTGAGAAAATTTTTGATCAGTTTACGGTCCACACCGCTGTAATCGGTCTGATCCGGAAATTCCATATATTTTTCGTAATTTATAAAATACCGCTCTAATAGCCTGGAATTTTCCTGTTCTTCCAGAATCTGGTCAGCTACTTTTTTCAGGGCCTCCATCAAACTGGCGGAGGTGACCGGCTTTAAAAGGTAATCGCTGATTCCGATCTTGATGGCTTCTTTTGCATAGTCAAATTCATTGTAGCCGCTGATTACGATGATTTTCGTTTTCGGCAGTACTTTTTTTACTGCCCGGCTTAGTTCCAATCCGTCCATGAAAGGCATTTTGACATCCGTCAGCAGGATATCCGGCTGATGTTTCAGGATCATGGGATACGCGTATTCCCCGTCTCCGGCTTCGCCTACCAGCTCAAAACCATTGGAGTTCCAGTCAATATTATGTTTGATTCCCTGGCGGATGATGGTCTCGTCTTCTACCAGAAATACTTTGATCATGGCACCTTCCTCGCTTCCGGTAATTTTCCGTAACTTATGGTAAAAGCATAGCATATTTCCGGGGGGCTTTCAAGAATGACCCCTTGAGTAAACATTCTTTTTGTCGATAAAATCCCGTCCATTTCATACCAGTTTCGCCAAAAAGAGGACAACTTCTATGCTACCATGGAGCAAAAACGAAGGCTGGTGAGAGAATGGAACTGATCGAGGACAGAGACGCAAAAGAAAAGTGGAAACTTCCAAAGAATGTACGCCAGATCGGGGAACCAGGGTCTGCAAGGAAGATCCTGATCGAGGATTATGTCTATACCTTTCTGCACCAGATGGCGCAGAACAATCTGACCTGCATGAAGACTGCAGTTCTTCTGGGCAGGACGGAGGGAAATGCAGCCATCTATATCCGCGGAGCGGTGGAGGCTGATATGGGACAGGAGATCCGGGAGTGGTTCAACCATGAACACTGGAGAGAAATTTTTCAAAAGATCCGTACCTGGTTTGAGGGGGAAGAGGTGGTAGGCTGGTATATGGCCAATCCAGGATTTCCTCCGGTGCTCACCGAGGAACTTCGGCATCTGCATATGCGTAATTTTTCCCGGGAAGACCAGGTGTTTTTTCAGACGGATGTGCTGGACCAGGAGGAGATCTTTTATCTGTATCAGGATCACGGACTTGCTCCTGCCTGCGGTTACTACATCTATTATGAAAAAAATGACCGGATGCAGGAATATATGAGTTCAAAAAAGGGAGGCGCAGGTATCGAGCCGGAAGGTGTCTTAAAGGACCGCACGGCGGCCAGATTTCGAAGTGTCATGCAGGAGAAAAGAGAGCAGAACACACAAAGAAAGATGCTGGCGTTTCTTTATACTTCCTGTATGTTTCTGGTGCTGGTCATTCTGGTGATCGGAGTGACTCTGGTGAACAATTATGATCGTATGGCCAGTATGGAAAATGCCCTGCATCAGATCTCGGAAAGTCTTGGGGAGGAGGAGATTTCTGCAGAAGACACTCCTTCTATAGAAGAAGGAATGGAAGCTGAAAACCGGCTGGCTGCAGCAAAGGAGCCTGAGACTCCGGCAGAAGAACCCAAAACAGAGGAGCCAGGGGAGGAAGCACCTCAGGAAGAACAGCCTCAGGAAGAGCCGGAAGAGGTAAAAGAAGAGCAGCCGCCCCAGGATGCGGCACCTGAAGAACAGCCTCCTCAGGAGAAGACAGAGGAAACGGCAGAGGCAGTTTCCCAGGCAGTACAGGAGCCGGAGCGCTATCAGGTACAGGTGGGGGACACGCTTCTGGAAATCAGCCGTGTGCGGTACGGAACGGATGAAATGGTAAAGAAGATCTGTGAAATCAATGATCTGGAGGATGGTGATAAAATATACGTAGGAGAAACTATTTTACTTCCTTGACGGAAAATGCTATACTACAGAAGATCAAATATATATGGAAGCGAATACAAGAGATGAGCAATATAGAGCTTTTCAAAAGCGGTGAAAATACCAGCACAGACATGGAGGGTTACAAAAAGAATCTTCGGAATCACCGTCTTCGGATGTTCTGCCTTTGGGGCGGGATTGTGGGGGCGGGGATTTTGGGAATGGTTCTTTTAAGTGTCAGTATAAAGAACCGGAGCTTTGAGACTTATGAAGTGATTCGAAGTTTTGAAAGAAATGACACAATGACCACACAATATACGGAGTTCCTGAACTATGTGCTGAAATACAGCAAGGATGGTATTTCCTGTGTAGATTCCAATAATAATCTGGTGTGGAGTCAGACTTACAATATGCAAAGTCCTATCATCCATGTATGCAGAAACAGCGTGGCAGTTGCTGAGGAGAACGGAACAGAGGTGTTGATCTTTGATGGGACCGGCAGCCAAGGAGCGATTCAGACAAGGCTTCCGATCCGGCAGATTTCCGTGTCTTCTCAGGGGGTGGTTGCGGTACTTCTAGAGGACGGAGATGCCATGCGGCTTAAACTGTATAATAAAAATGGAGATGAACTGGTAACTGCAAAGTTCGAACTTCAGGATGTGGGATATCCTCTTCGGATGTCTCTGAGTGCGGATGCAACAAAACTTGCAGTTACGTTTCTGCAGGTGCAGGATGGTGGAATCAGTACCTGCCTGGCATTTTATAATTTTACTGCTGTAGGGGAAAATCAGGAAGATCGTCTGGTAGCTTCCCGCATCATGAAAGGTATCGTGATGCCGGAAGTCAATTATATGGACGGAACCCACTGCAGTGTTCTCGGGGCGGGTATGCTTTTGTTTTATGAAGGGACTCAGATTCCGGAACTGACCAAAGAGATCGCACTGGAAAAAGAAGTCATCAGTGTCTTCCATTCGGATAAGAATGTCGGTCTTGTGGTGGAAGGGGAGGAAAAAAAATATGCTCTGCAGGTGTATGATGTGTTGGGGAATCTTCAGGCCGAGACGGAATTTGATATGGATTATCAGACACTGAAGTTTTCAGGAGAGTATATCCTGGTTTATAACGAGTTTGATTTCATGATGTTAAACAGCAACGGGAAGATTTTTTTTGAAGGAACATTCGAAGAATCCATCTCCAATCTGTATAACATGTCGGGAAAGAGCCGCTATATTGTCATGCACGCTTCAAGGACAGATCAGATCCGGCTGAAATAAATGATGTTGGGGTCAAAAGGTTTTTTGCCCCCTGATGCCTACGGATTGCTCCGTATTTCATGCTCCCGCAATCCTAAAAACATTCAAAATCCGCCCTATTGGGCTACTTTTTCATGTTTTTTCGGGTCCCAAAGTCATGTATTGACATGCAAGCATGTCATACATGACCTTTTGATCCAAGCATCATTATAACAAGTTACTGACATATGTCAATAATTCTCACGAAATATGTTCAGCAGAATTTCTTCTGAAATAATAAACGCCTGTCTTTTGTGTCACGCCGGAAAAAGGCTGCCGGCATCCTGTTCTTTTCTATCAGTCTTTTTCCCTGATAAAACTGCTTTCCAGCGACGCTGCGATCTTCTCATACATCGGCAGGTCCACATTGTATGCTTTCCCCATCCGAACCACTTCAAAAATCAGCCCATCCATCTCGGATGCGTTTCCCTTCTTTACATCCCTCTGCATGGAGGTGGACGCCTCCGGAGTCAGATTATCCAGGATCGCCAGATTGGTCTGCACAATGTCCGTCTCAAAAGAAATACCCATGGCATGGGCCAGGCGATCAATCTCCCCAATCAGCGCCGCGAACGTATCCCGGATCTCTCCTGGTTTTTGCATGGCTCCTGCCATGGCGTCGTAATACTGTCCGCAGGCAGCTGCCGGTGATACATAGGAAAACTTCTGCAACGCATCCCGGCGGATATGGTCGGACAAAAGCACCTCAATCCCGCTGTCCTCCAGATCTTTTTTTATCACCTCTAAAACCTCCCGGTGCTCTGAAGGCTCGCGGACGCCAAACACCACCCGGAAAATATCGCCGTTTTGCCAGAGGCATCCTGGCTCTTTGATTTCTCCGGCGATGTAAATACATCCATCTGTCACCAGCAGCCCCGGCAGACGCTTCTGAAGCCTTCCCCCTGTGCCATAGATATTGAGAAGCGGTATCACCACCGTCTCCTGCTTTGCCACTTTCTCAATAAAAGGCACCGTCTCCTCCAGCGAATACCCTTTCACACAGACAAAGATCACGTCCGGATGCCCTGTATAGTGTTCCATATCAAAAGCCTTCACCGGCCGGACCGTATAATTCCCTTTTTTCGTCGTCTCCATCCGAAGCCCGCCTGCCTGCATGGCCTCTAGATGTGCCCCTCTGGCAATCATGGTCACATCCTTCCCCGCCTCCGTCATGTAAGCCCCGATACAGCCGCCGGTTCCCCCGGCACCGATCACCAAGTATTCCATCTCTGTCTGCTTCCTCCCATCCTGCGTTTGATTTCTCAGAACTGCACTTTTTTCCTCATTTTATCAGCTGCCTGTCTAATCGTCAACCACGGTTCCGGCGGAGCTTATGGTACCAATACTCGTTGCTGTTCGCAGGTCTCCTGTGAACGCAACCGCATATGCCCATTGGAAATCGCCTGCGTCGATGGGGCATATGCTTTGACTCCATAACGGTACTGGTCCATGACGAATCAGCGGAGTGATTCGCCATGGTGTGAACGGTGGCCAATACTCACAGATGCTGCAATTTTGATGGGTCCCAAAATCGGCAGATTGGTACTTTGAAGCAACATACTCTTTTTTCCGAAGAATCCATTTTCATCAGCAAGGCAAAAAAGGAGTCGACGCGGCGGCAACGCGGTCTGATGAAAAATCAGGCAAGGAGTTTTGCCTGAACAGACTGCAGACAGGACGCGATCCTGTGTTCTGTCCACAGCAGGTGTCTGGCTGGTACGGACCGGAAGCGTCCCTCTTTGCAGCATCAAAAACCGCGGGAACCGGCAGAAAAGTTGACGTACGTCTCATTTTCACAACCGTTTCGTTACTTTTTTGCCTATAGAATCATTAAAAACTACAAAAGATAACTCTTAGATTTCTGATGATAAAGAGGATGATTCTATGCCAAAACAACGCAGAGACACCGGTGAAAAGAATTTCATAGCGCCGCAGCTGATTAAACTTCGCATCTACAAAGGACTCTCCCAGCGCGATCTTGCCCACGAGCTGCAGCTGAACGGCTATGACATCGACAAGAATGTCATCACCCGGATTGAAACCTACCAACGGTATGTGACAGACTTAGAACTGAAAGCTTTTTCTGAGATTTTTCATATCTCCTACTCTTACCTGATCGACGGGATAAAGACAGAAGAAGACAGGCGCCTGCACCCGGCCCTGTAGCCCTGCAAAAACGCCCGTCTTCTGATATCGGCAGGTTTTGTTATTTCCAAGCAGAAATAATTCTACCATTCCTGCTGCCCTTACCTTCTGCGCCAAAATCCCGCCGCACCATTTTCCATTCTTAAATCTTTCCTTATGACCTGGCAATCTCTTTTACCATCAATACTTTCTGCCCGCTTTTTAATTCCTCTTCTTTTAGTTCATTCAGCTCCATGACCGCTTCGCAGGTGGTCGCGTGAGCTTTGGAGATATCCCACAGCGTCTCTCCCGGCTGCACAATATGGATCACCATGCCGGGCATCTGACGGATGCGCTCCATATTCAGAGGTTCTTCCTCCAGATCCTCCACCAGTTCCAGGCGTTCGGTCTCACAGAACAGCACCTGAATCTGCAGTACGGCTTTCATCTCAAGTTCCTGCGCATCCAGCATGGTAACCATCAGTTGATCCATGCACAAAAAGACCTGCCATTCACAGCGGCTGCTGCCTTCCTGCAGTTCTGCCGTGTGTTCAAAGGGAACCGTGTGCACAGTGCACGCCAACGGCTGCGCATCCTCCGCAGAAGCGTACAGAATCCAAAGTTCTACCGTCCCCTGAATCAAAACTCCCTGGTCGCTTCTCTCGGTATGCTCCAGATGTACCTGCGCGCCGGTATTCAGAATCTGCATCATCTTCGGGTCCGTATCTTTCAGTTTCAGCCGTCCGCTCACCCTCGCCCTGGAATCCGACAGACTTCTCACATAGTCCCATTCATACTGCTGTCTTTTGGGAAGTACTTCCCGGGTCAGACTGTAGGCATCGCACAGCACATCCGAAGTCTGTTCTTCAAAATACCGGAGCAAAAGATCGCAGACCGCATCTATGCGCACCATCCTGGGCTCTCCGTCATAATCGGCCTGCAGTTCCAGTTCGCTGCGCAGAAGCGTAAGCTCCGCCTTTCCCGCCAGATCCGTATGACACGCCTCGCACTCCACCTCCTGATGAAACGGAATTCCCTGTTCCAGCCACTGCAGCCTGCCCGGTTCATCCTCACACTCATACAGGAAAAATACTACAAGCTCCCCCTTGGCCAGGAGTCTTCCTTCCTCCTGCCGGATCTCTGTTCCCTGCAGGCGCATCTCTTTCCAGAGGATCCGCCGGATATTGGGTCTTCCGGGCGGCAGATTCATCTCTTCCCGAATCCGAAGTGTATCTTTTTTATGTATTACTTCCTGCTGCAGACGCACGGGACAGGTCTGTACATACAGATCTTCCTCCTCCGGGCTGCTGCCCACCAGCGGAATGGGCTGCTCTTTCATCGCTTCCACCGTCAGCACCAGGACACATTTGATATTGGCTTTCCTGGAATGAACGGCAGATGCATGCAGATCTTCCATTTCCCAGTGGAAGTCCAGAAGGTCACCCTCTTCCAGTTCATTTAAAAAAACCATCTCATCCACCGGAATACTTCCCTCCAGCACCTCCGGCACCCGGTTCTCTCCTTCACTGATATACAGAATCCGGTACAGAAAAACACCTCTGACCTTCACCTTTCCTGTCTCGCCTTTGATCTCGTCCGGGTGAAATTCTCCCTGTTTGTGAATGACCCGGAAAATATCCGGCTTCTGATCCGGCACATTCAGATCCTCCTCCAGGGTAATCTGGCTAAGCGCCCTGCCTCTTCTCCGGTTCAATGTCACATATCTGCGCTCCAAATCCATATTTTTACACAATCCTTTCTTGATATTAGTTCCGCGACATCCTTCCCAGCACCTCATGCCCAGACCAGTTCCTGACGCCTTCGGCTTTCAGCACCTGCTCTACGTGCTGCTCAGGATGACGCTGTTTTTTAATATTCGTTCCGCTGCATCCTTCCCAGCACGACGCTGTTTTTCTCTACTGGAAGACAACGGATTTGCCCATATTTTCCAGCTTGAGTACGATATAGGGACAGGTGGTGGCTGCCGCTGTCTCCTCTCCGTTTCCGGGCCCCAGAAGCTCCGTTTCCACATAGACGGCATTGCTGGTCAGATACAGATCCTCCACAATGATGCTGTATCCGCTGGATTTTTGCTCTCCGTACCCCACACAGATGTATGTATACCCTTCGTCCTCATAGGTCACCTTGAAAGGTTCTGCCTTCTTCTCCTCCAGTACATTCCTCAGTTCTTCCGGTATCTTCTCCGGATCCAGCACGGTGAATTCCAGATCCTTGAGCCGCTCTTCATCCCGGGTCTGCACCCCGCAGCCGGCCAGTACACATATGGTAAGCATCAAGAGACACCATTTCTTCATGCATGTTTCTTCTCCTGCCTGTTTGCTCTATTTTATGTGGAAAAATTCAGATTCAGACCAGTCTTATTTCTTGTATTCTGAAAGGCTATCCTTTATAATAAACTTATTAAAGGAATAACCAGGAGGATTTTACCCGTGCATTTCAAGATTGCAGCAGAAGACAAGACGAACCACCGCTACAGCGGTGTCCTGGCCCACCCCACTTCTTTTCCATCCCCTTACGGGATCGGAGATCTGGGACAGGGCGCTTATGATTTCATCGATTTTCTGGCAGACGCCGGACAGCATCTGTGGCAGGTGCTGCCCCTAGGTCCCACCACAGTAGGAGACTCACCCTACCAGAGCTTTTCCGTATTCGCCGGACAGCCCTTGCTTATCAGCCCGGATCTGCTTAAGAAAAAGCAGCTCCTCACAGACGCGGATCTTTCAGACATACCAGATTTTGATCCGGATCATGTGGAATATGAGAAGGTGCTCCTCTACAAGACCGGACTGTTGAAAAAAGCCTACGAACATTTCCGGCACACCGCTGACAAAAACCTTCTGGAAGAATACGATGCGTTTTGTGACAGCAACGAATTCTGGCTGATGGATTACTGTCTGTTTATGGCAGGCAAAGACTACCATGAGGGCCTTCCCTGGTACGAATGGAACGACTCCCTGATGGATCCGGATCAGAAGGCCCGGGACGAATGGACCGATGTCCTCTCCCAGAAGATTCATTATTATAAATTCGTCCAGTATCTGTTCTTCAGTCAGTGGTATGACCTGAAAAAATACGCCAATCAAAAAGGCATCGCCATCATCGGAGACATTCCTATCTTCCCCTGCTGGGACAGTGCCGATGCCTGGGCAAACAAGGACATGTTCTGTCTGGATCCCAAAGGTTATCCTGTAGAAGTGGCCGGAGTTCCGCCCGATTACTTCAGCGCCACCGGCCAGCTCTGGGGCAACCCCCTCTACGACTGGGCGGCCCATAAAAAAGACGGCTACCACTGGTGGATCGAGCGGATCCGCAACCAGCTGGATCAGGTGGACTATGTGCGCATCGATCATTTCCGCGGCTTTGAAGCCTACTGGGCGGTGCCCTACGGGGAAGAGACCGCCATGGGCGGCAAATGGAAAAAGGGGCCGGGCGAAGATCTGTTCCTGGCCATTCAGGAAGCTCTGGATGGAGAACTCCCCATTCTGGCAGAAGACCTGGGCGTGATCACACCAGAAGTAGAACGCCTCCGCGACCGGTTCCATTTCCCCGGCATGAAAGTCCTGCAGTTCGGCTTCGAAGGAGGAGAAAGCACCTTTTTGCCGCATCAGCTGGACACCCGCAACTGCGTGTGCTATACGGGAACCCATGATAATGACACCAGCCTTGGGTGGTATGAAAACACCAGCGAGCAAAACCGCGACAAAGTCCGCCGCTATATGAATACGGACGCCGGCAGCATCAGCTGGGACTTTATCCGCACCTGCCTCAGCACCATCGCCACTTATGCCATCTTCCCGGTACAAGATCTCTTAAAGCTGGATTCGGATGCCCGCATGAACATACCCGGAAGTCCCCGGGGCAACTGGGCCTTTCGCTTCCGCTCCGGCCTTCTGGACAAAGGCATGGCGTCAGGCCTGCGGCAGCTGACGGAACTCTTTGGACGCTTTGGATAAGACATTCGCATACATAAAGAAAGAAGGCTCTGCGTATGATACGATTTATACTGGTCTGCCTGATTCTTCTGCTCTATCTGATCCTCGGAATCCCGGTACTTCTGGTGGAATGGCTCATCAGCCGGTGGAATCCCCGCCTTCGTGACATTAGCTGCCTGCGCATGGTGCAGGCAGCTTTTAAGCTGATTCTGTGGATAACCGGTGCAGATATCACCTACGTTGGCCGGGAACATGTTCCGAAAGATCAGGCAGTGCTCTACATCAGCAACCACTGCAGTTATTTTGACATCCTTTTAACCTACTCCCAGTGCCCGGGCCTTACAGGCTATGTGGCCAAAGCAGAGATGCTCCGTTATCCCCTTCTCAGGGACTGGATGAAACGGCTTTACTGCCTCTTTTTAGACCGCACAGACATCCGGGCGGGGATGCAGACAATCCTGACCGGCATTGACTATATCAAACATGGCATCTCCGTCTGCATCTTTCCGGAGGGAACCAGAAGCAAGGACCAAAAGATGCAGCCGTTCAAAGAAGGCAGTTTTAAGATGGCATCCAAGACCGGATGCCCTATCATTCCCATCGCCATCAGCAACTCTGCACAGATTCTTGAGAACCATTTCCCACGCATCCTTCCCTGCAAGGTGACCGTGGAATACGGACAGCCGATCTATCCCAAAGAGCTGACCAAAGAAGAACAAAAATTCCTCGGCGTCTACACGCAGCAGAGGATCCAGGAGATGCTGGATCAGCATCCGACCCTATAAAATAAGAGATTTGGAGGCATCAGATCTATGAAAATTGTTGTACTTGCCGGCGGAATCAGCACCGAGCGCGACGTATCTTTAAGCAGCGGACGGGGGATCTACCAGGCACTGAAGGAAAATGGTCATCAGGTGATCCTGCTGGATATCTTCTTAGGCCTTCCGGATGCGAAAGAACCTCTGGAACACTTGTTCGAAAGCACAATCGACTGGGCTGCCTCCATCCGAAGTGTGTCCAGGAAGGCTCCTGACCTGGAACAGATCCGGGCACTCCGTCCGGGGTACCGGGAACTCTTAGGTCCCAATGTCCTGAAACTTTGCAGCCTGTGCGACATGGTGTTTTTGGGACTTCACGGAACCAACGGAGAGGACGGCCGGATCCAGGCTCTCTTTGACCTGATGGGCATCCGCTACACCGGCACCGGACATACCAGCAGCGCCCTTTGCATGGATAAAAACATAACCAAACAGATGTTCAAAGGCCTTGGCATCCCCACTCCGCCCTCCATCACCGTGAAAAAAGGCGAATCCTTTGAACTTCCCCAGGAGATCGGTTTTCCCTGTATGGTGAAGACCTGCTGCGGCGGCTCTTCCGTGGGCGTCTACCGGGTAGAGGAAGTCTTCGCCTTAAAAGAGGCCCTAAAGCAGGCTTTTTCTTATGAAGATCAGGTTCTGATCGAGCGCTGTGTCATCGGACGGGAATTTTCCATCGCCGTGGTGGAGGGGAAAGCCCTTCCGGTCATCGAGATTGCGCCCCTTCAGGGATTCTATGACTATAAGAACAAATACCAGCCGGGAAGCACCGTGGAGACCTGCCCGGCCCATATTCCGCCCAATCTGTCCGCAAGGATGCAGCGGCACGCGGAAGCCGCCTGTGCCTCCGTCGGGATTGAAGGGTATGCGCGGGTGGATTTTATGCTGGATGAACGCTCCGGAGAGGACTATGCCCTGGAAGTCAACACCCTGCCGGGAATGACTCCCACAAGCCTTCTGCCTCAGGAGGCCGCTGCCCTGGGCATATCCTATGCCCGGCTCTGCGAATGGATTCTCGAAGTTTCCATGAAAAAATATACTTAGAAAGCAGGAATGCTCATGAGACCTTTTACCATCGGACAATTTGCCAGTGCCTGCGGCGGCACCCTTTTCGGGCCTGAATCTTCCTCAGAACAGAGGATCCAGGGCGTCACCGTGGACAGCCGTCAGGTTTCTCCCGGTTCTCTTTTTATTGCCACCATCGGGGAGCGAAGCGACGGTCATGACTATATCAAAAGTGCCTTCGAAAAAGGTGCGGTCTGTGTGGTCAGCCAAAAAGAACTTTTGGATGCCCCCGGACCCTATCTTCTGGTCAAGGACTCTTTGCAGGCCCTGAAAGAAGCCGCTGAGGCCTATCGAAAGACCTTTGATATCCCCGTCATCGGCGTCACCGGCAGTGTGGGAAAGACCAGCACCAAGGAAATGATCGCCTCTGTGCTCGGTCAGCACTTTTCCGTGCTCAAGACCCCCGGCAACTTTAACAACGAAATCGGAGTCCCTCTGACGCTTTTTCTCATTGAGGAAGAGCATGAAGCCGCCGTGCTGGAGATGGGCATGAATCATTTTGGTGAAATGCACCGGCTCAGCAAGATGGTGCGGCCCACCCACTGCGTGTTTACCAACATCGGTGTTGCCCACCTGGAGTTTCTAGGTTCCCGGGACGGAATCTTAAAAGCCAAGGCGGAGATGTTCGATTATGCCAGAAAGGACGCTTCTGTCTTTCTGAACGGAGATGACGACAAACTCATCACACTGCAGGACCAGCGGCCGGCCTGCACCTTTGGTCTTTCCCCGGCCCGGGACCTCTGGGCGGACCAGATCGAAAGCCTGGGCCTGGAAGGAATCCGCTGCCGGATTCACGGAAAAAAAGGCGCATCCATGGAAGCTGCCATCCCCCTTCCCGGAATCCATATGGTCTACAACGCCCTGGCCGGAACCTCGGTCGGCCTCTCCCTCGGCCTTACCATGGAGGAGATCCGCACCGGCATCGAAAAGCTCAAACCCATCCGCGGACGCAGCAATATTCTGCACACGGACCGTTACACCCTGCTGGATGACTGCTACAACTCCAATCCGGTTTCCATGTGTGCCATGCTGGATGTACTGAATGACACCCCCAAACGCAAAGTCGCCATCCTGGGCGATATGGGCGAACTGGGCCAGGACTCCGAAAAACTGCATGCCTCTGTGGGCGAACACCTCAAAGGCCTTCAGATCGATGCAGTGATCACCATCGGCAGCCTGAGCCTTGCGATTCATGAGGCAGCGAAAAAAGCCGCGCCAGACGCCCTCTGCCTGCACTACGACGATTCGGATGCCTTTCTTCGCGAAGCTTCCCGGATCCTGATGCCCGGGGACGCGGTGCTGATCAAGGCTTCTCACTATATGGGGTTTGAGCGCATCGTCTCCGCGCTCTCCTCCTGAGGCAGTCCATGATGGAAGCAAAAGACAGCATCCTTCTGGAAATACAGGATACCGTCAAGGCCTACGCAGGCATCATGTCCCGGGTGGCACAGGTCGAAGTAGAGGTGGTGGATGAGAACCTGTTCCGGATTGCAGGAACCGGAATCTTTGCGGACCATGTCAACGAAGACATGTCTGTGGAAGGCTATGTGTACCGCCATGTGCTGCGCACCGGCAGTCTGGAGATCATCTACGAGCCCGGGAAAGAACCCCTGTGTCAGAGCTGCCCCAGACGCAATGTCTGTCGGGAAGAGATCGAGATCTCCATGCCCATCCGGTTCGGCACAAGAAATATCGGCGTCATCGGCCTGATCGGAAGCACTCCAAACCAAAAAGCAAGGATCTTAAAAGAGGAAGCCATGTATCTGGAGCTTCTGGCACAGATCGCAGACTTTATCTCCGCCAAAGCATCCGAAATGGCAGAAACCAAGCGAAGAAAATCCCTTCTGGAAACATTGAACAGCGTCATCAATCATGTGGAAAAAGGGATATTGATCTTTGGGAAAAACGAGATCGTCGCCGCGGCCAATCCGGCAGCCGAAAAGCAGCTGTCCACCCGGCAGTTAGAAGGAAAAACGGTATCCGTCACCCCAACCGGAGACAGCCTGAACCATCAAAACGAATACCGGATTCAGATTGACGGCAGAGAATATCTGGTCATGGGACATCACTATGACCTGGACCGGGATCCTGAACGTTATGCAAGGCTGCTGCTCTTTGAAAGTACCCGGGCCATTCGGGAACGCTACTACGAGATCACCAGCACCGTGCCTTTGGAAGGCGTCTTCAATATGATCGGCAGCAGTCCCCAGACCAGATCGCTCCAGGAGGAGATCCGCAAGGTGGCCAAAAGCACCTCCACCGTCCTGATCACCGGAGAGAGCGGATCCGGCAAGGAGATCGTGGCGTCAGCCATCTGGAAAGCCAGCGACCGAAAGGACCACCGTTTTATCGCCATCAACTGCGGAGCCATCCCGGAACCGCTTCTGGAATCGGAGCTCTTTGGCTATGTCAAAGGAGCCTTTACAGGCGCAGACCCCAACGGAAGAATGGGCAAATTCGAGCTCGCCAACAAAGGCGTGATCTTTTTAGACGAGATCGGGGACATGCCCCTTTATCTCCAGGTAAAGCTTTTGCGGGTTCTGCAGGAACGCAAAATCATCCGCATCGGCTCCAATCAGGTGATTCCCATTGATGTACGGATTATTGCCGCCACCAACAAAAATCTGCAGGAGATGATCGAGAAAAAGCAGTTCCGGGAAGATCTCTACTACCGGCTGAATGTGATTCCCTTAAAAGTCGCACCCCTGCGGGAACGCACTGAAGACATCAAGGATCTGGTGCTGCATTTTGCCGGCCGCTACGCAGGCCTCTTCGGCAAAAAACTTCAGTCCATCACCGAGGATACCATGGAAGCCCTGTGCCGTTACCCCTGGTACGGCAACGTCCGGGAGCTGGAAAATTCTGTGGAATTTATGATCAACATGATGGAAGAAGAAGGCATTTTGAACCGGCAGACACTGCCGGACAACATCCTGGGCACTGTCCGGGAAACCAAAAACGTATCCGTCCCGGCACCGCCTGCCCAACAGATCCGCCCTCTGAAGGACTTGGAAGAACAGGAAATCCGCCGGGCACTGGAACTTTTCGGCAGCGGAACCGAGGGCAAGAGACAGGCGGCAAAAGCTTTGGGCATCAGCCTGGCCACCCTGTATCGAAAACTTGGCTGAACATCTCCGCTTTTATTTCGCAAAATGAGAATTATTGTTTTCTCAAAATAAGAATTTTTCTCAATATGAGAATAGAAATCGCAGCATAAGCACCGAAAAAGTCAGACTTACTTTTTTCGGTGCTTGTTTTTTATGAGTTTTGCACAAATACAGGACACCATATTTGGATATTTTTTATAAAAATAAAAGTTTAAAAAGAGAAAACTTATATCTGGCATACTATTTGCTCTATATAAGGGCAAGAACTAGACAAGACAGGAGAAATCTATGAAAGAGGAATTACAACTGGTCCAATATCCACGGAAACCAGGAAAAAAATCTGATCTGAACTTTATGAATCTGGATCATGCCAAAAAGGTACAAAAGTTCCATTCCGGCTTTCCAGTCTATCAAAAAACGCCCCTCACCGAGCTTCGTGAGACGGCAAAGATGCTGGGACTGGGGACTGTCTATATCAAAGACGAGTCCTACCGTTTCGGTCTGAATGCCTTTAAAGTCTTAGGCGGCAGCTATGCCATCGGCCGCTGTCTGGCCGAAAGACTTGGCAAATCCATCGAAGAGATGTCCTACGAAGAGCTGGTGTCAGACCAGACCCGAAAAAAACTGGGGGACATTACCTTTGTGACCGCCACCGACGGCAATCACGGCCGCGGCGTGGCCTGGACTGCAAAAAAACTGGGGCAGAAAGCCGTGGTCTACATGCCCAAAGGAAGTGTCCAGGAGCGTCTGGACCGAATCCGCGAAGAAGGGGCCCAGGCCTCCATCACCGAACTGAACTACGACGAAGCCGTGCGTCTGGCCAGCCGCCAGGCAGAGCAGAAAGGCTGGGTCATGGTTCAGGACACCGCCTGGGACGGTTATGAGGACATTCCCCGGTGGATTATGCAAGGATACGGTACCATGGGATACGAAGCTTACACTCAGCTTCCCGAAAAACCAACCCATATCTTTCTCCAGGCAGGCGTTGGGTCCATGGCCGGAGCCGTGGCCGGATTCTTCTCCTCGGTATACAAAGAGGAACGGCCGGTGATCACCGTCGTGGAACCTGCCAAGGCCGACTGCATCTTCCGCACCGCCAAAGCAGCAGACGGCGCACTCCACTTTGTGACCGGAACGATGGATACGATTATGGCCGGACTGGCCTGCGGAGAGCCCTGCAGCATCGGCTGGAACGTACTAAAAGACTATGCAGACAACTTTATCTCCTGCCCGGACTACATGGCAGCCGAGGGGATGCGGATCCTTGGGAATCCCGCCGGCAAAGACTCCCGGATCATCTCCGGAGAAAGCGGCGCGGCAGCCTTTGGATGTGTGGCAGCGATTATGCGGAATCAAAAATACACGGATATCCGGACAAAGCTGGGGCTGAGCGAGCATTCCCGGGTGCTGTTCTTCAGTACGGAAGGAGATACAGACAAAGAAAATTACCGTTCCATCGTCTGGGACGGAACCTATGCAAAACCACAGGAGGTATAGAGGGATGTTAGAAAAAGCAGGAGAAAAACAGGTCGTTGCACTCTGTCAGGAACTGATCCGGCAGAGAAGTTATTCCGGGGAAGAGGCAGGTGTGGTAAAAATTCTGTCCGCGTATATGAAGGAGATGGGATTTGATGAGGTGACCATCGACCGGTACGGCAATCTGATCGGCTGCATCAAAGGTTCCCGCCCGGGCAAAAAGATCCTCTTTGACGGACACATTGATACCGTTCCGGTGACCGAAGAAAAAGAGTGGACCTATCCGCCTTTCGCCGCCGAGATTCACGACGGAAAGATCTACGGCAGAGGGACCAGTGATATGAAAGGGGCGGTGGCCGCCATGACCTGTGCAGCAGCCGCCTTCGCAAAAGATACCAAAAAGGATTTTGCCGGTGAGATCTATGTGGCAGGCGTGGTCCATGAAGAATGCTTCGAAGGTGTGGCAGCCAGGGAGATCAGCCGTTTTGCAAAACCGGATTATGTGGTCATCGGAGAGGCATCTTTGCTGAATTTAAAAATCGGACAGCGGGGAAGAGCCGAGATCGTCATCGAAACCTTTGGAAAACCCTGCCACTCCGCCAATCCGGAAAAAGGCATCAATGCCGTTTATAAAATGGCAAACGTCATCGAAGCCATCCGCACCTTGGAACCGCCCCATCACCCGGTACTAGGAGGCGGGATCCTGGAGCTGACGGATATCAAATCCGCCCCCTATCCCGGAGCCTCCGTGGTACCGGAGTACTGCAGAGCCACCTACGACCGGCGGCTCTTGGTCGGAGAAACAAAAGAAAGCGTTCTTGCCCCGATTCAGGAGCTTTTGGACCGGCTGATGGCAGCGGATCCCGAACTGAAGGTAAAAGCTTCCTACGCCGTGGGCAAAGAGCAGTGTCACACAGGCAATGAGATCGAAGGCGAGCGCTTTTTCCCCGGCTGGCTCTATGACAAAGAGGACGATTTTGTGCAGGCTGTCCACGCAAAGCTGACGGAAAAAGGATTCGCGCCGGAGATTACCCAGTATAACTTCTGTACCAACGGAAGCCACTATGCAGGGGAAGCCGGTATCAAGACCTTCGGACTTGGACCTTCAAAGGAGAATCTGGCCCACACAGTAGACGAATACATTGAGATCTCACAGCTCACCAAAGCAGAAACATGTTACTACGGGGTTATGGAAGCCCTTCTAAAATAAGGAGAAAAAGGAGAACGGATTTATGTATGATCTGATTATCAAAAACGGTTACGTAGTATCGCCCTCTTCCACCGTAAAATGCGACGTGGCAATCAACGGCAGAACCGTTGCAGGGCTGGGACATTATGAAGCATCGGAAGGAATAAGAGTCGTGGACGCCAGCAATAAGTATGTACTGCCCGGCGTGATCGAAGCCCATATGCACTGTATGGCTCCCTTCCAGGGCGCCCTTGGAGCCAACAGCTTCTATGAACAGAGTGTCAGCGCAGCGTTCGGCGGCGTGACCATGTATATGGATTTTGCCAACATGGGAAAAGGCGATTCCCCCTTTAAACAGGCACTCGCACGCGCGGAGGAAATGAAAGAATCCGCCATCGACTACAGCGTCCACGGAAAATTTGTGGAATCTACCCCGGAAGCAATCGCCGATATTGAAAAGATGGCAGAAAGCGGGATCCCCACCTTTAAAATGTTTATGACCTACAAAAAAGAAGGGGTCATGAGTGATGACGAAACCATGCTCAAAGTGTTCGAAAAAGCAAAGCAGGTAAACGGTCTTCCCATGGTACACTGTGAGAGCAACGGAATCGCCGAGACCAACATCGAAAAATGCGAAGCCAGGCAGGATTTCAGCTGGGTGAATTTTGCCAAATGCAAGCCGGTACTCTGTGAGGCCGAAGCCTTTGCCAGAGCCGCTTACTTCGCAGAGTATGTGGGCAATGCGCTGCTGGTGGTCCACACCACCAACGGGGAAGCCCTGGACACCGCAAGACGGGCACACGGGAAAGGACTCCCCCTTTACGTGGAAACAGGCCCCCATTATCTGACCCTGTTCGACGACCTCTACAAAGGTGAAAACGGGCATCTGGCCATCTGCTCTCCGCCCCTTCGCACCCCGAAAGAAGCAGCCGAACTGTGGGAAGGCTTAAAGGACGGCACCATCCTTCTGACCGGTTCCGACGACTGTACTTTTGATGTGGATGAAAAATCCATGTTCCTGGAAAAGAACCCGGACGGAACGTGGACGCAGGATTTCCGCAAAGTTGTAAACGGCATGAGCGGAATCGAAATCCGGCTGCCTCTGCTTTTGTCAGAGGGCGTATCCAAGGGAAGGATATCCATCAACAAGGTCTGTGAACTTACCAGCACCAACATCGCCAAGATCTACGGCTGCTATCCGCAAAAAGGCATCATCGCGCCCGGATCCGACGCAGACCTGGTCCTGGTGGATATGGAAAAAGAAGTGACGCTGTCCAAAGACGTGCTCCACAACAACATCAGCTACTGCCTCCATGAGGGCTTCAAGGTAAAAGGGTACCCGGTCATGACCATCGCCAAAGGAAAAGTGATCATGGAAGACGGCCAGTTCAAAGGCCGCCGGGGTGAGGGCGAATTTATCAGAAGAAAAATTCATCCGGATTATCTGAATCGTTACGGATTAAACTAAAAAAGAGGGGGAACTTATGCAGAAACAACATTCAACCAGTTTACGAAGTCCGGAGCTGCTTCCGACCAGCGACAAAGAACGGACCCTGTCACTTTTTGACTATACGATCCTCTGGGCAGGTATGACCATCAATATTGTAGCCTTCAGTCTGGGCGCTCAGTATTACAACGGCGGAGACGGCCTGTCTCCCTGGATGCTGGTTCTTGTGGTCTTTTTAGGATACGGACTTGTGACCGCTCTGACCGCCCTGGCCGGTGATATCGGGACCAAGTACGGCATCCCGTTCGCCGTATACAGCCGGGCCGCTTTCGGCTATAAAGGCTCCTTTCTCGCCGGACTGGTCCGCTGTGTGCCCTGTTTCTACTGGTTTGGTTTCCAGACCTGGGTAGGCGCAAGCGCACTGAACATGATTATGGGCTTTCTCTTCCCGGGATTCGACAATGTGACCCTGATGCTGCTGCTGTTTGCTGCTTTCCAGATTGCCAACGCCCTGTTTGGCATGGAGGCCATGGCCAAATTTGACTGGATCGCAGTGCCTATGCTGGGAATCATGTTCGCCGCCATCATCGTGACCATCTGCAACAAATTCAACGTCAGCGTTCCGGATATTATGAACGTCAAAGCAGCCGGCAATTATTCCATCGCCTTCGCTGTATCCGGCGTGGCAGGCGGCTGGATCACCATGGCTCTGAACGGACCTGATCTGGCAAAGCAGATCAAAAGAAATGAGAATTATCAGCAGGAAAACTTCTTAAAGCGCAACAAAAGAGCCATCTTAGGACAGGTGATCGGACTGATGGCCGTCGGCATCATCGCCATGATGGTGGGTATGGCTGCAGGCGTCTTCACTGGTGAATGGGATCTGAACAATGTCGTATTCAATCTGTTCTCCAACAACATGTTGATGCTGATCTTCTGCTTTATCTCCATCGCCTTTGCCCAGTGGTCTACCAATACGGCAGCGAACCTGATGCCTCCGGCCTACATCCTTCTGAACATATTCCCGAAACTGAAGTTCTGGATGACCACCATCATCTCTGGTGTCATCGGTCTTCTGATGATGCCCTGGAAACAGCAGGGCGGAGATTTCCTGGTGGTGATCCAGTCCAACTTCTCCACCCTTTTAGGACCCATCATCGGCATCATGCTGACGGATTATTTTCTCGTTCGCAAATGCATGCTCAATGTGGACGATCTGTACAACGAAGACGGACAGTACCAGTATGTAAAAGGCTTTAATCCAAGCGCCATGGCGACGATGGTCATCTCCTTTGGCCTGTCCCTGCTGGCAGGGGATTATTCCTTCTTTGCCGGACTGTTTATCAGTGTGGCCGTGTATGCCCTGCTGATGAAACATTTTACTCTGAAAAAATACGAACAGCATATCGGAAAGGAGGTTCCGTTTGTGCACAGAGAACAGGCGGAGCAGGAATAAGATGAAACGACTGATTCAAAACGGTTTAATCGTAGACGGCAGCGGCAGGCCCGCATATCCGGGCGACCTCCTGTTATCGGACGGAAAGATTGAAAAAATCGCACCATCCATTCAGGAAGAACAGGCGGAGGTGATCGACGCCTCCGGGCTTGTGGTGGCCCCCGGCTTTATTGACACCCACAGCCACAGCGACCTGAAGATTCTGGTGGAACCGGAAGTGATTCCCAAAGTCATGCAGGGAATCACCACGGAAGTACTGGGCCAGGACGGCATCTCCATGGCTCCTCTGCCCAAAGCCTATATCAGTCCCTGGCGGAAAAATCTCGCCGGACTGGACGGTGACAGTGACGATATCGACTGGACCTTTGAAACAACAGCAAACTATCTGAAGCTGATCGAACAGGCAAAACCCGGCCTGAATGAATGCTACCTGGTCCCCCACGGCAATATCCGCATGGAAGCTATGGGCCTTGAAAACCGGCTTCCCAATGAGGAAGAGCTGGAAAAAATGCGCGCGATCACCCGCCGGGAGATGGAGGCGGGGGCAGTCGGTCTTTCCACCGGACTGATCTACATGCCCTGCGCTTACTCCGAATCCAAAGAGATCATCGAAATGTGCAAGGTCGTGGCAGAATACAACGGAATCTTCGTCATCCATCAGAGAAGTGAAGCCGATACCATCCTGGATTCCATGGAAGAAGTCATCAAGATCGGCCGGGAATCCGGCGTGAAGATCCATTACTCCCACTTTAAAGTATGCGGAAAGAAGAACTGGGACAAGATCGAACAGGTTGAGGCACTTTTGGAGGAAGCGAAAGCAGAAGGAATCCGGGTGTCCTTTGATCAGTATCCTTACGTGGCCGGCAGCACCATGCTGGGCGTCATCCTGCCGCCCTGGGTCCACGACGGCGGAACCGACCAGGTGCTTAAGCGCCTGGCAGATCCAAAACTTCGAAAGAAGATGGTATATGACATCGAACACGGAATCCCCGGCTGGGACAATTTTGTGGAATTTGCCGGGCTGGATCAGATCTATGTGACCAGCGTAAAGACCGAAAAGAACCAGGACGCCGTCGGCTTAAGTCTGACTGCCCTGGGCAAACTGCGGGAAAAAGATCCCTATGAAGCCACCTTCGACCTGCTCTATGAGGAGGAGAACGCCGTGGGCATGGTAGACTTTTACGGAACCGAGGAGCATGTGATCCGTTTTATGAAACGTCCGGAGATGAACGCATGCACGGACGACCTTTTAGGCGGCAAACCCCATCCAAGGGTATACGGCGCTTTTCCCCGGATCCTGGGCAAGTACGTCAGAGAAGAAAAAGCGCTGACTCTGGAAGAGGCGATCTACAAAATGACAAAAAAACCGGCCAAAACCTTCTGTATGACCGGCCGGGGGGAATTAAAAGAAGGCTATGCGGCGGATCTTTGCATTTTCAACCCCAACACCGTCCTGGATAAAGGAACCTTTGTGGAACCGATCCAATATCCGGAAGGCATCGAATATGTAATCATCGGCGGGGAAGTCGCCGTGGAAAAAGGCGTACACACCGGAAGAAGAAACGGCGCGGTACTCCGAATGAAAGGAAAAGAGGTAATCTGATTATGGCAAAAGAAATCGTATTTACAGAGCAGGCACCCAAAGCAGTCGGTCCCTATGTACAGGCAGTCAAAGAAGGGAACATCGTATACTGCTCCGGTCAGCTTGGCATCGATGTGGATGCCGGCGGCCTGGCAGAAGGGGTGGAAGCCCAGGCGCACTGCTCCATGAAAAACTTAGGAGCCGTCCTGGAGGCGGCCGGAAGCAGCTACAAAAAAGTGCTGAAGACGCTGATCTTTTTGACCGACATGAATGACTTTGCCGCTGTAAACAAAATCTATGAATCTTACTTTGACGGCGACTTTCCCGCCCGTTCCTGTGTCCAGGTGGCAGCACTCCCGCTGGGCGGACTGGTGGAAATTGAGTGCGTTGCCAAAATATAATCCTGTTGATTCTTCCTTCCAGATGCCCCTGCCCGGATAAAATTGTCCCAGGCAGGGGCTCTTGTCTTGTAAAAGAAGCAAAAATAGCCTATAATCATAGGTAGAAATCCAGCACAAAAGGAATAAGGGAGCACATATGATATGCAGAGCAATTTGATTCTGGAACAGACACAGACATTATCAGGAACACAGATCCAGTCGCTGAATATTCTGGCCTATACCAATCAGGAACTGGACGCTTTTATGCAGACGGAGTATCTGGAAAACCCGCTTTTGGAGGCCTCCTCTGACCATCAGGAGGAGACCATGCAGAATCTGGAAAAATTTTATGAGACCGGCGGGGAAGACGGCGGGGCACTCCTTCCTGAAAATGCCGACGATGACGTGGACCGGCGGGGCGATGTAAAGGCCCGGGAGCAGGGGACTTTGGAGCGGATGATCCTGGAACAGCTTCACCACCAGCAATACACAGCCGACACCTGGAAGCTTTTCCGCTATCTGGTCTGCTGCCTGGATGACAGCGGATATTTTCCCTATGAACCGGCGGAAATCGCCCGGGTATCCGGGTATGACCAGACGCTCATTGAGCAGTGCCTCTATGAACTAAAGGAACTGGAACCGGCGGGAATCTTCGCCCGGGATCTGTCTGAATGCCTCACGCTGCAGCTTCGCCGAAAGGGAATCGAGGATCCGCTTCTCTACCAGATGACGGAAACCTGCTTAGAAGAAATCCTGCAGGGACAGATCAGCAGGATCACCCGGCAGCTTGGCATCTCCACCGTCAAAACCAAGGAGTTCATGCATCTTTTAAGCACCCTAAACCCAAGACCTCTGGCCCAAGACAGCCGGGAGACCCAGTATATTGTCCCGGACATCCTGGCAGTCCGGGAAGGAGACGGATGGAAAGCAGAGCTGAACGACCGGTGGCTTGGCGAATACCACCTCAATGACTACTATATCCAGATGATGGCCACCGCCGAAGATCAGGAACTAAAGGCATATTTTGCCGAAAAGCTGAAGCGTGCCCGCTATGTACTGGAATGCGTGGAGCAAAGGCGGACCACCATTCTTCGGATTGTCTACGCCATCCTGGATTATCAGAAAGAATATTTCCTGCAGAGAAAAGCACCAAAGCCCATGACCCTGGAAGACATCGGACAGATTTTATCCCTCCATCCCTCCACGGTCAGCCGGGCAATCAAAGGAAAATACCTGCAGTATCAGAAAACAATCCTTCTAAAAGACCTCTTCTCCGGATCTGTGTCCCGGGAAGACAGCTCCGCGGCCCATGTCAAAGAGCGGATCCTGGCTTTGATCCAGAAAGAAGAAAAAGAAAACACCCTGAGCGACTCCTGCCTGGAAAAATTGCTGGCTGCAGACGGCATCACCGTCTCACGGAGAACCATCGCCAAATACCGGGAACAGCTGGGCATTCCCGACTCCCGGATGCGTGGATATCTTTAGAAGAAAAAGTTCTTGAGAAGAAAATTTTATGGTTCTGTCCGCCCTTTCTTGACACGGCAGCGCCCTCTTTGTTAGAATGGCTCTGATTAAGGAAAAAGAAAGGATCTGATATAAATGCCTAAACTGAACGAACATTACCTGCATCTGAAAGAAAGCTATCTCTTTTCTGAGATTGCCCACCGGACCGCTGCCTACTCAGAGCAGAACCCGGAAAAAGGCGCCCGGATCATCCGCCTTGGCATTGGTGACGTGACCAGGCCTCTGGGCAAGGTGGCGCTTGCGGCCCTTCAGGAAGGTGTGGACGCCATGGCCCGCACAGAGACCTTCAAAGGTTATGGACCGGAACAGGGCTACGAAGCCACCAGAAACGCCATCGCCGCTTATTACAAGAAAAATGGCGCAGACGTTGATCCCGGTGAGATCTTTATCTCCGACGGCGCCAAAAGCGATACCGGCAACATCACCGACCTTTTCGGCCCCGGCAACGTAATCCTGATCCCGGATCCGGTCTATCCGGTCTATGTGGACACCAACATCATGTGCGGCAATCAGGTCACCTATCTGGACGGCAATGCCGGCAATCAATTCCTTCCGATGCCGGACAAAAGCGTCCATGCCGATGTGATCTACCTGTGCTCCCCCAACAATCCCACCGGCGCCTGCTACACAAAGGCCCAGTTAGAAGAATGGGTGGACTACGCCCTGGCCAATGATGCCGTCATCCTTTTTGACTCTGCCTATGAAGCCTTTATCTCAGATCCAAAGCTTCCGCGGAGCATCTTTTCCATCGAGGGCGCCAAAAAATGTGCCATTGAGTTCTGCTCTTTGTCCAAGACAGCCGGCTTCACCGGAACCCGCTGCGGCTACACGGTGGTCCCAATGGAACTAAAGTTCAAAGCTTCCACCGGGGAGGAGATGTCCCTGAACGCCATGTGGAACCGCCGCCAGTGCACCAAGTTCAACGGCACCTCCTACATCGTGCAAAAAGGAGCAGAAGCGGTCTTTTCCGATGAAGGCATCCAGGAATGTCAGCAGAATATCCGGTATTATAAAAAGAATGCCAAAACAATCGCAGATACGCTGACCCGGCTTAAGATCCCCTTCTTCGGCGGCATCCATTCTCCCTATATCTGGTTTGAATGCCCAAACGGCATGGACTCCTGGACCTGTTTTGACTATCTTCTTACCCGGATCCAGGTGGTCGGCACTCCCGGCGCCGGCTTCGGAGAAAACGGCAAAAACTACTTCCGCCTGACCGCTTTTGGCACTTATGAAAAAACCGTGGAAGCCATGGAGCGTTTTGAAGCACTCTTTGCACCGTCTGTATAGCATATCCTGCAGGCAGAGGCCACACCGCGAAAGGTATGGCCTCTTTTTTTACTGTCCGCACATGACAATAATCTTATCCGGTGAAGTCTGGGGCGGAACGCTTCTGGTCGTCGCACTGTACAGGACGATCAGCGTATTCCCTCCCGGATTTCCATAAAAGGTCTGATTATTTCTTGTAACTACCTCCGTGGCCGGAGACAGGTTCAGCTTCAGGGACTGATCTGCCGCCAGAAGCACATTGTTGAAGTAAGCCACAGTCACCATCTGGCCCTCCGTCTTCGGAGCCACCACAGCCGCCATGAACTGGGGCGGGTAGATCAGAGGCGCCGGCTGACTGCCGCTGTAGAACACCGTCACCGGCATACTCTCATAGAGCGTCTCAAAGTTTACCACATACGTATTGGCGCTCACAAAGAAATTGGTAATACCGCCTTCTTCATCCTCCACCGTAATCATCTGTGTACATCCGCCGTATCCGCTTCCGCCTGCAGACATCATCTGCATCTGGGTGATCACGCCTGTCACCGACAGATACACCGGTCTTCGGTTCCAACTCGGAAAATCAAAATCCATTGCCATTGCTTTTTCGTTTTCCTTTATGATATTCTTTCTTTTATCATATGCCGGACGGCAGGTTCTGCGCCATCCTTTTACTCCTGATGGCGGTCAATCAGCATTTTCAGCTCCTGCACCTCTCCTGCCGACAGCTTCCTGCCCCCGAGAAAAGCCGTCAAAAACTTCGGGAGAGACCCTCCGAAAGTCCGCTCCACAAACGCGTCCGACTCCTTTGCCTGCACCTCTTCTTTTGTGATCAGACAAGATACCACTGCTTTTTCATTTTTGATCAGTCCCTTCTCACAGAGACGCTTGATCTGGGTATAGGTGGTGGACTTTTTCCATCCCAGCCTGCTCTGGCAGAGCCGGGCCAGTTCTCCCGATCCCACCGGCGCATGCTCCCACAAAATCATCATAAAACGATAGTCACTGTCACACAGCCTGCGTTCTTCCATCTGCTTCCTCCTGTCTTTCTCTCAAAGCAACCATATGATTCCAAAAAATTCTGGTTCTCTTCCTATGTATCCCTCTCCTTCTCCGCTGCAGATCCCATGCTATGTACCTCTGGATCTGTTCCTACCTGCTCCAACAGATCCAGAAGCTTTTGAACCATCTGCGGGGAAGCCCCATATGCCTTGATGTCCTCTGTGCCAAAGCATTCGGCGGCACCTGCAGGATCCAGGGACCCTTCCATTTTTGCCCAGGCCCCGCCTGCAGGGGCGGTCAGCGTCCACCTCACCACGCCCAGATTGTCCGTGAGCGCCAGCATCAGAGCCGCTACCTTTTCCATGTCTTCTTTTTTGGGAATGCTCGTCTGTCCCTCTTCCATCACAAACTGAAACTCATAAGGTTCCTGCGCCGTCTGCAGTGCAAACAAAAAACGGGTCTCGGGCACCGAAGAATCCGGAAGTGCTTCATAGATTATGTTCAGCAGATTTCCTTCTGAGGAGACATCTCCAATATAGGGGTTTTTTGCCTCGTAAAGTCTCTCGGCGATGGTTTTTGGCACTTTTACCTCTCCGGGATCGGTCCCGAGGAAAATCCAGGCCCCGGCAAGGACCATCATGGCCGCCATGCCTGCCCATACCGCCGGTTTTCGAAAGCCCAGCGCGTGCCGGATCCGGTGCTTTACGTCCTGTTGGCCAAAGCCCGGCACCTGTTCCGGATGATTCCATTCCTCTGCTGCCAGCGCCAGAAGCGTCCGGCTGTAAGCCTTTTCACCGCCTGTTCCCAGCCGCTCCAGCACCTTCTCATCACAGCTCATCTCCATATCCTTGCACATGCAGACCCAGGCCGCCCACACCAGGGGATGAAACCAGTACACGGCCAAAAGCAGAAAAGCCAAGTATTTTACCATATGATCTCCCCGGCGGATATGATACCGCTCATGCAAAAGCACCATCCTGCGCAGTTCTCCCGTAAGACCGGCCGGCAGATAGATCCGGGGACAAAAAATACCCATAACAAAAGGAGTGGCCAGACCTTCACACTCATAGATCTCTGCCGGACGGTCCCTCCAGGTACTTTGTCCTTCCTCCCGCCACCGGACCGTTCCCCTCCGGACCGCCATACGGACTCTGCCCTTAAGCCTCCATAAGCTGACTGCAAAATACAGCAGAAAAACCGCTGTGCCAAAAAGCCACAGCATCTTCCATATTTCAGGAATGGTCCCGGATGACACCGCCTTCTGCTCCAAAAGCTCCCCATTTCCCCCGGAAACAAAACCGACTTCCCGGTCAGCCTCTTTGAAAGATACCGCCTCCGGCTCTGATCGCTCCTTTCTCTGCTTTGGAACCCCGGGTACATCCGCCGCCTGTTCCCAGGAGAAAGACACTTCTTTTTCCATCCATTCCGGGCAGAGGTTAAACAGACTGCATTCTGTACCCACTGACACCGGACAGACCAGCCGAAAAGCCACCAGAAGCCACAGTCCATACGCATAACTTCTCGGCATCCTGGATAAGAACAGGCGCAAAAACAATACCGCCAGAATGCAAACCCCCGCTGTAAGGCTCATTCTCAGAACCTGCTGAAAAACCACATCCAGAATCTGCTGCATATCCCCGCCTCCTTTTCTAAGGTGCTGATTATGTTGTTTTATCCGCACAAAAAGTCGGTCATTGTAGACCTTTTATGGTTATAAGTCTACAACAACCGACCCATATTTGCAAGCGTTTTTTCACAGACTACGGAACTGCTTCCTCTTCAAACCCAAAATATGCCACATTCTGGTCCACTACCGTCCGGATCCCCGGCACCCTGGCCTGATCCGTATACTGCCACATATCGCAGGCCCCTTCATACTCCGGGCCGGACCGCTCGGGATAGGTTTCTTCCAGATACTGGGCCACCCAGATCCGGTAACGGGCTTCCAGCGCCTCTGTATCCCAGCAAAGACTGTCCTGAAGCTCTCCTTTGGCCCCGTAGAACATCCCCGTATAACCGGCCGCTTCGATCTCGTCCAGAAAGATCTGTGCCAGCGCCGTACGCTCCTTGCTGGTCATGCCATACTGCCGGCTGGTCTCCTCCTGAAAGCCCTCACAGTTGTATACAACCGGATAGGTGATGACGTAATCTTCCAAAAAACTGCATACCCATTGGGCTTCCTCCCGGACTTCTTCCTCATTGACCGCTGTAGAAAAAAAGTAGGCCCCCACATAGATTCCGTTCTCTGATGCTTCCCGCAGATTATAGGCAGCACGGTCATCTTCCACCATCGCTCCGGACACCAAGCCCCGGCAGCCAATGCGGACCATGGCAAAATCAATCCCCGCCTCCGCCACCTGGGCCCAGTCGATCTCCTCCTGGAACCGGGACACATCGATGCCAAGGGTCTCTTTTTCCACTTCCCGTACTTTAGGTTCCTCCAAGACGGACTCTTTCTCCTCCTCCAACAGTTCCCGGGAAACGTCTTCCTTGGAAGCTTCCTCTTCCCCTGCCAAAGAAAATGTCAGCCTTTTCTTTTCTTTCTCTTCTTTTACCTTTTGCAAAAGCACCAAAAGCAGGCAGGCTGCCAGAAAGATTCCGGCAAACATGCACTTCCTTCTGAATGCCCTGTTCTTTGCCGCCTCCTCTTTTGTCATAAAAGGAACTACCTCTGTTTTTCTTCCAGGTACTTCATATAATCGGATACCATCATGGCAATCTTAAAGGTCATAGCCTCCTCAAACTGGCGGATATCCAGTCCAATGGTTTTCTGCAGCTTCTCCAGACGGTAGACCAGCGTATTCCGGTGTACAAAGAGCTGGCGGCTGGTTTCGGACAGATTCAGACTGTTCTCCATGAACTGATAGACCGTCGTCAGAATCTCATCATCCAGATTGGTCGGATCATAGTCACCGAATACTTCTTTTAAGAACATCTCACACAGCGGCGTTGGCAGCTGGTAGATCAGTCTTCCAATGCCCAGCTCCTCATAAGTGATCACCGTCTTCGAGGTATAGAAGATCTCCGCCACCTCCAAAGCCATCTTGGCCTCTTTGTAAGAACGGGACACCTCCTTCAGAGAATGAGCGATGGTACCGCAGGCAGCCCGGACCCTGCAAAGCGTCTCAGAACTGACCGTATCGGACAGCACGTGGGCCAGCTCATCCCGCTCTTTCACCCCTTCCCGCTCTTCCAAGCGGCGCACTACCACCACGCAGTTCTCTTCCATGGGGGTGATAAAATCTCCGGACCGGTTCGGCATGATGTTCTTTAAGATCATCTGCAGGTCATACGCATCACAGCCCAGCCCCTCCACGAGAAGAACCGCCCACCGGCACTCCGGACCCAGATGCATCTGCTTTGCATAAGTCGCAATATCCACCGGGAGAAGGTTATCCAAAAGCAGGTTGTGAATGAACTGATTCCGGTCCTCCCTGCTGTACCCCATCTCCAAAATCCGTTCCAGCTGACACACTGCCAGCTGTCCCATGGGATAAGCATCTTTGGACCCTCCGCTGACTGACAGGATGTATCCCATATCCTCTTCCCCCACTTTGAACAGATAACGGCTGCCCAGCGCCTGCATATCTGCCGGCGACTCGCAGAAAATCTCAAAGACCTCCTCCTCCGGCATGGAGTCTTCCTCCCCGGCCACACAGGTACGGTTCCTGTCATACAGTGCCATGGAAAGGCGCATAATATTTGAAAAATCCTCCAGACATTCCTGAAGCAGTCGATTCGATACCATCGTAAAACCCTCCTCTTCCTTCTAACCTTTTTCTTGATTATATCTGTAAAAAAAGCCGTTGTCAATGCGTGAACGGCTTGTACTCTCTTTCATATCCGGGCGTTTTAAAAAGGGCGCCGCAGACGCAGCGCCCTGGTATTTGTTTTCTTTAGTTTACGATAGTAAGCTCGCTGTCTTTGTCGAAGACATGGATCTTCTCCACATCCAGCGCAAATTTCACACTGTCGCCGGTTCTTGCAGCAGTCGTCGGGCTGACTCTTGCAGTAAAGTTCGCACCCTCCAGATCAAAATACAGATAAACTTCTGCACCCAGCAGCTCGTACACGTTGATCTTCGCCTCAATCACGCTGTCTGCGTATTTCTTCAGCATCTCGTCAGAATCATACAGATCCTCCGGACGAATACCCATAACAACGGTCTTTCCTGCATATCCGCCATCGATCAGAGCTTTGGATTTCGCCTCCGAAAGAGTGATGGTGTAGGGACCAACTTTCAGGTTCACTTTGTTGCCGTTCACTTCGCATTTTGCATCCACGAAGTTCATCTGCGGGGATCCGATGAAGCCTGCAACGAACAGGTTCGCCGGGGAGTTGTACAGATTCTGGGGAGAATCAATCTGCTGTACCACGCCGTCTTTCATGACCACGATTCTGGTACCAAGCGTCATAGCCTCTGTCTGGTCATGGGTAACGTAGATGATGGTGGTGCCCAGTCTCTGATGCA
>OFFY01000077.1_pt1 | contig 90574 bp, 85 predicted proteins | sample 1521481 | NCBI WGS metagenome assembly OFFY01 (sample SAMEA3504117, study PRJEB24116) | mouse gut metagenome | biome: mouse gut; feature: mouse-associated habitat; material: faeces | place: Denmark | collected 2011
ATACATCAGAAAGTCCTGTATGACATTTTTTTTATGGAAAAGTTGTAAAGTGGTGTTTTATGAGTAAAAAGGCAAAAAAGATATATGTAGTGGGGCATAAAAACCCGGATACGGACTCTGTCTGTTCTGCGATTGCATATGCGGAGCTCAAGCGCAGGGTGACCGGGGACGAATACGTGGCAAGGCGGGCCGGACAGATCAATGAAGAGACGCATTACGTGCTGAAAAAATTCGGGGTGGACGTTCCGGGGCTTCTGCAAAATGTTAAGCTTCAGGTGAAGGATATGGATATCCACAAGATCGACGGCGTGGCTCCGAATGTGTCGATTAAAGAGGCGTGGGAAAAGATGAAGGAAAATCACGTTAAGACCCTGCCCGTCATCAAAGATGATGAGCTTGCCGGAGTGATCTCCACCGGAGACATCGCTACGTCATACATGGATATCTATGATAACAAAGAGCTTTCTTCAGCCAGGACGCAGTACCGCAACATTGTGGAGACGCTGGACGGGAAGATGATTACGGGAAACGAGCATGGGTATTTTGCCAAGGGGAAAGTTACGGTAGGAGCGTCTAACGATGAGCTTATGAGAGAGTTTATCGAAAAAGACGATCTTGTGATCTTAGGCAACAGGCCGGAGGCGCAGGCATGCGCTATCAATATCGACGCAAGCTGCATGGTTGTGTGCCAGGATGCGGACATCTCCGCGGAGCTCATTAAGAAAGCAGAAGAGCAGAGCATCGTGATCATCCGCACTCCCCATGATACATACACGGTGGCAAGGCTTATCAACCAGAGCATACCGGTCAAATATTTTATGAGCAAAGGGCCTCTTGTAACGGTACAGATGAGCGACTATGTGGATGATATCAAGGATCTGATGACGAAACATAAATTCCGTGATTTCCCGATTCTTGACCGGCACGGCAGGTTCCGGGGATTTATCTCCCGGCGGCGCTTTCTGAACGTGAAGAAAAAGCAGGTTATATTAGTGGATCACAATGAGAGGTCTCAGGCGGTTGACGGGATTGAGGAGGCCGACATCATAGAGATTATCGACCATCACAGGCTGGGAAACATCGAGACTATGGGGCCGGTGTTTTTCCGGAACCAGCCGGTAGGCTGTACGGCCACCATCATCACTCAGATGTACGAGGAGGCCGGAGTGAAGATACCGGCGAATATCGCAGGGCTTCTGTGCAGCGCCATTATCTCGGACACCCTTTTATTCCGCTCGCCCACATGTACGGCAGTTGATGAGAAGACGGCAGGGAAACTGGCGAAGATTGCCAGGATAGACATGGAAAAATTCTCCATGGAGATGTTTAACGCAGGCAGCAGCCTCAAGGGAAAAAGCGCAAAAGAGATATTGTTTCAGGATTTCAAGCAGTTTACGGTGGGAGAGACGGTATTTGGCGTAGGGCAGATCAACTCTATGAACAGGGAAGAGCTGGAAGAGGTAAAGGAGATGCTTACGCCGTATCTTCCGAAAGCGCTGGAGGCAGAGAAACTGTCCATGATCTATTTTATGCTGACGGACATCCTGAAGGAGTCGACGGAGCTTTTGTGCAGCGGCATAGGAGCCAGGAGCAACATTGTCAGTGCATTCGACCTCCCGGAAGACACGGATAAGATTGTCTTAAGCGGAGTGGTGTCGAGAAAGAAACAGCTGATTCCGACTCTTGTGGCGTCCTTGCAGCAGTAAAGGAGTGAGAAGATGGGAAAACAGATTTGGAAACCAGGGAATATGCTGTATCCGCTGCCGGCGGTGATGGTGAGCACGGCGGACCGGAATGGAGAGGACAATATCATAACGGTAGCATGGACAGGTACGGTATGCACCAACCCGGCCATGCTGTATATCTCCGTTCGCCCGGAGAGGTATTCTTACCATATGATAAGGGAGAGCGGGGAATTTGCGGTGAACTTGACGACGGAGCGGCTGGCGAAGGCGACGGACTGGTGCGGCGTCCGCTCAGGAAGAGATGCGGATAAGTGGAAAGAAACCGGGCTTACGAGAGGAAAGGCAGAGAGACTGCAGTTTGCCCCGGTCATTGAAGAATGTCCGGTAAACATAGAATGCCGGGTCACGGAAGTAAAGGAGCTTGGCTCCCACCATATGTTCCTGGCAGAGGTGCTGGCAGTCCAGGCGGAGGAGGAGTGCATGAGGGAGGACGGGAAGTTCGAGCTGAATTCTGCCGGGCTTATCGCATATTCCCACGGGGAATATTTTTCCCTTGGCGAATCCCATGGGAGATTCGGGTGGAGCGTGAAAAAAGAGAAAAAGAGATAAAATGCAGAAAAATAAAAATGCTGTGGCGCATCACAGCATTTTTATTTTTTGCCTGTAGATTCGTATGAATAAGAGCGTACATAACAGCACCGATACAAGCTCGGCGATGGGGAACGACCACCACACGGCGGACAGCCCGAATATTTTCGCTGAGATGTAAGCAACCGGAAGGATGACGAACAACTGCCTTGCCGCTGATACGATCAGGCTGTAAACACCGTTTCCGAGAGCCTGGAAGGTAGAGCTTATGATAATGCTATACCCTGCAAGCACAAAGTGGAGGCTGATGATCCTGAGCGCCGGTACGCCGATGGACAGCATATTCTCCGATGCGCTGAAAAGCGCCGACAGGAGAAATGAGGGGCATGCAAGGAAGACAATGCACCCTGCTGCCATGATAGACATGGCAATGGCAACGCTCATTTTTATCGCCTGCGTGATGCGCCGCTGCCGCCGCGCGCCGTAATTGTACGCGATAATGGGGATCATGCCGTTGTTCAGACCGAAGATAGGCATGAAGATAAAGCTCTGCAGCTTAAAGTATACCCCGAATACGGCTGCTGCCGTCGAGGAGAACATGAGCAGTATCTTATTAAATCCGAAGGTCATGACAGAACCGATGGACTGCATGATGATGGACGGGATGCCTACCTTATATATAATGGCGATGGTTTTTTTGTGGGGGCGGAATCCGCGGAAATCTACATGGATTTCCTTGTTTTTTGTCCGGTTGAAGTAGACGGACATGAGCACGGCGATAACCTGCCCGGTCACTGTGGCGACAGCGGCGCCTGCAACTTCCAACCGCGGGAAACCGAAAAGCCCGAATATCATGATGGGATCCAGGATGATGTTGATGATCGCCCCGGTTCCCTGGGTGACCATGTTGTAAAAGGTCTTCCCCGTGGACTGCATGAGCCTCTCGAAGGTAATCTGCAGGAAGATGCCGGCGGACAGGACGGTAATGATCCTTAAATATTGTGTGCCATAGTTTATGATAACCGGGTTGTCCGTCTGAAGGGTAAAAAACAGCCGGGAACCAAAAAAACCTGCGGCGGCAAATACGATGCAGCTTACGATGGCAAGGAAAAGGCCGTTAGTTGCGGCCCTATCTGCCCCTTCAAAGTCTTTTTCGCCCAGGTTCCTTGAGAGCAGCGCATTGATGCCGACACCGGTTCCGCCGGAGATGGCGATCATCAGCGTCTGTACCGGGAATGCCAGAGATACGGCAGTGAGGGCGTCCTCGCTTAGCTTGGCAACGAACATGCTGTCAACAATATTGTAAAGCGCCTGCACAAGCATGGAGAGCATCATAGGCAGCGACATGGTGATTAACAGTTTCGGAACAGGCATGACGCCCATCTTATTTTCCGGGGCATCTGTTTGCTTTTGTATGTCAGACATTTAAAAACCTCCTTTAAATATGCATTGGCTATTATATCATTCATATATTTATAATGCAATGGTTAAAAGAGGAGAGAAAATGGTGGGCAGTATAAAAACAGACCTTAAAGGGCGGGAAGAACGGCATGCCATCCGCAGCCTGTGCGCGGTGCTGTATTTATTTATTGTACTGAACATGCTTGGGATCGGCATTGATTTACATGGGGAAGACAAAAGGGAGGCGGTTCTGGCGGCGGGGGAGGCGGTGTCGGAGAAACCGAAGATCGCGCTTACCTTTGACGACGGGCCGAACCCGGCGTGTACAGGGAACCTTCTTGACGGACTGAAAAAGAGAGGCGTGAAAGCGACTTTTTTCGTGCTAGGCAGAAACGTTAAGAAATATCCGAAACTGGTAAAGCGCATCAGCGAGGAGGGGCATCTGATCGGAAACCACACGTATGACCATATCGAGCTTAATAAAGTGCCGGAGGAGAAGGCGAGAAAAGAGATCAAAAAGGCAAACAAGGCAGTCCGTAAAGTGACCGGGAAAAATCCGGAGTACATGAGGCCTCCTTATGGAGAGTGCAGCAGGAAACTGGAGGATTCGCTGGACATGATACTCGTGCGCTGGACCATAGACCCGCTGGACTGGAAAACGGAAAATACAGATGAAATCGTAAATAAGGTAGTGACGGAAGCAGAGGAAAATGCTATTATCTTATTGCACGACTGTTATGATACGTCAGTCGACGCGGCGCTTAAGATTATAGATACGCTTGAGAAGGAAGGCTATGAGTTCGTGACAGTGGATGAACTGCTTCTGAATTAGGCATGGGAGAGACGGAAGATGGATTTATTTGATTATATGCGGGAAAAAAATATGGATCGGGAGGCTCCGCTGGCATCAAGGCTCAGGCCGGAAACGCTGGACGAGGTGGTGGGCCAGCAGCATATCATAGGAAAGGATAAGCTCCTTTACCGGGCGATTAAAGCGGATAAGCTTGGCTCCATCATTTTTTACGGGCCTCCGGGCACGGGAAAGACGACGCTGGCAAAGGTCATCGCCAATACGACCAGTGCAAAATTTATGCAGATCAACGCTACCGTGGCGGGGAAAAAGGATATGGAGGAGGTGGTGCGCCAGGCAAAAGACATGCTTGGAATGTACCAGAAGAAAACTATATTATTCGTAGATGAGATACACCGGTTCAATAAGGGGCAGCAGGATTACCTTCTCCCGTTTGTGGAGGACGGCACGCTGGTCCTTATCGGGGCGACGACGGAGAACCCGTATTTTGAGGTGAACGGGGCTCTGATCTCCCGCTCCAGTATCTTTGAGCTGCATCCTCTGGAAAAAGAGGATGTGAAGACCTTAATCCTGAGGGCGGTTACGGATACGGAAAAGGGGATGGGCAGTTTCGGCGCGGAGATTGATGAGGACGCGGCAGAGTTTCTTGCGGACGTCTCCGGGGGAGATGCCAGGAACGCGCTGAATGCGGTGGAGCTGGGCATCCTGACGACAGAACGGTCGGCGGACGGGAAGATACATCTGACTCTTGGCGTGGCATCCGAATGCATCCAGAAACGGGCGGTGCGCTACGACAAGACAGGAGATAACCATTATGACACGATATCGGCTTTTATCAAGAGCATGAGAGGGTCCGACCCGGATGCGGCGGTATTTTATCTGGCAAAGATGCTTTATGCGGGCGAGGATATAAAATTTATCGCCAGGAGGATCATGATCTGTGCGTCGGAGGACGTGGGGAATGCAGATCCTATGGCGCTTACCGTGGCAGTCTCCGCAGCGCAGGCAGTGGAGCGGATCGGGATGCCGGAGGCGCAGATCATCCTGTCGCAGGCTGTCCTGTACGTGGCGACTGCGCCCAAGAGCAATTCGGCATGCAACGCGGTCTTTTCGGCGGCGGAATGTGTAAGGAGCCGCGGGACGACGGTTCCAGCCCATCTGCAGGACGGGCATTACAAAGGCTCTAAGAGCCTGGGGAGGGGAACCGGGTATAAATACGCCCATGATTATCCAAAGCACTACGTCCGCCAGCAGTACCTGCCGGAAGAGATTGCTGACGCCAGGTTTTATGAGCCGGGGGATAATGGGTACGAGAAAAAGATAAAAGCGTGGATGGAATATATCAGGGAGTAAGCACGGATAAGAAGAACCATTATTATACTAGGAGGAGATACGATGAAAGAGAAGGTAACATTCCGTTATGCACAAAGAGAGGATGCACCGTTAATCATGGAGTTTGTGAAGGCGCTGGCAGAATATGAAAAGATGCCGGAGCTGGTGCGCGCTTCGGAAAAAGATTTGGAGGAGTGGCTGTTTGATAAGAAACGGGCGGAGGTGCTTTTTTTGGCAGTGTCCGGCAAAGAGGCAGGATTCGCGCTGTTCTTTGACAGCTTTGCATCATACCCGGGGAAAGGCGGCATCTATTTGGACGACCTGTACATAAAACCGGAGTACAGGGGAAAGGGCTATGGAAAGGCATTGTTCCGGAAACTGGCACAGATAACAAAAGAGAGGGGCGGCATGAGGATTGAATGGCTGTGCCTTAAGAGCAACCTGCCAAGTATCGGGTTTTACGAATCCATGGGCGGGAGGCAGATGGAGATGAGCACCACTTTCCGTCTTGAGAATGATGCACTTGAGAAATTGGCGGAAGAGTAGTATAATTTTACATGTAATGAATACAGTAAGCTGGGAGGAAACAAAGATGAAGATTTATGATGCAGTGAACAAGACAGAGGTAGAGGTTGACGGAACAAAGGGCCTGATTCAGATCATGAAGGACGGACGCCAGGTTGACATCTATCTGAAAGAGAAGAAATCCGATGAGGATGGCTACATGAGCTGGGATGTGGAGCATTGGTCAAGCGTGGACGGGAAGAGATTTATCCGATGCTATTCCTTGGAGGGAAGAGTTCTCGGCGAATCTACGGGGCATAATATCTATGACCTTGAGAATGAGTTTAAGCCGGAGGATGCGGCGATGGTCGAGAAGGTGGAGCTGAGCTAAAGAATCAGAGCCGGAGGTGCGGGAGTGAATGTAATGAGAAAAGAAGAATTTTATACCGTTGATGACATCTATGCGCTGCCTGAGGGGGAACGTGCGGAGCTGATTGACGGGAGGATTTATTACATGGCACCTCCCGGCTGGAAACATCAGAAACTCAGCATGTTCTTATCAATGGAGATATCTTCTTATATAAAGAAGGCGGGCGGAGGATGTGAAATATTGGCAGCCCCCTTTGCCGTGTTTTTAAATGCTGATGACTTGAATTATGTAGAGCCTGATATCTCGGTCATCTGCGACCAATCAAAACTGGATGAAAAAGGATGTCATGGCGCTCCTGACTGGATTATTGAAATCGTATCGCCAGGCAGCAGAACCATGGATTATATGACAAAATTATTCAAATACCGTACAGCAGGAGTCAGGGAGTACTGGATTGTTGATCCGGAAAAGAGTATGGTAATGGTATATGCATTTGAACAGGACAGGGCAGAACAATATTTATTTGGAACGGATATACCAGTAGGAATTTATGACGGATTTCAGATAAACCTGGGAACACAATAGTGTTCCCGGGTTTATTATTTTTCTGCGCTGACCAGACAGTAAACTGCTGAATACGGCGCGAGCGTGAGCACGACCTTCTCTTTCTTAAGCTGGAGCACGGTCTTTTTTTCATAGGATTTCTCTCCCCCGTAGATATCCCTGTCACTGGCGAGAAGGACGGTCAGCTCTCTTCCGCCCGGAACAGTCAGTTCAAAATCCTCCTGCTCCTTATCGGAGAAATTAAAGACGGCGGCAATCCTCTCTTTTCCGTCAGTGCGTTCAAAAGCATAGATGCATCGTGCCTCCTGATGGCAGTCGAGCCATGTAAATCCTTTTTGTCCGTAATCTTCTGCAAAGAGAGCCGGGTGGGTTAGGTACAGCTTATTTAAGTCTTTCATAAAGCGGTGGAAGGAGTCGTGGCTTGGGGATTTTAACAGGAACCAGTCCTGCTCCTTTTTTTCATCCCATTCTCTTAGCTGTCCGATCTCATTTCCCATAAAATTCAGCTTTTTGCCGGGATGCGCGTACATATACATATAAAAAGCACGAGCCTGGGGGAATTTGTCCTCGTAATCACCGCTCATCTTTTGGAGAATCGTAGCTTTCCCGTGTACTGTCTCATCATGAGAGAGCGGAAGAAGATACCGATCATTGTAGTAGTACATCATGGAAAAAGTGAGCTTATGGTAATGTTCGCTCCGGTATTCCGGTGCGGTGCGGAAATAGTCTAATGTGTCATTCATCCAGCCCATATCCCATTTGTAGTCGAATCCAAGCCCGCCCTCAGAAACCGGCTTTGTGACGCCCGGGTAGGAGGTGGAGTCTTCAGCGGCAAGAACGGCGGTGGGGTGCATGGCTTTAAGGCCCCGGTTCATCTCCCGGATAAAATCAACGGCAGTATTATTGACACCCCGGGCAGGCTCGCCCTGCCAATAGATGATACGGCTAATGGCATCCATGCGGATACCGTCAGCATGATATTCTGTGAGCCAGTAGTTGGCTGCAGACTGTAAGAAACATCTCGTCTCCCCGCGGGAATGCATGAAGTTGTAGCTTCCCCACTCACTAACGCCAACATCTTGATGGGGATATTCGAAAAGCGCTGTTCCGTCATAGTTTGCAAGGGCATATCCGTCCACGGCAAAATGCACGGGAACGAAATCCATAATGACACCGATTTCATTCTGGTGGCAGGCATCGATAAATGCCATCAGCTCACAGGACGTTCCGTAACGCGAGGTAGGTGCGAAGAACCCGGTATTCTGATAGCCCCATGATTCGTCGCATGGATGCTCGGAGAGGGGCATGATCTCAATATAGTTATAGCCGTATTCTTTCAGATAAGGAATCAGGATGTCTGTCATCTCCGTGTAAGAGTACCAGTCGTCAGCCCTGTCGGAAGGTTTCCTGAAAGAGCCGAAATGCAGCTCATAGATATTAAACGGCGCGCTTTTGCAGTCTGTCCGCCTCTGCATCCATTTTTCATCTCTGAATTGATATGCCGATAAGTCACGCACGATGGAGGCGCTGTTCGGGCGCAGCTCCATGCCGAAACCGTAAGGGTCGCAGTGATCCGTGAAGGATCCGTCCTGCTTGTAGATGCGGTATTTGTACATCTGCCCGGGTTTTGCCGCTCCTGCGTAACATTCCCAGAAGTTGCCGTCGTGGACGCGGTTCATGGTCCACTCCTCCCAGCCGGTAAATTCACCGATGAGGGAAATTTTCGCGGCGCCTGGAGCAAAGGTGCGGAATGTGACCCCTCCCCCAGGTTCGGTATGTGCGCCGAGAAACCTGTAAGCGTCAAATATTTTTCCTGTGTAAAATCCGTAAAAATCCATATTGCCAGTCCTCCGGTAAAATAATAGACAGCAGTTGTTTTCCTGTGCTGTTTTGCTATAATAGTGCAGAGGGATTGCGAAGAGTAAAGCAATCCATAGCCTTATTATAGTAAAAATCAAAAGAGTTGGACACCGACAATTTCAGATGACAGTCGGATAACAGACGCTCGTCGGAAATTGTCGGGTTACAGAATGGTAAGAAAGGGAGGATGAATTTATGGATCTGCGGATTGAAAAGACGGAAAATGCGATACGGAATGCATTTATACAGCTCCGGGCGAAAAAGGCTCTGGAGAAGATTACCATAAAGGAGCTATGCGAGGCGGCGCTCATCCATAAATCTACATTTTACTCTCACTATCGAGATATCTATGACCTGTCCGATACGATGGAGACGGAGGTGGTGAAAAATATTACCGGCAGCATTCCGCTCGCCAGCCTTAATACTGCCAGCCTATCCCAGGTGACAAGGGAGCTGACTTACGGGTTTGTCGCCCAGAGCTCGCTTATCAATATCCTGTTTTCTGGAAATGAGAGGAGCCGCCTGGCTTACCGCATTGAGGAGAGCTTAAAGGAGATTATTTTTGAAAAATACCCCGGGTACAAGAATGACTTGAGATGGAATATCGTGCTAAGTTACTGCATCCAGGGGGCGTACTGGGCGTTCCAGGGCAGCCGGGGGCAAGACGTGAATGAGGTGATCGCGGTCATCAGCGAGCTTACGGAGCGGGTTCAGCCGTTGTGCTGAGGATTTGTGCTGAGGAGGCGTATTTTCTTCTTGACAAATCGCTTCCTTGTGATACAATATAGCTAAGAACATTGCAATGCAAGGTAGACGGAAAAGGAGAATGGTTATGGGCATATTTTACAGCAACTATCGAAAGCTTGTTAAAGAGAATAACGACGAACTGTTAAGGCTTCCGAAGCAGGACTGGGAAATTTTTGAACGGATGATGAAGTATATGGCGAGTTTCCGCCTGTCCCGTTTTGAACTGGAAGTGATAAGAAAAGACCTTATCGGTATGGCGGGGGAGGCGAAACTTGAGGGAATAGAATTTTCCGACAGGCTTGGCATGCCTGAAAAGGAGTTTTGCGACAGGCTGATTAAGGATGCGGCGAGGCAGGGTGTAATGGAGCGGGCAATCCCTGCTGTGCGGAATGCCATGCTTGTTGTCCTGGGGTTCTATATACTGGAATGGCTGCTGGAAGGAACCCCGGAGATTTATGGCGTCACAAACAAGCTGCTATTTTTTGGTGGAACTATGGCAGTACTTACATTATTTGACGAATGGAGTAAAGGCCGGGGGATTTATATAAGTAATCGCTGGAGAAAGATTACCTGGACAGTTTATTCTATGATTCTTTTTTGGGTTATTATTGGGATTGACGATTTTGTCTTTGAGGATCCGAGCGTCTATTATACAGGCATATTCCCCATAAAGTTTGTGGTAATGGGAAATGGAAAAGTGATTCTTGCTGTTTTGGCAGTTCTTTCGGCAGCGGTGTATCTCTGGGGAAATTACTACTATGACCGATGCCTGAAAAGATATCTATAGGAGTTTTTACAGAACAAAAATTTAAAATAGGGTTGACATGAAGAACGTTTGTTTGTATAATTTATTTATCGAACGAACGTTCTTTGTGTTGCGGGGTGGACATTATGAGGATTCAGGAAACAATGACAGTATATGACAAGCTGAATATTCTGTCAGATGCCGCGAAATATGACGTGGCATGCACTTCCAGCGGAGTAGACAGGAGCAATGACGGAACTGGGATGGGAAACTGCAAGGCCTGCGGGATCTGCCACAGCTTTTCGGCGGACGGCAGATGCATTTCCCTCCTCAAGATCCTTTTTACGAACGAATGCATTTATGATTGTAAATATTGCATTAACCGCAGGAGCAATGATGTGGTGAGGACATCTTTTACTCCGGATGAGATATGTACGCTCACAATGGAGTTTTACCGAAGGAACTATATAGAAGGACTGTTTTTAAGTTCCGGGGTGCTTGTAAGCCCTGACTATACGATGGAGCTTTTATGCGCGACGCTGCATAAGCTAAGGAAAGAGTGCAATTTCCAGGGGTATATCCATGTGAAGGCAATTCCCGGGGCAAGCCCGGAGCTGGTGCAAAAGGCCGGTTTCCTGGCCGACCGTATGAGCGTCAACCTTGAACTGCCGACTTCCGAGAGCCTTAAGCGGCTTGCGCCCCATAAGACTCGAAAGAATATCCTGACGCCTATGCGCCTCGTACAGAACGGAAGGCAGGAGAACAGGCAGGAGCTTGCCCTGTATCGGAATGCGCCCCAGTTCGTTCCGGCAGGGCAGAGTACCCAGATGATCATCGGGGCGACGCCGGAGTCGGATTACCAGATTATGAAAGTGACGGAATCACTGTATCAGAAGTTTGAGCTGAAGAGGGTGTTTTATTCGGCCTTCGTCCATGTGAACGAGGATTCGAGCCTTCCGGCGAGGACGGACGGGGGGCCGCCTCTTCTTCGGGAGCACAGGCTGTATCAGGCGGACTGGCTTCTGCGGTATTATCATTTTCAGGCGGATGAGCTTTTATCAGAGTCCTCGCCGAACTTTAACGTGTTTTTTGACCCAAAATGCAACTGGGCGTTAAAACATCTGGAACAGTTTCCGGTGGAGGTGAACCGGGCGGATTATAAGCTGCTCCTGCGTGTTCCGGGAATCGGCTACCGGTCGGCGGAAAGGATTGTGAAAGCGAGAAGACATGCCGCGCTCGACTTTGACGACCTGAAAAAGATAGGGGTAGTGCTGAAACGGGCGCTCTATTTCATCACATGCAGGGGCAGGATGATGTATCCAACAAAGATTGAGGAGGATTACATTACAAGGAATCTTTTGAATGTGGGGGAAAGGCTGCCCATGAATGTTGTAAATATGGGGTATGAGCAGCTTTCTCTTTTTGATGATGTGAGATTTGACTCAGACAAGGTTGTGCAGATGGGGTGAAAAGCTTTTATGAAGACAGTGTATGTTTGCAGCGATACGGTGACAGGGATATTCTCTGCGGTATATGATGCCTGGAGGGCAGGCACAAAGGCGGAAGAGCGCGGGATCGCACTCAGGGATTGCCTGGAGATGGAGCTGTTCTGCGACTATGTGCAGGTGGAGGAGACAGAGCGGAAGGCAGCGGCTGTAGACGGTATGATACGGAAAAACCTGGGGCTTTTTGCCTACCGCAATATTTACCAGGCAGTTTTAGCGGCAGACGCGCGCAAGGGGAGCGCAGTGCTCGGAACTTTGCTTGCTGCCAGGAACCTTTCGGACAGCAGGAGGATTATGGAGCATTTAAGCTGCCCGGATGTGGGGAAGGTGTTTGAACTGAGCCGTTCAGTAGGGAATGAAGCGCATCTTTTGACAGAGTTTATCAGGTTCCGGGAGCTGGAAAGCGGGGTCATGTATTCTCCCATAACGCCGAAAAGCCAGGTGCTAACCTGTCTTGCGCCGCATTTTGCAGACCGGTTTCCGCTTGAAAACTGGATGATTCACGACAAGACCCATCACGCCTTTGCCGTGCATGAAGCAAGGAAAAGGTGGGTGATCGTGCAGGAGGAGAGAGGAGGAACTGACGGAGGCTGCGGGGCTGCGGGAGGCAGGCAGGAGATGTTTGGGCAGATATCGGAGAAGGAGGCAGAGTACGAGGTGCTGTGGAAGAGTTTCTGCAAGACCATTGCCATAAAGGAGAGAGAGAATCCGGTGTGCCAGAGGGGGCATCTGCCGCTTTGGTACCGCCCTAACATGACGGAGTTCTGCTAGAGACTATTTTCTGAAACTGCTGAAAGAAATTTTGGGAAATTTTATGCGTTTTTAATTGACAGAACAGGGGGCGGTATTTATCATTATCCTGTAGCAATGTGAGGTCAGAGGGAACGGTAGAGATGGAGCAGCCTTGTGTGAGGATTTCGGTACGCAGCCTTGTGGAGTTTATTATGCGTGGCGGAGATATAGACAATCGGATAGCGGGAGGGGATAAGGATGCCATGCTCCTGGGCGGAAAGATCCACCGCAAGATCCAGAAACGGATGGGTGCAGATTACCGTGCGGAGGTTTCCCTGAAATATGAGATACCCTGCAACGGTTTTGTGCTTTTGCTTGAAGGGCGGGCAGACGGCATTATAGAGACCCCGGCGGGAACGGTGATTGATGAGATCAAAGGGGTTTTTAAGGAGCTTGACAGTTTGGAGGAACCGATTTTGGTGCATCTTGCACAGGCGAAATGTTATGCCTATATTTACGCAGAGCAGCATGGCTTACAGGAAATCGGGGTGCAGATGACCTACTGTAATATGGATACGGAAGAGATTAAGCGTTTCCAGTATGTTTTTGGCACGGCGGAACTTAGGCAGTGGTTTTTGGAGCTTGCGGGAAAGTATGAGAAGTGGGCGAGATATCAGATCAGGTGGAAGGAGAAGCGTGAGAAGTCTATAAAAAAAATAGAATTTCCGTTTGCCTACCGGGAGGGGCAAAAAGAGCTTGCCTCATCTGTCTATCGGACAATCCTACGTAAGAAAAAACTGTTTATACAGGCGCCGACCGGGGTTGGGAAGACGATGGCCGCAGTATTTCCTGCAGTAAAAGCTGTCGGGGAAGGCTTGGGGGATAAGATTTTTTACCTTACGGCGAAGACAATCACAAGGACAGTGGCATGGCAGGCTTTTGAGCAGTTAAAGGAGCAGGCGCTGAGGATGAAAGTCATCGTCCTGACGGCAAAGGAGAAGATCTGTTTCTGCGAGGAGACAAACTGCAATCCGGAGAGCTGCCCGTATGCGAAAGGGCACTATGACAGGGTGAATGACGCTGTCTATGAACTGCTTGCGGAATCCGACGAGATCAGCCGGGAAAGGGTGGAAGAGCAGGCGCAGAAGTGGCGGGTCTGTCCTTATGAGATGAGCCTTGACGTGTCAAGCTGGGCAGATGTCTTAATCTGTGATTACAATTATGTATTTGACCCTAACGCGCATCTCAGAAGGTTCTTCGGTGAGGGGAACCGCGGGGAATACCTTTTCCTTATCGATGAGGCGCACAATCTTGTGGAGAGGGGAAGGGAGATGTACAGTGCCAGTCTTTACAAGGAGGATTTCCTTAAAGTGAAAAAGCTTGTAAAGGATGAGGACAGAAAACTTGTGAAAAGGCTGGATGACTGCAACAGGCAGCTGCTGGCAATGAAACGGGAATGTGAAGAGTTTCAGGTGTTGGAGAACATATCGCACCTGTACCTTAAGCTCCTTAACCTTATGACGGAGCTGGAGAGGTTCCAGGAGGAACACCGGCTGGGGAACAGGATAGCAGAAGAGTCAAAAAAGGAGCTTTTGAATTTCTATTTTGATGTGCGTAATTTTTTGTATATACATGAGCGGCTGGATGATGATTATATCATTTATTCGGAACTTGAGGGAAACGGGAAGTTTAAGCTTAGGCTCTTCTGCGTGGATCCGTCCAGAAACATTCAGGAATATCTGGATAAAGGAAACAGCACGGTTTATTTTTCGGCGACCTTGCTTCCTGTCCATTATTATAAAAAGCTTCTCAGCACGGCGAAAGATGACTATGCAGTCTATGCCGAGTCTCCCTTTGATATTTCAAACCGCCAGCTTTTGCTGGGAGTTGACGTGAGTACAAAGTATACAAGGAGGGGAAAGGAGATGTATCAGAGATACGCCAGGTATCTCCTTCTGGCGGCATCTGCAAAAAAAGGGAATTATATTGCCTTTTTCCCGTCCTACCACTTTATGGAGGCAGTGTATGAGGAGTTTATCGGATTTTTAGAAGATCCTGAGGCAGAGAGACCGGGAACCATATCGGTTGATTATGTGGTGCAGTCCCAGTATATGTCGGAGGAGGCGAGGGAGATATTCCTCGAAAACTTTGACGAGGAGCGGGAAAACAGCCTGATGGGGTTCTGCGTTATGGGAGGAATCTTTTCTGAGGGGATTGACTTTGCACAGGACCGGCTTATCGGGGCGGTGATCATAGGCACGGGATTGCCTCAGGTATGCCGGGAGCGGGAGCTTCTGAAAGAGTATTTTGACTCGAAAGGATACCGTGGATTTGACTATGCTTATCTGTATCCTGGTATGAACAAGGTGCTGCAGTCTGCCGGAAGAGTGATACGGACGGACAGTGACAGGGGCGTGATACTTCTTCTGGACGAGAGGTTTCGGGACAGCCGCTGCAGGGAGGTGTTTCCGAGGGAGTGGAGAGACATAAAGCTGTGCCGCGAAGGGAATGCGGCACAGCTTATGGATGATTTCTGGAAAAGAAGATAATAAAAGATTGTTCCTCTAAGCCAGATTTATCTTTTTCTTCATAATGCCGTAGGTCACAGCGTACAGGACAGCGGTCACTACAAACATGAGAACGCCGGTAATGCGGAGCACCTCTAAGATGTAGCCCACTGTGCTGAAATCAGCATTGACGGCATCCGGATTAAAGGTGAAGACAGAACGCAGCGCGCCGGAGCCGAAAATGACGAGAGAGATGAAAGAAAGTATGGATTCTGTGAACGATATTACAAAGTAAGCGATTACGGCTCCCAGAACATGGTGGCTTGGAAAGAGCTGGCCAAGCGCAACGGATGCATAGATCATAATAACGTTTCCGATGGAACCGAATAAGATGAAGACCAAAAGGGCAATCACTATGGCGGCGGGTGAAACGCTGGCATATTCACCTGTGAATCCGGCAGACTGCAACATTTCATCTATGGTAAAATCAAGCATCGCCCTGGAAAGAGGGGCTGAGATTACGATGAAACCGCATATAAAAGTTAAGAGGGTGTTAATGCATGCCCATATGCTTCCAGAAACTGCTTTTGAGAACAGATGCTGTCCGCTGGTAGCCGGCAGCGTATTGGTAAGATACCCTTCATTGGAAAACAGATTTTGGTAAAAGCGGATGCCTGCCATTACGATGGTGCCTGTCATCAATACTGTGGCAATCATCATAAATAAAAATACCAGGATGAAACAGATAAAGGGATTCAGTAAAATCGGCGTAAAGAACCTTATAGCCAAGGCGGATACGATCAGATATCCGTGAAGGGCAAGTAAGAATCGGTTTAAATATTTTAAGTCGTATTTAATTAGTTTCCTTAACATCTGAATACCTCCCGGAATAATGTGTCTACAGATTTTCCTTGTTCTTCCCGGATCTCGTCTACGGTAGCATTTAAGACAAGCTGTCCCTGTTTCAGGAAAAGCACCCGGTCAAGGACATTCTCAACATCGTGGATGAGATGGGTGGAGAGAAGGATTGTAGCGTTTTCATTGTAGTTGCTTAAAATCGTGTTTAAGATATAATCCCGAGCAGCAGGGTCTACGCCGGCGATGGGTTCATCCAGTATATACAGCTCGGCATCCCGGCTCATGACGAGGATTAACTGAACTTTTTCCTTTGTGCCCTTGGACAGTGTCTTAAGCCGCGCCTGCTCATCAATCTGCAGTTCTGACAACATGAGGCCGGCGCGCTCCCTGGAAAAGTTCTCGTAGAAATCCGAAAAATAATCGAGCACCTCTGATATCTGCATGGACTCATTCAGATAGGTGCGTTCCGGCAGGTAAGAGACAATCTTTTTCGTCTCTACGCCCGGAGCCATGCTCTTTATCAGAACCTCTCCTGCCGTAGGTACAAGAAGGCCGTTAATCAGTTTGATCAGGGTAGTCTTTCCGCTGCCGTTTGGACCGAGGAGCCCGACAATCTGCCCCCGTTCCAAAAAGAGGTTCAGATTATTCAGGGCGTTGTACATCTTGCCGTAGCTTTTTGTGAGACCGTGACATTCTAAAATTGAATCCATATTAATCGTCCTCCTTTACTGTTTGCTGAATGAGGGAGAGTATCTCCCCCGTTGAAAAACCCAGCCGGTTCATCTTTTCTAAAAAAGCTCCTATCTGTTCTCGGGCAAGTTCTCCTTTGAGCTGTTCTATCATAGATCTGTCCTCCGTAATCAGCCGCCCGCTGGTTCGCATGGAATGGACGATGCCGCTGCGCTCCAGCTCGGCGAGTGCTTTCTGCATGGTATTAGGGTTTACGCTTGCCTCAAGCGCCAGTTCCCGTACAGAGGGGAGCCGGTCACCGGGCTTGTAAGTGCCTGAGATAATGTCAAGCTGTATCCGCTCCATAAGCTGAAGATAGATCGGACGGTTATTGTCTAAGTCCCATGGCATGTAATTCACCTCTCTTGTTTCACTATTGTATTAGTGGATTAGTACAATTGCATTATGACATACTTGCAAAGATATGTCAATATATATCTTGGAAATTGTCATATGTCTTAAAAGGAAAGACGGCCGGAACAGCTAATGCCCTAAGGCATGGCTCCCGGCCGCCTGTATTTCTGATATGTCAGAAGGCTGTCCTGTTATTCGATTTTTGAAAAATCAGCCACGCCGTGCTTGCACAGAGGGCAGATAAAGTCATCCGGCAACTCGTCGCCTTCGTAGATATATCCGCAGATTTCGCATACATATCCTTTTTTGCCGTCCGTGTCCGGCCTTGGCTTAACGTTGGCCTGATAATAATTGTAGGTCATGGTCTCTACGTTTGAGATTACTCGGGCCTCGGTTACGGTACAGATAAACATACCGTGGGTGTCAAGGTCTACATACTGCTCCACCTTGAGAGACATGAATGCGTTAATGTACCTTGGCAGGAATGCAAGCCCGTTGTCAGAGCGGAGGACTTCATAATCCGCAAACTTGTCAACGGCGCGCCCGCTCTGGAACCCGAAGTTCTGGAATATCTTGAACGGAGCTTCTGTGGACAGGCAGTTTACATTCATGATGCCGGTCTGCTTGACGACATGATGGGAGTAGTTTGCTTTATTGATGCATACGGCAACACGATTCGGGCTGTCTGTGACCTGAGATACGGTATTGACAATCAGGCCGTTATCCTTTGTTCCGTCATTGGATGTCACCACATACAAGCCGTACCCAATCTTAAACAGAGCAGTGAAATCCTGCTTATTAGCTGTCTCATCGTGCTGTGCCAGATAGTTTTTGCAGAATTCTTCTGCCATAGCCTCGAGCTGTTCTGTGCTTTCCTCATTAAGGGCAGATTTGATGGAGACCGTAGTCTTTGCAAAGGTAAGGTTCTTGCATCCTTCCAGCATCCGGCGCATGGTCTTTGCCGCCAAAGGAGCCCAGGTACCGTTTTCGATCAGGCCTATTTTGCGGTTCTGGAAGTTGCGCTCGGTCAGGTGATTGATGAACTCGCGCATAAACGGAAAGATGTCGGCATTATAAGTAGTGGTGGCAAGAATAAGCTTTCCGTAGCGGAATGCATCCTCGACAGCCTCTGCCATGTCACAGCGTGCCAGGTCATTTACTACAACTTTGGGGCATCCCTTTGCGCGCAGCTTGTCCGCAAGGAGCTCTACGGCTTTTTTTGTGTTTCCGTAGACAGAAGTGTAGGCGATTACGATGCCGCCTGACTCAACGCCGTAGGAAGACCAGGTGTTATAGAGGTTGATATAATATCCAAGGTTCTCAGTCAGGACCGGTCCGTGAAGAGGACAGATGATCTGTATGTCAAGCCCTGATGCTTTTTTGAGAAGGTTCTGCACCTGGGCGCCGTATTTCCCTACGATGCCGATGTAATAACGGCGGGCTTCGCATGCCCAGTCTTCTTCTACATCCAGTGCGCCGAACTTACCGAAACCGTCGGCGGAGAAAAGTACCTTGTCGCAGGAATCATAAGTAACGATGACTTCCGGCCAGTGAACCATTGGCGCTGACACGAAAGCAAGCTCGTGTTTTCCCAGGGAAAGGGTATCGCCCTCTTTGACTGTAATCTGGCTGTCTTCAAATTCAGTGCCGAAGAACTGTCCCATCATGACAAATGATTTTGCGCTGGATACAATCTTTGCGTCAGGGTAAACTTTCATAAAGTTGGCAATGTTTGCCGAGTGGTCCGGCTCCATATGCTGCACGATGAGGTAATCAGGTTTCTTGCCGCCCAGAACTTCCTGGATGTTATCCAGCCATTGGTGGGTAAAACGGGCGTCAACCGTATCCATGACAGCGATTTTATTGTCCATGATCACATATGAGTTGTAAGCCATGCCGTTTTCTACAACATACTGCCCCTCAAATAAATCTACATCGTGATCATTTACGCCTACATATTTAATGTCGTTGGTTATAACCATTGTGATTCACTCCTTTGTTTTTATTCTAAAGGCATTATATCATAATAATTTCCAAATGGATGTTTTTTTGGAGAAAATAAAAAAAATCATAGAATATTAATATTTTTGAAAGTGTATCATTAAGAAATTTTCTGTAGGATAGGTGCAGATGAAAATGCAAAGGAGGAAAAGGATGATTGATATATTTAAAGTATACAGCCTGGCATGCGTATTTTTGCCGTGCGTGGCCTGCCAGATTGTTTTTGTATTTAGGAGCCGCAGGAGAGGAAAAGGGGTCTCCGCTGTATGGCTGTCATGGCTGAATGTTTTTCTGCTTTATCTGTGGATGGTGTTTGATGTTACAGGTGTTGGAACGATGGGCGATATCCTGAGGAACAGAGACCATCCAATTATCGGGGGCTATAATTTTATTCCTTTTGATTCATTTGGAATCGGCTTTTTCCTAAATATTATCATGTGCATGCCGTTTGGGTTCCTTCTTCCGCTTATCTGGAGAGAGGGAAGGAGCCTTGTGAGGACAGTTCTGACAGGCGCTGCCTTTTCCCTCATGATTGAACTTACACAGATATTTAATTTCAGGGCGACAGACGTGGACGATCTGATGGCAAATACTTTCGGTGCCTTTGCCGGGTATCTGGCGTGGAAACTGTTTTGCATGATATTTGGGGAGCGTCTTGAGGACGCATCGGACAGGAAACATGAGGCGGCTGGTTATATTGTACTGGCGATGGCGGGCGTGTTTTTCCTCTATAATCCCTTTATCATTATCCGGGAAATGATGTAGGGGAATGAAGAGGCGATGCCCGGCGGCTTATTCGTTTTCGGCAATAATCTTTTCCGGCATGGCAGGGGCAAATTTATTCTCCAAAAGCATGGCGATCTCGTGCCTATATGGGGGATAAGATTTTTTAGCTTTTGTCGGGGAAGGTATATAGGGAGTCTCCAGGATTTTCGGGACCTCCGCAAAGTCAGGGTGGTGCACGATGTAGGAGAGCGCGTCAAACCCAATCTCCCCGAACCCGATATTGGCATGCCGGTCTTTCTTTGCCCCGCACAGGTTTTTGCTGTCGTTGACATGGAAGACTGCGATCTGGTCTTTCCCCAGGAGCTTGTCAAACTGTGATATCACTCCGTCGAAGTCATGGATGATGTCGTAGCCGCTGTCGTGGGTATGGCAGGTGTCAAAGCAGACACGGAGCTTGTCATTATATGCGACGCCGTCGTAGATGCGGGCAAGCTCCTCGAAAGCACGTCCGGTTTCCGACCCTTTTCCCGCCATAGTCTCAAGGGCGATGTACAGGCCTGTGTCTTTTGTGAGCACTTCATTTAATCCTTTGACAATCTGCTGAATGCCGATGTCGGCCCCTTCGCCTACATGGGCGCCGGGATGGAGGATTAATACCTTGCTTTTGCAGCTTAGGGTACGTTCAATCTCCTTTTGGAGGAATGTTACGGCCAGCTCATATGTCTCGGGTTTCACGGCATTGCCCAGATTGATGATGTATGGGGCGTGGACCAGGATTTCATCGATGCCGTGATCCTTCATATACGCCCAGGCTGCGTCGATATTCAGTTCACTGATATCTTTTCTCCGGGTGTTCTGCGGAGCGCCGGTATAAAACATAAAGGTGTTGGCTCCGTATGAGACAGCTTCTTTTGCGGAGCCAAGGAGCATGTCCTTGCCGCTCATTCCTACATGAGAACCTATTTTCATATGAATATCTCCTTTTGAATATAATAATAGTAATCATTATTAACAGAATATCATAAAAGATTCGATTATACAATCCTGTTTTTGCAAAAAGAATACGCCATGCAAAATTTACATGGCGTGTCCATATGCTGCTATTTTTTTAAGAGTGCGAACGCCTCGTAAGGTTTTAAGATGATTTCGCGCCTGCTGTAATCATTTTCCACATTGGAGATCAGCCGGTCACTGCCGATGAATTCTTCAGGCAGGGAGAGGGATGCCTCCTTGTCGGTGAAATTGCATGCCACGAAAAGTTTTTCGCCGCCGAGGATACGGGTGTATACGAAGAGCTCCTCGCTGTCTTTTAAAAGAGGCTCATATTTGCCGTACACGATTATGGGGTTCTGTTTCCTTAAGGCGATAAGCTTTTTGTAATAGTGGAAGACGGAATCCGGGTCGGCGGTTTCGGCTTTGGCGTTGATCTCTGTGTAGTTGGGGTTGACAGGTATCCACGGGGTTCCCGATGTAAAGCCCGCATTTTTAGAGTCATCCCACTGTACAGGCGTCCTGGCATTGTCACGGCTGATAAAGAGCATGCAGGGCCAGAAGTCTTCATGCGCTGCCTTGCCGCTTTCACACCATTCACGGTAGGCGTTGATGCTCTCGATATCCCGGAAGTCCGCGGGGCTCTGGAACGGGTAGTTCGTCATGCCAAGCTCCTCGCCCTGGTAGACGTAGGGGGTTCCCTGCATCATGTGGAGGCAGGTCGCCAGCATCTTTGCGGCTGCATCCCGGTACTGCGGGCGGTCATCCCCGAACCTTGAGACTGCTCTTGGCTGGTCGTGGTTATCCCAAAACAGGCTGTTCCACGCCTCGCCGTAAAGCTCGGTCTGCCAGCGCGACATGATGTCTTTCAGCTTTTTGAGAGGCATCTTCTCATCCGTCCATTTGCCGTATTTTCCAGCGGTGTCCACATGTTCGAACTGGAAGACCATGTTAAGCTCATGGGTATCCTCGCCGGCATACTGCTTTGCAAGCCCGGGCGTTACGCCAGGGGTTTCCCCTACCGTCATGATGTCATATTTTGAGAGCACTTTTTCATTCATTTCCTGGAGGTATCTGTGGACATTTGGACCATGTACGCAGTAGGGGCCGTAGTCTCCGTAAAATCCGTTTATCTTTCCGTCCGGCATCTCTTTTGTCTTGGAGATGAGGCTGATGACATCCATCCGGAAACCGTCTATGCCCTTGTCGCACCACCAGGTCATCATGTCGAAGACTTTTTTGCGGACATCCGGGTTATCCCAGTTTAAGTCCGGCTGCTTTTTGGAAAACAGGTGCAGGTAGTACATGGCTGTCGTTTCGTCATACTGCCACGCGGAGCCGCCAAAGCAGGAGCCCCAGTTATTCGGGGGAGTCTCAGCGTCTTTTCCCTCTCTCCAGATGTAGTAGTCGCGGTAAGGATTATCTTTCCCGCTGCGGCTTTCCATAAACCATCTGTGCTCGTCGGAGGTATGGTTGACTACCAGGTCCATGACGATGCGGATGCCCCTTTTATGGGCCGCGTCAAGCATCTCGTCAAAGTCTTCCATTGTTCCGAATTCCTCCATGATTGCCTGATAGTCGCTGATATCATATCCGTTGTCGTCATTTGGCGACTGGTATACGGGGGAGAGCCAGATAACGTCGATACCCAGATATTTCAGGTAATCCAGCCGGCTCGTAATCCCTTTCAGATCCCCGATGCCGTCTCCGTTGCTGTCCATGAAGCTGCGGGGGTAGATCTGATAAATAACTGCCTCTTTCCACCATGTTCTTTTCATAATCTCAATATCCTTTCTGCTTTTTTGCTACATTTCTAAAATCAGCACCTGGTAGCCCAGGAGGGTTACCGTGCCGTTTTTTTCATCCAGGCTGCATTGGTTGTTCAGGAGCACGCGCCTGAAAGGGGCGGTCAGCGTGACGGACTGCGCTTCCCTCTGGTAGTTTCCGATTACAAGCAATGTCCTGTCGGCTTTCCGATAATATGCCATCAGATTGTGCCGGTCTTCCCATGCAGGCTCAAGAGTGCCGTAGACGATAGTCTCCTTGTATTCCGGATGCTTTCTCAGGGCAATGAGTTTCTTGTAAAAGGATCTTACGGAATCTGGATCCGCTATCTGTGATGCGGCATTGATGCGGGGATAATTGGGGTTTACTTTTAGCCACGGAGTTCCTGTAGTAAATCCTGCGTGCTCGCCGCCGGACCACTGCATGGGTGTCCTTGCATTATCTCGGCTGTATTTTGACACGGCTTTTAAAGCGTCCTCCGGCGACAGCCCGGCATTCAGGGCAACCTTATATTCTTCCAGGGTGCTGATATCGTCTACGTCGCCGATGGAAGAGAATACAGTGTTCTCCATGCCAAGCTCCTGCCCCTGGTAGATGAAGGGAATGCCGCGCAGCATGAAATTAAGCGCAGCCAGAAGCTTTTTGCTCTCAGGGCAGCAGTCCCCTTCCGGGATATAGTGGCTTACGCCTCTGGGTTCGTCGTGATTCTCGATAATATTGGAAAGGAATCCGATGTCTGCCGCCTTCGCCTGAGATTCAAAGCAGCACCGCTTGTAATCGTCGGGCGTGATAGGTTTTGCGTCGTACCATCCCTTGTCGCTTCCGCCGAATATCGTTTCGTTAAAGTCAAAGATGCTGGAGAAGTAACCGTCCTCCCCGATAAAGTCCGGCAGTTCGTCCGGCTTTTCGTTAAAGACCTCCCCGACGGAAAATGCATCGTATCTCTTGAAGGTCCGGTCGCGCATCTCGCTTAAAAACTCCCCGATGCCGGTAGCCTCTTTTAGCATTGCCTGGATGCTGCACAGCCCGTCTTCCCTGTCCGGCGCGTAATTCCGGAAGGGATGTGCCTTCTTGATATTGATTATAGCATCGATGCGGAATCCGGCAAGGCCTTTGTCCAGCCACCAGTTGATGTTCTTGTAGACTTCCTCCCTAAGCTCTGGGTTCTCCCACTTTAAGTCGGGCTGTTTCTTGTGGAAAACATGGAGATACTGCTTGTCGGTTCCCGGCAGGTCATCCCAGGCGGGGCCTCCGAAATAGGAGCGCCAGTTGGTGGGGAGCTCCCCTTCTTTTTTGTCTCTCAGGTAGAAGTATTCGCCGTATTTTCCGTCCGGGTCTTCACATGCTTTTTTAAACCATTCATGCTCGTCAGAGCAATGGTTGACAACCAGGTCCATCAGTATGTACATATTTCTTTTTTTTGTTTCGGAAATCAGGCGCTCCATGTCCTCCATCGTGCCGAAACGGGGGTCAATGCCATAGTAGTCCGAGATGTCATATCCCTCGTCGGCAAGCGGGGATGGGTAGCAGGGGGAGAGCCACAGGATGTCTACTCCCAGGTCCTGAAGGTAGTCGAGCTTGCTTATGATGCCCGGGATGTCGCCGATGCCGTCGCCGTTGGAATCGTAAAAGCTTTTTGGATAAATCTGGTAGGCAACCTTGTCATGCCACCATTTTTTTGTTCTATTTTCTGCCATAATTTATACCTCCGATAGTTGTTACGCTATATTATAATAGCTGTTTCTTGTTTTGTCTTACATTTCTCTGATAAAAAAATACATTATTTTGACTTTTTGGGGATTTTACATATTTTTACCACGCGGAAATGATGTTGACAAAAATATAAAGGGGGGGGGGGTATAATTGGCATGTAGAAATAAAGACGGACAGTTTCAGACCGTATCTGGTCTGCTGTTTGTGTGGATAACAGTGGGTCAGTACGCTGAGGAAGGCAATATGCCCAAGACAATATGTAAGATTATAAAACAGTATAATAAAGGTCCTGTCGCATCGGAAGATATGCGGAAACTGCAGGAAATCGCGGAGGACTGCCGGAAGGTAAAAAATTATGTGTATGACCGTTTCGGCGGGATTGGAGGGCTGCCAAAGCTCTATCCAGGGTATACAGTCCAGAATGAGATGACAAAGACCGGGCTGAGGGGAGAGCTCAAGCTGCCGTCCGTATACTTTTATCTTGCTGTTTTTGACGCGGTAAGGGATATTAAGTGCCTCTGGGCGCGCACAAAGTCCGATGTATTAAAAAGGATTGGCAGAAATGAAAACCTGACGGCTGAGGAAAAGCATTACCTGAGGTTTGTCCTGAGGGTTAATAATGCATTTGCGGCGGTGCTGCATAAAGAGGAGATCGTGCTTGAGGGCGCATTGGGAGAAAAGCATGCCGAAGTATCGAAAGGGATATCGCAGGAAAATATGCACAGATATCTTTGCAGGCAGGTGAGAAAATGCCATGTAAAGCTCCGCGCGGAGCTTGCGGAAGGATTTTCGGCATCTCCAAAGGCATACTGTTACGGGGACCATGGGATATATATTGCTACGAAAGAGCGCCGGAGGAGGATTTTTATTCCGCTGACAGACGCAAATGCATATAACAGCCAGATTTATATAAAGATTTTTCCGGAGAAATGTGCCGTTAATATCCATGTTCCGGTCAATGTGGCAGTCCGCTCTCATCATGATTATGTAAATGAAGTGGGCATTGCCATGGGGATGAATGTGATGGCAACTACGGACGCGGGGAACAGGTACGGTGAGAGGCTTGGGGAGTATGAGAGCGGGTATTCGGACTGGGTACGGGAGCAGACTGCGGCTTACAACCGGAACAGGGCAGGCAATCCGGGCAGAAAGAAATATCAGGCAAAGAAAAGGCGTTTCACAGAGCGTATGCACAGCTACATCAATCAGGAGCTGAACCGTCTTTTTGAAGAGGAAAAGCCCCGGATAATTTATGTGGCGAAACTTCCAAAGCCGCAGGCGGCCGGCAAGAACCGGAGAGTGAACCAGAAAGTATCTATGTGGCAGAGAGGATATATCAGGAAGAGGCTGGAATGGAAGTGCCGGGAGAGGGCAGTGGAGCTAGTGGAAGTCTTTGGGAAAGGAATCAGCAGCGAGTGCAGTGAGTGCGGCGGTGAGGGAACGCGCAAGGGCGGGGAATTTTTCTGCGGCGCTTGCGGATATGCCGCAGAGGTGAAGGCGAACGCAGCCAGAAATGCGCTGAAACGCGGACTGTCAGGAAAGACGGCTTATTAACATAATGGAGATCATAGGAACGGCGGTTCGGATAAATAACGGCGGTAAGCCGGGATTTTACTGAAAAGACCGGACGGCGGGCTCATGATATAAAAAAAGCAGGCTCCGTGAAAGGAGCTATGCTAAAGACAGCGGCCTTAGAAGGCGGGAATTTTTCCGCGCATTGGGTAGGCCAGGACCTTTGCGAACACAGGAAACCGTGACGTAGCAAGGAGCGAAGCGGAAGTGATTTCCGCATCATTTCGGCAAAAGAGCCGGGATGACCAATATGCCTTATTATTCAAAATTATTGCAGACAAAGAGGAAAGAAGATGAGAAAAGCGCAGAAAAACCAGGCGGAAGAGTTTCTTAAGGTACTGGAAGAAGCACATGGCCAGATCCGTGCAATGGCAGAAAAGAAAAATGTGTCGGCTGTCCTGGAGATCTTAGAGGACTGCCAGCAGGGGGCATTAAGCCTCGGAAACATGATAGAGACAGCCGAGGGGGAGGGCTGCGCGGTTATTCCGCTGCTGGAGAGGTACTGTGAGCTTGTCTGGCAGTTTTATGAGGAGCTCTCACAGGGAAAAGCCCTCAACGGGAACAAGATGCATAAGCTCTTGCGCTCTTTCCTGCTGAAGATCGAAAACAGTGTGAGGAATGATATAAAAGTACGGGTGGAGGCCGTTTTTCTTCCGTATAAGGCATCCATGTGGGATAGCCTGGAGAGCATATGGAAAGCGGCAGATGCGGATCCTGACTGTGACGCATATGTGATTCCGATACCGTATTATGATAAGAATCCGGACGGGAGCTTTCGTGAAATGCACTATGAGGGCAGCCTGTATCCTGCTGACGTGCCGGTTATGTGGTATGGGAATTATGATTTTGAAAAAAGGCGTCCGGATATGATATATATACATAATCCATATGATAAATATAATTATGTGACCAGCGTGCATCCGGACTTTTACAGTGAGAATTTAAAGAGGTATACAGACAATTTAGTTTATGTTCCTTATTTTATACTGCAGGAGATAAGCCCGGATGACAAAGTTTCTGTTGATAAAATAGCGCATTTTTGTACCAGCCAAGGTGTATTTAATGCAGATAAAGTAGTAGTTCAGTCAGAGGATATGCGCCAGGTGTATATTAATGTGCTGACAGAGTATGCGAAGAAATACGGGTATACGAGGAAAGACTGGGAGGAGAAGATAGTTGGGCTGGGATCTCCAAAGATTGATAAAATATTAAATACGAAAAAAGAGGATTTGTATCTGCCGGAGGAGTGGATTAAAATCATAGGAAAATCTGACGGCAGCTATAAGAAGGTTGTATTTTACAATACAAATGTAGGCGCGCTGCTCAAGCACGAAGGGAAGATGCTGGAAAAAATAAAGGATGTTTTCAAGCTGTTTGAGGAAAAGAGAGATGAAGTTGCGCTGCTCTGGCGGCCGCATCCGCTGATGAAAGCAACGATAGGGAGCATGAGGCCGCAGCTGTGGGAAGAGTATGAAAAAGTTGAGAGAGAATACCGTGATGCTGGCTGGGGGATCTATGATGATTCAGCGGAGCTTGACCGGGCGATTGTTATGTCTGGGGGATATTATGGGGATTTAAGCAGCGTAGCCTCACTATGCCAAAAAGCTGGGATTAAAGTTATGTTTCAGAATGTAAATATAGGCAATAAGAGCGAGCGGGCGCTCGGCTTTGAGGCATTGGCAAAAATTGATGCGTCTACAGCATATGCGGCAAGCGATAGCTTTAATTCGCTTTTTGAGGTGGATATGAGTACAGGGAACTGTACTTATCTGGGAATGTTTCCGAATGAAAAGCCGGACGGGAAACGTTTATACACGGCTGCAGTGCCGTATGAGGGAGAGATTTATTTTGTTCCTTGTTCGGCAGATAAAATAGCAGTGTATGATATTGCGGAGAAAGATTTCATGATGCTGGATGTGAAAGGTGTTGACAGCCGGAAATATCCGTTTTATCGCCCGCAGAGCAAGTTTAATGGGGGAATGGCATATGGAACATGGATTTATATGGTCTGTTGCACATATCCTGGAATCATCAGAATTGATGTAAAGACGAAAAAAATAGAATATTTTGACGATTGGATATCCGGGGAGTATACATTTAGAAAATCTCCTTACATAGATGACGACAAATTTTACATACCAAGCGTTATAAACAATTCTGTACTGAGATTTAATATGGACACTTGCGAAGGCAAGTTGTATTCCGTGGGAAAAAATAATTCCGGATGCTGGAGCATGTGCAGGCTGGGAGATGCTTTCTGGCTTGCCCCGCAAAAAGAAGGCCCGATCATTAAATGGAATCCTGAAACGGGCGTATCTGAGGAATATGACGAATATCCTGGAGGTTTCAAGAGTAATGGATTTGTATTTTCTAAAATATATGCTAGACAGGGGGCAGTTTACCTGCTGCCGGTATACGCTAATATGCTTTTGCAAGTTTCTGCGGAAGAAGGAACAGTTTCTGACAGCGGGATTTTGAACCTTTCGGATGATTCTGCTGTTTATTATATGTTTTGCGATGATGATTTCTATTACCTTAAGATATTATCAGGGAATAAGAAAAAATATCTTAGGCTGGATATAGAAAGGAATAAAACAGATGAATATCTGTTCAGGTTTTCAGGAAATACAGAAAAGTTTATCAGGGAATACTGGAAAGCGGTACATAAAGACAGAAGATTTATCAGAGAACAGGAGTCTTTCGGGCTGCGGGAATTTTTGGATGCCATTGAAACGTTTGACGAAAATGATTTATCAGATGAGGTTTTTGTGGATGGATGCATTGGATCGGAAATCTTCAGGAAGGTTAAAAGCGGCGAATGGTAAAAAGATTATCTGTACAGGAATTAAATAAAGTAAGCCATGGCAGAGAGATATGGTGCTTTGGCTGCGGCAAACGCCTGAATGAAATGCTGTCACTGTATAAAGAGGAATCTTTTGTGGAGAATGTCACAAAGCTGATTGATAACAATAAAAGTATACATGGAAAAATCAAAAGAGTCGGCAGGAAACAGGTTTGCATTACAGGTGCTGATGTAATCAGGAAGAGCAGCCTATGCAATATGATTCTGCTGATTACATCAGATTCTTACAAGGCAATCTATGAGGAAGTGAAAGAAGAGCTTGCAGCGCATATGGCAGATTGTTATGCATATCCGCTATATTACTATTCCATGGCAAGCAGGCTGATGCGTCTCTTTTGCAGATTTCCAGTCAGGAAACAGCTGATCTTTGCTGCGGGAAATGAACCCCATGAAAATGCGGATGCGATAGTGCGTTATCTTTCACAGGAATATAAAGGGCGCAGATATAAAGTTATATATCTGACGGACGGTGAGGCTGAAGAGAATCGGCCAGTGAGCTGCCTGGATAAAAATCTGATACGCAGGAAGGCAAATATCATGAGGGTCATGCAGTATTGTTGGCTGTATGCGGGAACGTCATGCCTTTTGTATGAAAACGAGCCGATTGTTAAGGTCCGTCCTGAACAAAAGCTTATTTATATGAACCATGGAACGATTCCTCTGAAATATGTCAGCGATGTACTGGGCCAGCCTGAGGAGGTGGACTATGCTTTATGCCCTTCAAGGCAGTGTGCAAGTCTGTATGAAGAACAGTATCACCTTGAGCCTAAAAAGCAGCTGTATATCATGCCGCCCCGTATTCAGACACTTCTTTATCATCGGGAATCCATAGAGCAGGTTGTTCCTTTGAGAGGCAGGCAGGTAATCATATGGCTGCCTACATTTCGGCAGCTGCGCGGAACTGACAGGAGAGATTCTGATGTGACAGAAACGTTTAGTATATTGAACCCCCCGGGGTCATTTGCGAGACTTGACCGCAAATTGGAAGAAAATAGGCAGCTTTTAGTGATAAAGCCTCACCCAAGGGAAAAAACAGATGAACAGATTCCTGACTGCTACAGTCATATAAAGCTTCTTACAGAAGATGAACTGAAGGGAAAGAATTTGGCATTGCATGAAATTCTGGGAAGTACGGCGGCTCTTATAACAGATTATTCCGGGATTGCATTTGAATATATGCTGCTCGACAAACCAATTTGCTATTTGACGGCGGATATGGACGAGTACACAAGAGGTTTTTCCGTTGAATCTCCGATGGATTATATGCCTGGAACTAAGGTAAATGATTTGGCGGAGCTTTTTGACTTCCTGGATGAAGTGAAAAATAACAAAGATGATTATCGGGTTGAAAGAGAGCGGGTAATGAAAAGAATTTATGGCGAGAACATTTGGGAGAACGGGGCGGAGAAATTGATAGGATTTTTAGATAAAATATAGAGTCATCGGGAGAGATGGGATTATGAGCTTTCAGGAAAAGTTTTGTTTAGAATTAAAAAAATATGAGGATGTTATTATCTATGGGTATGCGGATATCGGAATGTGTGTATTAGATTATATTATCGATATTGAGACGAGCATAAAGATAGCAAATTATTCAGGAAGGGTAAAATATTTTGCAACGACAGAGCAGAACAGGCAAAGCATGCGCTTTGAGCGAAAAGGGATAAAAATAAAAAGCATCTATGAGCTGAGAGAATATGCAGATAAGGCGCTGATCATTATAGCGACCCAGGAGCAGCATCATAAAAATATAGAAAAGACGCTTGATGAACTTGGATTTTGCAATCGTTTTACAATACTTCATGAGAATTATTGTGCTCTGAGAGAGTGCGTAGAGAACCACAAGCTGATTGTTGCGAATAATATTCAGCAGTATCATTTGAATCATCAGGTAAAATTGGAAAGGCTAAGGCGTAAAGTAAGCAAAGGGAAAAAAGTTAAAGTGTTTTTTATGACACATGATGCGGCAGTGTTTGGATATTCTTCGATTTATCGCGCCATGGAAAAACAGGAATTATTTGAACCATACATTTATGTTGTTTCAAGACGGGATGTTGGGTATAGGGATTTTTACATAGATGTAAAAAAGGATATTGCGTTTTTTGAATCTAAGGGCTACCGAGTTATCAGCGGGTATGATGAGTGGGGAACCCCGAAGGACCTACATGGGCTGAATCCAGATATCTTGTTTTACGACATTCCAAAATTGCATGGTCCGGCGGCAAACTTCTATAACCGCCTTGACCAGTTGAACTGGGAATACCTTACTTGCTATGTGCCTTACAGTTTATTGATGGTAGATTCGTTCTATTATCATTACCATACCAAATGCATACGTGAGACATGGAAATTTTTTCTCGATACAAGCGATAGTTTTAAGCGCGTATTGGCGGACGGGGAGTTTAGCGGGTTTAATACAGTTCTCAGCGGCTATCCAAAATTAGATGAATATTTTTATGAAGACGGACGGTTACCGGAAAAATTGAGTAATGGGAAACCGATTGTAATTTATGCACCTCATCACTCTTTATTTGTGAGTAATAATTTTGCGACCTTCGACCTTTATAAAGATATGATGATGGATTTGGTAAAAAAACATCCGGAGATTAATTTTGTTCTTAAGCCGCATCCGCTTTTGCCCTTCCAAATCAAAGCAAGGGAAAAAGAGGGGAGTATCTCTTTTGGGCAGAAGGATTATTTTGATTATCTTGATGAGTGGGGCAGCCAGCCAAACGGGATATGCATCACACAGGGAGATTATATTAAGTTGTTTAAAGAAAGCGATTGCATGATTACAGACTGCGGTTCTTTTATCGGAGAATATTTACCGTCGCTTAATCCTTGTATTTATATCTTTAACCCGAGAAAAAGGAAACAGGACGAGGTGTATACGCGTTTGGCAGGCAAAATTCTTGATACATATTACGTTACAAGGACAGAAGATGAACTGGAACATGCGATTCGGGAGATTATAATAGGCGGGAAAGATTCCAAAAAAGAAAAACGCAGGCAGTTATTGTCTAAGGAATTTCCGAACATTGGGAACGCCGGAAAATATATATGCAGTTATTTAAAGCAATTAATTGAGGAATAAGTGGAGGACGAAATGATAATAGGTTATACGACAGGCGTATTTGATTTGTTTCATATAGGCCATCTGAATATGCTTAAAAATGCAAAAGCAATGTGTGATAAGCTGATTGTTGGAGTGACGGTGGATGAACTGGTTGCATATAAGCATAAAAAAGCCGTGATTCCATTCGAGGAACGGCTGGAAATCGTGAGAAATATCAGCTGTGTTGACGTGGCGATCCCTCAAAGCACTATGGATAAATTTGAGGCATGGGAAAAGCTCCGGTTTGACCTGATGTTTGTGGGGGACGATTGGTACGGCACGGATAAATGGAGACGGCTGGAAAGACAGTTTGGGGAAGTCGGGGTTAAGATTATCTATTTTCCATATACAAAAGGAACGAGTTCAACCCTGATCAATGAAACACTGGTATCTATACGGGAAAATGAAAGTTAATAATAGATTTAGTCTGGTATTGGAGGATTGTTTATGGTAGATAAAAGATATTGCATGAGTTCTTACATGGCGTTTCGCTACATTGAAGATGAAAATAAAGACTTTTATGAGGGGATGAGACACGAATGTATTAAGGCTGTTCCGGATGAGCAGAGAATCCCGGTTCATACGTCTGACGATATTGACCGGGAGATTGGAAAGCAGATGGATATGTTTAAGGGAAGGAAAAAAGGAATCCTTTTATCCGGGGGTATGGATTCTGCCATTGTGGCATCTTATCTTGGAGGAAGCCATGCTTACACATTTCGGTTTCTTGGGGGTGAGTTCCAGAAAGAAGAGCTTGCCAGGGCGGAGTATTATGCAAAATATTATGGGTTGACGCTCCATTATGTTGATATCAGCTGGGATACAGTGATTTCGCATCTTGATGAAGTAATGGAAAAGAAAAATGCGCCCGTCCATTCCATAGAGCCGCAGATTTTGCAGGCGGCTCTTCAGGCCAAGGAAGACGGAGTTGAGATGATGTTTGTTGGGGAGAGCAGTGACCTTATCTTTGGAGGCATGGATCAGCTGTTGGCGAAAGACTGGACTTTTGAACAATTCATGAACCGATATATCTTTACAAAACCGGAGGATGTTCTGGCTGAGCCGGAAAGCATGCAGTATCTGTTTGAGAGATACCGTCAGGGAGAGCATATTGATTTTCTGTCGTTTATGGACGATGTGTTTTCAATCGAATCCTCCAGCTCTTACCTCAATGCTTTTGCAGCTGCTGACATGCCGTATTACGACCCGTACGCAAAACTGAAGATGGCAGATAAGCTTAACTTATATCGGATACGTCATGGTGAGCCCAAATATTTGATCCGCAGTCTTATGTCAAAGAAATATCCGGAGATACCGGTTCCCGATAAGGTGACAATGCCCAGGCCGGTTGATGCTTATTTTGCCGGCTGGGAGGGTCCAAAACGGCATGAATTCCGAATGGATATGGACATGAAACAATTTTCCGGGAATCAGAAATGGCAGATGTATTGCCTGGAAAGATTTCTGAATCTACATGAGGCAGACGTATAGTCGGGAAAGACGACGACTTCTATCTATAGTTAGGATATGGGATGGCATGGTACTTAAAAATTGCAGATATTATGAGCTGGCGGAAAAAATAAAAACGGAGGACAGTAGAATTGTAATATACGGAGCCGGCATGATAGGACAGATTGTGGTGCCTTATTTTATACGGTCATTTGCGCTGGAAGAGTATGTTGAATGCTATGTTGATATGGATAGCCGAAAACAGGGAAGATTTGTGAATTTTGGCAGCTGCAGATATAAGATCTGTTCTCCGGAATATCTGGGATTACTAGGCAAACATATGGTTCTGCTGCTCACAAACAGTAAATTTTATCCTGTCATAGAATTTTTAGACAGGATTCAGATTTCTGATTCTGTGGAGTGTTATATTGTTCCTCTGATCCAGCTTTTGGAAACGGAGGAGCAGGAGATTTTTCAGATTAGAAAGCTGGTTTCCGAGCAGATGATACCCCGCAAAATACATTATTGTTGGTTTGGGGGAAAAGAAATGCCGGAATTTCTTCGGCGTTGTATGGACACATGGAGACGGCACTGCCCGGATTATGAGCTCATATGCTGGAATGAAGATAATTATGATGTGGGCAGGATTCCCTTTGCAAGTGAGGCATACCGGGAGAAGAAATACGGCTTTGTAACGGACGTCGCACGGTTGGATATATTGTATGAGCACGGCGGCATTTATATGGATACGGATGTAAGCCTGATAAAAAAGCTGGATGAGCTTTTATATCAGCCTGCCTTTACAGGAGTTGAAAAGTGGGGGAATATTAATACAGGAGGCATGGCGGGCGCCGTGCCTATGCACCCTATGATAAAAGAAATGTTGGAGTATAGGAAGAAATTTCATTTTATGATTGAGGACGGGAGCCTGAACATGGAAACCAATGGCTTTTATGAAACGGTTCCTTTTATAAAGCATGGGATGAGGGTAGATGGCAGCCTGCAGTACATAAATGGAATGACCGTATATCCAGCTCAGGCCTTTCATCCGTATGATTATATGAGCTGCCAGACAAAAACAAAAAAGTCTACATTTTCCATTCACCATTTTTATGGAGGATGGATGGAAAAGGAAGACCAGCTAAACAGAGGGAACACGCAGGCGGCATTTTTGTCAGTGATGGAGCGTATCAACAAATCAGAGGAGATAAGGAAATAATATTGGACATTTTAAATGACTTAGAAAAATATGACGCGGTAGTCGGATATGGGATAGGACAGAACTATGAGCGGATGAAACCATATTTTCAGAGTAAGCTTGTGTTTGATTACCTGGCAGACAAGAAATGGGAAAATTTGCCTGGCATACAGGAGTACGATGGAATACCGATTATACGGATGAAACAGTTAATGGCAATGGAGCAGATGCTAATCATAACATTTCCAATGACTCCGTCTTTGAGGGATACGGTCATGAGGCAGCTGCAGGGAGTAAAAGCAGATATCTATTATGTGATGGATCTAATTAGGGCAGAGTATTGGATCAGTGAGAAAGAGCTGTTGTCGCTGCTGCTGGAAACGAAATATGAAGACGAGTTCCATAACCGCATTATATTTGATGCGACAATTCCGGGTAGCATCAGGATTTGCTTTTTGGAAAAAATAGCCTGGTTAAGGTTGGCACCAACTTAAGCGTAAAGCGTTTGGACATTTGCTGCGGAAACAATGGAAGATGTATCATTGGAGACAAAATATCTGTGCAAGAGGCAAAATTCCATGTGTCGCAAGCCAGGCTGGAAGTGGGAGAAGATTGCATGTTTTCGAGGGGGATCAGGATTCGCACACATGATTCCCATCATATTTTTGACTGTATGACACATAAAAGGATTAATTATGCCAGAAATGTACGGATTGGAAATAAAGTGTGGATAGGTTGTGACGCAGTTTTGCTTCCTGGGGCAGATATTGGAACAGGATCAGTTATCGGGGAACGGACGGTGACATCTTCCCAATTTGGCGAATATGTGGTTATTGCGGGAAGCCCGGCTAAAGTGATTCGCGAGAATGTATGCTGGAGCAGGGATCGTACAGGGATTTTTAATCATGACTGGCTGGAAGAATGTGCTGATGATGCTGCACTTAAATATAAGGCTGGAAAGTAAGTGTTCCTAAAGAGAGGAGACGAGGTAATGACTTTTGAATTAATGGCCTCCATGATGTGTGCTAACTATGGAAATCTGGAGAAGGAAGTGAAAAATTTGGAGGATGGCGGCATTGACTCTTTCCACATCGATATTATGGACGGGCGCTACGTTCCCAATTTTGCAATGTCTTTAAATGACATGCGTTATATAGCAAGTGCGGCATCAAAGCCGCTGGATGTCCATCTCATGATTGAACACCCCAATAACCGTATCGGGCTGTTTCTTAATAATCTGAGGAAAGGCGATACTGTTTACATTCACCCGGAGGCGGAATACCATCCCTCAACAACGCTCCAAAGTATTATAAATGCGGGCATGATACCAGGTATTGCCATCAATCCGGGAACTTCTGTGGAGACAGTGATGGAGATGCTCAGAATCGTGAAAAAGGTGCTGGTAATGTCTGTAAATCCGGGAAATGCGGGGCAGATGTACCTTCCGTATGTTGGCAGGAAGATTACCAGACTGCTTTCCATGAAGGATGATATGGATTTTGAACTGTACTGGGACGGGGCGTGCAGTGCAGGCAAAATCCGTGAATTTGCCCCTAGGGGCGTAAAAGGTTTTGTCCTTGGAACGACTCTGCTTTTTGGGAAGAACAGGACTTACGGGGAGACTATTCAGGATATCCGTGAACTTAAATTCTGATTATTTGATGATTTATAATGGAGGCAGATGTTATGAATATAGCAATATTGCTGTCCGGAGGAGCAGGATTACGCGTAGGAGCGGATATCCCAAAGCAGTATATCCGGGTATTGGGGAGGATGCTGGTTACTTATTGCCTGGAAACGCTGCTTATTCACCCGCTGATAGATACGGTACAGATTGTTGCAGAGGATGAGTGGCGGGAGAGTATACTGGCCGATGCAAAGGAAAATGGGCTGGATATTAAAAAGATTAATGGATTTTCTTTGCCGGGGGCTGAACGTCAGTCCTCTGTTTTTAATGCCCTAGAGGATTTAAGAAGAAGTTTCGCTGAGTATGGTGATTTCGAAAGAAGTGCAGTCCTTATCCATGATGCTGCCCGTCCGAACCTGGCGGGGGAACAGATATTGTCTTGCCTTTGTGCATTGAAGGGGCATGATGGCGTGATGCCGGTTCTTCCGATGAAAGATACAGTTTATTTGAGTGAAGATGGTGTCCGTATTTCAAGTCTGCTTGATAGGGGGAAGGTGTTTGCAGGGCAGGCTCCGGAAGTATTTGACTTTGAGAAGTATTATGCGGCGCACTTACTCCTTCAGCCGGATAGGATGCAAGAAGTGAAAGGTTCTACAGAGCCTGCGGTTATGGCGGGAATGGATGTTGCCATGATTCCGGGAGATGAGAACAATTTTAAAGTTACAACAAAATCGGATTTAGAACGTTTCAGAAAACAGAAAGAGGCAGACAGAAAATGAAAGCATATGTTTTGCAGAATGTTGGAGATATAAGGCTGAAAGAGGCAGAAGAGCCCGTGCCGGGAGATGGGGAAGTGGTGGTGAAGGTGAGAGCCTGCGGCATTTGTGGCTCTGATATTCCAAGAATCTTTCAGAGCGGCGCTCACAGGATGCCGCTGATTCCCGGCCATGAATTTTCAGGGGAAGTGGTAGGATGCGGGAAAGGCGCGGATGCAAGGCTCCTGTATAAAAGAGTAGGCGTATTTCCGCTGATTCCGTGCAGGGAATGCGATGCCTGCAGGAAAGGCATTTATGAATTATGCAGGAATTACAGCTACCTTGGGTCAAGGAGGAACGGGGGATTTGCGGAGTATGTCTGTGTTCCTGCGGAAAATGTGATGGAATTGCCGGAGAATGTCTCGTTTGAGTCGGCAGCCATGCTGGAGCCAATGGCAGTAGCAGTGCATGCCATGAGAAGGGCATTGCCGTGCATAGAAGACAATATAGTAGTCTGGGGCGTGGGAACGATTGGGCTTTTGCTTGTGATGTTTCTTATGGATGCGGGGTTTGAGAATATCTTTGTGGTCGGCAATAAGGGATTCCAGGAAGAGGCCGTTCTTAATATGGGGATTTCAAAAGATTGCTTTTTTTACGGCGGAAGCCTGGAGGGCGGCTGTCCTGGCAGAAGGAAGGCGGATATTATTTTTGAATGTGTGGGAAAGAATGAGGTTGTTTCTAAGTCTGTTGAACTTGCCGCTGCGGAAGGGAAGGTATGCCTGGTAGGGAATCCATATTCTGATATGACGTTTTCAAGAGATGTTTACTGGAAGATCCTCAGGAATCAGATTACCATTACGGGAACCTGGAATTCTTCATTTACAGGGCGGGCAGACGATGATTGGCATTATGCACTGAAGAGGATATCCGAAACAAATTTTGCTCCGGAACGGCTGATTTCCCATAGGCTTTCAATGGAGGGGCTTGAGAAAGGCTTTCGGCTTATGCGGGATAAGACAGAAGATTATATAAAAGTTATGGGGGTGTGGGGGGATTAATGGCACTGCAGAAACATCGATGAATGTGCTGGGTGTAAGGACAGCATATCGCATATTACTTTCTCCGGTATTTTAACGGCGTAGTTCCCGTCTGTTTCCGGAACTCCCGCAGAAAATTCCCCAGATTGCCGTAACCGCATTCCATGCAGACCTCCGTGACCGGGAGGTCTGTTTCTTCAAGCAGGCGCAGGGCCTGCTTGATGCGGTATTCGTTTACATACTCCATAGGGGTGCGCCCGATGGATTTTTTGAAGAAACGGCAGAAATACTGCTCGTTCATGTTAATCTGCCCTGCCAGGTCTTTTAAGTATATTTTCTCTTTATAGTTTTCTTTTACATAGGTAAGGATAGTCTTGACATCTTCCACATGTTTATCATAATTTTTTTCAGCAGGCGTAAAGAGCCGGTGCTCCGAGAGGATTGCAAGGAGGCGCAGAAGGGAGGACTTGACGTATAGCTGGTTTGTCAGGTCATCTGTGATCGCGCCTTTTTCCAGGGGGGAGCCGCTGTCCAGGGAATAGCCGAAAGAGCGCATGGACTCTAAAAATGCGTCGCGCACAGGGATGAACCCGGGATGGGCCGGCTTAAGGCAGCGGGGAAACAAAAGCTTTCCCCCCTGTATGGGCTGGATAAGCTCTGTCTGCGCGGCATCGCAGGAGTCGAAACTCAGGATGCCGGGGGAGAAGACAATTGCATACTCGCCCGGGTTTCCATAACTCTCTGTAAATATGCTGTGCAGCTCGCCGGGGTTGATGAAAAATAACGCCTCTGAATGTACGAAGAACTGCTCCATATTGATTTCCAGGCGGAAATCTCCTCCGAAAAAGTATAGGATCTCTATCTCATCATGCCAGTGGTGCTTGACGAGAGTGCCTTTGCCGAGAGAGCGGGTCTGGTAGATGGCGCAGGGAAAGGACTTTGTGCCGTGGAGGCATATTTCTTTTAATGCGGTTGGATGCGGGCGATGCATAAGCGGCTCCTCTCTAAGGTGATATGCGGAATGCTGATGAACTATCCTGACTTAATGCTGCAGGTAAGATTTTATCATTGCCATGTGATAATATCAAGTTTTAGGTTTTTAAAAACAGATAATTGTGTTATACTCATCTATGATAAAATGAGAAGAAATTACAGAGCAGGTAAACATATTGCGGCAGATTAGGAGGAAATTATGAAAAAGATGATTGATCTGATAGAGGAGGAGCTTGGGGCGGCCTTTGAACGTGCGGGGTATGACAGGTCTTACGGAAAGATTACCCTCTCGAACCGCCCGGATCTCTGCGAATACCAGTGCAACGGGGCGATGGCGGGGGCGAAAGCCTACCGCAAGGCGCCTTTTATGATCGCGGACGACGTGATTGCAAACCTTACGGACAAAGTGCATATCGGGGAGATTGAGGCGGTAAAGCCGGGCTTTATCAATATAAAGCTCAGCAGGAAGGCCGTCGCGTCCTACTTGAACAGAATGAGGGGCGATGCCGGGCTTGGTATTGAAAAGGCGGAAAACCCTCAGTCCATCATCGTTGATTACGGCGGGCCGAATGTGGCAAAGCCTCTTCATGTGGGGCATCTGCGCTCTGCCATCATCGGGGAGAGCGTGAAACGGATTGCCAGGAAGATGGGGCACAAGGTGCTAGGAGACATCCACCTGGGAGACTGGGGGTATCAGATGGGGCTGATTATCACGGAGCTTAAGGAGCGGCAGCCGGAGCTTGCGTACTTTGACGATGAGTTTGGCGGAGAGTATCCGAAGGAAGCTCCGTTTACCATCGGGGAGCTGGAGGAGATTTATCCCACTGCCAGCGCGAAGGCGAAAGAGGATGAAGAATACCGGGAGAGAGCCCTTAACGCCACCCGGCTTTTGCAGAACGGGCACCGGGGGTACACGGCGGTGTGGCGGCATATCATGGATGTGTCGGTAAAGGACCTTAAAAAGAACTATGAAAACTTAAATGTGACATTTGACCTCTGGAAAGGGGAATCGGATGCCCAGAGCGACATACCGGACATGATCGGGCGGCTTAAGGCGGACGGGTTTGCCCATATCGACCAGGGGGCGCTTGTGATTGACGTGCAGGAGGAGTCTGACACGAAAGAAGTTCCGCCCTGTATGATCCAGAAGTCTGACGGGGCATCCCTCTACGGAACGACGGATCTTGCCACGCTGGTGCAAAGAAGGCGGGATTATGACCCGGATCAGATCATCTATCTGGCGGACAAGCGGCAGGAGCTGCACTTTGTCCAGGTGTTCCGCTCGGCGAAAAAAACGGGCATCATAGCGCCGGAGACGAAACTGGAGTTTCTTGGATTCGGCACGATGAACGGAAAGGACGGGAAACCTTTCAAGACAAGGGAAGGGGGCATCATGCGCCTGGAAAGCCTGATTGCGGACATCGAGGAAGAGATGTACAAAAAGATAACGGATAACCGCACCGTGGAGGAGTCGGAGGCAAAAGCTACGGCGAAGATCGTGGGCATGTCAGCCATTAAGTACGGGGATCTGTCAAACCAGGCGGCAAAGGATTATGTGTTTGACGTGGACAGGTTTACCTCGTTTGAGGGAAATACAGGGCCGTACATTCTGTACACCATTGTCCGCATTAAGTCCATCCTGAATAAATATACTGCCGGGGGAGGCTGCCTTGAAAACTTATCTATTGCCCCTGCGGCGGGAGACAGCGAGAAAGCGCTGATGCTGGAGGCGCTGCGGTACAGCGATGTTTTGGAGACGGCTTATGGGGAGCTTGCGCCCCATAAGATATGTGCGTATATATATGAGCTTGCAAATGCGTTCAATAAATTTTATCATGAGACAAAGATCCTTGCGGAGGAAGACGAAAAGCAGAAGGAAAGCTATATCGCGCTTCTGCTCCTGACGAAGGATATCCTGGAGTCGTGTATCGACCTGCTTGGCTTTGAGGCTCCGGAGAGGATGTAAAAGATGCCGGCGGCAGCCGGTCTGCGGAAAAGTATGAAGAAAGGGTAAGGTTTTGCGAAAGATGGAGGCTACGGTAAAGTTATTTTATGAAGACAGCCACATGGAGGAATTTGACGCGGCAGTCTGCGCCTGCCTGCCTTACGGGGATAAGTACAAGGTGGTTCTGGACAGGACTGCCTTTTTTCCTGAGGGCGGAGGCCAGTATGCGGACAGCGGGGAGCTTGGCGGCGTAAAGGTGTTTGACGTCCATGAAAAAGAAGGCGTCGTGTACCACTATACGGACGCTCCGCTTGAAGAGGGGCAGAGGGTTCACGGGCGCATCTGCTTTGAGGAGCGGTTTGAGAAGATGCAGCAGCACACGGGGGAGCATATCGTGTCCGGCATCGTGCATGAGAGGTTCGGGTATAACAATGTAGGGTTCCATCTGGGAAATACATACTGCACTCTTGATTTTGACGGCCCCATCACGAAGGAACAGCTGAAGGAGATTGAGCTGGCGGCAAACGGAGCGGTGTTTAAGAACCTGGATGTCGAGACAGCGTACCCTTCTAAGGAAGAGCTTGGGAAGATGGAGTACAGGAGCAAGATAGAGATTGAGGGGCAGGTTCGTATCGTGACGGTGCCGGGGTATGACGTATGCGCCTGCTGCGCGCCCCATGTGAAGAAGACAGGGGAGATCGGGCTTATCAAGTTTGTGAATATGATAAATTACAAAGGCGGGGAGCGCATTACCATGCTCTGCGGGTACCGTGCGCTTAAAGATTACGCGGAAAAAGAGGAGAATGTGAAAAAAATCTCCGCACTGCTCTGCGCGAAGGAGGAGGAGACCGCGGACGCGGTATCGCATCTGAAGGAGGAGAGTGGAAAGCTTAAAGGGAGGATTACATCCCTGGAGCAAAAGATGATCCGGTATAAGGCCCAGGAGATTGAGATTGGGAACGGTGTCGTGTCGGTCTTTGACAGCGAGATCTCCGGGAACAGCCCGAGGGAGCTTATGAATCAGGTGCTTTTGAGGGGGGCATCCGTGTGCGCGGTTTTTGCCGGAACGGACGAGGCGGGATACCGCTATGTGATCGGAAGCAGGGAAAGAGACGTGCGTCCGCTGTGCAGGGAGCTTAATGCGTCTTTTGAAGGGCGCGGCGGCGGAAAGCCCGAGATGGTGCAGGGATCGCTTAAGGGAAATAGGGAAGAGATACGGAAACTCTGCAGTGAAGAAAAAATATTTTGACGGCAATCGGCAGCAGGGTGTCCGACGGAGAGAGTATACGAAGGAGGAGATGGCATGCGTCTTTTGGAGGAGCGCATCCGCCGGGACGGCATTGTCCGGGGCGAGGATGTATTGAAGGTGGACAGTTTCCTGAACCATCAGATGGATGTGGAGCTGTTTGCGGAGATGGGGAAGGAGTTTAAGCGGCTGTTTGAAAGGGAAGAGATTACAAAAATCCTTACCATTGAGGCATCCGGAATCGGTATTGCCTGTGTGGCGGCGCAGTGTTTTGGAGTTCCGGTGGTATTTGCGAAAAAGAGCAAGACAAAGAATATCGAGGGAGATGTATACACGTCTAAGGTAGAGTCCTTTACCCACGGAAGGGTTTATGACATTATCGTCTCGAAGAAATTTTTGGGGCCGGAGGATAAGGTTCTTTTGATTGATGATTTTCTGGCAAACGGCGCCGCCCTTATGGGGCTTATTAGCCTTGTCTGGGAGTCTGGGGCGTCTCTTGCGGGCGCCGGAATCTGTATTGAGAAAGCTTTCCAGCCGGGAGGCGAGAGAATACGGAATATGGGCGTGAGGGTGGAATCGCTTGCGAGAGTGAAGTGCATGAGCGAAGAGACTGGCGTTGAATTCTGTAAAGAAAGAGAGGTTTAAAGATGATGGGGAAATTTAAAAAGATCGTGGCGGTGGCTCCGGTAAACCTTGTGCCGTGGGCGAGGGAAGAGCTGAAAGAATATGCGGAGGAAACGGTGTTTTATGACACGCCGCCGAAAGACGACGAAGAGATCCTGGAGAGGATTGGCGATGCGGACGCGGCGCTTATCGGAATCTCGTCCTCCATCGGGAAATATGTGCTGGAGAAAGCGCCGAACCTAAAGTATGTGGGGATGGTTTGCAGCCTTTATTCGGAAGAGAGCGCCAATGTGGACATCGCATTTGCCAGGACGAAAGGGATCACGGTAAAGGGCGTGAGAAATTACGGCGACAGGGGCGTGGCAGAGTATGCTGTCTACCAGCTGATCCGGATCCTGCACGGCTATGATTTTAAGCGGAGGCAGGAAAAATCCCGGGAGCTTACGGGGCTTAAAGTGGGTATGGTCGGAATCGGGGATTCCGGCGGGCTGATTGCGGACGCGCTGCATTTCTTCGGTGCGGAGGTATCCTATTTTGCCAGGAGCAAAAAGGCGGAGAGGGAGCGGCAGGGAATCGGCTACAAGCCTCTGGAAGAACTTCTCCGTGACAGCGAGGTAGTGTTCACCTGCCTGAATAAGAATACCATCCTGCTGCATGAAGAGGAGTTTCGGCAGCTTGGAGACGGGAAGATTATGTTTAATACTTCCATCGGGCCGGCGGCGGATATGGATGCACTGGAAGGCTGGATTAAGAGAGACGGGAATCTGTTCTGCTGCGATATGACGGAGTCGCTGGGAGATATGTCGGAAGAGGTGCGAAACCGGGAGAATGTAATCTGTATCGGGGGGTCTTCCGGGATGACAGAGCAGGCGTATGACCTTCTGGCTAGAAAATCGCTTGATAATATAAAGGAGTATCTGGTAAAAAATATTTAAGAAATCTGAGGTGGATTTTTCCAGAAGGGATGGTATAATAAATAACATGAAGTCAGTGATTTCCTAAAGAGAACGAGTGGCGGTTCTGACTCGTTGGAAAAATAAAGATGACCAGGTGAAGAGTGTACGGGAGGTGAAAATCGCCTCCCGTTTTAAAGGTAACCAAACCTTGTGCGGAAGAACGCATTGAAAGGGCAATATTAAAGGCCAATACATGGCTGATACCAGCAGATGCAGAAAAACCGAAAGATCCAACTATTGAACTTTTTGCAGGAGCCGGCGGATTGGCACTTGGAGTGGAAAAAGCCGGATTTCATACAATTGGCTTGGTAGAAATTGATAGAGATGCGTGTGATACGCTTGAAAAGAACCGACCTGAATGGAGAGTTATATGTGATGATATCGCCAATATCTCACAACTTGATTTAGTAGAGTATTTTGGTATTAAAAAGGGAGAACTGGATTTATTGTCTGGTGGTGCACCATGCCAGGCATTTTCATATGCCGGAAAAAGATTGGGTCTGGAAGATGCAAGGGGAACTTTGTTTTACCATTATGCCATCTTTTTGGAGAAGCTGCAGCCCAAAATGTTCTTGTTTGAGAATGTCAGAGGGTTACTTACTCATGATGGGGGAAAAACATATCAGACCATGCTCAATATTTTCGAGGGAGCCGGATATGATATTCAAAAGCAGGTACTTAATGCGTGGGATTATGGAGTGGCTCAAAAGAGAGAACGTTTAATCACAATTGGAATACGTAAGGATTTGAAAAGTCAAATTACATTTGAATTTCCCGAAAAGCATGAGTATAAGCCAGTACTGAGAGATGTACTTCAGGATGTGCCGGAGAGCATAGGAGTTCCTTATGGCGAGAACAAAAGGAAATTATTTGAATTAGTACCACCAGGGGGATATTGGAGAGATATTGATCCGGAATTAGCAAAAGCGTATATGAAGAGTTGCTGGGAAATGGAAGGCGGCAGAACAGGAATTCTTAGACGAATGAGTCTGGATGAGCCTTCATTGACAGTTTTAACATCTCCGTCTCAGAAACAGACAGAGCGCTGCCATCCAATTGAGGCAAGACCGTTTAATGTAAGGGAAAATGCGAGATGCCAGAGTTTTCCGGACAAATGGGAATTTTGTGGTAATGTTATGTCGCAGTATAAACAGGTAGGAAATGCGGTGCCGGTAAATCTTGCCTATGAAGCAGCAAGATGTATTAAAAACGCATTGGACAAGGAGGATAAATAATGTCATGGACTTTACCATTTATTTCAGAAGAAGATTTTACAAATCATGTTAAAGCTACAATAGATAAATACGGAGAAAAGTTAGAATCATTTGATATTGTGCGTTTTAATAAAAATATCATTGATCCAATAAAAATGATTTTTGACAAGACCGTTTATCAATCTACATGGGAAGAAATTGTGAGTAATGAAATCTTTCGTCAGAGAGATAAGTCTAATAACAATGATATTGGATATTTTCACCAGAGAATCTTCCAGTACATTGCAGATTGCCATGTTCCAGACAATGGAAAAGAAGGAGGATGGCTGAACACGATGAAGGACTTGCTATGGCAATGGCAATTTATCTATTGGGATTCAGCACCTATAAAGGTTTTACAAAAGCTGCAGGAAATGTAATAAATGACGTGGATGACAATATGCTCCGTAGAATATATGAGTACGCAAAAAGAATTCAGAAAAGATAATTGTATAAATACGGCGGTGTGCAAATAATTCACGCCGCTTTTTACGTTAAAATGAAAGTGACAAAAACCGGTTAAAATGGTACAATTATTTTGTACAGATGGCATTTTTGATGAAAGAGGGCTGAATATGAAGAGAAAAATAATGATAGCATGTTGTGTTGCTGTTGCGCTGTCGGCAGCTGCGGGCTGTGCGACAGCAGATGGGAACGGGAAGAATGCCGAAACAGCCGCAGAACAGGAAGAAAAAAGTGATGAGCGCAGTGCGGCGGATTTTATAGGGAACGAAACAAAAGCTTATTTATCAATATCGGATAATGATACGACTGCGGTGGCATCTATGATGGAGCTTAATGGGGCTGACTCTACATTTGCTTTGTGAACGATATGCTGTCATCGTTGGCATCTGCCCATATGGATGGCAGCTTTAGTATTGAGGGCGGTGTTTTGACAGCTGTTTCCGCAGACGGGGAGAAAAAACTGTTATTTGAGATTGAAGATAAAGATACGCTGAGATTTATGCAGGACGGTTCTTCCGAGATTGTGCTGTCAGGCGCGGATGATTACAAAAAGGTTCTGGCTGACCGGACGGTTTTTAAGATGGAAGAGATGGCCGCGCCGTCGAAGGAAGAAGTGTTTGCCATGCGAGAGAGGGCTTTAGAGGGCATGACGGATGCTGAGAAGAAAGACTTAACGGATAAGGTGAAAGCGGCCAATGAGTGTCTGGAGAGGGAATGGGTGAACGGAAACCTCTTTGACAGATTGGCTGACCCGGAGGATCTGTATTGGAATTACCTGGAGCAAAAAGGGGAGATTCAGACCGGCTGGGCGTTTTCGGATGGAAAGGAATATGACGAGTCTTCCGGCATGTCTTTTAAAGAATACGCGGAAAAATACGGGGAGCGTGTCGTGGCGGACAACGAGTATGACGCAGAGGACTTGATAAAGCTGATAAAAGAGTTGGAAGGAACCTTAAAAAATGACCTGCTGAAACCGGATTTTGAGAATCTGGCTGAAAATATCCGACAGGCAAAGGAAACTCATGACGCGGCGTATGTAAAACAGGCGTATTTTATCCTTCATGACATGGACTATTTTCTGCTGCGCTACGGCATAGAGGACGTAGGAAGGAAGATACAGGATATGTCTATGGTGTCTATCTACCGCGGGGCGCTGGAAATATATGACAACTGATACGCGGCATAATACATGTTCCTGCGGAACAGGCGGACTTTGTCCGTCAAGGTATACCCACAGGGCATCCCATAATACATGTTCCTGCGGAACAGGCGGACTTTGTCCGTCATGGTATAGAATAACTGAAAATGCAAAAATTTCCAACGCATAAAAAACGTTGGAAACTTCTTAATATATTATCTACCTTCTGACACCATGCCCGGCAGCAAAACAGGCAGCGCCGGAAATACAACCGCAACGTCAGAAAATTCCTTCGCGGAACGCCGGATAGCCCTCATCATATGCCTCGCCCTTATTATTAAGAGTTGCCAACTCATAAAGTGCATTTGATATCTCCACCCCCATAGCAGCATGCACCCTTTCGGGCAGCTTCAATCGAAAAGCCCCCGTATGCACACCCTACATCAAGAATTTTAAGTCCTGTCATGGAAAAACCATACGCTTCAAACACTCCAATCGCATCCTGCCCCCGGCTGTTTGTGGAGGCGCCGAATTGATAATACTGCAAATCTATCCCTGATAATTCTGATCGGTCTGAGCAATTATACTTTTTATTTAAAGCGGCAATAAAATCGTGATACATCTGTTATACATCCTTTCCTGCCCCATTCTTTTTTTTGCATACATACCAGCAGCACGACATTTCACTGGGGGCATCATACTTTTCAAACGCATGGACCTCCGCAAAATAGCGCATCAGCAGATGATAAAAATCCTTCTCACCGTAATGTCGGTATGTACCGACACGGTATGTGTCCATCGTCTCCTGCCCATACCATGCAGCCGGTTCCTGGTCAATGGTCGTGCACATCCCTCCGCTGCCCATCACCCATACAATAAACAGCCCATTACCTTTTAGGACACGGCATACTTCCGCCAACGCAGCATTATCATCGTACACATGATTGAGTACGCAATTGGCAAATACAATTTCGAAAGATTCTGACTCTACCTGAGGCATATCGCACAAGTCCGCAACAATATCCGGTTTCACCTGAGGACGTACATCTAAAGTCGTAATATTTTTTGCCCCCGTCTTTTTAAAGAAAAGCCTTTCCGGCCTGCTTGGCGAAACATGCAGAATCCTCTTGGAGAGAAGTTCCGTTCCAAGATTCTCCGAGAAAAGCAGAGGAATCGTCCGATTACGCTCCACAGAACCGCACCCCTCACAGTAACGCGGCCGTTTAGAATTAAACGGAACAAATTTATTGCCTCCGCAAATACTACAGGCCGGATATTCTTTATCCTCTTCGTTCCCGTTTTCGATATCTGGCAGTGGCTGCGCGATATCTATGTAATCTTCAAATTCCACAAATCCTATCTCATGTAAACTATCGCGTATTTCCGGAAAACGTGTATTTGCGATTACAAGCACATAATCTTTATCCCTTGATAGCTCCGCCTCCTCAAATGTCTTCACCGGTTTTCTGCGCCACAATCTTTTTTTATCTGCATCTCTCGAAATATAAAAAGCTGCATCAAGCTGCTGCGACAGATTCCAGATACGCATAACCCTGCCTTCAATCCAGCCTTTTCCCCAGATAATTATCCTCCGCCCTCTTGCCTTCTCCTTGATAAAGGTTTCAATCCGCTGAAGTTTTTCCCTGCTTTCCCGCTGCTCATGCAGGGAAAATACTGCGTCAAAATCTATTGTCTTTGAAAAATGTATTTCTTCCGCCGTGACAGCCTGCGCTGCAGTAATAAATTCATACTTCCCTTTAAAATGAGCAAGAAAGCGGTCAAAAAATTCTGCCGCGTAAATATTGGGCCTGTCCATATATCCGCTGCTTTGGAAACGCTCCTTTTCATAACAGAAAGACCAGCTGTGCATGACCATTGCCGCAAGCGTATTCTTTCCATAGCAATCATAAAATTCCTGGAATACCTTTTCATATTCTTTCAGGCATGGCTCTAGATCAGCCTCTTTTACAGGATACAAATGAGCCTCATTAAAATTAAGTACTTTTGAGGCAATGCCCTCTTTTTCCGGCAGTACCGCTACAGGCAGCTCGAACAGCCCGTTTTCAAATACAAACTGTCCATTCATCGGTTTTTCCACTGGACGTATATAATTATAGCTGGCATCAGTCGCAACTTTCTTTTCTTTCAGTTTCTTTAAAAGCGCTTTTCCGACGCGGTACTCCCCGCCCCCGAATACAATCGGTTCTCTGTCTGTGCATTTGCGGTACTGTTCCAGACAGTAATCAACTAAAAACTCAGAGACATCCTCATCTTCATACCATGTATAATAGATTTCTGCCGCCTCTGGAAAACGGTTTCGCATCTGTTTTTCCAGTAGGTTATAGTGGCAATGGATCTGAAGGTCATGCCCCCGTGACGCTATATATCTTCCTGCCTGTATAATGTCCTCTCCATAAAGCTCCGTTTCTGCAAAATCAAGGAAAAAGGTCAATTTGACCTGATGCTTGTCCGCAATGTCCATCATCCTGCCAATGCCCCATTCCTCACCGTCAAAACGTCCGTAGATCAGGCTGTCTACATGATGCACCGGCGCGCGTAAAGCCAATGCTTCCGCATCCACTGTCAGCATGCATTTGGGTTTATCCAACATATTATTCTCCCTTACTTTTTCAGACAGCAGTACCATTTACAAGAACTGTCTGTAACAGCATCATATTTTTCAAAACAGCGAACTTCCGGGAAGTACCTGCGAAGCTGCTCAGTAAAATCCACTTCCCCATAGTGCCTAAAAGTACCTATTTTATATTTGTCATAGTTTTCTTTCCCATACCAGCCAGTCGGATCCTCATCTACAACAGTCTTAAACGTACCGCTGTCAAGTACCCATAACAGCGCAATACCGCCCGGATGCAAAACCCTTTTTATCTCGCTTAACGCTTTCTCATCATCATAGACATGATTCAGCGCGCAATTTGCGAGCACCATGTCGAAAGAATCTGATGCAACCTCCGGCATATTGCAGATATCTGCAAGAATATCTGTTCTCCTCTCCGGTCTGATATCAAGTGTTACTGTATCTGCTCCTTTATTTCTAAAAAATATATACTCCGATTTTATGGGAGAAATATGTAAAACCTTTATCTTTGAGAAATCCAACGGAATATTATCATCCAACAATTTCACCATTGTACGTGTACGTTCCAAAGAACCACAGCCAAAACATCTGCGGTATGTTTCGGAATTATATGTTTCAAACACATTTCCTCCGCAAATCGGACAAGAATCATCCAGTTCTGCTATTTCTCCTTTTGTTTTTTTGTCATCGGCACTTTTTTCTGAATATCATAGTAATCCTCAAATTCCTTGAACCCCGTTTCTCTCAAAGTATCCCGAATCTCCGGGAATGTAGGCTGTGCTAATACAAACACAAAATCTTTTTCCGGTGTAATGTTCATATCCGTATATCTATAAACTGGCTTTCCTCTCCATTGCGGACAATACTCTGCATCATTTGAAATGTAACACGCTGTATCCAGTAGCTGATGCAGATTTACTGTCTGAAAAAGAATCGACTCCATCCACCCTTTTCCCCAAACAATGACTCTCCTCCCTCTTGCTTTTTCTTTTATATAGTTTCCAAATAAATATGTAAAGTGTAAAATGGAAATAGACACAAGAAAGTCGCGGTTGATTAATATAAATCAAAAATATAAAAAAAGATGTAAAGACTTATTTCTAAAGCTCAATAAGACTTTACATCTTTATTTTGTTTAAAACCTTCGACAGCCCAGGCCAACGCCTCCCCATCTTAAGCCTTTTCACCTTTTTGCTCTGTCAGCTCAATATGAACTTCTCCTCCAGCCATCCCAGCCTTGTATACGTCTCCAGATGCTTATCCATCCAGTTTCCGTACTTCCCGATCAAAAGCCCGTTTCCAAAAGCCAGCACCACCGTTCCCGGCCCGATGCCCACGACAGAGCCGAACATCAGGAAAGAAAACGCCGCTGCTATGACAAGGCACGTCAGGTCAAACCCTATTTTAAATGTAGAAAGCCTGATCCCAAACCGCCCGCTGATTCCTTTTACAAAAAATTCATAAACCTGGGGATAAAAGTAAGTCTTAAAATACAGCGCTACCCCAAGTGAATTAAGCAAAAACCCTACAATAAAATATACAATCCTTAAAGACAGCGGCAGCGCTCCCGGAAGAAACCTCCCCGGGTCAAAATGCGGAACCACCATTCTCCAGAAGTCCAGCACCGCGCCGTAAACAATCCCTGACGCAAATGCAAAGAAATACATTGGCTTTACTTTTTTCATGACAATGCAGAACACAACAAACAAAATTCCCTGCACGATATACTCTGCCTGCCCAAAGGTAAGCGCAGACACCTTTATGCTTACGATATAAGCCGGAGCCACCACCATCGACATGCCAAGGTCTGCCGCCGCAAGCATCGCCGTGGCAAATGAAAGCACGAACACTGCCGCCCCATAGATTCCTTCATTGCTCACCCTTATTTTCTTCATAAGCTCTACCCGATCTCAAGCGCAATCTCCATCATCTGGCGGAAACCTGTCTCGCGCTCCTTGGCGCTGAGAGCTGCCTCCTTGTAGAGATGGTCGGAGATTGTAAGGATACAGAGTGCTTTCTTCCCTGCCCGGGCCGCATTCATATAGAGCGCCGCAGCCTCCATCTCGACTGCCAGCACGCCCATCCTGCGGAAACGGTCATTAAAATCCTTCCTGTCATTGTAGAACACATCGGAAGAAAGGACGTTCCCCACTTTCACGTTAGCCCCTCTCTTTCTTGCCGCCCCTACTGCCTTCTCCAAAAGACCGTAATCCGGAATCGGCGCAAAGGTTCCCGGAATCTGATACTGGTCAGCATAGTTAGAGTTGGTGCACGCGCCCATAGCAATCACGATGTCCATCACGTTCACGTCGTCCTGCATGGCTCCCGCAGAACCCACGCGGATGATGTTATCAACATCATAAAAGTGATATAGCTCGTAGCTGTAAATCCCGATAGACGGCATCCCCATGCCGCCCCCCATTACGGAAATCTCCTTCCCCTGATAAGTTCCCGTATATCCAAGCATGTTCCGCACTTCGTTAAAGCATACCGGATTTTCAAGGTATGTCTCCGCGATATATTTTGCCCGCAGAGGATCTCCCGGCATTAATACTGTCTTTGCAATCTGTCCTTTTTCAGCCGCATTATGTGGTGTTCCCATGTTACAATCCCTCCCATATATCTTTTTTCTTATCATACCATATACCGCGGCATATTCTCCACTACTTTTTCAGCTATCGCCGGAATTGACTGCAGCCCTCTCAAAAAGACGCAAAAAAAGAGCCCTCTTAAACTTTCGGACTCTTCCCTCTCAGCTTTCCTGACCGTAAAAATTCCGCAGAGCTCTTACTCTGCCACAGACGCCTTCTCCACCTGAGCGATGGCAGCTTTCTGCATCGGGATGCGGCAGTTTCTGTTGCTTCCAAACTCCACGATGACATCCCCGTCCGTGATATCGATGATCACGCCGTAAAACCCGCTGGTAGTAAGTACGGTATCGCCTACCTCCAGATCCGCAAGCATTGCCTGTACCCTTTTCTGCTCCTTCTTCTGAGGCCTCAAAAAGAGAAAATAAAAACCTGCGAAAATCGCTGCATAAAGCACGAATATAAATATACCGCTGGGAGCGGCTGCATTCTGCGCTGCTAAACTAAACATAATCAATTCCTCCTACTAAATTTAAACACTATTGCTATCATACACAATATTGCATTTTTCATCAAGTTATTTTTATTAAATCTTACATATTTCATACATATTTTATAAAATATGTGCTACTAGGCGCATCATTCCCCGGCCCTCATGCCTGCAATCTTCTCTTTCTTATAGCTCGCATAAGTTCCTTTTTCAATTGCATCCCTTATCTCCGCCATCATCGTATTGTAGAAATACAGATTATGGAGCACGCAAAGCCTCATCCCCAGCATCTCTTTTGCTTTTAAAAGATGCCGCACATACGCCCTGGAAAAGCTCCTGCAAGCCGGGCACCGGCATCCCTCCTCGATGGGCCGTGCGTCCAACTCATATTTCGCATTGAACATATTCAGTTTTCCATGATTTGTATATACATGGCCATGCCTGCCGTTTCTGCTGGGATATACGCAGTCAAAGAAGTCCACGCCTCTCTCTACTGACTCCAGGATGTTTTCCGGCGTTCCCACCCCCATGAGATAGGTAGGCTTATCCTGCGGAAGATGCGGAACGACCGCGTCAAGAATCCGGTACATATCTTCGTGGGACTCGCCCACCGCAAGCCCGCCTACGGCGTACCCGTCAAGGTTAAGCTTCGTAATCTCCTTTGCATGGCGAACCCGGATATCCTCATAGATTCCCCCCTGGTTGATCCCAAAAAGCAGCTGATGCCTGTTGATCGTATCCGGCAGCTCATTTAACTGCCCCATCTTTTCCTTGCACCTGGCAAGCCATCTGGTAGTGCGGTTCACGGAGCGCTCCATGTAATCCCTGTCCGCTACGCTTGACGGGCACTCGTCAAACGCCATCGCGATAGTGGATGCCAGATTGGACTGAATCTGCATGCTCTCCTCCGGTCCCATGAATATCTTCCTGCCGTCGATGTGGGAGTTAAAATACACTCCCTCTTCTTTGATTCTTCTGAGCCCTGCCAGGGAAAACACCTGAAAACCGCCAGAATCCGTCAGGATCGGCTTATCCCACACCATAAATTTGTGGAGCCCGCCGAGCTTTTTTATCACCTCGTCACCGGGCCGCACATGGAGATGGTATGTATTAGAAAGCTCCACCTGTGTTCCGATCTCCCGAAGGTCTGTCGCGTCCACCGCACCTTTAATGGCAGCTGCGGTTCCCACATTCATAAATACAGGGGTCTCAATGACCCCATGTACTGTCTCAAGCCTTCCTCTTTTGGCAAGGCCATCTGTTTTTAATAATTCATACATGATTTATTTCCTCTTGTATATACCCACAGGGCATCCCGTAATACATGTTCCTGCGGAACAGGCGGACTTTGTCCGTCATGGTATACCCACAGGGCATCCCGTAATACATGTTCCTGCGAATCTCTTCCTAATAGTGGCATACGACAGGTATTCCTGCACTGATCAGGCTGTAAAGCTTTTTTGCTTTCTCTTCCGGCATGTTGATGCATCCGTGGGAGCCGTGGCTTTTATATCTGTCTCCTCCGAATGATGACTGCCAGTTTGCGTCATGGAACCCAATCCCGCCGTTAAAGGGCATCCAGTATTTCACGGGCGTCTCATAGGAATATGTGCCGTCCGCCTTTTTTTCTCCCCTGAGAGTCGCGTTTCTCGTCTTGTATGACAGCGTATACACACCCTGCGGCGTAGCATTTCCTTTATTCGGGTTCCCTGTGACAACATCTGTCTCCAGAACCACCTTCCCGTCTTTGATAAAATACATATGCTGATCCGTAAGGTCTACTTCCGCGTATGTGCTGCCTACCCCTGCTCCGTCATGGGATGCCGCCTTGCTCTTAAAGGACGGCTCCCTGGTCACCACTTTTCCTTTCTTTATATCGTCAAGAAGCTTTTCGTACTCTGTATCCTGATCCATCAGCCAGCCGTAACTGCCTCCCTCCACAGTCACAGAATCTCCGTCCGCCGTGGTGAATTTCTTTGGTTTGTACTTCGTGTCGTATTTTTCTGCCAGTTTCTTTATATATTCTTTCACGTCTTCCTTTTTAAAGGATACTTTCATCTTCTTTTTGTTGATCTTAACCCAATCTGCAATCGTTGCGGAATCCACAACCTCCGTTTTTGAGCCAAAATCATAAGTGACCTGCGCCCCAAGATAGCTGTTCATCTTTGCCGCCGCCTCAAGAACTTCCTTTGAATCCGATACATATTTGGGAAGGATATAGCAGTCTTTCTCGGCCAGATTCACGCTGTCCTGAAAGCCGTTGATCGCTTCCGTGACGGCTGCCATGAATTTTTCTGTCTCAATCTTTGTTCCCAGCACTTCCGGCACGACATCAAACCTTCCGTCCTTAAATGACGGATATGCATTCTTTGAGGATGTCTGATTCTCCTCGTCCATGCATTTCAGGCTGCCGATCGTCTCGTCCAGCTTTGCCGCGTCATACTTTACTCCGATTTTTGCCTCTATCTCTGTAGGCTCCAAGAGAGATTTGATCCAAAAAAGCTTTTGCTGCCCTTCCGCAAGCTGCCTTATGCTTTCTCCCGAGTTATACTCAATCCCGATATCCGCACCTTTGATCACTTCTCTGCTTCCGTCCGATTCCTCCAGCGTCAGCGTATAATCCGCCACCTGTCTTTTCATATAATTTTCGACTTCACTGACTTCTTTCAATGAAAAATCCACGCCGTTGATTTTCGTATCAAACATAAAATGGCTGTTGAAAAACATCGCCATGCCAAAATATGCCCCCGCAGACAGCATGGTAAAGATGCCGAACGTCAGCAGAAGCTTTTTGCCTAAGCTCCCCTTCTTCTTGCCTCCCTGCTCTTTCACGCCTGTTTTTTTTGTGCCGTCTCCGTCTTTTCCGCCGTTGAAAAAGTCATTCTTCTCTATATCATCCACGTAGAAAACGTCTAAATCTTCCTGGTCTGCTTTCTTCTTTTTCCTCTTGTCGTTTTTAGCCATAATCAACTGAACTCCTTAATCATTATAAATTATACTCCTTAGCTCCTCCCCATACCGTTTTATTATAATATGCCGGCAAATAAATGTACAGGAGAATTCCTTTAAAAAAAAATGAAGATTTTATGACGATTTGTTACCCCTGAAAATTTACATTTCCAGATAACTATTGTATGATAGAAAAGATTCATCTATTTCATTATTTACGAAATTAATTATATAATCAGTTAAAGGAGTGTTTTACATGGCAGGTTCAACTTATGGAACTTTATTTCGGATCACCACCTGGGGAGAATCCCACGGCAGCGCCCTCGGCGTTGTCATAGACGGCTGCCCCGCCGGGCTCCCCCTCTCAGAAAGCGATGTTCAGTCTTTCCTCGACCGCAGGAAACCAGGCTGCAGCAAATACTCGACTCCCAGGCAGGAAACAGATAAGGCGGAAATCCTCTCCGGTATCTTCGAGGGAAAGACTACAGGCACGCCCATCTCCATTCTGGTAAAAAATCTTGACCAGCGTTCCAGAGATTACGGAAGGATTAAGAACTGCTACCGGCCGGGCCACGCAGACTTTACTTTTGACGCCAAATATGGTTTCCGGGATTACCGCGGAGGCGGGCGTTCCTCCGGGCGCGAGACTATAGGACGCGTCGCCGCAGGCGCGGTCGCCGCAAAGATCTTGTGCAGGCTGGGCATACGCCTTACCACATACACCCGGTCAATCGGGGATATCACCGTTCCTGAGAACTGTTTTGACCTAAGCTGCATCGGAGACAATGCTCTCTGCATGCCAAGTGTATCCTATGCCGAAAAAGCCGCCTCTTACCTGGAAGACCGCATGAGAAACCACGACTCTGCGGGAGGCATCATTGAATGTCGGATTGACGGCATTCCCGCCGGCATCGGAGAGCCCGTATTTGATAAGCTGGATGCCTCTCTTTCAAAAGCCATCATGTCCATTGGGGCCGTCAAGGGCGTCGAGATTGGGGACGGCTTTCTGGCCGCCAAATCATCCGGCAGTACAAATAATGACTCTTTCTATTCTAAAGACGGCTGCATCCACAAGAAGACGAACCACTCCGGCGGGATACTCGGCGGGATAAGCGACGGGCAGGCCATCCTGGTGCGCGCCGCCGTAAAGCCTACCCCATCTATTGCAAGAGAGCAGGAGACTGTCACGGCAGACGGCGAGAATACAAGCATCTCCATTACCGGACGCCACGACCCTGTCATCGTACCTAGAGCCGTAGTCGTGGTAGAGGCAATGGCTGCGCTGACAATCGCCGATATGCTTATGGTCAATATGTCCTCCAGGCTCAGCAGCTTAGAAACTTTTTATCTGTAACGTCATACGCCCCCAAAAGAACATTAATGTTCTCGAAAGCCTCAGTATCTTTTTATACTTAAAATATTTTATATCAGAACATTTTTATGCTTTTATTATCCTGTCCGGTATGCTATCATAGTATAAAAGGTATAAAATTCATAGTGCTGAGGTGAGGTCATATGACGATCGGAGAAAATATCAAGCGAATCAGAAAAGAAAAAGGACTGACGCAGAAACAGCTCGGCAGCCTGTGCCAGATGGCAGACTCCGCAATCCGTAGGTACGAGCTCGGGAAAGCCCGCCCTAAATTAGAGACGATACATAAAATTGCCACAGGGCTCGGTGTTCCCGTCCGTATGCTGGTTGACAAATGCGGACCTGAATATGAGCTGGGCTCCCAGCCTGCCATATCCGACACAAGCCGTTCCGGCTCCGGTTATGCCTGGGATGACTGGCTGCATGCAAACAATATCCATTTCATGAAATACAAAATGAACGGGCGCGAAGGGATGCTCATAAAGCTTGCAGACACAAAAGAATTCCACTTTCTCACGGAAGACCAGACAAAGCAGCTGCCGCAGCTGAGCATCGAGCAGACGAGGCTGCTCATAAAAGCCATGAGCGCCGCAAACAAACAGCCTTAAAGAAAAGGTGTGTATCCCTCCCGGATAGCACACCTTTTTTCATACAATTCTTCTCTGTTTTATTTCATATATTTCTTCAGCTGCTTTACTACTTCCTGCATGTCTATCGGTTTCGCAATATGGGCATTCATCCCGGCCTCCAGGCACTTTTTATGATCCTCTGAAAATGCATCTGCCGTCATAGCAATAATTGGTATCTCCGCTGCATCAGCACGGTCAAGCGCACGTATGGTTTCTGTCGCTTCATAACCGTTCATGATTGGCATGCGGATGTCCATAAGGATCGCATCATAAAAGCCGATATCAGAGTTTTCAAACATCTCTACTCCAATCTTCCCGTTTTCCGCCCTATCCATGGAAAATCCAATCTCTCCAAGCAGTTCTTCCGCTATTTCCCAGTTCAGGTCGTTATCTTCTGCCAGAAGTATCCGCCTGCCGCTAAAATCCTCTGTTTTATCTTCATATTCTATCTTCTTTTCGTCCGCAATTCCGGCAAACTTCCTCAGACTGTAATACAGTGTAGATTTAAACAGCGGCTTGGAAATAAACCCGGTAATTCCGGCATCCCGTGCTTCTTCTTCAATGTCGCTCCAGTCATATGCTGAGATAAGGATAATCGGGATGTCGTCTCCAAGTTTCCTGTGTATCTCATTGGCTGTCTTAATACCGTTCATTCCGGGAAGTTTCCAATCCAGCAGGATGATATGATAATCGTCATGCTGCAGATGCCTCTTTTCCACCATCTGTACGGCAGACTCCCCATCCAGCGTCCAGTCAGCCTCCACGCCGATGGTCTTCAGGGACTTTACAGCGCTCAGACAGAGCTGCTCGTCATCATCTACTACAAGCATCCTCCACGCCGGCAGGATCATATCCTCTTCCTGTACTATCGCCTTCTCCAAATCCAGGGTCACGCAGAACATTGTTCCTTTGCCCTGTTCGCTCTGTACTTCGATAGTTCCGCCCATGGCATCCACAATGTATTTCGTTATCGCCATACCAAGCCCGGTTCCCTGTATCTTCTGGACACGGTTATTGTCTTCCCTTGCAAAGGACTCAAATATCTTGTCCCGAAACTCCTTCGACATACCAATCCCGCTGTCTTCCACCGTAATGCAGATACGGCTCCAGTCCTCTCCCTTAGGAGATTCTTTTTCAAACATGGACATCCTGATACTGCCGCCCTCCGGAGTAAACTTGATGGCATTGGACAAGAAGTTGAGAAGTATCTGATTCAGCCGCACACTGTCGCAGCATACGTTCTCTGTGCTGATGTCATGTATAAACACGTCAAAATTCTGGTTTTTCTCTTTTATCTGCGGCTGTACGATGCTCACAATACTCTCGATCACTTCTCTGAGGGAAATCTGATCCATATTCAGGTTCATTTTACCGCTCTCTATCTTCGACATATCCAATACATCATTGATAAGCCCCAGAAGATGCTTGCTGGACAGAGTGATTTTTCTCAGGCAATTCTGCACCTGCTGCATATTGCTGATATTAGCGGTTGCAATAGCCGCCATGCCCACGATCGCATTCATCGGAGTACGGATATCATGGCTCATATTCGATAAAAACTCGCTCTTCGCATGGTTTGCGTCCACCGCTTCCCGGCGTGCCTTATCAAGCTCTTTAAACTGCTCTTTTGTTAGCAGGAAGAACTTATAGAAGACTAAAAGCAATGCCAAGAGGACTACCGAACAGCCTGCAATCGCCATGACAATCCACACTGTATTCAGATCCTCAACAACCTCGCTCAGCGTGCCATAAGGCATAATCGTCACAAGATACCACTCCGAATAGGAGAGCGCCGTACAATGTACATGCCGTCTCCCATCCTCCACATTAAATATCCCCGAATAATTCTGCCCGGATTCCATAGCGCTTTTCATCTCTTTTATACAGTCGTCCGCATCTCTCCCGTCGGATTCCTCGAACATCGCCCGAATCCGGTCAAAATAATTGTCTCTGACCGCATCTTCGCTTCGGATTACAAAACTTCCGTCACGTCTGATGATATGAGAATACACCATAGAGTCATTCTCATCCAATGACAGCGCCTCTCTCACATAGCTCACGGACAGCCCTCCCACAAGGGCAAGGCACTTCTCGCCGCTTTCCATGATATAGGACGCAGGCGCTCCCATGAGCACCACATCTTCGCCGCTTTCATCTGTTCCGACAGCCACCTTTTTATCATCTTTGCTCAATGATTTCAGAAACGGTTTCGGATCCGTGACATGCACTTTATCTCCGTAAATCATCTCAAATTCCCCATCCTCTCCATAAAGAGCCAGATAGGAAAATCCTCTCGCTTTCGCATTGTAAGAAAGTTCTTCCCTCAGCGTCTTCCTGTCATATTCCTGAGATGGCGTCACACCCACGATTTCTTCCACCTGTGCAAGCCTGAGCCCAACTGTCTTCTCAAAATGAAGTGAAATCTGCTCACTCATGCCAGACATATATATCGTACCCACGCCATTAATTGTCTCAATACTTTTCCCGTTCATGTAAACCGCCATAAAACTGAAAATGACAACACATAAGGCTGATATGAAAAATACACTGTTCCGCAAAAAATTCATCGTTTTCTTTTTTATCATTATGACCTCTCCAATTCTGTATCTTCCAAAATTAAAGCTCTTATCCTTACCTATACTTTAAAGCAGCTGCCGCCCACAAATTCCCTGAGCAGCGAATTCATCGGAATATTCTCGCTGCCGATCCCTACAAAATAATCCAAAAATTTGAGCATCCTCTTTGCCTCAAGATACTCCGGGCAGTTCTTGTCAACCGCAAATAAAAGCCTCTCCACATAAGGTTTCAGCACTGCAAGCTCATAGATGAGGGCAGAGTTAAACATCTCGTCTGCCTCCTCCTGATAAGGGAAGATGTTTTTCTCCTCTCCCCTCCTGACCGATTCCCACATGTGTATCGTCCTTTGCGCGCTCGAGCCGCGGGTATAAGCATCCCTCACGATCCTCCTTAAGAGCCTGCCGTCCGTAGACGGAATCCTGTTATGCTCGTCGATATTAAGCTGGGTGAGCGCACTGATGTATATCTTAAATTTATTCTCATCCGCAAGTTTTTCCGTAAGTTTAGGGTTCAGGCAATGGATTCCCTCGATAACAAGCACGTCATTTGCGCCCAGCTTTTTCACTTTCCCGTCAAATTCCTTATGCCCGCTCACAAAATTAAATCTCGGAATCACAACCTCCTCGCCGTTTAAGAGCTTTTGCATCTGGAGGTTGAAGAGTTCAATATCCACCGCTTCCAGACACTCAAAATCATATTCTCCCTTCTCATCCCTGGGCGTCTCATCGCGCTCCACAAAATAATTATCCACCGCGAGAGGATGGGGAACAAGCCCGTTGGCTCTCAGCTGAATAGACAGGCGGTGTGAAAATGTCGTCTTTCCTGACGAAGACGGCCCCGCAACCAACACGAACTTTATATCCTTGCGGGCCGCAATCTTCGATGCAATCTCCGCGATTTTCTTTTCCTGCAGGGCCTCCTGTACAAGCACCAGTTCCTGCACGTCGCCTTTCGTCACCTTATCGTTGAGCGCTCCCACCGTCTCTATCCCCTGCATGTCTCCCCATTTCGTGGCTTCCTTGAGCACCTGGAAGAGCTTGTTTTGCGGAACGAATCCCGGAACACGGGCAGGGTCGCGCCGCACCGGCATCTGCAATACAAAGCCTTCATCATAGAGATGAATGCTGAAATACTTAAGATAGCCCGCGCTGGGAACCATATACCCGTAAAAATAGTCTTCAAACTCATTCATATTATATATATTAACTCTCGACACCCTGCGGTATTCAAACAATTTCTCCTTATCATACATGCCGTGCCTGTGAAACAGGGCAACCGCCTCGTCCGTACCGACGCTGCGCTTGTCAATAGGGATATCCTTCTGTGCCAGCTCCCGCATCCTGCCTTCCACTTTGCTGACGAACTCCTGATCAAGAGGCACATTGCCGTCAACCGTGCAGTAATACCCCTTGCTCACCGAGAAATGAATCCTTACTTTCTGTATCTTTTCACGGGAATACACATCATAAATCGACTTCACAAGCAGAAGGCTCATGCTTCTCTTATACGTCTCATGCCCGATGGCTCCGGCAGTAGTCTCAAAATCAAGCGTACAATCAGACTTTACCTCTTTCCGAAGCTCCTGCAGTTTTCCGTTTACATACGCAAGAACAATATCATTATCATATCTGTCCCGGAACTCCTCAGCAATCTGCTGATAAGATGTTCCGGCTATGTACTGCCGCTCTTCATCTCCAATCTTCACGCGGCACATCTTTTCTTCTTTCATAATCCTACCTCCAGGCTATCTCCCGTTTATACTATGTGAAAAGGGTTCGAAACCGGTTCCGCAACAATCCGGATCCCGTCTAACTTTTCCGAAAGGAACTCTTTTACGTTCCCGATAAATATATGCTCCACTCCATAATGCCCTGCATCAATGACCGCAAGTCCCTGGGCTACGCAGTCGATCCCTTCGTGATGGCCAATGTCACCCGTCACCAGGACATCCGCCCCTTTGGCTATCGCCGGGCGAATGGCACTTTTGCCAGAACCCGGACAAACAGCGACCCTGGAGACTTTTTTCCCGGGCTCGCCAAACACTCTCACATGCTCAAGCCGAAACGCCCCTTTAACCGCCTGGGAGAATTCCTCCAGTGTCATCTCTGACGGCAGATCGGCTATCTCTCCTATTCCCATCTCTTTTTCTTCCTCACAGGTGACTTCCAGGACACGGGGATTTAAAAATCCCATCTTTTCACCTGCCAGACGCCCCATCCTGCAGACATCATAGTTCGTATGCATGGCATAATAAGAAATATCGTTTCCTATCAGGCGCAGGAGGCGCCTTCCCACAAAATCCCGGTTATGGATTCTTTTAAGCCCGCCGAAAATCAATGGATGATGGGTGACCAGCATATCTGCCTGCTCCCTGATTGCAGCATCTACCGTCTCATCCGTCGCATCAAGCGCTATGTATATGCATTTGACATCTTTATCGTCTCTGCCCGCCAGAAGTCCCACATTATCCCAGTCAAGAGCATATTTCACCGGATAAGCCGCCTCAATCGTTTCCATTATCTCTTTGCATGTCATGTTCTGCTCTTCCTTTCTCATCGCACATTATCCCGTAACACTCAAGGGCGCGTTTTGTCTGATTCATCTCATCCTCCAGCTGCAAAAGACGCAGCTCGGCGGCGCTGCTCTTCCCCGACGACATAAGCCGGTGTCTGATGTCCTCCTGTATCCCGCGCTCCCGCAGAAGGAACTTTTTCAGGACAGGATGTTTCATCTCAAGGAGTTTCTTCCCGTAAATGTACTCATACTCTTCATAATATTCCGGCAAGCCCCGGACTGCTTTTATCATGGGGTAGAATTTATGATCCTCCTCCACCATGTCCTCAGCCGTGACCGCCCAGCCATGCCCTGCCAGGTATTCTCTCACCTTCCACACTTCCGACTGGGGCTGCAGAATACATTCTTTCAATGCTTCCGCCGTCTCCCCCCCTTCTTCCAGTATCCTGGCTATCAGGCCTCCGCCCATCCCGGCAGCTACCATCACATCGGTTTCTTCCTCCCCAATGTTCTTCAGGCCGTCTGAAAGCCGGAGCTTTATGCTGCCCTCCAGCCCTTCCTGCACGATATTCATTCTCGCACGCTCAAGAGGACCCTGATTCACATCTGCTGCAACGGCTCCTCTTATTCTTCCATGTTTCATAAGATAAATCGGAACATATCCATGGTCTGTTCCGATATCTGCGATAAAAGATCCGGCCGTCACAAGAGCCGCAACAGCCGTAAGCCTTTTTGATAGCTCCATAAAGCCGCCTCTCTTAATCCAGATAATCCCGCAGTTTCCTGCTGCGGCTGGGATGGCGGAGCTTTCTGAGCGCTTTCGCCTCAATCTGACGGATGCGCTCACGGGTAACGTCAAACTCTTTTCCTACTTCCTCCAGAGTGCGGGCGCGCCCGTCATTCATGCCGAAACGAAGCCTCAATACCTTCTGCTCCCTGTCCGTCAGCGTTCCCAGCACGTCGTCCAGCTGCTCTTTAAGAAGAGTCTGGGCTGCCGCCTCTGCCGGCACGGGAACATTGTCATCCTGGATGAAATCCCCAAGATGGCTGTCCTCTTCCTCCCCGATAGGTGTCTCAAGCGAAACCGGCTCCTGAGAAATCTTTAAGATCTCACGCACCCTGTCCACGGGCATGTCCAACTCTGCCGCAATCTCCTCCGGCGTAGGCTCCCGCCCAAGTTCCTGCAATAATTGTCTGGATACCCGAATCAGTTTGTTGATCGTCTCTACCATGTGCACCGGAATCCTGATGGTACGCGCCTGGTCCGCGATGGCCCTCGTAATTGCCTGGCGGATCCACCAGGTGGCATATGTGCTGAACTTGAACCCTTTGTGATAGTCAAACTTCTCGACTGCCTTGATAAGCCCGAGATTCCCTTCCTGAATCAGGTCAAGGAACAGCATCCCGCGTCCTACATAACGTTTCGCGATACTTACCACCAGCCTTAAGTTTGCCTCCGCCAGACGTTTCTTCGCGCTCTCGTCGCCGTCTGCCATCCTCTTTGCCAGATCGATCTCCTCTTCCGCCGTCAGAAGCGGCACTTTCCCGATCTCTTTCAGATACATCTTAACGGGGTCTTCAATGCTGATGCCTTCCGGTATGGACAGGTCCAGCTTTTCAAGGTCCACATCCATATCGCTTTCTTCGCTGATGACCATATCTACATCATCTACGTCATCCGTGTCAGCGCCGATACGGAGCACGTCAATATTCTGGCTTTCCAGATATTCATATACCTTTTCCATCTGTTCAAGGTTTAATTCCATATCTGAAAAAAAGTCGTTAATCTCCTGAAGTTCCAGAATGCTTTTTTTCTTTTTGCCAAGCGCAACTAATTCCTTTAATTTCTCTTCAAATTTTGTCACGTTCTCTTCCATGCAGTATCCATCCTCTCATTGCTTGATTATATTTTATCCTTAATTAACGGAAATATGCAGTTTCTGTAGGTTCTGAAGATCCCTTTTCGCTTTCATCAGGCGTTCCATCCCTTCCAGATCCGACACTTCCCAGTTCCTTCCTGCCTCTTCGATACTGTGGCTCTTCACCCGCACCACCGTCTCTTTCAGCGCTTTCTCCTGCTCCTGAGGTGTAGTCAGCTCCCTGATCTTCGTATGGAACAGGCTGGCAACCTCCCGGTGCTCCCCCTCATCCGTAAAATGATTCATGATCTTTGCCGGGTTCACTTCCCCGTTCCCATACTGTTCATAGAGAAGCAATGCCACCGTCCGGTAAAGCCCGTCCGAGAAATCCTCCGGCACAATATATCTGCTGATCTGGCTGAAGATCCCCTCATCCTCGATAAGCCACGTGAGAAGGATTTTCTGGGATGTCTTAATTCCGTCCTCTTTTCCCCTCTCCTTTACATTGCCGGATTTTGGCCTTGCCGCCGGCGCCGCCATCCCTGCCTGCACCGCCATCTTCACAACCAGTTTTTTAAGCTCTTCGAATCCTACCCGATACTCTTTCGCCACTGCCTCAATGTAATAATTGCGCTCGATCTCTTCCTCGAACCCGGCAAGCCTTCTGGCCGTTTCTTTCATAAACTCCGTCTTTCCTTCCGGGGAACCCATATCGTAATCTCTCCCCAGCACTTCTAAGCTGTACATGAACCCATTGCGCGCTTTCCCTATCCGCTCCTCAAAGGCTTCCGCTCCTAGATTCTTAATAAATTCATCCGGGTCTTTATAAGGCTCCATCCGGATGATCTTTGCCGTGATGCCCGCCTCCTTCAGAATGGGCATTGCCCTGAGAGCCGCCCTCGTTCCCGCGTCGTCACTGTCATATGTAAGGTATACTTCATTCACATACCGCTTGATCAGAGAAGCGTGCCCGCCTGTAAAAGCCGTTCCCAGAGATGCGACGGCATTGTTAAATCCCGCCTGATGAAGGGCTATGACATCCATGTAGCCTTCGCACAGCAGAAAATACGGCTTTCTGGATGTCCTGGCGCGATTCAGCCCATACAGGTTCCTGCTCTTGTCAAAAATCAGAGTCTCCTGGGAATTCAGGTATTTGGGTTTTCCGTCTCCCATTACTCTGCCTCCGAATCCGATGACCCGGTTATTTACATCCATGATCGGGAACATCACCCGGTTCCAGAATTTGTCATAAACACCCTGGCGCTCGTCAACTGCGATAAGCCCTGCTTTTACAAGTATTTCATCCTGATAGCCCTTTTTCTTCAGATATCTGTACAGGTCGTCACTGTATTTATTCGAATACCCGAGGCCAAATGCCCTGATCATGCCGTCACTGAGCTGCCTGTCCTTTAAGTACTTAAGCCCCGCGGCTCCCTGCGGAGCCTTAAGCTGCGCGTAATAATACTGCGCCGCCAGCTTGTTTACCTCAAGAAGAACAGACTTTAAATCTGCCCTGGCCTTTGCCTCTTTAGAGTATTCCTCTTTCGGCAGCTCCACACCTGCACGTTCCGCAAGGAACTGCACCGCCTCCTGAAAAGAATAATTCTCATACTCCATCAGGAACGTGTACACATTGCCTCCTGCTCCGCACCCGAAACAATAGTACATCTGCTTTTGCCTGCTCACCGAAAACGACGGCGACTTCTCATTATGGAACGGGCACAGGCCAAAATATGAGTTTCCTTTCTTCTGAAGTTTGACATAGCCGGAAATGACATCGACGATGTCATTTCGCGCCCTTACTTCTTCAATAATCTCATCCGAATAATACATGAAAATATCCCCTATATATAGTATTCGACAAAAGTGCTTGATTTCCTTTTAAATTTTCCAGGATTTTGGAACAAAATAATCTTCAAACTTTTTTACTGCATATGTATCCGTCATTCCCGCAATATAATCACATGCCATCTGCTCGGCGTTCACGCCACATTCCCCCTGCATGAACCGGTATTCCTGCGGAATCTCCTCCAAATGTTCCGTGTAGAACCAATAAAGGTTCTTTATCATATCGATTGCCTTTTCTTCCTCGCTCTTGGCCAAGGGATTCAGATAAACATGCTCAAACATAAACATCCTAAGATCCTTCATTGCCTCTTCAACCTCTTTCGACATGCGTATCTTTGGCATATCCATGCTGTTTGTAATCACGTCGTGGATCATCGTATCCAGCCGTTTCCTCGCAGTCTGGCCAAGCACGTTTCGAAATCTCTCCGGGATATCGTCCTCTGAAAGAATCCCTCCCCTGATCGCATCATCTATGTCGTGGTTCAGATACGCGATCTTGTCGGACAGGCGCACGATCTGCCCCTCCAGTGTAAAAGGGTTACCGCTGGATTTGTGGTGCAGTATGCCGTCCACGGCCTCCCATGTGAGGTTCAGCCCCTCTCCACCCTTTTCCAGCCTCTCCACAACCCTCACGCTCTGGATATTATGCTGAAACCCATACGGGTTCACCTCGTTAAGCGCCCTCTCTCCCGCATGGCCGAAAGGCGTATGCCCCAGGTCATGGCCAAGGGCGATCGCCTCTGTCAAATCTTCATTTAAGCGCAGCGCCTTGGCAATCGTCCGGGCATTTTGGGATACTTCGAGAGTGTGCGTAAGCCGTGTCCGGTAGTGGTCCCCATTCGGAAGGAGAAACACCTGGGTCTTTTGTTTCAAACGGCGGAACGCCTTGCAGTGCAGTATCCTGTCTCTGTCTCTCTGGAATACAGGACGGATGTCGCACTGCGGCTCCTGTCTCTTTCTTCCCCTGGAGTCACAGCTTTTCATCGCATACCGGCTCAGATACTCTGTCTCACGCTTTTCAAGCTGTTCCCTGATCGTCATATCCATCAATCCTTCTTTAGCCGCTCCTCAATAGTTTTCACTACCGTCTCAAGCACCTTGATCCTTGCGTAATATTTGCTGTTTCCCTCTACGACTACCCAGGGCGCATAAGGTGTTGACGTGCGGATCAGCATCTCGTTTACCGCCTCTTCATACTGATCCCACTTCTCCCGGTTCCTCCAGTCCTCATCTGTAATCTTCCACTGTTTCTCAGGATTCTCCTGCCTTGCCTTAAATCTCCGCTCCTGCTCGTCCTTGTCAATCTGCATCCAGAACTTTAAGACGACGGCCCCTGCGTCCGCCAGGTCTCTCTCCATGCTGTTGATCTCTTTGTACGCCCTCTTCCACTCCTGCTCCGTGCAGAATCCTTCGATGCGCTCTACCATGACGCGCCCATACCAGGTCCTGTCAAAGATCGTCACATGTCCTGCTTTCGGCATATCTGTCCAGAACCGCCACAAGTAATGGTGCTGGCGCTCTATATCGTTGGGCGATGCCGTCGGATGCACCACATATCCCCTGGGATCCATCTTCTCGGTCAGACGCTTGATGGCGCCGCCCTTTCCTCCGGCATCCCAGCCCTCAAACCCAAGGACGACCGGAATCCTCCTGCGGTAAAGCTCCCCGTGAAGCTTTTCCATCTTTTTCTGCAGCCTGCCGAGCCGTTCTTTATATTCTTCTTTCGTATAGGACAGGCTAAGGTCCGCTTTCGAAAGGATCGACTCGCCCATCCTCCTGTCATCCATGTCTCCTGCCCGTTTTGGGAAAACCGATGCATCCCCGCCATCTTCCGCCGCTTTTCGCTGCGCCCTGGCCGTTTTCACCTTTTCCTTAAGAGACTTTGCCACGATAGAATATATCTTTGCAGCGGCAAACCTCTTATCTACTGCTTCCACTACGTTCCACGGAGCGTATTCCGTATCTGTGCGGAGAAGCATCTCATCGTTGATAGACTGATATCTTTCGAACTCCTTATTGCGTTTTAAGTCGTCCTTACCCACACGCCATGCCGTCTCTTTGGATTCTTTCAGTTTCTTAAAACGTTTCTTCTGCTCCTTTTTATCAATGGTCAGGAATATTTTGATAAGAGCCATGCCGTCCGATGTAATCTGCTCCTCAAACGCGCAAATCGACTCGTATGCTTTTGCAAGCTCTCCTTTCTTCGTCTTCCCGTCAAAACGGTCAATCAGCACTTTCCTGTACCAGCTGCTGTCATAGATGGCAATGCGCCCTTTCGGGGGCATCTTCGTCCAGAACCGCCACAGAAACGGGTGCATCTTTTCTTCTTCCGTCTCCGTCTTCACCGCATGCACCTCAAAGCCTCTCGGGTCAAGCGCCTTGATAAGCTCGCTTATCTGCACTCCCTTTCCCGCAGCGTCGTATCCCTCAAACGCTATCATAATCGGAATGCCAAGCTCCTTGCACTCCCTCTGGAGCATGGAAACCTCCGGCATCAGTTTCTGCATCTTCTCCCTGTACTCATCTTTCCCCATCGTCTTTGTCAAGTCAAGCTGCTCTAACATCCTATTCCCTCCTTAGCTGTAGCATATGGAATATCCCGTGTAACTGATATTTATTATACACTAAAGCGCCCGTAAATACATATATTTTTCAAAATATACTGTCACTTTTTATCAAGTTATGCTATTGTGTGGTTAGATATGTTCACAGGAGGTTTTTTTATGTCGGCAAGAATTTCAGATAAAAATGACATTACAGACGGCATCATATGGAAACAGCTTTTAATCTTCTTTTTCCCGATTGTAATCGGCACTCTGTTCCAGCAATTATACAATACCGTGGATGCGGTAATCGTAGGACGTTTCGTCGGAAAAGCGGCACTGGCAAGCGTAGGCGGCTCTGCCGCCGTGCTTACTTACCAGGTCGTCATGTTCTTCACGAGCCTTGCAAACGGCGCGGCAGTTATTATCTCGCAGTTTTTCGGCGCAAAAAATGAGCGCAGGCTCCATGATGCGCTCCACACGGCCGCCGCATTTTCCATTATCGCAAGCATCCTTATCTCCATCGCAGGATACATAGCCACCCCCGCCCTTCTATCCGTCATGAAGACCCCCGCAGACATTATGGCGGACTCCGTCGCCTATCTGCGGATATATTTTCTCGGCATCACCGCCACCCTCATCTACAATATGGGATCCGGCATCATGCGGGCGGTGGGAGACTCCAGGCGGCCGCTCTACTACCTGATCGTCTGCTGCGTCCTGAATATAGCATTAGACATCATCCTGGTCGTATTTTTTAAGCTTGGGATCGCGGGAGCTGCCGTCGCCACTATCATCTCCCAGGCGGTCAGCGCCGTTCTTGTCGTCAGGGCGCTCATGACTTCCTACGATATGATACGGCTGGTTCCGAAGGATATCCGGATTGATCTTCCCCTTTTAAAGTCGGAACTTCGGATTGGGTTCCCGGGGGGCGTCCAGTCCTGCATGTACGGGCTGACCAACATCATCATACAGACATCTATCAACCAGTTCGGAACAGATACTGCCGCGGCATGGGCTGCCTTTGGGAAAGTAGACTCTATTTTCTGGGCAGTCAGCGGCGCTTTCGGCATCTCCATCACCACTTTCTCCGGACAGAACTATGGTGCGGGAAAGCTCGAAAGGGTCTACAAAAGCGTGCGTACTTCCCTTGCTATGTCGCTTGCGCTGTGCGGTTCCATCATCATCGGCCTTTTGCTGCTTGCCCGCCCGCTGCTTTTCCTTTTCACGCCCGATGAGGCGGTTATAAGCATCGGCGCTTACATGATGTTAAATATTGTGCCAAGCTACGCCATCTTTATCTTTGTGGAAATTTTCACTGGGGCGCTGAGAGGAATCGGAGACGTTATGATACCTACGCTCATTACCTTAGGCGGCGTTTGCCTGGTAAGGCTGCCCTGGATATTGATCGTCACGCCTATCCGCAAAGAACTGTTTACCATACTGGTAAGCTACCCTATCGCATGGGCTGCTACAGCGCTCCTGCTTATCCCGTATTATTTTTACAGGAAGAAAAAGCTAAACGCAAAGTGGAATCTCTCTCCCTGATCCCATCACTCTGATTCTATCTTTTCTTCCGTTCTCCGTGCGATCTCCCTCACCGCCTCCTTATGCCCGGTCAGCGCGGAAAACGGCGCAAACTGCGCCGCCCTGTCCTGAACCGGCATATGGGGGTGTGTATTTGACACATGACGGGGAAGGCCTATGATATCGTCATACCTGTGCCTGTCTTTCTGATTCTTTTTCATTCCCGTTCTCTCCTTATGCCTTGTGCCCGCCAATCTGACGGTTTCTGTCCATGGCGGTTGCTCCTTCCAGCAGATTCGTTCCCTTTAATATCGCATTTTTTCCATGCCTTTTTTTAATATCCAGCACTGCCTCCTGCAATCTCCTCTCCTTTCGGAGCTTTTCCTTCTGTGCCTCTCTCTCATTCTGCAGAGCCGCGTAATCTGTAAATAAGTCAAGCTGCTCAAAGACAGCCTCTTCCTTCACAGAATCCTCATCCACTACCCGGCCTGCCCCGATGGTAATCCTCCTGACAAGCAGCTTTTCATTAATGATCCTGCCGTACAGCCTCATGGCTGCATCCACGATCAGTTTCGCAGAGGATGTCTGCCTCCCCAGATTCTCCGTCCCGTGTGCATGTTTCGGAACCATCCTCCCGTAGCGGTCTGATGTGACTTCCCCTTTATAGGCCGCCCTCGTCTCCGGGTCGGAAAGGTTCTCCCTGTCATACCCGATGGTGAGTACCACCTGGTCTGTCACCATACGCTTATCCACCAGCTCAAGCGAGAGCATCTCTGCCATCTCCCGGACTACCACCGCCGCTTTTGACGCGGAATATGGGCAGTGCAGCACCTGCCCGGAGCACAAGCTGCTGACTTCCGGCCTGTATGCTTTCACATCAGCCATAGTGCATGGTTCCCACCCCCAGGCATGGTCGATCAGAAGCTCTGCGTTCACCCCGAACAATTTGTAAAGCAAATCCTCATTATAATATTCATCCGGCTTTCCAAGCGAGCATCTTGCCACATCCCCCATAGTAAACATGCCATGTTCTGCAAGTTTTCTCGCATATCCGCCGCCCACTCTCCAGAAGTCCGTGATCGGCTCGTGCGCCCAAAGGATCCTCCGATAGCTCATCTCATTCAATCCGGCGATACGCACCCCGTTCTTGTCAGGCGGGATATGTTTTGCCACAATATCCATCGCCACCTTGCACAGATACAGGTTCGTACCGATGCCGGCCGTAGCGGTAATTCCCGTGGCATCATGGATATCCTGCATAATCTTCGCTGCCAGGCCGCGGGCCGACATCCGGTACAGATCCAGGTAATGGGTGACATCCATCATAATCTCATCAATGGAATATACATGGCAGTCCTCCGGCGCCACATATTTTAAATAAATCTCATATATTTTCGTACTGTATTCAATGTAGTGCGCCATCCTCGGCGGAGCAACAATGTAATCTACGGCCTTCTCAGGCGAATCTTCAAGTTCTTCTGCATCACAGGACGAGCCTTCAAGGCTGCGTTTCGGAGCCTCTCTCCGGCGTTTTGCATTAACCTCCCTTATCCGCTGCACCACTTCAAAAAGCCTTGCACGCCCTGATATCCCATACGCCTTTAAGGACGGCGATACGGCAAGGCAGATTGTCTTTTCGGTGCGGCTTAAGTCCGCAACTACCAGGTTTGTCGTCAGGGGATTCAATCCCCTTTCCACGCACTCCACAGAAGCGTAAAACGATTTCAGGTCAATCGCAATGTATGTATGGTTATCCGTTCCCATGATAGCCTCCCCCTTATTCAAAAGAGTATATTAAAAACTTCATAGCCTTATTTTAAAGGTATCTTGTGTTTTAGTCTACCCTCACCGGGCAATTTTATCCGTCAGCTTTCATCCGCGGATAAGTATCTCACAGCACATTCTCTGCGTCATCCGTCATTTAGTATTTTGCGGTCAATATTGGCTTTGCGAGTTTTATGCTATATTGTATAAATATCAATAGTTAGTGATAAATTGAAGGATAGAATCAAAGATGTCAGAAAATACTTCCGTCTTGCACAAACTGAGATCACATACATCCTAATTATCAAATACAGTAGTGCACAAGGCGAAAGAGCCTTCCCATACTCCTTATAAATCCCTTCATAACACAAAAAAACCTTGAATAATCACAATGTCATTAACTTAAGAAAAAGAACAATACCAGATAGCTTTACCCCTTTCCTTGGAATAAAGCTATCTGGTATTGTTCTGGAATCCAATTCTGATCTTTGATGTTATTTTATTGTATTTATCACCAAGGATGTCCTCATGTTTTACAATTCTGCTGTTTAGTAAGCTCTTTTATGCGTGTTGGAATAGTTACCCGCAAGTTGTCCCTTTGTCCGGTGATAATGACGGTCCGGCCTTATTGGAACCAGATTTTTGCTGATGTCTTCATAGATCTGTTGAAACAGTCTGTCTTGTTTTTGCGCGTCTGTTTCCAGCAGGATATAGATCAGATCATTTTTCAATATCCCAATGCTTAATGTCCGGTTAACCATCATTTTATGTTTCCTGTGCTTCTCTTTTTCATCCAACTCTGTCTCTGCGTCTCGGATGATGTCTTCCGCAAGGTTGCTGATGTAGATTGTACTGTAAATATCCTGCAGCAACAGGACAGGCTTTGTTCCTGTGAAATTCTCCATCTGCAGCCGGTCTTTCAGTGTCTCATATGCCGTTTCAATCCCCCATCTCATATGGTACAGTTCCGCAATCTGCAGATGGTCAAAAGTTTCCGATGGTACATTTGTGATAAGCACTTCTTCCCGCCCTTCCGGTAGCGGCACTTTAACCATCCGCAGGGTAATGTGCCCGAGTTCTTCCATCCGCCGGCCTATATCCGTTCCCTTATAATGTCTGATCCGGCTTTTGTCCAGATGGATATCCACCCATGTGTCCGGTCCAGTCAGATTGGTCTGCTCTTTTTTATAATCGCTGGATTTGAGACGTGCAAGGAATAAGATGCCTTTCTCCATCATCCGGATAAAAGCCGCAGTGGACGGATATCCCCTGTCCATAACAACCAGAAACGGCTGAGAAGAGCCGATTGTTTCATGCACACGGTCAATCTGTTCTTCTGCAAGGCTCATTTCATCAAACTTACATCTACAGCAGTCGCTCTCCAAAACCATACGGTTCATAACGTCATACAGGCAGCCAAGCCCTATGGCAGCCTGCGGTTTTGTCCCTTTTCTACTGGATGTCCCGAATTCTTCCAGGGTTTCCTTTGTGGTGGGAATATTGATCCCTGAGCCGTCCGCAGCAAGGACTAAATATCCATGAAAGGTAGAAAATCCGGGATCAGTATAAAAATTTCTGTTATGATGACGGTAAAGCTCATAAAAAGCCAGTGGGTTCAGCTTCGTGCGCTGTTTCAGATAGCCGGGCTTTGATATTTCTATCCCCGGATGTGCCGTTTTCATATAATTGCGCAGCTCCAGACTCAAAGTAATCCCCCTTCGGTTAATCATAGTAAACAGAAGATCCGTTAAAGGCATTTTTCGGTTTCTTATAAAAGAGGACGGATTTCCATCCCTGCAAAAATCGTGGAAGCCATCCTGATGGATCAAACTGATATCACAACAGGTACGTTTTTGAGAATTTTTCATAAAATCACCTGCCTTATGAGAAAAACATCAGTTATTTATTTCTATTATACAGCAAAAACACAGAAAAAAGGAACCTTTTACCATTCAAAATGTAAAAGATTCCTTAAGTTAATGACATTGCTTGTTTTCTGCACTTTTCCGCTATTCTATTTCTCCACCCGTGACATCAACACGACACACTCCACATGGTAAGTTCCCGGAAATAAATCAATGCATGCTATCCTTTCCACTCTATACCCCCGCCCTTGCAGCATCTCCAAATCCCTCACAAGGCTTGTCGGCTTACATGCGATATAGACCATCTTTTCCACTCCAAATCCTATAATCTTTTCCAGCGCCTTTGGATTCACGCCGTCTCTTGGAGGATCAAGCACGATAAGCTCCGGGGTTTCCTCAAGTCCGTCAATCACCTTCAGAACATCGCCGGCTATAAACGTACAGTTCCTAAGTCCATTAAGCTCTGCGTTCTCCTTCGCAGCCCTGACAGCCTCTTCTACAATCTCCACCCCCACGACCTCTTTCGCCACAGGCGCAAGGATCTGTGCAATCGTTCCCGTTCCGCTGTACAGGTCAAATATTACTTTGTCCTTTGTGTCGCCGATATACCGGCGGGTCGTTTCGTAAAGCACCTCGGCTCCTAGAGAATTTGTCTGGAAAAAGGAAAACGGCGTAATCTTAAATTTAAGTCCGAGAAGTTCCTCGTAAAAATAATCCTGCCCATATAAAATAATCGTTCCTTCATCTTTCACCACATCTGCAACACTGTCATTTTTTGTGTGAAGAATACCTGATATCCTTCCGTCAAGCGGCAGTTCAAGGAGCTGCCTGGCCCAAGGCTCAAAAGACGGCGCACTTCCTGTCGTAACCAGATCTATGAGTATCTCTCCCGTCCTTGCAGCCTTTCTTACGAGAAGGTGACGAAAAACCCCCGTATGCCTCATGCGGTGATAATAGGGGAGCCCCGTCTCTTTTGCATAATCCAGCGTACACTTGCGAATCATGCGGAAATCTTCATCTACGATACAGCATTCTTCCACATTCACGATATCATGAAAACTTCCTCTTTTATGCATCCCCAGCGCCAACGGCCCATCCTTGTATTCATCCCCAAAGGAAAACTCCATCTTATTGCGGTATGCATTCTTTGCCGGGCTTTCTTTAATGCCATCCCAGATATAATCTCCGTCTACAGCATGATCCATCATTTTTTTTATCTGCTGTTCCTTTAAGTTCAACTGCTCCTCGTAAGGCAGATTTTGGTAGGTGCACCCCCCGCACTGCCCAAAGTGCGGGCATCCCGCCTTCACCTCATTTGGCGCAGTTTCCAAAACCTCCAAAACCCTTCCTTCCGCTCTCCCCTGACGAACCTTGTTTACTGAGAAACGGACTTTCTGCCCCGGAATTCCCATCTTCACTGTCACATATTTTTCTTCTTCGGGCAGGTACACTATCCCTTTATTGGGAAAGTCCACTGCCTCTATGATTCCCTCGTATATCTGCCCTTTTTTCATAAATGTGATTCCTTCCTGCTCTTATTCCACATATTTCGCCTTTAAAATCGTGCCGTCCTTTTCAATCTTCATATGCATAATACTTTTTACATACTGGTTAAACTGCGTATAGCCATAACTTCCAATCTTAAAATCCTTATACTTTTCATAAACCCTGCTTCCAAGGATTCCTAGCTCAATGCCGTTTTTTCCGGCCTCCTTGACGATTGTCATGACATAGCGATCCACATTTTCTTTTCTGCCCCGATCCTCCCTCAGCGTGACAGACAGGAAATTCCCCTTTTTTACCAGCTTAATCTGCGGAAATTCCTCCAAAAATTTAGACAGCATATTATATCCGTAACTACGCACGTCAAAATCAGGATGCAGGCTTACAAGGCGGCTGCCCACCTCCCCAAGTCCTGTCTGGCGGTTGTCGTCCTGATTCTCCTGAATCATCTGCACTACCTCATCCTCAATCTTCTCCCTGCTGATTCCGTTGCGTGACTCCTCAGCCCTGCCGGGCGCCTGCTCCTCTAAAAGATTTTCAAGAATAGTAAATTTGTCGCACGCTTTCCGGAACGGCTCCGGGGTCTTGTTCTCCCCCATGCCGATAACAGTCTTTCCGCTCTCTCTCAGCCTGCTGACCAGCCTTGTAAAATCACTGTCGCTGGACACGATACAAAATCCGTCCACATCCTTTGCATACAAAATGTCCATGGCATCTATGATCATGGCAGAATCCGTCGCATTTTTTCCGTATGTGTAGCTAAACTGCTGGATCGGCGTTATTGAATTCTTTAAAAGCTCGTCCTTCCAGCTAGAATGCTGCGTGTTCGTCCAATCCCCATAAATCCGTTTATAAGTGATATTGCCGTACTTTGACAGCTCCGTCAAAATCGGCTTAATATATTTTGCAGAAACATTGTCTGCGTCAATTAGTAATGCGTAGCATTGTCCATCCATATCCTATACTCCTTACCGCACGATAAAAAGCAGGCATGCAGCCTGCTTACTTATCTTATACCTTTACAGCTTTTTAAACCTGGTCCTTTTCATCAAAAAGGTTGTCATCGAAATCATCTTCAAAGTCTTCTTCAAAATCTTCCAGATAATCCGGCGTAAAGAAACAATATACCGCATACGCAATCGCTGCCACAGCCGCCACGGCTCCGATAATAGCCAGAACCCAGAGAACTGTCTTGCACTGTTTCTCTTCTTCTTCCCTCTTGTTCAATAAATCATTTAATCTGGTCGTTGCAATGATCTCCTCAACTCTGTTCATGCTCCCACGTCCTTTCCACTGCTATTTAGCATGTTTATCATTTCATACATTATACCATCATCTTTCCAATATTACTATCCTTTTATTCCAAAATGTGTAATTATTCTAAACGAGCAATTATCTGCAGCAGTCTGCCGATAAGCTATTCGCTATCTTTCAATCTCGCCTCTTCCTCTTAAAAACTCGAGGAACGCGCTGCATCCTTCCACAATATCCCTGTACGTAACGTCAAACTGCCCGCTGTACCACGGATCCGCTATGCTCTCATTGCGCCCGGCATATTGCAGCAGCAGGGAAATCTTCCCTCCCTTATGCCCTGTCATCCTCTCCATATTCCTGATATTCATCGTATCCATGCCTATCAGATAGTCATAATAGTCATAATCCTTCTTTTTCAGCTGAACCGCTCGTTTCCCCGCACAGGAAATTCCGTGACGGGCAAGCTCTTCCCGCGCCGGAGGGTATACCGGATTGCCGACTCCTCCCCAGATTTCCTCAGAACTGGTGGCGGCAGAGGCAATCTCAAACCGGTCGGCTAAACCGGCTTCTTTGACCATGTTTTTAAAAATGAATTCAGCCATGGGGCTGCGGCAGATGTTGCCGTGGCACACGAATAAAATCTTTGTCATAATATAAATTCCTCCTGAAATGCGATGATTTGCCGTGTTTTGGGGACTTTTGCACTACCTGTAAAATCCACATAAAATCTGTGAAATGTGGCACATTACGCAAAACAAGGCAAATCGGTGCAAAATGTAATAATGAGTGGTAGTCAAATGGTAGTCAATTTTACGGTTGCAGACTACCAACTTTTTAACGGTATTATCGTTAAAGGGGTTTCAAAGGGTGTGCATAGTTTAACGATAACATACAATAATTCTTCAAGAAATTCGCTATTATGGAACTTTTATTTGCTTGAACATTGATTTTTGTAATATCACCTGTTACCATTTTTAATCATTGTCTCACTCTACAAATCTCCTGACTACCTCTCGTAGCTTTATAGCCTTTTCACAATACCACTCAAAGTATTTATCCCAATTATCAGTATTAAAATCAGCATTATATGTGTCATATCCAAATACCGCATCTATAGAAGCCTCATGCCATGTAATTTCCTCCCCCAAAAACTCCTCAATGGCTGCTTTCTGCTCTAAAAAATGGTTATACAAATCCTTATTTTTACTGATATATACCTGAGCCGCAAGACGTTTTTTTGTCATTGTGGCAGTTAATGTAATATGACAATGTCTGTTTCCTACCGAGAGATCATACCACCCTTGTGGATATGCCTTTCTTTCACTAAATATCTTTTTAAATTCTGCCTTATTGAATGCGTACTTCTTGAATGCTTCCCAATATTCAAGATTAGTCTTCTTTGTATCTGACAGTCCCGCAGAAGCTTTAATTGCCTTTGCCCAATCATTAGGCCGTTCCACTATATTAAAGCGAGGTGCAGGAACAGAACCGTTGATTTTCCACAATTCAATTTCAAGCAGAAAGAACCCGATATTCTCATCCGTGTGCTGATTGAGCCATTCCACCGCTTTCCGATGTTCATCTCGGGCACGTTTAACAATCCAAATAATAACAGATGCCTCCTTCCCCGCAGCATATGTTATTATTTTACCAAGATGGTCATGGTTTGTATCTTCCAGTTGATTTTCAATGATGATCTTCCTGCCGGTTCCCTCTTTTGTTGCGAAAAGATCAACAGAGAAACCTCCAACAGACGACTCACGTTCTTCGAGATCAATATCAATTCCGACCGTCTCTCCAAGCATAGTAAGATTCTCATCCTGGGAAAGCCATACCGTAAAGTCTCTCGCCTCATTTGGCCATATTTTACGCAAGTCTTCTACTCGTTCAATTTTCCCTAACTCTGGCATATGTACCTCCTCATGTATTTAGGATTGTCAAAATTTTTAGTTTTGACAACTGAGCTATTATAAAAAAACGACATCATTAAAGAGGTTCCAAATTTACAAAAGAAACACAATTTCATAATAACCCTTGAAAGCTACAAAATGTTATCCTGCTAAATCTATTCCATATCATTTCTAATATCTTCAATTAATTTAAAGTATACATTTTTAAATCTTTCTGGAACACCTTCATAGCTTCTAAGCACACATTCTGCCCTATTTAGGAATCTCATTGCAGAATCACCTTTAGCAGACTTTGCTGCTTCAATATATCCTTCTACTTCGCTTCTTAATTCATCTATCGTAGTTGAGCGCATGACTACTCCCCTATATAAAATTCCGCATACAGTTTTATGACCGCTATAAATTTAATCATACCATAACAGAAGTGATTTTACCAATCGGGTAGGAGGCAGATAATTATTTGGCACAAAAAAAGCGGCCGGAAGCATCTGGCACAAAACCGATGCCCCGAAAGGAAGCCGCTGAAAATGCCATACTGGATTTCTTTCTCCTCCCGTTCCTTTTGCATACTGTCCTCCCGGCTCTCAAGGGCGGCATACCGGCTTGCATACCCGTCATACTTTTTGCGGTAGTCGTGCTGGTCAAGTTTCCGGGCGGCGTTCTCATCGACCAGCCTCTGGATCAGCTCCGCAGTCGCTGCATTTCAGCTTTGCCGAAAACGGACTGCCGCAGTTGTGGCTCCGCCCCGTGTTCTTCCTCCGCTAAAAACTTTGAATAATAATAGCCCTTATATTTTGAGATTATCTTCTAACATCTTTTCACCCCAGACTACAGCTAACTAATCACATTGGAAATTAGGGCCGCAAACCAATATCAAAACACTGGCGGTTCCGGAATGCTGCAAACACCTTTTTCGTAAAACACACGATTATCAACATATCCGCAACAACCCCTCTCTCTTTCGAAGTAACAATTCTATATACGGATTGCCATCCCCTTTTGTAGATTCCTAACATTCCTCTTAATCTTCCTGCACACCCCATTATTTTCTTTTTCATTGGAAGACAGCTTTTGAAGCCTATCCTCCAATAATTTAATTTTTGCCATTGTGTCCATATAAGCACCATCCTTTCTTTACTTTATGCTTCTTTTTCAATCCAGCTCTGATCATTTGAATCATGACAGATAAAACCTATTCCTGCTCCAGTTTCCCGGTATAAAGCTGATAATACATTCCCCGCTTCGCCAACAAGCTGTCATGATCTCCTCTCTCCACAATCCTCCCGTGATCCAACACCATGATCACATCCGAATTTTTGATTGTGGAAAGCCTGTGGGCGATCACAAATACCGTCCTGCCTTTCATCAGCCGGTCCATGCCGTCCTGCACGATTTTTTCCGTGCGGGTATCAATGCTGGAAGTCGCTTCATCCAGAATCAGCACCGGCGGATCAGCCACCGCCACTCTCGCAATCGCCAGGAGCTGACGCTGGCCCTGGGAAAGACTGTTCCCGCTTCCTTTTAGCTCTGTCTGATACCCATCGGGAAGTTTCATAATAAATTCGTGGGCATTTGCCAGTTTTGCAGCCTGAATGACTTCCTCTTCCGCAGCATCCAATTTCCGATACCGGATATTGTCCATGACAGTACCGGTAAACAAATGGGTATCCTGTAGTACCAAGCCTAAGGAATGCCGCAGATCATCTTTCCTGATTTTATTGATATTGATGCCGTCATAACGGATCTTGCCATCCTGCACATCATAAAACCGGTTGATCAGATTGGTAATCGTTGTTTTTCCTGCGCCGGTAGCTCCCACAAAGGCTACTTTCTGCCCCGGTCTCGCAAAAATCTCTATATCATGCAAAATCTCCTTATCTTCCGTATAGCCGAAGTCCACATGGTCAAAAACTACATCTCCCTGCATCGGCTGATAAGTTGTCGTATTGTCTGCCTTATGATAATGCTTCCACGCCCACATCCCCGTCCTGTCAGGAACTTCCGTCAGATTTCCCTTTTCATCATAACGTGCGTTTACCAGCTTCACATATCCGCCGTCCTTTTCCGGCTCCTCATCCAACAGCCCAAAAATCCTCTCTGCACCCGCAATCGCCATGATGATAGAATTCAACTGCTGTGAAAGTTGCGAGATCGGCTGATTGAAGGAACGGGAAAACTGCAGAAAAGATGCCAGCGTTCCAAGCGTCATTTGCCCGCCAAAAATAGACAGGCAGGCTCCGACCATCGCAATCACCGCATAACTGACATACCCAAGGTTGCCAAGCACAGGCATAAGGATACTGGCATAACGGTTCGCATTGTTCGTGCTGTCCCGCAATTTTCCATTCAGAGCCTTAAAATCCTGTATACAGGCTTTCTCATGGCAGAATACCTTTACTACCTTCTGGCCTTCCATCATTTCCTCTATGTATCCGTTCAGACTCCCCACGTCCGTCTGCTGCTTCACAAAATAGTGCCCGCTCTTTGAGGATATGTTTCTCGTTGCGAATACCATGCAGACCACCATCACAACCGTGATCAGTGTCAGTGGACGGTTTAAAACCAGCATAGATACAAAAACACCCACAATCGTGATCGCTGCGGACAGCATCTGCGGCATACTCTGGCTGATCACCTGCCGCAGGGTATCCGTGTCATTGGTGTAAATGCTCATGATGTCCCCATGGGATTTTGTGTCAAAATAGCGGATGGGCAGATGTTCCATGTGACGAAACAGGTCATCCCTTACTTTTTTTAACATTCCCTGCGACACATAAATCATAATGTAGTTATAAGCCCACGTGCAGAACACGCCGACATAATAAACTGCTGCCATCACAAGCAATGCTTTGAAAAGAGGGGACAAATCGGGCTGTGTCTGATTCACAAATGGCAGGATGTAGTCATCAATCAGGTTCCGCATGAACAGAGTGCCGCCGATATTCGCGACGGTGCTGACCAGAATACATAACGCCACCAACAGGCACTGCCATTTATATTCTTTCAGGATATAAGCAATCAGCCGCCTTAACGTCGCCCCCATATTCTTTTTATTCCCTACTATCATCATCGCCGCCCTCCTTCGTCTGTGACTCATAAATTTCTCTGTAAATCGGGCTGCTTTCCAGCAGTTCTTCATGGGTGCCGACTGATTTCATCCTGCCGTTGTCAAATACCAGAATCCTGTCCGCATCCTAGATCGACGAGATTCTCTGGGCTATGATAATCTTTGTGGTATCCGGTATCTTCTCCCTGAATGCCCTGCGGATCAACGCATCCGTCTTTGTGTCAACTGCACTTGTGGAATCATCGAGGATCAGGATTTTCGGTTTCTTTAAAAGCGCTCTGGCAATACAGAGCCTCTGTTTCTGCCCGCCCGATACATTTGCCCCGCCCCGCTCAATGTAGGTATCATACCCTGCCGGGAAATCCCGGATAAATTCATCCGCCTGGGCAAGCCGGCACACATTTATGATCTCATCATCCGTTGCATCTTCTTTTCCCCACCGCAGGTTCTCTCTGATTGTTCCGGAAAAGAGCACATTTTTCTGGAGGACCACAGCCACACTGTCCCGCAGACTGGCCATGTCATAATCCTTGACCGGAACGCCCCCAACCCGCACCTCGCCCCTTGTCACATCATAAAGCCTTGGTATCAGAGCGGCAAAGGTGGACTTTGCGCTCCCGGTTCCTCCAAGAACGCCAATGGTTTCTCCCGGTCTGATATGAAGGTCCAGATCACTGATTACTTCCTTACCGGGATTGGATGGATACGCAAAACCTACCTGTTCAAAATCAATAGAACCATCCGCGACTTCCCTGATCGCATGGGAAACGTTAAATAAATCCGGCTCCTCCGTCAGCACCTCAGAAATCCTTTCCCCCGATGCCCTTGACATAATGAGCATCACAAACGTCATGGATACCATCATCAGGCTGATCAGAATATTGATCACGTATGTAAACATACTCATAAGCTGCCCTTCTGTCAGGCTTCCCGCAATAATCATTTTCGCGCCCATCCATGAAATCAGTAAAATACATGAATACATGGAAAACTGCATGACAGGGGAATTCAGTGCAAGCAGCTTTTCCGCGCTTACAAACAGGCTGCGGATTTTTTCACTTTCCGTTTCAAACCGTCCAATCTCATAATCCTCACGTACAAAAGATTTTACCACCCGTATTCCGTTTACATTTTCCTGCACCTTTGCGTTCAATTCATCATATTGATGAAAAACTTTCCTTAAAGTCGGATTTGCCTTCGATGAAATCAGGGCAAGCACGGCTGCCAGGCAGACGATCACCACCAAAAAAATACGGGCAAAACGAGGGTGTATCATAAATGTCATCACCATCGCGCTGACTAACATGATCGGCGCCCTCACGCAGATACGGATGGACATCTGGAACGCCTGCTGTACATTCATCACGTCTGTCGTCATTCTGGTCACAAGTCCTGCTGTAGAAAATTTATCGATATTGGAGAAAGAAAAGGTCTGTATCTTCTCGTACATTGCCTGCCTCAGATTCATGGCAAACCCGGAACTGGCACTGGAAGCCGTCCTGCCTGATTCCACCCCAAACCACAGCGCCAGCATTGCCGCCACGATCATGGCAAGCCCGATCAGCACAACTTTCCCAAGGCTCCGGCTTTCCAGACCATAGTCAATAATGACCGCCATTATAATGGGAATGATCACTTCCATAATCACTTCCATAACCACAAGAACAGGAGTGAGTACGGCATCCCGTTTAAATTCTCCAATGTATTTTACCAATGTTTTAAACATAAAATCCCTCCTGGCAATCCCGTCTCAACTGCTCCTGACGCCATCACGCCAGTTCCGGATCACGGCCACTGCCAAATTCTTCCTTTCTCTATTGCCCTGCATTTATGGACTGATAAATATCACAGATTACAGAAACACATTTTTCAACCCCAATCAGGCTGCTGTCCAGGCACAGATGGTAATTCTCCGCAAGGCCCCATACCTGGTCCGTATAATATTTATAATGGGAAGCCCTGCGTTTATCCAGCCGTTCCATTTCTCTGACAGCCTCATCATAAGACACATGGTTTCTTTCCATAAGATGCTTTGCCTTAAATGCGTTTTCCGCATGAATATAGATATTCAGACTGTTTCCTGTTTCTTTCAGAATAGAATCCGCACAGCGTCCCACGATCACACAGGGTTCTTTTTCTGCAAGTTCCGTGATGATCTTTCTCTGGGCAAAGAAAATTTCATCCTGCAGGTATTCCGAATTTCCGGAGGGCATGGTACGGGAATAAGATAAATTCTTCACCAAATTATACAGCATACTGCTGTTACGGTGTTCCCCCTGTTCCTCCACGAACTCTTTTCCAAAACCGCTTTCCCGCGCCGTCATTTCTATCAGTTCTCTGTCATAAAAGGGAACGCCGAGTATTTTAGCAACCTGCTCCCCTATGGTATGTCCGCCGCTTCCGCATTGCCGTCCGATTGTAATAACCTGACCTACCATAATCCATTACCTCCCTGCTGTTTCTTTTTGTCCCTTATTCTCAAAAATACGTTTCCAGAATACTTTCACTGTAATCAATGCAATAATTCCAGACAAAGCGTCAGAAAACGGGCCTGCCCATAAAATTCCTTCCACGCCCATTGTATAACCTAAAATCAGCATAGCAGGAATCAACAGGATAATCTGCCTTGAAAGGGTAAGCGCCGCAGCCGGAACCGGCTTTCCGATTGCCTGAAAAAAAATACCTACAACTGCGCCCGACGGGATCAGAAAACAGGCAAGCAGATAAATGCGGAAACATTTTACCGCGAATTCTACATAAAGGTCTGATTCCTGTCCAAAAATACCGATGATCTGCTCCGGGAAAACCTGGAAGATAAACAATGCCACAAACATGATTGCGGTACCCAAAATAAGCGACCATTTCAATGTACTTTTAACACGGTCATGCTGTCTGCTTCCGTAATTGTATCCAAGAATTGGCTGCACGCCGCTTGCAATCCCTAATGTAACTCCGGTAATCAACTGGCTGACCTTCATCGTGACACCCAAAGCTGCCAATGGAATATCAGCTCCATATTTAGAAACCGCCCCGTACTTTACCAGCATATTATTCATGATTGCAATAACGAACACCGAAGCAATCTGTGAAATAAGGCTGGATGTTCCAAGAGAAGCGATGTTCCCCACAACCTTTACATCCGGGATAAAATATTCTTTTTTTATTTTAATTGACTTAAATTGAAACAAACAGATAATAAAGTAAAGCGCGTTCAATACCTGTCCCAGTATCGTTGCCCATGCGGCTCCTTTTACGCCCCACCCGCATACAAAAATAAAAATCGGGTCAAGAATCATGTTTGTAGCACATCCGATCAGGAGACCGACCATGCTTATCTTCGGTCTGCCGTCAGCACGGATCGGGCTTCCAAAAGCAGAACAGATGATCGAAAAGGGAAATCCAAGTACAATGATCCGTCCATAGTCCAGCGCATAAGGAAGTACATTATCCGTAGCCCCAAACAGCCTGCAAAGCGGTGTCAAAAACAATTCAAACAGGATCAGCAGGACAATTCCGGTTCCAATGACTATCGCTACCATATTCCCTATGCCTTTTGCAGCCTTTTCCGGTTCCTTTTTCCCAAGGTGCAGGCTCATAAAAGCTGCCGCCCCGTCCCCAAACATAAAGCCGAGAGCCAGCATAATCGTTGAAATCGGCATAATTACATTCGTTGCCGCATTTCCAAGATATCCTACCCCCTGGCCGATAAAGACCTGGTCTACCATGTTATACAGTGAATTCACCACAATGGAAATAATGCTTGGCACTGCATAACGCATCATCAGTTTTCCAACCCTTTCTGCGCCGAGAGGGTTGGTTTTTGTTATCATTGCTTCCATTTTCTACCTCCTGGTTTTATAAATCTGCTGAGCGGGTTTCACTCCGTATGTTTCATTCCTCTTCTATATCTTTCTGATATATCTCCCTGTCCGGATATGCCACCAAGACAAAGTTCAAGATTCTTATCTGTGCGCCGCAACGTCCTGTTATTGTATCAAAAACCCTTTTTATCTGATTGGCCAGCCCCAAAACAGAACCGGATTCTCACAGCGTCAAATCCGATTCCTGCTTCTTTTTCCCGTACCTTGTTCACAATGGCGGCGTCCTTCAGACCTGCGTTCTCTGCGATTGACCGGAGGGGCGCTTCCAACGCCTTACCAACAATCTCAGCGCCTGTCTTTTCATCGCCCTCCAGGGATTTTGCTGCCTTCATTTCTGTTTCCGCAGCCGCGCCGTTTGTTCCAAAACCAGAAAAATATCCTGGATATTGGAAATTTTCTTATCCGTGATCAGAATATATGGATTTTCCATATTCAAAGTCATCTTTTCTTTGTCATCGCACATATATGAGGATCTTCCGCTTCCTGGTACTTTAAAATTACTCTGTCACTTAATGGTCTTAATTTCATTCCTGTTACCTGCCTTTCTGTTTGCTGTTAGCACTCATGTTCTTCGAGTGCTAACCCTTGTCTAAAAAAATATGCCAGCCACCACTGGCAGACTCTGTTAGCAATATAACCCTGTCGGACTATATGCTATATTAAAGCACACCAGCTCTTGAAAGTGAAGTGAAAATATGGTATTATCAATGACAAAAACGCAATAATCGAGGTAAAACCCATGAATACAGACCAGTTAAAGAGCTTTATCCAGGTTGCCGAAAACCTGAACTTTGCAAGAGCTGCTGAAATTTTAAAGATTACACAATCAGCGGTCTCCCGGCAGATTCATTCGCTGGAAGATGAATTGGGAACAAAACTTCTGCACCGTACTACCCGGACAGTTACCCTTACACCCGCCGGAATCAGTTTTTTGGAAGATGCGAAAAATGTTATGGGCAGGTTAAAAGTTGCTGAGCAAAAAATACAGCGCCACCAAAGTACAAATATACAGGTCTTAACCATTGGATGTCAGAACGAAGCTAACCTGGATCTGCTCTGCAAGGTACTCAAATCCTGCAAGCAGCAGATTCCCGAACTTTATCCATTTTTAAAAGTGATCCCTCACAGATCTATTTTAAATCTTTTCTATCAAGATGAACTGGATCTGCTGTTTGGTTTTCAGGAGGATATTCCAATAAAAAATGACACGGTTTACAAAGAACTGTTCCAGATACCACTGTGCTGCATTGTTCCAGCCTCACACCCTTATGCCGAACGCCCGGAGCTTGCAAAGGAAGAACTGTACCTGGAAAATATTGTCGTCTGCAATTCCTATGCAATCCCCGCCAGGGTTGCGGAAATGCAAAATCAGATTTCACAGCATATCCTGCCAGAGTCCACTTATATGTGTGAAAACCTGCAGGTACTCCTTACACTTGTAAGGGCAGGTTATGGCTGCTCGGTTCTTCCGCTTATGAATTTTGTAAACACGGATATACGCGGAATTCCCTTAAAAGACAGCGAGCCTTTATCCTATGGTATTTTCTTTAAGAAAAGTTCTCAAAGCCCTCTTTTGAAAAAATTTATTTCCATTGTAACGAATACATCTTACAGTTAACCACAAACAGCGGAGGGTCAGAGATGCCCCTCCGCTGTTTGCTTTTTTTCCGCGCTTCGCCCCACATACGCGAACCGAACTTCCCGAAGGCAAAGCCCGCCCCCAACACCTGTATTACTAATAAATTCCTTATGATATAACATTTGGGAAAAAGATTGCAGATGTGCCGGGGCACAGAATCTCTTTTATCCCGATACGGAAGCATTCTGCCGCCTGTATGTATCATTGTCTTTTTGTCTTAGCTCATTCTCTACCTGCGCCAGCTTTTTCTCCAGCTCCCGGACTTTCTTTTCATCCCCGGAAGCGGATCGGATCTGCTGTTCCAGCTGCTGCTTTTTTTCTTTCAGTCTCTTGATTTCCCTGTCAACTTTATCCGTATTCGCGACACATTTCTCCGCTGGCTTTCCCTCTCCGTTCCCGCTTATCTTCGGCTCTTTGCCGTCTTCGCCTTCCCCGGAACGTTCTTTCTCTTCATTCAAATGAGTGGATCTTAAATTCTCTTTTCCATCTGCGCAAGCGGCTTTCGGATCATCGAAAAAGATTTTCCGGCTGCCATTCTCATCCTGCCCTACCCGGTACAATCCCGTAGGCTTTTTCCCTGATTTTTCACTGCTGATGTATTCATCCTGTAGTTCGGACAACTTACCGGAACCTCTTCCCTCTGCCGCCCTCTCCGCTTCTTTTGCCGCCCTTTCGACAGCCTGTTTTTCTTTTACTCTTTCCGCGTAGTCAGTTCCGGAATGATCATAGTTTCCATTAATCTGCATTGCCATAAGTATGTTCTCCTTCCATTTGATATTGTCAGGCAACTATTTGGTTGTTGTCGCCCTACAACCATTTTATTGCCGCCTTGCAGCCACCTTTACAGACAGCTTCCTTTTTCTTTTTTCGGCTGCGGAAAGTCGCCTATTAATCCATTTGCTGCGAGATACCTTCTGAATGCCGTGGAATGATCAGTAGTACATGGAGGACAAATACATTCCCCCGCGTCTCTATACTCATGGCGCCGCCATATTTTTCAGCTACCGTTTTTACATTTGACAATCCCGTCCCTTTTTTGAACACACCCTTTCCATGAAAACTGTTTTCAATTTCCATCATAAGGAAATCCCCCTGTATGCGCCCAGACACCCGGATATATTTCTCTGTGCCGGAGTCCTGACTCTTACATGCATGGATTGCATTGTCCAAAGCATTAGACAAAACAATGCAGATATCAATATCCCGCAGACCGCATGGGTATGGCAGAAGGAGGAAACAGCCCACGTCTATCCCCATGCTCTTTGCAATCCCCAGCTTGTTTCCCACCAGGATATCCACTACCGGGTTATTGGTGCTGATGGGGAATGACATTTCTTCCGCCATATCGTCCATATCCTCCATATATCTTACAGCCTCCTCCAATCTCCCATTCTGCAAAAGCTTTTTTATCACCTCAATGTGGTTTCTGATGTCATGGCGGAATGATTTTGTCTTGTCATACCGGGTCTTCGCTTCTTCTACATACTGATTCAGGGAATGTTCTTCCTGTTCCAGCAGAGTTAATTCTGTTCTGAGACGAAAACCCTGCAGCTGCTTCTTATAGCCAATCAGAAGGCAGAACAGGCTGGCAAGCCCCAAAAGATGCATGGCAAACAGCTGCCAGTGACTGAACAGATACCTAAAATATCCTTCTTCCTCTACAACCATATATTGGAATTCAAATCCAATCGTATTAATGTACTCACCCATAATAAAGATCATCAGGATTGGGATAAAAACCAGAAACATCTGCTGCATTTCCGCTGTAGTCCCAGAAGGATAAAGGGCACCCCCGGAAAAATAACGGTACACCATATAATAGCAAAACCCGGTCAGCGCCAGTGACGCCGCCTCGCTGGCCAGCATGACCGCAATACCGGCCGTATCATGAAAAGCGTCAAACAGAAACGGACATAAAAGGCTTATCAGAGAGTTCACAACTCCATAACATAGCAGCATGATTTCAGTCATCAGGGCTGCATACAAAATGGAAGGCTTAAAATCCGCACGGCAGACCAGCACCCCGCATACCGTAAGAAGAAGGACAAGCGCCGCGAAACCGGCTATCGTACCCACCGGGAGAAAATCGTTGACAATCACCGCACATACTGCAAACAGAACATAAAAAGGCGGCCATACTTTCTTTTTCAGTATTTTTATCAGGAAATAAAACTGGAAAAGCATCTCTATTACGCCCATAATATAAATATTGAAAAAATCTAAATGTTCAGCCATTTGATCTGCCCCCGTATCTAAAAACTCTTAAATATTCTTCATGTACTGTAGAACCACACCGGAAAACTCCTTGCTCCGCAGCCGCGATACGGGAACCTCCCTGCCGTTATCCATATAGGCAGTCCCGTTTTTATAGCCTTTCAAATGTCGCAGATTGATGAGATAGCTCCTGTGGCATCGGAAAAAATGCTCGTCCAGTTTCGTTTCCAGCTTTTCGATCCGCTCATAATAATCAAGAATCTCGCCTGAAGCCAGGTTCAAATATATTTTCCGGTCTATGATCTCGCAGAAAACAATCTCATCCTTCCGTATGATACGCCCCTCATATCCCTTTTGCACGAGTAGGCTGTCTTCGCTGGCATTTTGTATGGAAGCCAAACAACGCTCCATTGTTTTCTCAAACAATTTCTCATCCACCGGCTTCACCAAATAGTCGTAGGCCTGCACCTCGAAAGATTGGAATACCATCTCCTTCAGTACCGTAATGAAAATCAGGAATCCCCGGAACTTATTCTCTCTCAGCCTCCTTGCCGTTTCCATGCCGTCCATGTCTTTCATCTGGATATCCAAAAACAGAATATCTATCTGCCCGTCATATTTCAATAGTTCTTCGCCGCCGGAAAATGTCCGGCAGCTAATCTCCCGGTTCTTTTTACGGAAAAAATCGGAAACCATTGTCTTTATATGCCTGGACATATGTTTTTCATCATCACAGATTGCAATATGGATCAATGTGCCACCTCCTCGTCACCATCAAGACAAGTGTATTTCAGTCAAAATCAGTTTGCTGACCTGATCCTCCCCACAAGGGATTTCCAGTCAAGAGACCTTCACAAAAGACTGAAAGAGATCATCATAAAAATAACAATTATTATAATCTTTCTGAATCGTTCAAGCAACCTGTTTGTTGTGAAATGATTTCCGGATGCCGCAAACTAAAAATGTGGCAATCTGCTTCATACTGCAAGGTTGATTGCAAACCGAGGTTCCTGTTTTGTTACCGAGTTTCACATTTTGAAAGCGAGGTTCAAAATTTGTACCCGAAATTCCACTTTTGTAGCAACTTTCCCGTTTCCTCCTGTCATTTTGTGCTATAATCTCCTTATGACAGGGGAAAAATGCGCACAAAAACCGGGCGTCACTTTTGTCTTACAAATTTTGTAAGCCGAAATCCACGCCTCTTCCGATCCTTATTTCCAGTCGGCGGTCTGTGTCTGTTTT